>Ga0187814_10000170_pt1 | contig 18258 bp, 17 predicted proteins | sample NC_S_4_FD_132450 | JGI IMG/M metagenome (GOLD analysis project Ga0187814, IMG submission 132450) | Wetland sediment microbial communities from Neuse River Estuary, North Carolina, USA - ASW-S_4 | ecosystem: Environmental > Aquatic > Freshwater > Wetlands > Sediment | place: USA: North Carolina... | reverse complement strand
GTACCTGCGCGAGCTGGCCGACCCGGTCGCCAGGGGTCGCGGCGCGTCCCGGTCACGACGGCTGCTCCGGGTTGGCATCGCGATCGTGCTCCTGGTGCTCGGCCTCGTGGCCCTGCTGAGCGGGCACCAGAACGCCGCCGCGCTACTTCGGCCGCTCGCGGGCGTATTGCTTCTCATCGGCGGCATCGCGCTCGCCTTCGGGCCCTGGTGGCTGCGCGCCGCGAGAGCCGCGGTCGACGAGCGGCAGGCGAGAATCCGGGCCGAGGAACGAGCCGAGATGGCAACCCGGGTGCACGACTCGGTCCTGCAGACGCTGGCGCTGATTCAGCGCCGGTCCGGGGACCCGCAGCAGGTCACGAAGCTAGCCAGAGCCCAGGAGCGGGAGCTACGCGAGTGGCTCTTCGACGGCCGGGCACCCGGCTCGATGGACGGGCAGGCGGCGACCGTCGCCGACGGAGTGCGGCTGATCCAGCAGGACGTGGAGGCTCAGCACGGCATCTCGGTCGACGCGGTGACCGTGGGCGACTGCAACCTGGACGAGGAACTCACCGCGCTGCTGGCCGCTGCCAGGGAGGCGACAGTCAACGCGGCTAAGTGGTCGGGCGCACCGGTGGTTTCGCTGTTCGCCGAGGTCGAGCCGGAGGCGGTCTCGCTGTTCGTGCGTGATCGGGGCCGCGGATTCGATCCGGACGCCGTGCCGGACGACCGCAAGGGCCTGGCCGAGTCCGTGCGGGCAAGGGTCGCCAGGCGCGGCGGTGCCGTGACGATCCGCAGCGCGCCCGGTGCAGGCACCGAGGTTTCTCTCGTTATGCCCAGGCTGGCCGCCGACCGGATGCCGAGGCGACCATGAGCGCACTGGGTGCGGCATCGGGGACAGCCGCGACACTGGCGGGCGGCGGTCGGCCGCGCGTCTTTCTCGTCGATGACCACGGCATGTTCCGCTCCGGCGTGCGCTCGGAGCTGTCGGGCGAGGTGGATATCGTCGGCGAGGCCGCTGACGTGAATCCGGCGATCAGCGAGATATCGCAATGCCTGCCGGACGTGGTGCTGCTGGACGTGCACCTGCCAGGGGGCGGCGGGCAGGACGTCGTGGCGGCGGTGAAGGCACAGCACCCGGAGGTGAAGTTCCTCGCCCTGTCCGCCTCCGACGCGCCTGAGGACGTCATCGCCGTCATCAGGGCCGGCGCTCGCGGCTACGTGACCAAGACGATCTCCGCGGCCGAGCTCGTCGACCCGGTCCGCCGGGTTGGTGCCGGTGACGCGGTCTTCTCGCCCCGGCTGGCCGGGTTCGTCCTCGACGCGTTCGCCGCGGTGCCCGGCATCGACGTCAACCGCGCGTCGTTCGACCCGGAGCTCGACCAGCTAACGGCGCGGGAGCGCGAGGTGCTTCGGCTCATCGCCCGCGGCTACACCTACCGGGAGGTGGCGAGAGAGCTCTTCATCTCGGTGAAGACTGTCGAGAGCCACGTCTCATCGGTGCTGCGCAAGCTCCAGCTGTCGAGCCGGCACCAGCTCACCCGCTGGGCTGCCGAGCGCCGGCTCACCTAGCCCGCCGCCGGCCAGGCAGCGCCAGGTGGCGCAGCTGGACGGCAAAGAAGACGGCCGCGGCCAGGGCGGCAATGCCGAGGCTGAACATCTGCCCGGCGCCCTGCCCGCGCTGCACCAGCTCGAGATCGGTGCCCTGGCCCAGCGTGCCCACCGCGACCAGCAGGGCAAGAATCGCGCCGACAGCCTCGGCGCTGCCGATCGGCAGCGCGGTCAGCGTGCCGCGATCCTGCCAGCGACGGCGCATCCACCAGTGCGCCGCCAGCGTGAGCAGCCCCAGTATCCCGCCGGCGATGGCGGTGGAGATGATCTCGCCCACGTGGTCCGCGGTCATGGCGGTAATGCAGTTGTGCGTCGCGGGATCTCCGGCGAGCCAGCGCGCGCAGTCCGCGCTGGTGTAGCTGCCCGGCGGGAACGGCGCGATGAGGAAGCTGCCGCCGCGCACGGTTGCCAGCCCCCAGGCAATCGCCCCGGAGATGCCGAAGGCAACGAGCGCAACGCCGCCGATGAGAGAGCCTGCCAGGGCGGTCCGCCGCAGCAGCGCGGCTGACGGCCGGGAGAACTGCGCGGTGTGCCCGCTAACGACGTGCACGGCGCCCATCCGGGCAACCGCGGCTTCCTCTGCTGCCGCCTGTGACTTGCCGGCCGCCAGTTCGTCGGCCACCACGTCATGCAGGTGGGCCTCGACTTCGGCCAGCGTCCGGCGCACCTGGCGGGCGGAGCCGCTGAGCGTGAGCAGCAGCTTGTCCAGGTAGTCCTCGACCGGCTCACGGCCTGCTGGCCGTTGTGCCGCTTCGGTCATTTCGCCCCTCCGATCATGACGCTGCACGTCATCTGCATGTCGCAGCTGGCTGTACGTCAGCCGCCCAGTACTAGGGCGACCGAGCCGCTGAAGGCCCGCCACTGCTGTGCCTCGGCGGTCAGTGACTTCTGACCTGCCGCCGTCAGCCGGTACAGGCGACGCCGGCGGCCGGCGGCAGTCTCCCAGGTGCTGTCGAGCAGTCCGGCGTGCTCCAGCCGGTGCAGCGCCGGGTACACGGTCCCTTCCGGCAGGTCGAACGCGCCCTCGCTGCGCTCGCGCAGCCTGCTGATGATCGCGTAGCCGTGGCCGGGGCCCGCTATCAGCACGGCGAGCAGCAGCATGTCGAGGTTGCCCTTGAGTCTCTCCGAGGTCATGCCTAGCGATCCTAGGTATAGATGCCAGGGCCGTCAACCGCGCGCTACATTGCGGGCGTGGCGGTCCGAGTGCGCGGGGGCAGGTCCGGCAGGCCGACGACTGCCGCACCGGGCCGTGGCCGGCTGTTCCTGGCAGCCCGTCAGCTGCGGTTGTCCGCGTCGGCCGCGATGCGGCAGGCTCGCCTGGCAGTCGCGGGAGCCCGCCGCAGAGCGCACCCCAGCGCAGGCCCGGCGAACGTGGATAACCTGCGACGAGACTCCATCCGGCTGCTGCCGCCTCAGGTCAGCGAGTACTTCGATCAGGGTGCGGGTTACGGGGTGTCGGCGCGAGAAGCGGTCGCCGCGTGGGACCGGATACGGTTTCAGCCGAGGATGCTGCGCGACGTGTCGGCCGTATCGACGAGCACCAGCGTGCTGGGGCGGCCGGTGGCCACGCCGATCCTGGTCGCACCGACCGCCATGCAGCGCGCAGCGCACCCGGACGGTGAGCTTGCCACCGCGCGGGCGACCGCGGCCTGCGGCTCGCTGCTCACGCTGTCCACCAATTCAGGAACCCGCTTCGCGGCCATCGCCGCTACCGGCACGGCCTGGTGGCTGCAGCTGTACGTGATGCGTGACCGGGGGCTGACCAAGGCGCTGCTGCAGGAGGCACGGGAAGCAGGCACCGCGGCGATCGTGCTGACCGTCGACGCGCCGGTCGTCGGCAGAAAGTTCACCGCCGGGCACAGCATCCACCAGGTGACTCCCGCTGGCTTCTTTCAGGCCAACGTGACGAACGCTGACCTGCCAGCGGACGCTTCCCGGTATGCCGCCGACCTGACGCCTGAGGACATCGGCTGGCTACGTGATCTGACCGGACTGCCGGTGGTCGTGAAGGGCGTGCTGCGTGCGGACGACGCCCGGCTGATGGTCGCCGCCGGCGCGTCGGCTGTGCACGTCTCCAACCATGGCGGGCGTCAGCTCGACCAGGCCGTGGCGACGGCCGAGGTGCTGCCGGAAATCGCGGCGGCGCTGGCTGGCAGCGGCGCCGAGGTCTATGTCGACGGCGGGATCCGGAGCGTCGAGCATGTGCTCGCGGCCCTGGCGCTCGGCGCCCGGGCGGTATTCCTTGGTCGGCCAGTGCTGTGGGCGCTCGCAGCCGGGGGCGACGCCGGGCGCGGTGGCGAGGAAGGCGTGACCAAGCTGCTGACCGGGCTCACCGGCGACCTGAGCGGCGTGATGGCGCTCGCCGGCGTGCGCACCCCGGATGAGATTTCTGCTGATCTCATCCGCAGGCCGGCGGGCCCGGTCCCGGGCTGGTGACGTCAGGCACGCATCAGCGGCTGCCGTCGCCTACGGTAGGTGACATGCACGCGCCCGCCGGTCACGCGGACTCGCTGCCCGAAGAACGGGCCACGAGCGTTCTCATCGTGGAAGACGACGAGAGCATCGCGGCCCAGCTAGTGCGCGGGCTGACCAGGGGCGGCTACCAGGTAGATCACGTCATGACCGGCCACGACGCGCTCGCCTGGGGCAAGCCCGACGTCGTGCTGCTCGACCTGGAACTGCCTGACCTCGACGGGGTGCAGGTCTGCCGCAAGCTGCGTGAGCGCCTGGACTCGGCCATCATCGTGGTGACCGCGCACGGCGAGGAGCCGGACCGGGTCATGGCGCTGGACGCTGGCGCGGACGACTACCTCGTCAAGCCGTTCGGCCTGGCCGAGCTGCAGGCCAGGATCCGGGCTGTGCTGCGTCGCGTCCGGCCCGGCGGCGACGTGATCCGGTACGGGCCGCTGGTGGTGGACATCCGCACGCACCGCGTGACCGTCTCGGGCGCAGAGGTGCTGCTGACGCCGAAAGAATTCGACATCCTCGAGTGCCTCGGCGCCGACCCGGGTCGCGTGGTCACCCGCCAGGAGATACTCGAGACCGCCTGGGACGCGCACTGGTACGGGCCGACGAAGGTACTCGACGTGCATGTCGCGTCGCTGCGCCGCAAGCTGGGGGCGCCGGGTCTGATCGAGACGGTGTACGGGCGCGGGTTCCGGCTCGGCGACGGCCCCGAGGCGGGCGGGGCTTAGATGGCCCGCCGGATCGTGCTCGCGGTCCTGGCGCTCGTGGCAGTCCTGCTCGGCGTCGTCGCGGTGCCGCTAGGCCTGATCACGACGTCGCAGGACAGGCGTGATTTCCGGGATGAGACCGTTACTTCCGCCCGTAACGTCGCAAATGTCAGCGAAGAGCTGCTCGACGACCGGTTTACCGGACCCGCCCTGAATCGTCTGGTCGCGAAGCTGAGCCGGGCCGGGGACCGGGTGAGCGTGTACAACGCGGCAGGCAACCAGGTTGCCGGGACGGCGGCGAAACCGCCGCTGTCGTCCGCTCAGCTTGCCGGCGCGCTCGCCGGCGGTCGCGAGGCGACGTACTCGGCCGATGACTGGCTCATCGTGATCACGCCAGTGCTGCACGACGTTGGCACCGGCAAGGTGGGGACGGTCGTGCTGGCCAGGCCGACGGCGGACGTCGACCGGGAGGCGGGCGTCCTGTGGGCCGTCATTGCCGTCGTGGTTACCGCCGGGCTACTGGCGGCCGCCCTGATCGCGGTGGCACTGGCGCGCTGGGTGAGCCGGCCGCTCAGCGAACTAGAGGCGGCCGCCCAGGCGCTCGGGGACGGCCAGCTCAGCACCCGCTCGCCCGCCGGCCGGGGCCCCAGCGAGATCAGGCGGCTGGCCGCGAACTTCAACCTGATGGCGGCGCGGCTGGAGGCCCTCGTGCGCGGCCATCAGGCGACGATGGCAGACGTATCGCACCAGCTGAGGACCCCGCTGGCAGCTCTCAGGCTGCGGCTCGACCTGCTGGCGCAAGACAGCGACGAGGCCGCGGCAGCTGAGCTGGCCGGCGCGCAGGAGGAGATCGCCCGGCTATCCCGGCTGGTCAACGGGCTGCTGGCGATCGCGCGAGCCGAGAACACCGACACTCCCCAGGTCGACCTGAGGGTCGACCAGGTGATCCAGACCAGGGTCGCGGCGTGGCGACCCGCCGCCGACGAGCGATCGGTCGGACTGGCGGTACACGTCGAGCCAGCCAGCGCGCGGATGGGCGAAGGCCACCTAGAGCAGATCCTGGACAACCTGATCGCCAACGCGCTGGATGTCCTGCCTGGCGGCGGCACCATAGAGATCTTCGCCGTCCCGGCAGACAGCATGATCAGGATCGTCGTCGCAGACGACGGCCCCGGCATGACCGAGCAGCAGCAACGGGTGGCGTTCCGCAGGTTCGCCACCAGCAACGGCGGGGGTACCGGCCTCGGCCTGGCGATCGTCGACCGCCTCACCGCTGCCAGCGGCGGCACCGCGGCGCTGTCGGACACGCCGGGCGGCGGCCTCACGGTGACAATCGAGCTTCCGCGGGCTCGCACCGAGCGCCCCGTCCGGCGCGCCGCTCACCTGTACGGGAGCCACGCCGCCGGCGATCAGCTGGGGACTCGCTGACATTTACCGCTTCTGAACGTTTCCTGAACTGATCTCCAGGATGCTGCCGGGCAAGCTAGTGAAGGTGAACTCGACGGCCTGGCATGGATCCGCCGGCTGGTGGCGTTACCACTAGCCATACCGGTCTAGCGATCGGTTCAGCCGGGCCGCCGTGGAGTTGGAGCCCCCGCGGCGCCCATGTGGGCGCCCGTCAAGCAGTGCTAGCGGGACCGCGCGGTCAGCAGGGCCACGCCAGGTTGCAGGACCGTACCGGGCCGCCCTGTGAGCAAGGTCACTGAGGAGAGTGAAGTCTGCATGCGAGAGCACGCGCACATCGCGTCGCGTCGCCGCGACGAGCGGCTCGCCCTGATCCGGAAGCTGACGCTCTGGGTCACCGGCGGAGCCGCCGCTGCCTCGCTTGGCCTGGGCGCGGCGTTCGCGCACGCGGTTCCGGGCCACGCCGCAAGCACGCCGGCCAGTTCAGGCTCGGCGAGGCAGACAAGCTCGGCCGGCACCAGCCACGCCGCTTCCGGCGGCACCGGGACCACACCGCACAGCCAGAACAGCCAGCTGGTGCAGCCGCAGCAGCAGCCAACGCAGACCACCGCACCGCCAGTCGTAACGTCAGGCGGTTCGTGATCGCATGGTGAGCTCTGCCAGCCATCCTGCCGCCACCGCCGCGGGACACGCACTGGCCGCGGCCAGTTCCGGTCCTAGCCCGCTGTGGTACGCAACCCGCGCCACCGGCGTAGTCGCGCTCGTGCTGCTGACCATCACGGTGGCACTGGGCGTCGCGGGCACGACCCGGCTCAGTTCGCGGGCGCTGCCCAGGCTCGTGCGGTCGGGCTTGCACCGCAACGTGTCCCTGCTGTCGGTCGGATTCGTTGCCGTGCACGTGCTGACGACGGTCCTCGATCCGTACGCGTCCATCGGCATCACGTCGGCGATCATCCCGTTCAGCTCGCACTACCGGCCGTTCTGGCTGAGCCTCGGCACTATCGCCTTCGACCTGCTGCTCGCGCTCATCGTGACGAGCATGCTCAGGTCGCGGCTCAGCTACCGGGCATGGCGGGCCGTGCACTGGCTCGCGTATGCGTCCTGGCCGATCGCGCTGTGGCACGGGCTGGGAACCGGGACTGACAGCCGGGTGCCCTGGCTGCTGCTCCTGGATGCCGCGTGCGTTCTTCTGGTCGGCGCGGCGGTGGTCTGGCGGCTGCAGCTCGCCCAGCCCGGGCGGGCGCGCGCCATCGGGCTCGCAGCCACCGCGGCCTTCATGGCGGCCACGGTCGCGTTCGTCGCGATCGGACCGCTGCAGTCCGGCTGGGCCCGGCGGGCTGGCACGCCGAGCACCATGCTGGGCTCGGCGCAGCTAAGCCGCGCCAGCGCGACCGGGACCGGTGCCCGGGTTGCGATGACAACTGGCGCACGCCAGGCTCCGTCGTCGCGAGGTGCGCGATGAGCGCGGTCCGGCCGGACGAATTCGGGCGGCGCGGGTTCGGTCCGGGTAACGCCCGGGAGCCAGCCAGCGCCCGGCCGCAGCCGGTCGTGATCTCGCGCCTCACGGTCGGCTGGCAGGAGACCGGCCGGGCAGCGACGCTGCGCGAGCACACCGAGCGGTTTGGCCGGCTGCCGTCTGTCATGCACCGGGGCTCCGGCAGCCTGATCGAACAGGTCGCTGCCGCCGGCCTGACCGGCCGGGGCGGAGCCGGGTTCCCTACCGGTACCAAGATGCGGACGGTCGCGTCGGCCCGTGGCCCCGCTGTGGTGGTCGCCAACGGGATGGAAAGCGAGCCGGCCAGCGAGAAGGACCAGGCGCTACTGGCCCGCGCCCCGCACCTCGTGCTGGACGGGATCGCGCTGGCGGCCGAGGCGGTGGGCGCGAGCGAGGCTCACCTGTGCCTGGCCAGCAGCCGAGACTGGCTGCTCGACGGCGTGATGCGCGCGGTTGCCGAGCGGGAACGCGCCCGGCTGGACCCGGTCCCCGTCACGGTGCACCAGGTGCCGGACCGATACGTCGCCAGCGAGGAGACCGCGCTCGTGCACTGGCTCAACGGCGGCGAGGCCAAGCCGACAAAGACACCGCCGCGGCCGTTCGAGCGCGGAGTCGGCAAGCGTCCGACGCTGCTCGACAACGTGGAGACCCTGGCGCACGTGGGGCTCATCGCCCGCTTCGGCGCTGACTGGTTCCGGCAGGCCGGCGCCCACGGGGCGGCCGGGACCACGCTGGTCACCATGACTGGCGCGGTAGCGCGGCCCGGCGTCTATGAGATCCATGCTGGCGCTCGCGTCGGCGACGTGCTGACGTCGGCTGGGGCAGACGGCAGCGCCCAGTCGCTGCTTGTCGGCGGGTACTTCGGCACCTGGCATGCCATCGATGACGTGGCGGGACTGCCGTTCACCGCGGCTGGTCTCCGGCCGGTCGGAGGTGCTCCAGGGGCGGGAGTCCTGTTTGTACTCCCGGCTGCGGAGTGCGGTCTTGGCGAGGCGGCCCGGATCCTGCGTTACCTGGCGAGCCAGGGTGCCGAGCAGTGTGGCCCGTGCATGTTCGGGCTGCCTGCGATCGCCGACGACCTATCGCAGCTGGCAGTGGGCCGACCGCAGGGCGATCCGCTCGACCGCATGCAGCGACGATTCGGTCAGATCTCGGGTCGTGGCGCGTGCCGTCACCCCGACGGCGCGGTCCGGATGGCCGCGTCCGCGCTGACGGCGTTCGCCGCAGATGCGCACGCGCACGCGCGGCGGCGTCCGTGCCTGGCCTCGCGGCGCGGTGACGGGATGGCAGCGGCGACCATGACGATGCCAGGCTTGCGGACGGACGGTGACTGGCGATGAGCCTCCGGCTGGAGGTCAACCCGATTGCGTGTGCCGGTCACGGGCTCTGCGCCGACCTGCTGCCGGAGCTGATCGAACTGGATGAGTGGGGGTTCCCCATCATCCATGAGCGGGTGCCGGCGAGTCTCGCGGCGCACGCCCGGCGCGCGGTCAGCGCCTGTCCTGCACTCGCGCTCAAGCTGACGCGGGCGCCGGCGGCGCGCCGCGAGACTCGTGGCGCTCAGCCAGAGCCAGCGGCGCGGGCCGCGCGCTGAGGACCGCGCGATCGTGACCAGACCGCACACCGTGCAGGCCGCGCCGCGGCACCGGCGCGAGCCAGATCGGGCCGACCCGGCGGGCAACGAGGTGCTGACGGCGATGACGGGCCTGGTCCTGCTCGTCGGGTTTGCGGTCGAGGGCGTGACCATCCTGTCGCTGCGCCGGCTGCTCGTGCTGCACTTCCTGGTCGGCATGCTGCTCGTCGGGCCGGTAGCGTTGAAGATCGCCTCGACCCTGTACCGGTTCTTGCGTTACTACACCGGCTCGCGGCCGTACGTGCGGAAGGGGCCGCCCTCGCCGGTGCTGCGGCTGCTCGGGCCGCTGGTGATCCTGACGTCGGTGGCTGTGCTCGGCACCGGCGTCATGCTTGCGGTGACCGGACCCGGCAGCGGCCAGTGGCTGTTCCTGCACAAGGCGTCCTTCATCCTCTGGTTCGGCGTGATGACCATCCACGTGCTCAACTACGCTCCCCGGCTGCCGGGGATGCTGGCGGAGCGCCGCGGCCGGAACGGCGGCGGCCGGATGGTGCTGTTCAGCGGCCCGGGCAGGTGGCTCGCGCTTGCCGTCTCGCTCGCGGTGGGTATCGGCGTCGCGGCGCTGACCGTGCATTTGTCGGCGAAGTGGGGTGCCGCACACTTCTAGCTGATCCTCGTCAGCAAGCCGGATATCACGAGGGAACGGGCCGGCCGCTGCCTCCCCTGGTTGCCAGCCGCGCGGTCCCGCCATGGTAGTCAGCATGTAGCCTCCGTCTCGGGCTCGCGCGCTAGCGGAGCCATAAGATCGAGACGAATTTGGGGTCAACGGTTACGAATGCCGGAGCAGGCTGTGGAAACCAGTAAGTCCGTGCTGCCCAGCCTCGGGCTGGACGAGCTGCTGGGCGAGCTGCAGGTCCGGTTGCAGGCAGTTCTCGCCACGCGGCACCGCGTCAGCGCGCTGTTCGACGCGGTCGTGGGGGTCGGCACGAACCTCGACATCGAGGTGGTGCTGCGGGGCATCGTGGAATCCGCCGTGTCGTTGGTGGACGCGCAGTACGGCGCCATGGGGGTTATCGGCGAGGGCGGCCGGCTGGCGGAGTTCATCCCGGTCGGGCTTACCGAGCAGCAGATCGGCGAGATCCATCACTGGCCGGAAGGTCGCGGGCTGCTGGGCGCGCTGATTCGCGATCCGCGGCCGGTCCGGGTCGCGGAACTCAGCACGCACAAGCTGTCCTCCGGGTTCCCCCAAGGGCATCCGCCGATGACCTCGTTCCTGGGCGTCCCCATCCGCATTCGCGACGAGGTGTACGGGAACCTGTACCTGACCAACAAGCGCGGCGGCGCCGAGTTCGACGAGGAAGACGAGGAGATCCTTATCGCGCTCGCGGCCGCGGCCGGGGTCGCGATCGAGAATGCCCGGCTGTATGACGAGGCACGCCGTCAGCAGCGCTGGCTGGCGGCGAGCAGCGAGGTGACCCGGATGCTGCTCTCCGGGGCGGACGTCAGCGAGGCCCTCGCCTTCATCACCGCCATGTCGCTCGAGATGTCCGGTGCCGACCTGGTCATGCTCGCGCTGCCCACGCCGGGCGGTGAGCTGCTGGAAATCGCCCATGCTGCCGGGGAGGACGCGCCGCTCGCGCGCGGCCTGGTGCTGCCCGCCAGCGGCTCGGCGTCGGGGATCGTCCTGGCCAGCGGCCAGACGCTGACCATCACGGACTTCAACAACGACGACCGGGTCGCCACCGTCGCCCGGGAGGCGCTGAACCTCGGCCCGGCCGTGCTGGTGCCGCTCGGTGCCCCGGGCAACGTGCACGGCGTGCTGACGGCTGGCCGGCTGCCGGGCGCGATGCCGCTGACCCCGGCGGCCGCGGACATGCTCGGCACCTTCGCCAGCCAGGCCGGGATCGCGCTAGAGCTGGCAGCGCACCGCCGCCAGGTCGAGCGGGTGGCGGTATTCGAGGACCGCGACCGGATCGCCCGCGACCTGCATGACCTGGTCATCCAGCGGCTGTACGCGACCGGCATCTCGCTGCAGGGCGCGGTGAGCCAGATCGGCGCGCCGGAGGTCGCCGGGCGGGTCGCTCAGGCGGTGGACGCGCTGGACGAGACGATCAGGGAGATCCGCTCCACCATCTTCGCGCTTCAGGCCCGGCCGCAGGCTGGCCCGTCCTCGCTGCGGGCGCGGATCGTGGCGGTCGCGGGGGAGATGACCGGAATCCTTGGCTTCGCCCCGGCGCTGCGGCTCGACGGCCCGCTTGACGACGTCGTGCCAGCGGACGTCGGTGAGCACCTGCTCAGCGCGCTGCGCGAGGCGCTTTCGAACGCGGCCAGGCACGCCTCCGCCACCAGCGTCGACGTGCAGGTGCAGGCTGGCGCCGAGCTATCGCTGACGGTCCGCGACAATGGCATCGGCATCCGGTCCGGCGACCGCCGCAGTGGGCTCGCCAATCTCGCCCAGCGGGCGGGCGCGCTCGGCGGTTCCTTCAGCGTTGCACCGGCCGCCGGCGGGGGTACCGAGCTGGACTGGCGGGTGCCACTCGTTACGGGTTGAAGATGCGCGTCGCGTAGGACGCTGCCTGCGTGCGGCGCTCCATGCCGAGCTTGGCGAACAGCGCGGAGACGTAGTTCTTGACGGTCTTCTCGGCCAGGTACATCCGCTCGCCGATCTGCCGATTCGTCAGGCCCTCGCCGATGAGTTCGAGAATCTTGCGTTCCTGCGGGGTGAGACCGGCTAGCGGGTCCTTCTGGCTCGCTTGATCGCGCATCCTGGCCATGACCCGGCTGGCAGCCTCCGGGTCGAGCATGGACTCGCCCGAGGCGACGGTGCGAACGGCGCCGACTAGGTCGGTGCCGCGGATCTGCTTCAGCACGTATCCGGCGGCGCCCGCCATGATCGCGTCGAACAGCGCCTCGTCGTCGCCGAACGAGGTCAGCATGAGACACGCCACCTCGGGCATCCGGGATCGGATCTCGCGACAGACGCTAACGCCGTCCCCGTCAGGGAGCCGGACATCCAGGATGGCCACGTCGGGTCGCAAGGCTGGAATCCGGGCTAGCGCGGACTCGGCCGTACCGGCCTCGCCAACCACGGTGATGTCGGGCTCGGCCTCAAGCATGTCGCGGACCCCGCGCCGGACGACCTCGTGGTCGTCAAGCAGGAATACCTTGATGCCGGCTTTGTCCTGCGCGGTGTCTGTCATTTCTCCACCTTAGTCTTTGTCCGGGCCGCTGGGCCTGGGCCGAAGGTCCCGGCCGCCCAGCCTAGGGGAACTGACCGTGCAGCGGGAACACCGCGTTTCGCGTCGCCATGATGGCCTGGTCGACCGGGTCAGCCGGGTCGTAGCCGAGCTCGAAAGCTGGGAAGTCGGTACTGGCTCCCTCGCTCATCCGCTCCGGCGCTGGCTCGGCGGACACCCAGCTCACGTACTCGCGCCACGTTTCCGGCGTCGGTGCCGCCGGGTCGATGGGCTGACCTGACGCCTCGGCAAGCAGGTGTGTCCACGTCCTCGGCACGACCTGCACCAGCTGGTAGCCGCCGCCGCCGGTCAGCAGCCAGCGGCCGTCGGCCGTCTCGTGCGCCAGCTGGTGCAGCAGCGCGTGCGCCGCGCGCTGCGCGTCGATCGTGATTTCGAGATCAGCGAGCGGGTCGCTCCAGTGCGTGTCGCAGCCGTGCTGACTAACCAGAATCTGCGGCCGGAACGCGGTTAGCAGCGGCGGCACGACCGCGTGCAGCGCCCGCAGCCAGCCCGCGTCCTTGGTGCCGGCCGGCAGCGCGACGTTCACGGCGCTGCCCTCCGCGGCCGGGCCGCCGGTCTCGGTCGGCCGGCCGGTGCCGGGGAACAGGGTGGCCGGGCTCTCATGCAAGCTGATGGTGAGCACCCGCGGCTCGTTCCAGAACGCGGCCTGAACGCCGTCGCCGTGGTGAACGTCGATGTCGACGTAGGCGATCCGCTCGGCCCCCTGCGCTAGCAGCCAGGCGATCGCGATCGCCGGGTCATTGTAGATGCAGAACCCGCTGGCGCTGCTGCGCATCGCGTGGTGCAGGCCGCCAGCGATGTTCGCGCCGTGCGCGGCGGAACCGGACCAGACGGCGCGAGCCGCGGCCAGCGTCGCGCCCGCCACGAGGGCCGACGCCTCGTGCATGCCTGCGAACACCGGGTCGTCGGGTGTGCCCAGCCCGTGCTGGAGCAGCGTGCCGGCGCCGAGCCCGCCCGCGCCCGGCGGCTCGGTCTCCCAGGCGGCTTTCACCGGTGCCGAGCCCGCCGCCTTGACCACGGCGATGTAGCCGGGATCATGCACCAGCTCGAGCTCGGCATCGCTGGCCGCGGCCGCCGCCTGGACGACGACACCCGGCCGCGTCAGCACCCCGAGCGCCCGCGCAAGCTCGATTGTCAGCTTGACCCTGATGGGGGCCAGCGGATGGTCTGGTCCGAAGTCGTAGCTGGCCAGCCGCTCGTCCCAGGTCACATGGAGACTGCAGGTCACCACCGGGCTCCTTCCGACGCCATGCCGCAAGCCTGCCATGGCTGCCGAGTACGCTGGCCGGTGGCGGTGACTCAATGAACGATCGCGCTCCCGAAGGACGATTCGCCTTGCTGGCGGACGGCAGCACGGTCGAGATTCGGCAAGCGAGCACGGCCGACGTGCACGAGGTGCAGGTGATGCACGAGCGGCTGTCGCCAGCGAACGCCTACTTCCGGTTCTTCGGCTTCAGCCCGCAGGCACCAGAACGCGAGGCGAGGCGGCTTTGTCGGCCGCCCGACCCGGATCACATGGCGCTCCTGGCACGGCTCGGCGGGCAGCTAGTAGGCGCAGCGAGCTACGAGTCAACGGGCAAGCCGGGAGTGGCGGAGATTGCTTTCGCCGTGGCCGACGAGATGCACGGCCGCGGTATCGCCACGCTCCTGCTCGAGCACCTGGTTTCGCTCGCCAGGCAGCGCCACCTGAGCACGTTCGCGGCCGACACCCTGCCAGAGAATCTGGCGATGCTCCGCGTCTTCGCTGACGCGGGTCTGCAGGTAAAACGACGGTTTGAGGACGGCGTCGTCGCGCTCACGATGCCGCTGCCGAGTCCCGACACCGAGCAGTTCGACAGCTACCTGGACGCGGTGGCAGACCGGGCCAGCCGCGCCGACGTGGCCAGTCTGCGGCCGCTGCTGCAGCCAGCGTCGATCGCGGTAGTCGGGGCCAGCCGCCGCCGCGGCTCGGTGGGCCGGGAGATCCTGCACAACATCGTCGCGGGCGGCTTTCGCGGCGACATCTACCCGGTCAACGCGCGCGCCACCGAAATCGAGGGGCTGACCTGCCTGAAGTCGCCGGCGGACCTGCCCGAGGCCGTCGACATCGTGGTCATCGCTGTGCCGGCGCACGAGGTTGCGGCCGTGGCCAAGCAGTGCGGCAGCCGCGGTGTGCGCGCGCTGCTGGTCGTCTCCGCAGGGCTCGGCAGCGCCGGCGCTGACCTGCTGGCCATCTGCCGGCGGTATGGGATGCGGCTAGTCGGACCCAATACCTACGGTCTCGCCGTACCGGCGCTGCGGCTCAACGCGAGCTTCGCGGCGAGTGCCCCGCTGCCCGGCGATGCCGGGCTGGTGGTCCAGTCCGGCGGGATCGGCATCGCGCTGCTTGAGCACCTGTCCAGGCTCGGCATCGGCGTCTCGTCCTTCGCCTCAGTCGGGGACAAGTACGACGTGTCCAGCAACGACTTGCTGACCTGGTGGGAGCAGGACGAGCAGACCGGCCTGGCCATCCTGTATCTGGAGTCGTTCGGCAACCCCCGCGGCTTCGCCCGGACCGCGCGGCGTGTTGGCCGCGGGCTTCCGGTGCTGACGGTCATCGGCGGGCGCTCGGCCGCCGGACAGCGCGCCGCTGAGTCGCGCACAGCGGCGGCAACACCCCTGGTGACGCAGGAGGCACTGTTCGCGCAGGCCGGTGTGATCGCCACGCACAGCCTGGGCGAGCTGGTGGACACCGCTGCGCTGCTGGCATACCAGCCTTTGCCGGCCGGGCGCCGGGTAGCGATCGTGTCGAATGCCGGCGGCGCGGCGGTGCTCGCCGCCGACGCCTGTGTCGAGAGCGGCCTTGCCGTCGCGGAACTTGGCTCTCGTACGCAGCGCGTGCTGGCGCGGCTGCTGCCGTCCCGATCGGCGGTCACTGGACCAGTCGATACCACCGCGGCGGTTGGCAACGCGGCGTTCCGGACCTGCCTGGAGCACGTCGCTGCCGATGACGGCGTCGATGCGTTGCTTGCAATCGGCGTTCGGACCGCCGCGGCTGATCTCACCGACGCCATCCGCACCGCCCGGGTCGACAAGCCCATGGCTGCGGTCCTGCTGGACCGGCCAGAGTCGGTCAGCATTCTCAGCTCGGTCGGCGAGGCGGACGACGGTGTGGGCCCCGGGGGACGACCCCCCGAAACCCCCCGCGTCCCGCGGTCCGGTAGCCGGCCGGGCCGCCGGATACCGGCCTACGGCTACCCCGAGAACGCGGCGCGGGCGCTCGGGCGCGTCGTCCGCTACCAGGACTGGCGGGATGCCCGGCGCGGCGTGGTGCCCGAGCTGGCTGACGTGGACACGGCGGCAGCGCGGGCGCTCGTTACCGGGTTCCTGGACCGGTGCCCGCAGGGAGACTGGCTGCTTGCCAGCGACGCGGCGGCGCTCTTGGCCTGCTACCAGATCCCGCTGCAGCCGGCGCTTTCTGGCGGGGTGGAGACGATGGTCGGGGTGGTGCAAGAGCCGGTGTTCGGCCCGCTGGTAGTCTTCGGGCTGGGCGGGGTTGCGACCGATGTACTGGCGGACCGCTCGGCGCGGCTGACGCCACTGACCGACGCGGATGCGGCTGCGATGATCGCGGGAGTGCGGGCGGCGCCGCTGCTGCTGGGCCAGGCCGGGCAGCCCGCGGTGGATACCTCGGCTCTTGCCGATCTGCTGCTGCGGGTATCACGGCTGGCTGATGACCTGCCTGAGGTCGCTGAGCTGGATCTCAACCCGGTGCTGGCCAGGCCGGATGGCGCGGTCGCAGTGGACGCGCGGGTGCGGGTTGCTGCGGCCGCGCCGCGTGACCCGTTCCTGCGCCAGCTGCGGTGACCGCGCGCAGACGGCGTGACCGGGACCAACGTCCTCGTTCCCAGGTCATATGCCACGTTGCGGCCCGCAGATTTTGCATACAACCTGACGTGAGGACTAACGGTCGGTGACGAAAGGCGTTTAATCTGCCGGGTAAGGGCGTGATCAGCGTCACGCGGGCAGTGCCGTCGGCCGGGGCCGCCTGGATCGGAGGTGCCGCTGGTGTCATTGCGACATCCATTGACAAACCGGACGCCGGGCTGCGAGCGCAACCCGCTGCGGCGCCGCATCGACGACGTCGAGACCCGGATCATGACAGGACTGGTTGTGCTGTTCCTGGTCGCGGCGCCGCTGCTGAGCATCCTGACCGGGCGGCTAGCGGACGCGGCCGGAATCCGCGAGCAGCAGGCCGAGCAGGCCTGGCATCCAGTCAAGGCGGTGCTGGAGCAGAGCGCGGCGGACGGGATGATCGGCCAGGACGGGGCGTGGGGCGCCTCATGGGTGGATGTGCGGTGGACGGTGCCTGACGGCAAGGCGCGCACCGGTCTGATCGCGGTCCCCTTGACGGCCAAGGCCGGCCAGCGCGTCACGGTCTGGGTCACGGGGTCGGGCGAGCTGACGCATCCGCCGCTTAACCGGGGCGAGGTACTCGACGGGATGGCCAACGCGATCATGGCGACCGTCGCCGGGTTGGCTGCCTTGCTCGCCCTCGTCGCGGCGGCCGCGCGCTCGGCGATCAACCGGCGGCGGATGGCGGGCTGGGCGCGGGCCTGGGAGATAACCGGGCCGCAGTGGACGTCGCTGCGCTGACGGCGCGCCGCCGGGCGGTGCTCGAAAGGCGCTCGTTGCGGGCTGCTGACCGGTTCGGGGCTGAAACTGGAGGACTACGTGCACGCGTGGGTTGTTGATCACCCCGCGCCCATCGATGACCGGCCGCTGCGCCGGGTCGAGCGAGCGGAACCGGAGCCGCGCGCCGGGCAGGTTCGCATCCGCGTCTCCTGCTGCGGAGTGTGCCGCACGGATCTGCACCTGGCCGAGGGAGACCTGCGGCCGCGACGCCCGGGCGTCACCCCCGGGCATGAAGTTGTCGGCCGGGTCGACGCGCTCGGGCCGGGCGCCAGCCGGTTTGGCATCGGCGAGCGGGTGGGCGTGCCCTGGCTCGGCGGCACCGACGGCACCTGCCGGTTTTGCCGCAGGGGCGCCGAGAACCTCTGCGAGGCGCCGACGTTTACGGGCTGGGACGTCGACGGCGGGTACGCGGACACGTGCGTGGCCGACGAGGCTTACGTGTACCGGCTGCCGGAGTCGCTCGACGACGAGCACGCCGCGCCGCTGCTGTGCGCTGGCATCATCGGGTACCGGGCATTGCAGCGGGCCGAGGTGCCCGCGGGTGGCCGGCTCGGTATTTACGGCTTCGGCGGCAGCGCGCACATTACCGCGCAGATAGCGCTGCATCAGGGACTGCGCGTGCACGTGCTGACCCGGGGCGAAGGCAACCGCAAGCTGGCGGCCGAACTCGGCGCCGACTCGGTCGGCGACGCAGCCGACACGCCGCCCGAGCCGCTCGACGGAGCGATCCTGTTCGCCCCGGCTGGGGAGCTGGTTCCGGTCGCGCTGCGTGCCCTGGACCGCGGCGGCACACTGGCGATCGCGGGCATCTGGCTGTCGGACATCCCGGCTCTGACCTATGCGGACGAGGTATTCGAGGAACGGCAGCTGCGCAGCGTAACGGCCAACACGCGGCGGGACGGCGAGCAGTTCCTCGCGCTGGCGGCCCGGTTCGGCATCCGGCCGACGACCGTCGCGTACCCGATGGAGAGCGCTGACGAGGCGCTGGCCGACCTCGCGCACGGCCGGTTCAGCGGCGCCGCCGTGCTGCACAACTAACCGGGCGCCCGCGCTACCACGAACGGCGCCGTGCGGCGGAATCGGAATCCGAGCGACTTATACAGCCGGATCGCGGTG
>Ga0187814_10000169_pt1 | contig 18272 bp, 13 predicted proteins | sample NC_S_4_FD_132450 | JGI IMG/M metagenome (GOLD analysis project Ga0187814, IMG submission 132450) | Wetland sediment microbial communities from Neuse River Estuary, North Carolina, USA - ASW-S_4 | ecosystem: Environmental > Aquatic > Freshwater > Wetlands > Sediment | place: USA: North Carolina... | reverse complement strand
GGGAGACGAGCACGGGCAGCTGGAGAAAGTAGGCGGAGTAGGAGTGGCGGCTGAGAGAGCGCGCGAACCGGCCGTGCCATGATCCAACCTGGCGAAAGAGGTCGACCAGGGCGAGCGAAGCGCGATCAAGATCCGCGCGGTCAGCGCTCCAGCGCTAGCCGGAAGACTGGTCAGGGGGAGCCGTACAGCCCGGGGCCGGTGATGTGCAGGTCGTCGAGGAAGGACCGGGCGGCCCGGTACGCGGATTCGACGAGGGTCCCGGTGTGGCGGAAGTCCAGCGGTGAGATCGGGTGGGGTTCCGGGCCGTGCAGGTAGATGACCGGCACGTCGGCGGCGGCCTGCGGGGCCTCGAAGATGGCCTGGGTGCGGATGGTCACCGTATACGTGTAGAACAGCACCTCGGCGATCGATGCGGGGGCTTCGAGGCTGCGTCCGGGGAAGTTGCAGTCCAGCACGACCAGCGATCGCGCGCCCATGGCCAGCGCCTGCCGCATCGGGACGTTGGCGACCAGGCCGCCGTCGTACAGCAGTCGCGACCCGAGTTGCACGGGCGGGAAGATGCCCGGGATGGCCGCGCTGGCCAGCAGCGCCGGCAGCACGGGTCCGTCGCTCAGGACGTACGGGCGGGCCGTGGCGATGTCGGTGGCCATCGCCGCGAACGGCAGGGCCAGGTCGGCGAAGGTGATCTCGGCCCCGATGAAGTCGCCGATGACGGCCGCCAGCCCGCTGGCGGGAAACAGGTGTGTCCTGGTGTGCTGCAGGGTGCGCGCCTGCGCGAGCAGGCTCCCGGGGAACACGCGATCGCGCGTCATCTTGGCCCAGGTCTCACCCAGGCGGTTAACCGCGCCGCCTGGGTCCTGCGCGATGATCGAGCCGTTGAGCGACCCGACCGAGGTACCCGTCACGATGTCGGGGGTGATGTAGTGCTCGTCGAGCGCTTGGAGCATCCCGATCTGCACCGCACCCAGGCTGCCGCCCCCGCCCAGCACGTACCCCACCGGCCGGGGCAATTCCGCGATGCTCACCGGCCGCCGGCGCCCTAGCCGGCTCCAGTTCCTCATCCGCCCATCATCGTCTGCTCAGGGCGCGGCGGTGGGCTCGGGAGCCTCCTGCGGCGAGGGTCGGCCACGCCGGCCGGGAATGGTGGCGGCGGCGTCGGCGTCGCGGATGGACAGCGAGCAGGCCACGGCGGACAGGCAGATCGCGGCGGCGGCCAGGAAGGCCACGTGGTAGGCGGTGAGGTTGGCCACCGGGTGGCCCGCCACCACGTGAACCGGGCCGACTAGCACGATGGCGGTGGTCAGCACCGCCACGCCGATCGCGCCGCCGAGCTGCCGCATCGCGTTGAACATCGTGGTCGCCCGGCCGGTCGCCGCCGGCGTGATGGTGGCGAACGCCGCCGCCTGGACCGGGACGAACACCTGGGCCATGGACAGCCCCAGGGTGACCATCAGCAGCCGGGCCCACCACAGGCTCGTCTGCTGTCCCATGAGCGCGAGTAGGGCGATGGAGGTGGCGGTGCCGACCAGCCCGATACTGATGAGCCGGCGGGGGCCGAGCCGCGGGTACAGGACCCGGCTGGCCAGCTGCGCGCCGCCCATGATGCCGAGCGCTTCGGGGAAGATGCTCAGCCCGGAGACGAGCGCGCTCAGCCCCCGGCCGTCCTGGTAGTACAGCGAGATCGCGTACAGGGTGCCGAGGAAGGCCACCGACGCGAGGATCATGACGCCGTTGCCGGACCGGAACAGGCGGTTCGTCAGGAGCCGCAGGTCCACCAGGGGCGCGGGCGACCTCAGCTCGACGACCACCATGCCCGCCAGCAGGACGGCTCCGGCCGCGATCGCGGCGAGCACCTGCGCCTGGTGCCAGCCGAGGTTGGGTCCCTCCGAGACGCCGTACATGACGAGCCCGAGACCCAGCCCGGACAGCAGGAAGCCGGCCAGGTCGAACCGGCCAGGCTGCGCCTGCGCCGCATGGTCGAGGAAGATGGCGCCGAAGGCGAACGCCGCCACGCCGATCGGGAGGTTGACGTAGAACACCCACCGCCACGACAGGTCGGTGACCAGCAGCCCGCCCACGACCGGGCCCAGGGCCGGGGCGAGCGTGGTGGGCACGGTGAGGATCGCGGCCGCCTTAATCCGCTCCGCGGGCGGGAACGCGCGGTACAGCATCGCCATCCCGACCGGAGCGAGCATGCCGCCGCCGGCGCCCTGGAGGATCCGGAACGCGACGAGCTCGCCCAGGCTCGAGGCCAGCCCGCACAGGGCCGAGGCGGCGGTGAACACCGCGATGGCCGCGAGCAGGACGCGCTTGCCGCCCAGCCGGTCGCCGAGCCAGCCCGACGCCGGGATGAACACGGCCAGGCTGACCAGGAACGCGATCGAGATGGTGTCGACCGCCGTGACGCTCACCCGGAAGTCCCGCCCGATGGTCGGCAGGGCAACATTGACGATCGTCGCATCCATGATGGACATGAACATGGCGGCGACGAACACGACCCCGACCGCGACCTTCTGGCTAATGCCGGGGATAAGCTCGGGCCGCAGCCGGAAATTCCTGGCGCGTTACCGGGGAGGCCGCCGATGCGCCGCGTCGCCGTGCTCGGGACCGGCACCATGGGTGCGGGCATGGCCCGCAGCATGCTGCGGTCCGGTCTGGACGTCACGGTGTGGAACCGGTCCCGGGGCCGGGCCGAGCCGCTGGCCGCCGACGGCGCACACGTGGCAGGCACGGCCGCCGAGGCGATAGCCGGCGCGGACGCGGTGGTCACGATGATGTGGGACGGCGCTTCGGTGGCCGAGGTGATGGCGGGGGCGCTCCCGGCCGCGCCCGATGGGATCCTGTGGGCCCAGACCAGCACGGTGAGCGTGGCGGACGCGGGTGACCGGCTGCCCGCCCTGGCCGCCGAGCACGGGGCGCGGTACCTCGACGCCCCGGTGCTGGGTACCCGCCAGCCCGCCGAAGAAGGAAGGCTCATCGTCCTGGCCGCCGCGCCCGCGCCGGTCCGCGACGCGATCGCGCCGCTGTTCGACGCGATCGGCACCCGTACCGTCTGGGTCAGCGAGCAGCCGGGCGATGGCACCCGCCTCAAGCTGGTCGCCAACTCCTGGGTCGGCACGATCGTGGCCGCGACCGCCCAGGCGATCGCCCTGGCCCAGGGGTTCGGCCTGGATCCGCGGCTATTCCTGGACGCGGTCCGGGGCAGCAGCGTGGACGCCGCCTACCTCCACGTCAAGGGCCAGGCCATGATCGCCGGGGAGTTCCCGCCCGCGTTCACGGTGCACGGCGCGGTCAAGGACACCGGGCTCATCGCCGCCGCGATGCGGGAGACCGGCACCGACGCCGCGCTGATGGACGCGGTCGCCGGGCAGTTCCGGCGGGCGGCCGACTCCGGGCACGGCGACCAGGACATGGCCGCCGTGTTCCGCGCGTTCCGTCCCTGAGCCCCGCCATGACCACCGTGCCCCGCATCAGCTACGCGCGTAGCGCGGACGGGGTGAGCCTGGCCTTCACGACCGCCGGCCACGGCCCGGCGCTGGTCTTTGTTCCCTGGGTGCCGTTCAGCAACCTCCGGATGGAATGGCAGAGCGCCCTGCTGGGCGGGATCTTCGAGCGGCTGGCGCGGCGGCTCACCGTGATCCACTACGACGGGCGGGGCACCGGGCACTCGCAGCGAGACGTCACCGACCTCTCGCTCGACGCGATGGTCGCAGACCTGTTGGCCGTGGTCGACCGCGTGGGGGCGGCGCAGGTCAACCTCCTGGGCCAGTACAACTCCTGCCCGCACGCCATCGCGTTCGCCGCGCGCTATCCGGAGCGGGTCACGCGGATGGCGCTGTTCGGCGGGTCGGCGCGCGGCTGGAACGCCATGAGCGCCACGCAGACTCAGGCGCTGCTGAGCCTCATCGAACAGGACTGGAACACCTTCGCCGACACCGCGGGGCACCTGTGGATGGGCTGGGCGGCGGGGGAGGCCGGGCGCGACGTGGCGGAGGCGATCCGGGGGGCGGTCACGCCGCAGGTCGCCCGCGCCACGATGCAGGCGGCCAGCGCGGTCGACGTCACCGAATTGGTCCCGGGGGTGGCCGCGCCCACGCTGGTGCTGCACCGCCGGGGCATGACCCAGATCCCGGTCGACGTGCCGCGCTCACTCGCCGAGCACCTACCGCGCGGGCGGCTGGTGATCCTGGAAGGTGACCAGGCGACCCTGTTCAAGGCCGACCCGGACGTGGCGGCGGACCTGCTCGTCGCGTTCTTCTGCGACGGCATCGAGCCGGCCGCGGAGACGGCGCCGCCCGCGCCGACGGCCGAAGCCGGGCGTCTGGCGGCGACCCCCTTGAGCCGCAGGGAGCTTGAGGTGCTCCGGCTGCTGGCGGCGGGGGATTCCAACCGTCAGATCGCCCGCCACCTGGGGCTGAGCCCGCACACCGTCGAGCGGCACGTCGCGAACCTCTACCGCAAGATCGGCGCGAGGGGCCGGGCCGACGCCACCGCGTACGCCCTGCGCAGCGGCCTGGCCTAACGGTTTTCCGCCAGCGCGGCTGCATAGTTTGCGGGAAGTCGGGCCCGGTTCGCCGAGCCTACGGTGACCTCAGCCCTACCGACAGGAGGTCACCCCCATGCCGTCTCCGCGGCCGCTACCCGACCGCCCGCGCTGGCTGCCCTGGTCGGCGTTCCCGTTCCAGTGCCGCTTTATCGAGATCGATGGCCAGCCGATCCACTACATCGACGAGGGGTCAGGCCCGGCGCTGCTGTTCGTCAGCGCCGGGCAGTGGTCCTTCATGTTCCGCGACGTGATCGCGCACCTGCGCGGCCGGTTCCGCTGCCTGACGCTGGACTTCCCCGGCAGCGGCCTCTCGCCGGCGGCCCCCGGCCACGACCACAGCATCCGGGCCAACGCCGCGCTCCTGACGGGGTTTATCGACTCCCTCGACCTGCAGGACATCACGCTGGCGGTGCATGACGTCGGCGGGCCGGTTGGCTTCCTGGCCGCCGTCGGGCAACCGGACCGGATCCGGGCCCTCGTGATCACCAACACGTTCGGCTGGCCGCTGGCCGGTTACCCGGCGGTCCGGCGGATGCTCAAGCTCGTCGGCGGGCGGCCGTTCGGCGCGCTCAACAGCCTCACCAACGTCGTGGCGCGGTTCACGGCCACGTCCTACGGGGTGGGCCGCCAGCTGAGTAGGGCCGACCGCCGGAGCTTCCGCGGCCCCTGGCGCTCCCGGGCCAGCCGGCGGGCGACGCTCCAGGTCCTGGCCGGAGTACTGCGGATCGACCCGCTCATGGCCGAGGTCGAGCGGTCCCTGCGCGCTGACCTGTCCGGCCTGCCGGTGCTCACGCTGTTCGGGCGCAAGAACGATCCGTACGGCTGGCAGGCCAGGTTCGGCCAGATCTTCCCGTCCGCGACGGCCGTCGGCCTGCCCGGCGGCCACCACTTCCCGTTCAACGACGACCCGCAGGCCTACGCCGGCGCGATCTGCACCTGGTGGGATCGGCAGGTCGCGCCGGCCCCCCGCGAAGTCATGAAGGAGTCACACTGACATGAGCACCCCTCACGTTCTGGGCCCGGGCACCACGGCCCTGGTCACGGGCGCCTCCCGCGGTATCGGCGCGCTGATCGCCCGCGAGATCGCCAGCCACGGCGGCCACGTGGTGCTTTCCGGCCGATCCGTCGCCGAGCTCGAGGCGGTCGCGTCCGACCTGACCGCGGCGGGTGCCGACGTGTCCTTCCTACCCGCCGACCTGACCGAGCCCGGTGCGGCCGAAGCCCTGGTGCGGGCCGTCGAGCGGCAGCGAGGCGGGGTCGACCTGCTGGTCAACAACGCCGGCGGGGACCCGCTGCGCGAGTTCCATACGATGACGATCGAGGAGAACCTGCGCACCCTCCGGCTTAACCTGGTCGCGCCGCTGGAACTCAGCTACGCCGTCCTGCCGGGCATGCTCAGCCGGGGCCGCGGCCATATCGTGAACATCTCCGCGATGGCCGGCCGGCTCGCCTTCCCCTACACCGAGGTCTACGCCGCGGCCAAGGACGGCCTCATCGGCTTCACCCGCGTCTTCCGCAGCGACTACCACGCGCGCGGGGTGAGCGCATCCGTCCTCATCCTGGGGGCCATCAAGGGCGCCGGACAGGGCCAGCGGATGATGGATGAGGCCGGGCTGAAGGGCGCCGCCTACATGGCCCCGGCCCGGTCCGTGGCGCGGGCCGTGGTCGGGGCCGTGCAGAAGGACCGGACCGAGCTGGTCATCATGCCCGGGCCGGCCCGCCTGATGAGGGCGGTCATGGATTACTTCCCTGCGCTGGGACCCGCGATGAACCGGGCGGTCGGCACCAGGGCGACCATTCGGAAGATCATCGAACAGCGGGACTCGGATACGGGCGCCGCGGTTCGGCGATAATCGCCGGGAGGAACAGGAGAGGCGGATGGCGGACGGCAGTGATCTTGACGCGCCGATCACGGGCGTGACGGTCTTCAGGGATGGCGCCCGCGTGCAGCGCACCGGCACGGTGAGCCTGCCGCCAGGGCCCCGGACGGTGATCGTCAGCGACCTGCCGGCCGGCGTGGACCCGGCCTCGGTCCGCGTCGCGGCTCGCGGCCTGGACCTGGCCCTGCTCGACGTCGAGGTCCACCGCCGCTACCGCACCGATCCGCTGCGCGAGGAGACCGCGCGGCTGCGCTCGGAGGTGGACCGCTGCCGCGATGAGGTGCAGGCGCTCGACGACGAGGAGACCGCGGAGCAGGCGCGCCTGGACTTCGCCGGCTACCTGTCCGAGGCAGCGGCCACGGCGCTGGCCCGCGCGGTCAGCTTCGGCCGCGCCAGCCACGATGACCTGGCCCAGATGGCCGGGCACCTGTCCGCCGATACCGCAGGGACACTCGGCAGGCGGCGCGAGATCAGCGCGCGCAGGCGCGTCGCCCGCCGGGAACTCGAAGCGGCCGAGGCGCGCCTGGTGACCGCGGAAAAGCGAGCCGGGCACGGTGTCGCCTTCACCGAGCTGTCCGCGACCCTGGAAGCCGGCGCCGCGACCCGCGCCGAGGTGGAGTTCTCGTACCACGTGCCCGGCGCGTCCTGGCGGCCGCTGTACGACCTGGCGCTCGAGGGCGGCAGCCTCGCCGTCAGCTACCTGGCCGAGGTCACCCAGCAAACCGGGGAGGACTGGCCCGCCGTCGAGCTGGTCTTGTCCACGACGCGGCGCGGGCGGCACCAGACCCTGCCCGAGCTTGACCCGTGGTACATCGGTCGCGCCCGGCCGGTTCCGCCGCCGGAACGAGTCAGGAGGATGGCCAGGGCTCTTCCGCCCGGCGCGGCCGTTCCGATGGCCGCCGCGGCATCGTCGGTCCTCCCGCCGGCCCAGGTCCCCGAGGCCGTGCCGGTGGCCGCCGAACCCGGCGAGTCGGGCGCTGGCGTGGCATACCGGGTCCAGCATCCGCTGGCCGTGCCCGCCGACGGCGGGCCCCACAAGACCGTGGTGGCCCGGTTCGCGCTCGATGCCGCCCTGGACCACCTCGCGGTCCCGGCCATGGCCCCCGAAGCGTACCTGCGGGCGACCGTCACCAACACCTCGCCGCTGCTGCTGCTCCCCGGCCCGGCGCGCGTCTTCCACGGCACCCGGTTCGTCGGCGAGACCGCCCTGGAGACCGTCGCCGCGGGCGAGGAATTCGAGCTGCAACTCGGGGTGGACGACCAGATCAGGGTCGAACGCGAGCTGCGCAGGCGGAGCACGAGCAAGGCCGTGATCGGCGGGACGCGCACGATCGACGTCGCCTACGAGATCACGGTGGAGAACCACCGCGTGAGCAAGACCAGGGTCAGCGTGCACGATCACGTCCCGGTGTCCACCGACGGCGATATCAAGGTGCGCCTGCGGGAGACGAGCCCGGACCCGGCCGCCCAGAGCGACCTCGGCGAACTCACCTGGGAACTGCCGCTCGAAGGCGGGCAGGCGGCCACGGTGCGCTACAGGTTCACCGTCGAGCACCCGGCCCAGGTGGGCGTGACCGGGCTCTGACCCGGGCGATCCGGGCGCAGTGGGATAATCACGGTAACAGCCGACCCAGGAAAGGCCTTGATTCGTGACTGAGGAGCAGCCCGGCCCGGGACCGCGGTTCGACACCAGCGTGGCGTCCATCGCGAGGATCTACGACTACTGGCTGGGCGGCAAGGACAACTTCAAGGTCGACCGCGAGGCCGCCGAGGAGATGATCCAGGCGTTCCCCGGCATCGTCGCGGGCGTGCGGATGAACCGCGCCTTCCTCGGGCGGGCGATCCACTACCTGACCGCCGATGCGGGCATCCGCCAGTTCCTGGACATCGGGACCGGCCTCCCCAGCGCCAATAACACCCACGAGGTGGCGCAACGCGCCGCGCCGGACTCCCGCATTGTCTACGTGGACAACGACCCCATCGTGCTGTCCCACGCCAAGGCCCTGCTGACCAGCACGCCCGAGGGGGCGTGCGCCTACATTGACGCCGACCTCCGCAACGCCGGGCAGATCGTGAAGGAGGCGGCCGGCACGCTGGACTTCAGCCGTCCCGTAGCCGTCTGCCTGATCATGGTCCTCCAGTTCATCCCCGACGAGGATGACCCCTGGCAGATCACCCGGACGCTGATGGACGCGGTGCCTTCGGGCAGCTACCTGGTGGTCGCGCATCCGGCCAACGACGTGGACGTCGTGGTGGCGCCGGCCCTGCGGCAGCTCAGCACCCGCATGGGCGGCACCCGGGCGCTACCGCGCAGCCGCCCCGAGGTCATGCGCTTCTTCGAGGGCCTGGAGATGGTCGAGCCGGGGCTCGCGCAACTGCACCGGTGGCGGCCCGGGGCCGGGGTGGACACCGGGAAGAACCTGGCCGCCTACGGCGGCGTCGGACGGAAGCCCTGACCGGCCGCCTGCCCGCCTGAGTTCGCGTTCGGCGCGAAAGGTTCAAAATCCGTCAGCTGACCGATGTCTCTCACTGCAACTTGCAGCAGCATTTGTCGTGCAACCGGCGATGAGCACCGCTGTCCTGGTGCTCGGACCTTCCCGGGCGCAGCCGCGCAGAGTGACCAACGCTCTGCCGGACCAGCTTGAACCCGGCCCACGAAGGAACCCGATGAACACGATGGCGCCGACCCGTCCTTCCGAGCTTCAGATCTCCCGTGTCCGGCTGACCGCGGGACCGGCTGCGGCGGCCGAAGCTCGTACTCACGTCCGCGCGGCCATCTTCGCGTGGGACGTCCCCGTCGACACGAGCGCCGCCGTCCTGCTCGCCAGCGAACTGGTGACCAATGCCATCAGGCACGAGACGAACGAGACGATCACGCTGGCCATCACCTGCTCCTGCGGTGAGCTACGCGTCGACGTCCACGACTCGTCCTACTCCCTGCCGGTCGTACTGGAAGCCGCGGCCGATGCCGAGGCCGGGCGGGGCCTGATGCTGGTCGCCACCCTGGCGGACGAGTGGGGCTTCTACCGCACCCCTGCGGGCAAGGCCGTGTACTTCACGCTCGCGTTCGCACCCGAAGTGGCCGAGGGCGACGGACGCGGCCCGCAGGGGGTCCACGCGTGGGGACTGTGAGCCGAACCGCCCTCCCGGGGTTCACAGTCCCCACCGGCCCAGCCCGCGATGGCGCGGGTCAAGTCCACCGGTCCCCGATTACCTCGGTTCGATCGTGCGCAGGGCGGCCTCGCGGGCGATATCAATCCGCGAATGGACGTCGAGCTTCTTCAGGATGTGGGAGACGTGGGTCGCGACGGTGCGCCGGGATAGCAGCAGCCGGGCGGCGATCTCCGGGTTCGACAATCCCTCCTCGACGAAGGCGGCGATCTTGATCTCGGTCGCCGTGAGGCTGTCCCAGCCGCTGTGGGCCCGCCGGTGCTTGGCGTGCGGCCCGCGCCGGATGCCGTGAGCGCGGAACGTCGCCTGCAGCCGGGCGACGTCCGCGGCGGCGCCGAGGGACGTGTAGACCTCCACGGCGCGGGTAAACGCGGCGCGGGCCCGGTCCCGGTCGTCGGCGTCGACGAAATGCCCCGCGCTCGCCTCCAGCGCCTTCGCCGTCAGCAACGGCCTGCCCGCCTCGTCGTAGCGCTCGGCCGCCGCGAGTAGCCGGGGGGCATCGTGGTCCAGCAGACCGCGGCAGTACAGCGCGTTCGCCTGGCGGTGCGGGATCTCCGACTCGGCGCCCAGGGCGTCGGCGCGTCCCGCGAGGGTCTGCGCGGTGGCCAGGTCGCCGGTCTCAGTGGCGAGGCGGACACCATCCGCGAGCAGGTCCTCGATGTCCTCCACGTCGTCATTGCCGTCGAACGCGTCGGTCAGCGTCGCCAGCGCCTCCGGGAGCGCGCCGTCCTGCTCGCGGTCCAGGCTGCGGGCGAGGGCCAGCGGGGCCACCAGCCGGTGCCCGATCCTCCGGGCGTGCGGCGCGGCCGCGGCGAGGTGGCGGCGCGCCGCGCCGGTCTCGCCGCGGTGGAAGCTGATCACGGCGGCGATGCCGAGATCGCAGCACGCCGCATCGGGAGCCTTCAGGTCCTCGTGCACGACCTCCGCCTCGGCCAGCGCATCGTCCCAGCGTCCCGTCTGGAAGAGCAGCTGGCCCAGGGCGCAGTGCACCTGGGCCAGCCGGATCGCCGTACCGACCTGGTCGGCCAGGTGCCGGGCCTGCCCGGCTAGGGCAAGCGCCTCGTCGTACCGGTCGAGATAGCCCAGGTTTACCGCCTTGTTGATCTGCAGCAGGAGCCGCAGGTCGGTCAGCGCCGGGTCGGACTGGGTCACGTCCAGCGCCTGGTCGTACAGCGGCAGGGCGTCGGTCACATGCCCCTGTAGGACGGCCGCCCCGGCCAGCACGGTTAGCGCCCAGCCCATGGCCCAGTTGTCGCCCGCGGCCGACGCCACTGCGAGCGCACTGTCGGCGACCGGGCCCGCCTTCTCGACCTCACCGATGTTGAGGTACGTCCGCGCGGCGAGCGCGAGCAGCCGGGCGCGATGCCGGGCGGAGATCCCCGGCGAAGCCAGCGCCCGGTCCAACGTGGCCAGGGATTCCGCGGACTCGCCAGCGCGGATCCGGCACTGCGCCAGCGTCCAGTGCAGGTCCACGAGGAGATCGGGCTCGGCGGCGTGTTCCAGTGCGCGGTTCGCCACCTGCTCGGCCGCGACCATGTCGCCGGTACGGTACAAGGCGTCCGCCAGTCGGCTGGCCAGCCAGCCGTGCCGGGCCGAAGCGGCCGGGGAACTGGCTACTGCCTGGGACAGGAGTTCGGCCGCCACCCCGGGCGCCTGGCTGACCAGTGGGTCGGCGCTGCGGGCCAGCCAGTCCAGCATCCACTCATCCACCAGCTCGGCCGGGCCGCCGCCCTCGCCGACCGCCCGCAGCATCTGCCGGGCCACCCGGTCCGCTGGTGCGCCCGCCTCCGCGAGGGCGCGCCCCGCGTCGCGGTGCCAGGCGGAGCGCACGGACGCGGGCATCTCGTCGTACAGCGCCGCGCGGATCAGCGGGTGGCGGAACCCGAGGCCGTCGCCGGATTCGGCCAGCACGCCGGCGGCCCGCGCCTCTTCCACCGCCGGGATCAGGTCCGGCACACCGCGGTGCAGCACGATCGCCAGGTCATGAACGGCGAAGTCCACGCCGAGCAAGGCGGCCGCCTGTAGTACCTCGCGCACCGGCCCCGCGGCAAAGCCGAGCCGGTCCGCGATGGCCGCCGACAGGGAGCCTGGCGCCGAACCACCCGCCAGCTCGGCGCTCCCCGCCTCGGTGATGGTCAGGCGGGAGCCTCGGGCCAGCGCGGCGACGAGCTCGGTGACGTAGAGCGGGTTACCGGCCGCCCCGTCGGCCAGCCGCAACAGGTTGCCGTCGGGCCTGCCGCCAGCTAGGGCGGCGACTAGGTCGGCCACCGCCGCCGCAGCGAGCCCGGCGAGCTGGAGCCGGTCGGCGTCGCCTGCCCCGCGTCGCAGCGCGATTATGTCCTCCCGCTGCGGGACAGGCCGCATCATCCCGACCAGCAGCAACGGCATCCGGGGTGCCGACCTCGCCAGCCGTCCCCACAAGGTAACGCTGGCCGGGTCGGCCCACTGCAGGTCGTCGATGACCAGGATGGTCGGGCGCACCGCGCACTCCTCGGCGACCAGCGCCAGCAGCTGCTCCGCCAGCACCGCCGGTACGTCGGTGCCCCGGTCGGTGCTGACCTCACCGCGAAGGAGCCGGACGATCGTGTTACGCCGGGGATTGCCGGCAGGATCGCGTACCCGCAACGCGTCGAGGAACGGCAGCAGCGGTAGCGCCTGGCCCAACTCGTCACCAGCACCCCAGAACACCTGGCAGCCGACCTCTGGCGCCCCCGCCACCGCCGCGCGCACCAGCGTGGACTTGCCGATGCCCGGTTCTCCCTCGATGAGTACCGAACCCCCGCGCCCCCGAGCGGCCTGCTTTATTAGCCCGTTCAACAGCGCCATCTCGCTCTGGCGGCCGACCAGCGCACCGGCCGGGGTCACCGGGTGCATGGAGCAAACCCTACTACCCAAACATTTACGTAACAAGCGGTATGTTTTCGGACATTAATTCGCCTAAAGCGCCGTCCTGCGGCGGCGTCATCGCCCTTTTCCCATGGCCTCCGTGCACATTGCAGAGAACCTTGCACGGCAAAGTACTGCCAATATTTCCTTGCATTAAAGGGCATTTCTTGCAGGCAAGAATAATGAAATATTTCACCACTTGAAAAACCTACATAATGCCTTACCCTGGTACATGAGGGCCAAATACTGACAGTAACTCACATATAACTCAGAGGCGCCGGTGGGTTCGTGAGGCATGCAGCAGGCCGCTGACCTGTACAGATGCCATGGAGGAAATCATGCGCATTAAGCAAGCCATCATTCCCGCTATCCTAGCACTAAGCGCAGCCGGGTCAATCCTAATTGGCTCGGTGGCATCCGCCGCCGCCGTGCCGGCGGCTAGCGCTGCCGTGGTCGCCAGCGCCCAAACGCACATGATTTTCCACGACTGAGATAATCTGCTGCAGGGCTAACGATCCGTTCCTCATTCAGCTGACCCGCGGCGGGCTGATCGCCTGATTATCGCCCGCCGCGGCGAGTTTCCGGTAAGCCTGACCGGCTACGCTGGCCGGTCGCTCCGGTCGAGCTAGCAACTCCAGGCACATTTCCTTACCGCTGTCCCCCTCGTCATATGGTGTACAGCGGTCACAGCCTTGAGCATTCCCTGCGGTCGGCCTGGGAGTCCTGTGGCCGGGCCACCAAGGGCCGGGACGCGGCCCGCGCGACGTTCCGCGGACCGCCAGGGGACCTCAGAGAGCCCGCGCCGCCGGCCGTCGCGGCCCACCCGTGCGGGCGGTCAGCCTGCGAGCCTCCACCAATTGCCCGGGGCTGATACCACCGCTCGTTCGGATTAGTGAAGGGTGAGGTATCGGCCGGGCGAGTGTATCGTGTAGTAGAGGTTTCACAAATTGTTTCCGTGAAAACTGCGTGACCCGAGGGACGACAGATGATCGCGCCAGCGAGCCCGACGGTGCGGCGGCGCAGGCTGGCCGCTGAACTGCGCGGGATCAGGGAGAGCAAGGGCAAGAGCGGAGACGCGGTCGCCGCGGCGCTGAAGTGGTCGCCTTCCAAGATCAGCCGGTACGAGCGCGCCAGGACCGGCTTGCGGCCGGGGGAGGTCGAGCGGCTGCTCGACTACTACGGGATCACCGGGCCCCGCCGCACGCTCCTGCTCGGGCTCGCCGAGGATGCGGTTCAGAAGGGGTGGTGGGATGAATTCTCAGACACCCTTTCCGAGGACTACCAGCAATTCATCGGCCTCGAGCATGAGGCGACTTCCATTGACATCTGGCACGTGGATGTGGTCGCCGGCCTGCTCCAGACGGAAGCTTATGCCCGGCATATCATCAGCAGTTACAGCCGGGTCGAACCGGTCGCGCCGGGCATGATCGGACGGCTGGTCCGGGTCCGCATGCGACGCCAGCAGGTGCTGGACCGCGAAGACCTTCAGCTATCGGTCGTGCTCGATGAATCGATCCTGAAGCGCCGTATCGGTGATGACTGCGTGATGTACGAGCAGCTCCAGCGGCTCGCCCGGGAGGCCGACCGGCCCAATCTGACGGTGCAGATTCTCCCCCTCGACGCGCAGCACCAGGTCTTCGGGGAATCCTTCGTCATCTTCGGCTTCGGGGCCGATAGCGAGGCCATGATGCAGGACGTGGTGAGCACCGAGCACCTGCGGAGCGGATTCAGCCTGGAGGGGGAGCGCGAGACGTACCTGCACAGGATCGCGTTCCGGATGCTCACCGACGCCTCACTCGACCCGGCGTCGTCCAGGGCGCTCATCCTCGAAACCGCGGAGTCGCACTGGTCAGGCGCCCGGAGGCCCGCCAGCGCCTAGGGCCGCCCCCCGGGGGTTCACCGTACGCCACCCAGGGGGCGCGGCATTTCCCCGGCCGCCGGTTGACCGGAAAGCGAGACTGTCCGGGCCGGGACTTCCCGGTGATTTTTTGCTCCGGCGTGGCGCCGCAAAATCCGCGCATGTTGGGGTGTACGTTACGCCGTGGGTCCAATAGTCACTCACCGGACCTTAGTGCTACTAGAGGCGAGATGGACCCTGAGCGCCAGTAGTGCTGCTAATCTCAAAGTTCGGCAACTACGAAAAGTAGGGTCCACGCAACATTTCGTAGTGCACAATTTCGGGGCATTCTCCAACAATCAGTGAGGTAGTGACGTGGGAAGAACTACGCACGGAAGTGCGCCCGAGGGGTCGGGTTCTGACTGGGTTAAGAGCTCTCTGAGTTTCTCCAACGGCAACTGCGTGGAGGTGGCAGGCCTTCCCGGAGGCGGGATCGGCGTTCGCAACAGCAGGGACTCGCAAGGACCGGTCCTGGCGTTTACGCCGGACGAATGGCACGCCTTTCTCGGCGGCGTGCGAAACGGAGAATTCGATCGTTTCGGCAGTAACTGACCGCACGAGCCAGGCGCGGTAGCGTCCCGCTTACGGCGCCTGCGAAGCGGAACAGAAGCGGAGGGTCTCCGGAGGGCCCTCCGCTTCTGGTTGCTCCGCCCCGACCCCGCCCCCACTCCGACCCGACTCGGCTCGGTCGAACAGGTGCGGACGCCGGACAAACTGGGAAATAGTTAGCCATGTCGATCGCCATATCCGAAGAGCACCGTGCCCTCGCCCAGACCGTCGCGGGCTTCCTGACCGACCATCAGTCGCGCGCGCAGGCCCGCAGCCTGCTCGGAGCGCAGGCAGACGCGCTGCCCGCCTTCTGGGCCGAGCTGGCCGCCCTCGGCCTACTCGGGCTGCACGTACCGGAGGAACACGGCGGCTCCGGCTTCGGGCTGGCGGAAACGCTGGTGGTGGCCGAGCAGATGGGCCGGTACCTGGCCCCGGGGCCGTTCTGCCCGACCGTGATCGCCAGCGCGGTGCTGGCCGCCGCCGGGCCCGACGACCTGCGCAAGCGGCTGCTGCCCGGGCTGGCCGACGGGACGGTCATCGGCGCGGCCGCCCTGGGCGGCGACGTGACCTGCGCCGGCGGCGTCGCGACCGGGAAGGCCGGCGTGGTGATCAGCGGCCACCTGGCCGACGTGCTGCTGGTCCCCGCCGGCGACGACGTGGTGGTGATCGAGAAGTCGGCGGGCGGCGTCCGCGCCGACGTGCCCGCCAACCTGGACCAGAGCCGACGCGCGGCCAGGGTCAGCCTCGACGCCGCGCCGGCGACCGTACTGCCGGGCGCGCGCGGGCTGCTGACCGACGTGGCCCGGGCCGTGCTCGCGGCCGAGGCGGCCGGCCTCGCCGCCGAGACCACCGCTCAGGCGGCCGAGTACGCCAAGGTCCGCCAGCAGTTCGGCCGCCCGATCGCGATGTTCCAGGCGGTCAAGCACCATTGCGCGAACATGCTCGTGGCCGCGGAACTGGCGGCGGCCGCCGCGTGGGACGCCGGCCGGGCCGGGCTCGACGGCGGTGACCAGCTGAGCTTCACCGCGGCCATCGCGGCGGTACTGGCCGCGTCGGCCGCGGTCGCCAACGCCAACCTCAACATCCAGGTGCACGGCGGGATCGGGTTCACCTGGGAGCACGACGCGCACCTGTACCTGCGCCGGGCCACGGCCATCGCCGCGGTGATGGACGCCGAGCAGGCGTCGATCGCGGTCACCGACCTGGTCCGCCGCGGGGTGCGCCGGGCGGCCACGATCGACCTGCCGCCGGAGGCGGAGCAGATCCGCGATGCGATCGGGCCCGACGTGGCCCGGCTGCGCGACCTGACCGGCGACGCCAGGAAGCAGGCGCTGATCGACACCGGCTACGCGATGCCGCACTGGCCCCAGCCGTGGGGCCGGGATTCGGCCGCCATCGAGCAGCTGGTGATCGAGCAGGAGTTCGGCTCGGCCGGGATCAAGCGGCCCACCCTGGGCATCACCAGCTGGATCATCCTGACCCTGATCCAGCACGCCAGCCCGGAGCAGGTCGCGCGCTGGGTCCGCCCGGCGCTTAGCCAGGAAGTGACCTGGTGCCAGCTGTTCAGCGAACCGGGCGCCGGATCCGACGCGGCCGGCATCAGGACCAAGGCCACCAGGGCGGAGGGGGGCTGGCTGATCAACGGGCAGAAGGTCTGGACCAGCGGCGCGCACGTGTCCGATTTCGGCCTGGCCACGGTGCGGACCAACCCGGACGCGCCCAAGCATCAGGGCATCACCACGATGGTGATCGACATGCATGCGCCCGGCGTCACCGTCCGCCCGCTGAAGATGCCGAACGGAAACTCCGATTTCAACGAGGTCTTCTTTGACGACGTGTTCGTACCCGACGCCGACGTGGTCGGGCCGGTCGACGCCGGCTGGACCGTGGCGCGCGCGACGCTCGGCAACGAGAGCGTCAGCATCGGCGGCGGCGACGGCGGGCGCACCATGCCGGTCGAGGCGTTCATCGCCCCGCTCGACGCGCACCCGGAACGCCTGTCCGGCGGGGCCGGGCGGGTCGGCAGGCACATCGCCCGTACGCAGGTGATGGGGGTCCTGAACCAGCGCGCCGCGTACCGGGCGGTGGCCGGCGGCGGGCCGGGGCCGGAGGGCAACATCACCAAGCTGCTGCTCTCCGAGCTCGGGCACGAGACGGCCGCGATCATGGCGGAACTCGCCGGGCCTGAGGCGGTGTTCCTGGCCGGCTCCGGCGCGATGGGGGCCGGCCTGATGCTGATGAACCGGGCCTTGTCGATCGCGGGCGGCACGTCGGAGATCAAGCGGAACCAGATCGCCGAACGGATCCTGGGCCTGCCCCGCGACCCGCTCATCACCTGATCAGGGGCCTGGCACTTTTCCGGATATTTCGGTACTCAGTTACCGTAATGTTTCAGCGGCTCGTAATCCGCCAGCCGGACCCGTGCGTCTACTAACAGATCCGGAACAAACGCCCGGGGGGGACTTGTGTTCAGGAAAATCGGCTCAGCACTGCTGGCTGCGGTGGGCGTACTGGTCATCGTCGGCGTATGTCTTTTCGTGCTCGCGGCGGCGACCGGCATCGATCTGAATCACTCATCAGGATCCCGGGCGCAACTCGCCCACGAGGACCTCGTCCAGGCCCCCGAGGCAGAGGGATCCGGATCCGGCATCCCAGCTTCCCCGGCTTTCACGGCCGACAGCCCGCCGACGACCGGTTCCGTCGGTACGCCTTACACGTATACCTTCGCCGCGTCGGGGAGCCCGGCCCCGACGTTCTCGGTCAACTCGGGGTCGCTGCCGAGCGGGCTGACCCTGGACTCGACCACGGGAACCGTGTCCGGTACGCCGACGACAGCGGCGAGCTTTACGTTCACGATCGAGGCCGCCAACGGGGTCACCCCCGCTGCGGTGAGCCCGTCAATCACCATTACGATTACCGCGCCGACACTGACCATTTGCGCCCGCCGCGCCACCATCCCTGCCGGGTACGTGGTCACCGCATTGGTCTCCAACTCGCCATCGTGTGGTGCGAACAACCTCGCGGGGTTCAACGCTTACCGGATCAGTCCGATTGCGGCGGGGGATGTGATCTGCTGGGGCACCTTGTTCGAGCCGGCGGAGCCGGTCCCGGCCGGGTACGTGGCCACCGCGATGCTGGACGCTGCCCAGTGCGGCCGGGGGACCGACCTGGCGGGGTTCAATGCCTACCGGATCAGTCCGATTGCGGCCGGGGACGTGATCTGCTGGGGGACCTTGTTCGAGCCCGTGGAGCCGGTCCCGCCTGGGTACGTGGCCACCGCGATGCTGGACGCTGCCCAGTGCGGCCGCGGGACCAACCTGGCGGGATTCAATGCCTACCGGAT
>Ga0187814_10000168_pt1 | contig 18350 bp, 17 predicted proteins | sample NC_S_4_FD_132450 | JGI IMG/M metagenome (GOLD analysis project Ga0187814, IMG submission 132450) | Wetland sediment microbial communities from Neuse River Estuary, North Carolina, USA - ASW-S_4 | ecosystem: Environmental > Aquatic > Freshwater > Wetlands > Sediment | place: USA: North Carolina... | reverse complement strand
CGGAGCGATCGTCAAGTACGACCACGTCGCACTCGCCGCGATCGCCACCGCCGACCTCCAGCAGGCAGGGGCGTTCGGTGTCCGGGAACTCGCCTCGCTGGGCGGCGACACCGACGAGGCACTGTGCCTTGCCGCGACGTTGCGCATCTATCTCGAGGAGGGCTCGAGCGCGCGCCGCGCCGCCAAGCGCCTCGGCGTCCACGAGAACACGATCAAGAACCGCATCCGCGCCGCCGAGGAGCAACTCGGCCACCCGGTCACCACGCGGGTCGCGGAGCTCCTGGTCGCGCTGCGGCTGGCGACGCTCGCGCGCCCCACACAGCCGTAGAGCCGGGAGGCCGCCGGGGTGCACGCTCGAGCCGCCTGGCCTGGTCGCTCGGGCGAGGGGGTTATCCGAGGCTCATGATCTTGGTGAAGTTGCGCGCGAGCGGTTGTACGAGCCTTGGGGAGAGCCGGTGCAGCAGGTAGGGCGCCAGGACGTGGGATTTGGGTACGGTGACGATCAGCTTGGGTTGGTCGATTGCCTTGAGCACTGCCGCGGCGACGGTGTCGGGCGACGCGCCGTGCTTCTCATAGAACGCCGACGCCTTGGCGTGGAGCTCGGCGATCTCGCCGCGCATGATTCCGGCGTTGACGACCTGCGTGTTGATGATCCCGGGGCAGATCGCGATCACGCGGATGCCACGTTTTGAGAGCTAGGCGTTGAGGGATTCGCTCATCCCAACCACGCCGTACTTGGAGGTGCAGTAAGGGGCCATCTTCGCCATCGGTACGAGCCCCGCTTCGGAGGCGGTGTTGACGATCGTCGCCGGTCGGCCTTGGACCAGCATGCGGGGAACGAACGCCTGGACCCCGTAGGCGACACCGAGCAGGTTCACGCCGATCACGCGTTGCCAGTCCTCGAACGTGGTCGCTTCGATGTTTCCTCCGTGGCCGATGCCGGCGTTGTTGTGGAGGATGTCGACCACGCCCTCGGTCTGGAACACGGCCTCTGCGAGCGCCTCCACAGCTTCTGGCTGGGAGACATCGAGCGTGTGGGCGACGGCGCCGGCGCCGCCCGCCGTGATCTCGCGGGCGACCGCGAGCGCCGCTTCTTCATTGAGATCGGCGAGGTGCACCTTCGCACCGTGGCGGGCGAGCAGCCGCGCGGTCGCGCGGCCGATCCCGGAGCCCGCGCCGGTGATGACGGCGGTCTGGCCGCCCAGGTTGATGTGCTGGGTCATGGTTCTGGCCTTGTCGTGCGTCGGGACGCGGTTGCCCTACACGCCGAGGGACGCGGGTTGTTCGGCGGTCGGCCCGGAGTAGACCTCGAAGAAGCGGGCGGCCATGTCGGCGGGGATCTCGAGGTTGGCTTGGTGGTCGGTGCGCAGGCAGATGAGGCTCGGACCGTCGTGCTCGCGCCCGCGTCCCAAGGCGGGACCGAGATCCTCGATCCGCTCGACGTACTCGCCGTAGCAGCCGAGGCCCTCGGCGACGAGGTCCCAGCGAATCTCTCCCTGGGCGGTGCCGAAGGTGGTCCCATAGACCTGGAGCTCGTTGAGCTCTTCCATCGTCCAGGCGCCTTCGGCGAACACGATCACCGTGATCGCGAGCCGCTCGCGCGCTGCGGTCTGCATCTCCATGATGTTGAAGCCGGCGGCGCCGTCTCCGGTGATGCAGACGACCTCGCGGTCCGGCGCACCGAGCTTGGCCCCGACCGCCGACGGGATGCCGGTGCCGAGCATGCCGAGCTCGAGGATCGAGTGATACGAGCGCGGACGCGTCGGCGGCAGGATCGAGTAGGCCCACAGCGAGGTATTGCCACCGTCGACGGTGTAAACGGCGTCGGAGCCGAAGAACGCGCCGATCGCGCCGATCGCGTGGGCGGGATGAATGCCCGGGCCCTGCCATTCCATGATCGGTGCCGCCTGCTGCGTGCGGACTTGCTGGTCGAGCTCGCGGTAGCGCGCGAGGTCGGCGCCGCCGCGTTCGGGCAGGCTCATCTTGCGCAAGCGCTCGGCGATACCCTCGAGCGTGAGCCGCGCGTCAGCGAGGATGCCGAGGCTGAGCGGTCGGGTGACGCCGAAGTTGCGCGGGTCGATGTCGATCTGGATCAGGCGCTTGCCTTCGGGGTCGCCCCAGTATTTGTCGTAGGGGACATCGAGGTTGCCCATCCGCGAGCCTGCGACGAGCAGCACGTCGGCCTCGCTGCGCGCCTGGTCCCCTGCGGGGCCGAAGCCGAAGACGTAGTTCGGGTGGTCGGAGGGCACGCTGGCGCGCCCGGCCATCGAGCTCATCACCGGGCAACCGAGCAGCTCGGCGACCTCCACCACCGCGGCTCCGGCGCCCGCGCGGTCAACGCCGGTGCCCGCGATCACGACCGGACGTCGGGCGCCCGACAGCAGCGCCGCGGCCTCATCGAGCTGAGCGGCGGACGGCTGCGGTCCGCCGGCGCGATACGCCGCCGGCGCGATCACCGGCGCGGCCTCCTCCTCGCCGGTCTCGTACAGGACCGGCGCCGGCAGCTCGATGTGCACGGGACCCGGGCGGCCATTCCACATCTCGCGGAACGCGAGACGCAGCACCTCGGGAATCCTCGCCCACTCGAACACCGGACCGCCCCACTTGACCGCCGGGCGGAACAGGTCGAGCTGATCGCTCCCCTGGAACGTCGAGGGCGTCGACGGATAGACGATCCCGAGCCGATGCTGCGAGGTGATCGCCAGCACTGGCACACCGTCGTGCAGCGAGTTGATCACCCCCGAGAGTAGGTTCGCTGAGCCCGGTCCCGGGTTGCCAAGCACCGCGGCGACTTTGCCCGTCGTCTTGTAAAGCCCCTCGGCCATGTGCACGCCGGCGGCCTCGTGGCGCACCGGGACCAGCCGGATGCCGTGCGCACCGAGTTCGGCGAGCAGCGGGTCGATCTCAGGGGAGGGCAACCCGAACAGGAACTCGATTCCCTCGGCCTGCAGGGCGCGGGCGAACAATTCGCCGCCGGTGATCTCAGTCATCTCTTTGCTCCGGTCTCGATGATGTGTTCAGAAACGGGCTCAGCGCCGGCTGTCGCCGGCTCGTGCGCGGACGAGCGCACGCTCGCCTGCAGGCGAGCCTGTGTGCGCCGGCCGATGAGCTCCAACAGCGGCGCGAGGAATAGGAAGAGGCGTGGTGCGATCCCCAGCACACGCGCGAGCACGCCCCGGTACCGGGGGATCGACGCGAGCGGCCCGAATCGCGGGCTTTCGATCAGGCGAACCCCGAGCTCGGCGACGGGCCGGGGCTCGAGCAGCCTGCCGCTGCTGAACACGAGCGCCATCGCAGGATCGTCGAGGATCCCGCCCAGCATCGGGGTCCGGATGCCGTCCGGACAGAGGGTCGTGAGGCGCACGCCCGTGCCTCGTAGCTCGTAACCGACCCCGAGCGTGAAGGCGCGCACGGCGTGCTTGGTGGCGGCGTACACGGCTTCGCCGGGCAGGGGTGTGAATGAAGCGAGCGAGGCGACGTTGAGGACCGTGCCCGAGCCGTGCTCGCGCATCACCTCGACGGCGGCGCGGGTGCCGTAGATAACGCCCATCAGGTTCACCTCGACGGTCCGGCGGATCTCGGCGTCCGACTGCTCGATGGCGCTGCCCGCGCCGACCACTCCGGCGTTGTTGATCCAGACATCCGGACGCAGCTCGCGCGCGAGGCGGCGACACGCGTCCGCGTCGGTGACGTCGAGCACGACGTCGGCGCCGCTCAGGTCAGCCCCCGTCACCTCGTAACCGCGGGAGCGGAGCGCCGCTACGAACTCGGTGCCCAGACCTCCGGCCGCGCCTGTCACCACGGCCACCCTTCGGCGCGCCTTCGCTGGCCGGCTCATGAGACCGCCTCGCGGTCGCTCGGGCGCCGTGGGGGGGAGGCGCCGGCGATCAGCTCGTTGACCTTCTGGGCCAGCTCGGGCCCGGCGTCCTCCTGCAGGAAATGCCCGCCGTGCGGGGTGAAGTGAGGTTGCCCGCTGGCGCCGGGGACGTGTCTTTGCAGCGCTCGGTCGAGGCCTCGGGTGATCGGGTCGCGATCGCTGAACACCGTGAGGAACGGTTTCTCCCATCGCCCGAGCTTGCCCCACGCCGCCAGGTTGGCCGGTATCGCGGGGTTGCGGGACGTGAGCGGGACCAGCCGCGGGAACGCGCGCGCGCCGGCCATCGACCCGGTCGCGGCGAACGGCGCGTCGTACGCGCGGCGCTCGCCCGGCGAGAGCGTCTTCAGACATCCGAAGTCGACGATGCGGCTGACGGGGAGGACCGGGCTGAAGGTCGCGCACGTCCTCCACGACAGGAACGCGATCGCGTTCAGCGGCGCCAGTCGCATGCGGCGGATGCCGGTAGGCAGGCCACCGTTGCCGATCACGATCCGTGCGAAGCGATGCTCGTGCTCGACCGCCACGCGCAGCCCGATCAGCGATCCCCAGTCCTGGCAGAACAGCGTGATGCCCGTGAGATCAAGCGTCTCGATGAAGCTGGTCATCCAGTCGACGTGCCGTTGGTAGGAGTAGTCGCGCCGTGCCGTGGGCTTGTCCGATTTCCCGAACCCCACGAGATCCGGCGCGATCACGCGGCTGCCGGCGGCTGCGCACAGCGGGATCATGTGCCGATACAGGTAGGACCAGGTCGGTTCTCCGTGCAGCATCAGCACCGGCGCAGCCGAGCGGTCCCCCTCGTCGACGTAGTGCATCCGGAGCCCGTCGACCTCGACGTAGTGCGGCTCGAACGGGTAGTCCTCGAGGTCGGCAAAGCACTCGTCGGGCGTTCTGACGGTGTTCATCCGTGGTCGCTCCGGTCTCGCTCTCTCGGTCACGCCGCGAGCGCCTGGCGACGTTGGCTGGATGCGCTCGCGGTGAAGCGGAGCGCCGGGTCCGCAACGGGTCCGCGTCGCAGACGGGCGCGGTCGGCAGCGTAGTTCATCTCGACCGTCCACGGCCCGTGCGGCCCCTGCCTGGGGAACAGGTCGACCGCACGCAGGGCGTACCCGGCGTGGAAGTCCAGCAGCGGGCGGCGCTGGATCGTCGGGTCGTCGACGACTGGCAGCAGGTTCAGTCCGGTGGCGGTCACGATGATGTCGGCCTCGACCTCGCTCCCGGACTCGAGCAGGATCCCGCGCTCGGTAAAGCGCACGATGCGATCAGTCACCACCGAGGCCTTACTCTCGCGGATGGCCTTGAACAGGTCACCGTTGGGGACGGCGCACAGTCGCTCATCCCAGGGGTTGTAGCGCGGCTTGAAATGCCTGTCGCGGCTTGAAATGCCTGTCGACGGCGTAGCCTCCGGCAGCTGGTGCTTGGTCATCGCGCGAATCAGGCGACGAACGTGCCGCGGGTGGCGATGACTGTTGAGCGTCTGGATCAGGCGGTGGCTATGCACGTCCCACAAGAGGACCGCCCCATCTCTGCCCCCAGCGGCGAGGATGCGCCCGCGTGGACTGAACGCGACACTGTCGACGATCCCGGTAAGACCTTTGAGCGTCCCGAGCCGGGTGTCGCTGCGCACGTCCCACAACAGGACCGTCCGGCCGCGGCTGCCCTCGGCCAGCGTGCCGCCATCCGCGCTGCCAAGCGCCCGTCGTCCGTACACCACGTCGTGAGCGCGCGAGATCGGCTGAGTGCCATCCCTTAGGGACGAGCTAGTTGTCACGAAGGCGGCGGCTGCTGCAACTACGAGCGCTCGTCTGAGGTCGATCAGCGCGTGTTTGGGTTGACGCCGTCCACGCAGGACGCCGATGCTAATCGAGCGCATCGTGCGAGATCAATGAGACGGACCTGGTCCCGTCACGCTGCTCCCGGTAGCGACTGCGCCTCGCGGTGCTCACTGAGCTCTTAGCCGGGCGTTACGGTCTGTTTGACAACCCGTCACTACACAACTACGGTCAGCCGATGGGGGCAATTGGATCGGGATGGCGGCGCGTGGTCGCCGCCGGGTTGGGCGTGGCGGTCGCACTGGCCCTCCTCGCGGCAGCGGCTGGGGCGAAGGGCGCGCCAAGCCTTTCCGGCATTCACAAGATTCGCCATGTGGTGATCATCATGCAGGAGAACCGGTCGTTTGACTCCTACTTCGGGACCTATCCGGGCGCGGACGGGATCCCCGGGCTCGCTGGGCATCCCGGCAAGGTGCCGTGCGTCCCGGATCCGATGCGGCACGACTGCCAGAGGCCCTACCACAACCACGCCGATTCCAACGCCGGTGGGCCGCACATGGCTGTGGATGCGCTTGCCGATATCGATGGGGGCAAGATGGACGGGTTCATCGCCAGTGTCGAGTCGGGCCATCCCGACACCGACCGGCTGGCCTGCCGCGCTCCCATCACGACCAATGCGCAGCTTGTTCAGGTGCTGAACGGTCCCCCGACCTGCCTGGATGTCATGGGCTACCACGACGCCCGCGAGATCCCCGACTACTGGAAGTACGCAAAGAACTTCGTGCTTCAGGACCACATGTTCGAGCCCGTCGCCTCCTGGAGCGAGCCCGCGCACCTGTACATGATGTCCGCCTGGTCGGCGACGTGCCTGAACGTGCTGGAGCCGATGAGCTGCAAGACCGATGTGGTGGAGCCCGACAGCGACGGAGCGCCACCGACATCCAATCAGTCCGGCGCGGCGCTGCTAGGTCTGCTAACCGTGAGCGACCAGGACGACGTCGCCGGCTCGTCTCAACCTCCCGACTACGGCTGGACCGACATCACCTACCTGCTCTACAGGCACCACGTCAGCTGGCGCTATTACCTGACGCAGGGCACCGAGCCCGACTGCGCGAGCGGCGCGATGACGTGCACGCCGGTGCCCCAGAACGTGGAGACGCCGGAGATCTGGAACCCGCTGCCTGACTTCGTGGACGTTCACCAGGACAACCAGCTCGGCAACATCGTCCCCGACACGCAGTTCTTCCGCGACGCCTACCGCGGTAGCCTTCCGGCGGTCTCGTGGGTGATTCCCTCCGGTGATGACTCCGAGCACGCCCCGGCGCGGATCAGCTGGGGTCAGGACCACGTGGTGCGCGTGATCAACGCGATCATGTCGGGCCCGGACTGGAAGTCGACGGCGATCTTCCTGGCCTGGGACGACTGGGGCGGCTTCTACGATCACGTCAAGCCGCCCAGGGTCGATGGCGCGGGGTACGGGCTGCGCGTCCCCGGTCTGGTCATCAGCCCCTATGCGCGCAAGGGTTACATCGATCACCAGACGCTCAGCTTCGACGCTTACCTGAAGTTCATCGAGGACGACTTCCTCGGCGGGCAGCGCCTGAACCCGCGGACGGACGGTCGCCCGGATTCCCGGCCCGATGTGCGGGAGAACGCGCGCATCCTGGGCAATCTGGTCCGCGACTTCGACTTCAACCAGAGGCCGCGGCCACCGATGCTGCTGCCGCGCATCCCGCCGAGCAAGCTCCCGCCCAACCTGATACCGGTCCTGAAGAACCACTGATGCGCCGCGGCACGCTGGTCGCCGAGTGGTTGCGGGCTGCCGAGCAGCTGCAGCGAATCCACGCGCCGGGATCACCACCTGGCTCGCGATTTCGACTTCCAGCAGTTGCCGCGGCAGGCTCAGCCTGAATCCCCGCACGCGGCGACGATGAGGCTGCGCTGCGGCAGCGTCGGTCCCGACTGCGAGATTGCGCTTGGCACCTGGACATACGCGCCGCTCGACGTGCTGGCGGGAACCTCAGTGGGTTGAGCGTCTCGATCCCTCGACGCTGGCCGTAACGGCTTCCTCGCCGCGCCTTCCGGCCGGGTTGTACTGGCCAGGCGGTATCGCCGCCCACGCGGTCGGCGATCTGCACATGGTCTTCGGCCAGTGGGCACACCGGCTCAGTCCGAGCTCGAGGTGCTCGCTTCACATCAGCTGCCCGTCGCGCGACCGCACAACTCGTTTGTCGTCCTGAACGGCGGCGAACTGGTGACCAAGGACTGCGACGCGCCGCGTGGCACCGAGCTGTCGACGGTGTCGGTGCTGGATCCAGAGACGTTGCTACCGGTCGCGGCGCCATTGCGCTTGCCGGAGCCGTCGATCGCGCGGCTGGCATCTGACGGCGAGACCGTGACCGCGGTCGGGACAACCGCTCTTTTCCGCCTGCGGCTCGATCGCGGGCGTAGGCGGCTGATGATCGACGACGCGTGGCAGCCGTTATACGGGCCGGCCGCCGGCCGCAGCTACGGCTGGGACCCCGTGATCAGCGAGCGCCACGTCTTCTGGATGGACAACGGGCGCAATCGTGTCGATCGGACGATGCTCGGAAGCGGCGAGTCGCCGGATCCTGTGCGGCTCTGGTGGGCGCGCCGCGACGATGATCAGGTTGTTCGCTCGGTTGCTCGAGCGGCACTGCTCCGGAGCGGACCAGCTTCATCTGCTCGGGGTCCTCGATCAGGTTCTTCATCCCGCTGGTGAACACGGCCCGGGTGGAGTCGTTGCCGGCGACCATCAGCAGGTAGAAGAACATCAGCACCTCTCCGGGTGAGAGGTGGTCGCCGTCGACCTCGGCCTGAATGAATGCAGTGGTGAGGTCATCGGTGGGGTTTTCCCGGCGCTGCTCGACCATGTTGTTGACGTACGGAATGGACTCCTCCAGTGCGCGCCACAGCTCGCCGAAGTCAGGCACGAGCCGGGGATCCTCGAAGGCGGTGGTGCGGTTGGTCCAAGAGACGCACCGCTCGGCGTCCTCGCGGGGAACTCCGAGCATGTCACCGATCACCATCGAAGGGACGTATACGCCGATGTCCTGGACGAGATCGACGCGGCCGTCGGCGTGCTCGGCGAGCGCTCGGTCATACACGAGGTTGATGATCGCCCGCATCCGCTGGGTGTGCTCGATCGCGCGCTTGGGCGTGAAGGCACGCTGCACACGCGCGATCGCCGACCGCGCCGGCGTCGCCTACCCATCCCTGTACCGCTTCTTCGCCGACCGCGAGGAGATCCTCGACCGGCTGCTCGAACGCCACGTCGAGGACCTCAACGAGCTTGAGCTAGCCGCCGAGGGCAGCTGGGAGCCCACCTCGGTCGAGGACCTGATCAACCGCCAGCTCGACCTCCACGCCGCCTACTACCGGGAGCACCCCAGCGCCGCGCGGCTGTGGCTCAGCGGCCGCAGCTCCCCGACCGTTCTCGCCCACGTTCGCGAGCACCTCCGAGAACTGGCCGAGCGGATGCGCGAGATGCTGATCACCCGACAACTCATCCCAGCGGACACAGACCCCCGCGCGCTGTCGCTCCTGGTCGAACTCGGTGACCGCACACTCGATCTCGCGTTCCGCGAGGGGCCGGCTCCCGACCCGGTCATCATCGATCTCGGCCGACGCGCTCTGGCCGCTTGCCTCAGAGGCTTCTGAAGCTTGCCTCAGAGCCTCTGAACGGTCACGAGGGAATCGATGTGACCGGTTGGGACCTTTCGACCAGCCATCGGCAAGGCCGGGCCGGCGAAGCTCGGTCGGATGCGATCTTCGTCGTGCGCTACCCGACTCGGGCGGCGTTTCTGAGCATGGTTGCCAGCCCCGACTACCAGGCCATCACCGAACTGCGTACCAACGGACTCGAAGCCGCAGTCCTCCAAGCCACGACACCCTGGACTTGACCACCGCTGACAGTGACCCCTGCTGACGGGTCGCGGTCGCAGGGACCGATCGGGCTCGGCATGCCCGTGGCGAATCACCATCGAGCCCATGTCCGGATTGGGGACTCGTCGACGTTGACGTTCGCTTCTCAGGCACCGGGGACCAATCGGTCGATGACGCCTATTGCAGTGGCGGGATCCTCGAGCTGCGGGTAGTGTCCGAGCCCCGGTAGGCGGGTGAGCGGCGCGCTGGGTCTCAGCGCCAGCACAGCCTGGAGAACCACCTCAGTGCAGACGGGGTCACGTTCGGCCCAGCACAACTCGAGTCGTCCAGGCCAGTCGCGCAGCGCACCATGCCAGCGAGCCGCATAGGTGGCGCGCTCGTGCAGATAGAACGTGAGGCGGTCGAGGATGCGGTTCCCGCCGTTGTATGTCAGCAGCGCCCATTGGTCGGCGGCTTCTTGGGCGGTCAGTGGATGCTGTGCGGAGAAGATGCGCGCGAACTGTGCTCGGAAGGCGCGCTCGTTCGAGAGCCGCGCGGCGAGCGGGCCGAGTCGGCTGCGCAGCAGCTTCTGACCGATCGTGAGGCTGGCGCGCTCGATCACAATGCTGCCGTTGAACAGAAGGACCCCGGCGAGCCCGAACGGCAGGCGCCCCTCAATGTCACGAGCGAGCAGTTCGGTGACAACCGAGGTGCCCATGTCGTGCGCAACCACTACGAGCGGCTCTCCCCAGTAGCGCGCGGCAATGGCCTGCACGGTGTCGGCGTGAGTGTGCAGCGAGTAGATGTGTTCGCGCGGCTTGTCAGAGAGACCGAAGCCGAGGAAATCGAAGCTGGTCATGCGCCGGCCAGGAAGCAGCTCGAAGGCATGACGCCAGTCGTATGAACTGGATGGGTAGCCGTGCAACAGCAGCAGCGGCGGGCCCGTGCCAGCTTGCTCGCGCACGAAGATCTTGCGACCGCCGATGTCGACCAGCGCGCCCGCACGCCGCCAAGCCTCCACCCTCGGCGTCAGCCGGTGCTGCGCTCGAGCCACTTACGCGACCTCCAAGCGCGCGAGCGTCGAGAACGTGCGCCAGTAGAGGTCGCGACCGTAGCCCGGTGTCCAGATCAGTAGCGCTCCTTCAGCGGGACCTGCAGCGTCCGCAGCTGGGCGGGTCCACCGACAAGATCGCAGGGGAGGGTCATGCAGCGCAGCCCACCTCGCACGTCCTTTCCCGTCGAGTTCGGGAAATCGTCCAGGTCATCCGCGACTCGTGGTCGCGGCGAATAGGCCGACGCCGTTGGCGACTTCCCGCTCGCTCCCGTCGGCCGGGCGGTTCAGCAGCGTGAGGCCGGCGCGCCCCGGCAGCCGCACGACGATCGTGGCCGAGCCCCCGTCGTCGAGATCGACTGCGTCGCGGACTCCCAGATCGCGCATGAACTGGGCGAGCTGCGGGAGGTCCACGCCGGGAACGCCCGTCTCTGACCCCTCGGTCACCACTAGGTACAAGATGTGGCCGCCGTGCGAGAAGCCGATCGCCGTGCGCGGCGCCCCCGGTGCGACGGGGAGGTCGCTCTGGACCGCGCCCGAGCGCAGCAGTCGGTATTTGCCGCCGATCGCGAAGCGGAACGGCACCGGCGCGGGCGTGCTCTGCCGGTAGTCGACCGATACGTCCTCGCCGACGTGCAGGCCGGCGAGGGCGCGTGCGCCGCGCCCGGCGCCGAGCAGCACGTAGCTCCCGGCTGGGATCGCACCCGCGCCCGCGTGGTGACGGATGCTCGCGACTCGGCCGCGGCGGACCAACACCTCGGTCACCGAGCGCACGCCGCGGACCGCGCCCGCGCGCGCATACGTTCCCCACGTCGACGTGAACAGCCCGATCCCGTTCGGCGCCAGCATCGGCGCGTATCCCGGATTGGCATCGTTGAGATCAGACAGCGCCGTGCGGCCCCCAGGCAGCTCGACGAAGCCGTGCAACCGCACCGTCGAGATCCGGCCGACGCCGTCGATCCCCACCCCCGCCGCAAGCGCACGTCCGGGCTGCGGCGCCTTGATCAGCTGCCCGCCCGTGACGACAGGGCCGACCGGCGCATCGCTCGCGCCGATGTTGAAGAAATCCCCGTTGACCGCCGCAAACGCGCCTTGGAGCCGCGCCATCGTCGAGACGGTCCGCACCGCGCTGATCACGCCGGGGTACAGAAGCCCTGCGCGCACAGCCGGGTCGGCAAGGTTTACCCGCAGCACGTAAGCCTCGATCGGACCGCCCGGACCCGCCTGACGTACACGCGTGAGCACCGTCCCCGGACCGACCGTCTGACCTGCCGCCGCCACTGCCGCCGACACCGGAGCGCCAACAAGCACCCCGGCCAGCGCCGCCGCCAGGACGCGCCTCACGCGACGGTGTAATGGTGCCGTCCCGACTGTCAAGAAGCGCGCCGACTCCGACGAGACAACCAAGGCCACGCGGCATCGCGCCAGCGCACGATCACCGGCACAACCTAGCGAATGCCCGCTACCTCGTCCGACGGTTGACCGGTAGGCGGGCTGGAGGCCGGCGGCGTCGAGGATCGCGCGTGGCACCTGGCTTGGACTCGAGATCACCGTGATTGTGGATGTCGACGACCTTGACCGGATATGGCGAATGCGGGCAGATCGAGAAGAACGGGGTCGGGAACTGCCAGTGGTTCTGGCGGTAGGTGAGGTCGCCATACGGTCGGCACCCCCCGCGGTCGCTGCCGTAGGGCACGGCGGTGCCGCAGAGCGCGAGCGAGTCCGGTTGGCCACAGGGCCCGAAGTGCGCCCCGGACGCGGCGCTCCAGACGACATCAGCCCCAGCACGGCCGCAGTCGCGCCAGTCGAGCAGTGCGCTTGCTGCGGGCCGCAAGCGAGCGCGCCGGCGGGCACGCGTCGCGCTCAGCGGACGATCACGGTTGTGTGCATACCACGGGCGAGGTGCCCCGGCATCGAGCAGTAGAGCTCGTAATGGCCGGGTGCGAGGTGCCACGTCGCTGCGCTGATGCCGCCGGATTCGGTCACCGCGACGCCCTGAGCAGCGCCCGTCATGTGACCGCCTCGCAGCCGGCGGATCCGGAGGTCGTGTGCGTCCTGCCCGCGGTTCCAGAGCTGGACGACGACCTTCCCCGCGGGTAGCGAGGTACGCGACGGCCACAGCGACCACTCCTGGGCATAGACGAGCATCCGGGCCGGCGCACGCGAGGCCGCGTCGGCCCCGATCGCAGACAACGCCGCGGCGCACACGACTGCGAGCAGCACGGTTCCTGATCGCCGGGACCTCATCTGATCAGCTGCGGCCGGACGAAGCCGCTGGCCTCGGGGATCACCGCGCCGGCGTCATCGCCGAACCACTGCTCGATCAGCGAGCAGTACACCGCGCGAAAGTCGACGTTGGCCTCCTGATTGCCGTTGGCGTCGAGGTTCGTCAGTCCCGGCCAGCCGCCGACCATCTGGCCGCTCGCGCGGGTACCGACGAGCAGCGAGACGCCGGCCGCGCCATGGTCGGTCCCCGCCGACCCGTTCTCCTGCGCACGGCGCCCGAACTCGGACCACACGTGGACGAGCACCCGATCCGCGATCCCCCGGGCCTCGAGGTCGGCCTGGAAAGCCGCGATCGAGTCGGCAACGACCGTCAGGCCGGAATCGAACATCTGCTCCTGGGCGGAATGGGTGTCGAACTGCGTGTCGGTCGTCATGGCGACGCACCGGAGCGGCAGGCCGGCGGCCAGCATCGCCGCGAGCCCGGCCAGCCGCTGCGGAAAGTCCCCCTGGGAGGACTTCGGGTAAGAGACCGGACTCGTGTACGCCGCGTTGCCGTTCGCATCGCGGAATGGCGCCAGAGCCCGGCGCAGGATCCCGACCTCCGACGCGGCCTGCGCAACCTGCGCGAGCGCCGGATCGGCGGACCGCCGCTGTCCGTCGCCGAGCGCCGACGCCGAATCGAGCGTCCACGTGAACACCTCGCCCCACACCCCGTTCAGCCACAGTGAGAAGTCCTCGGGGCGATCGATCGCCGCCACCGGGTTTCGCGCAGTCGCTAGCGTCGGGTTCATCTCCCCGTCCATCGACAGACCCTGGAGCGGATTCGTCGGGCTGCCGGCGACGTCGAGATAGCGCCCGAGCCAGCCGGTCGCCAGTCGCGTCTCGGTAGCGCCGACCTCCCAGTAGTGGCGCGAGGTGAAATGGGACATGTCGGGACTCGAGTAGCCGATCCCCGGGAACACCGTGACCTTGCCGGCGTTGTGGAGCTCCGCAAACGACGTAGCCGACGGGTGCCAGTGCAGCCGAGGGTCCTCCGTGAACGGCAACCCGGCGCTCGCCGGCACAGCGAGCGTCGGGCGGAGCTTTGCGTACAGGGGGTCGCCGACCGGTGCGAGCACCGACAGCGCATCGATCCCTCCCGCCAGGAAGACCGAGACGAGGACCGGGCTCGCGGGCCCCTGGAGCGCCGCCGCCTCCGCGATCCCCTCGCCGAGCAAGCGCGAGCTCAGCCCAATCCGGCCGGCGCCGTAGACGGACAGCAGTCCGCCCGCAGCGCCTGCGAGGAACCGGCGTCTGTCGATGCCGGTGCCCGCTGGGACGGGCATTCTCGGATCCCACTCACGCACCGAGCGGCGCCTCCCCGCGGCGAGTGCGTCGCGGATCGCCTCCGACCGCGTAAACCCACCGCAGCACCCCTGTAGCTCGTGGCGCATCAGCACGTCTGCCAATCGGGCGTCGTGGGAATCAGTGCGCGGAGCGCGTTCTGGCGCAGGATCCGGTAGGTGACCTGCTCCCAGTCGGCCGTGATCCCCTGCCCGGCACGGCGGCTGAACGCGAGCAGGTTGGCTCGTGTCTGAGCCGACAGGGGGGGATCGCCCCAGTACCCGAGGGCCTTCTCGAGTGCGTGGCTCGCGTTCTCGCCCATCGGATAGGACTTGGCGTTCGGGTTGAGCACGCGATCCTGCAGTGCGTACGTAACCGTCGTGAATCGTCCCGCCCACCGCGACGTGTCCAGCCAGTGCGTGTAGTCCCAGCCGGCGACGTTCGGCGGGTCGAACAAGCGCTGCCCGGCCTCCTCGCCGATCCAAGCCCAGTCGTCGGTCGTGATCGTCAGCTCCTGCGCTCTGAGCAGCCCGGCGGTGTAGACGATCGGCGGGATCACCATCCGCGGCCCGTCGTAGAACAGCGGATGACGGAGGATCGCCTCGAGCAGCGGCCGGATCTCGAATCCGCTCCTAACGTAGGTCTTGGCCAGGCCTCGCGCGTCACGCGCGGATGCAGGCGTGCCGACGAAGTACCCCCACAGTTTTGCCACGACGAACGATGGGTGCAGTGGATGCTCGACGCACAGCCGGCACGTGTCGCGCCACGAGAAGCGTCCGCGGTGGCCGAAGATCTGCTTCATCCCGTCGTCGTGCAGGCTCGGGTCGAAGCGGAAGTTGGTGGGCCCCGAGTTCGACCAGTCATTCCTGAAGCCCGTCAGCGCGCGGGCCTGCTCGTGAACGTCGTGCTGCGTGTACGCGCCGCGGTCGGCGCCGAGCGTGAAGAGCTCCATCACCTCGCGCGCATAGTTCTCGTTGGGGCTGTACTTGGTGTTGGACGTCCCCGAGAGCCACAGCAGCATCGCCGGATCGCGCGTCACCTCGATCAGCAGGTCGTGGAAGTTGCCGAGCGCCCGCGCCCGCATCATCCGGTTCTGGCCCAGCATCAGCTGGGCGTTGGAGGCCTCGATCGAGGTCGCGAACCAGCTGTGCCAGATGAGTGTCATCCGCTCGACCAGCTGGAGGTCGGAGCGCACCATGCGATCGAGCCACCAACAGTGGTCGTCCCCCCACACGTTGATCGGGTCGAGGGGTCGCCCGTCAGCACCGTGCGGCGGCCTGCCGATCAGGCGCGCCGCCCCGGCCGGCCGGGTCAGCGAGGCGACCGCGCCCTCGAGCCCGAGCGCCGCGAGCGCGCGCGCCTGGCCGGGCCTCGGCCCGAATCCGGCGCGCCACAACAGCCGCGTCGCATGCACCTCGGTGAAGGGGCCGGTGAAGACCGCGATCGGAGAAGGGTCAAGTGCGGGCATGGTCAGCGTGCGGGGTCGCGCGCCGTCGGTCTCAGCATCGGCCAGGGATTGGTGCGCCATGAGCACCTGGGCGGGCCGTTCAGCGTTGGTTGGTGGGCGGCTGCCGGATGGTGCTCAGCCGAACACCGGCGACGGTACGAAGGGCAACCGCCGGATCCGGTGCTCGGACGTCGGAGCGTTCAGTTATTGATTCCTAGACCGCAGCCCGGCGCGTCGCAGCTCGGCGCGAGCGTTCTCCAGCGCACGATTGCCGTGCGCTGAGTATCCGACCACGACCATCGTTTGCCCGTCCGGAGACAGGCACTTGACGTGCTTGCGTTCGCGCTCGATGCGCCAACCTTGGCGTACCGCATCGTTGAGCAGGTCAGACAACGCCTTGTCGCGGACCAGTCTGGCCATTGCCCAGACCGTATCGGTATCGACCTCGTCCTTGTCGTCGGCGCCGGTGCGAGCTGCGGTGCTCGCGACGGGGAGGCGCGACCAGCGCGGCCGTGCACTTGCGTAGATCACATCAGGTTCGGATTCTCGTTGTTAGCGTGACTGCCCGCGGCTGCCTAGCCGCGCCGCCGCGGGCAGCACTGCGAAAGCGCTGGTCGCCCGCCGCCTTGGCCGTTAGCCAAACCAGGCGGAAGGGCTCACGTAGTCCCGTTCACCCTCGGAGGCCGAGGCGACTATCAGCTCTGCCTCGACGAAATGGCCGGCGATCGCCGCGTAGAGCCCGTAAAGAAGCGTCTGCACCCGAACTCGGTCCCGCGGATCGACATGCGCGAGCTCGTCGATCAGCTCGACAATCGCATCGTGATCCGGTGTGCGCCGCAACGCTTCTCGCTCGCCGGCGACGCCTGCGACCCCACCGTGCAAAAGGGCTCCGAGCCTTTCCGCCTCCAGGTCCGACTGCGCCAGAACCCGATCGCGGACGAACTTCGCGATCCGTGCCATCACGACTGCACACTCCTCTGGCGAGAGCCGGGAGGCCTCCGAGGAGGCAACTGGAACGTGCTCGATGTGATCAAGCAGCGCCACATACTCTGAGTATGCGTCCCTCATTTCCGCGTCCTCCTCGTGCGCGGGTCGAGTCTGCGCAGAGTCTCCCCCGAAGACACCGAGCAGGCATCCGTAGCTACCGACAGCCTGTTGCACGTTTCCCACAGGAGACAAACTGCCGCCTGCGGGTGCTTGCGAGAGCCCAGGGCCTGGCCGCGCAGTCGGACTGATGTATGTGGTCGTCACGGCCGTTGCCCGAGTCCCCGATGGACGCGCGGCGAGGTCGCCGATCACGCCGATTGACGTCGCTCAGACCGCTGAGCGGTGTTGACGGCGCTGGTCGCTGCGACCGCGGATCTCATAGTAGAGGTGAAGGTTGAATGTTCGGATTGAGGATGCGGCGAGAGGCAGCTCCTCGGTGGTTAGTCGCTCGCTGGCGATGCACCGAGCCATCCGCGCCCGGTATCCATCGGGATCGCGAGGCTTCAGTGATGCGGCCCATCCCCTGATCTGATGTGCTCGATGCAGGTCTGCTTGGTCTAGGGGGGCGTTTTCTTTGAGCCGTTGGAGCGCCTCGCGCCACGTCGGCCGTTCGGTCTCGCTTCGAGCCGGTACGAACCCGTGATCGCGTACGACTGCTGCTGCGTGGGCGAGAAAGGTGACGGTGTCGATCTCTTCAGTGGCGGCGCCTACATGCTTCGCCCCGGACATGGCACGAGCATCTCAGGCCGCCTCGCCTGCAACATCAGGGACGACCACCGGACAAGGGCGAGAACTACGGATCGCATTGTTCTCTTCCGCCGGTCTGCGTCGCAGGACGGCCCTCTCGACCTCGGCTTTGTGTTGGCTTTACGGACAGCAGGTCGTGCACTGTGGATCAGGTAGCGATTAGTTGCTCACAGCCACGAGCAGCCCACCAGGCGTGCACTACTCGTCTCCTAGGAGGACCGATGCGCTTTCTCAGCCTTGCTGTCCGGGTTCTGGCCCTCCTCGTCACGATCTCGACAGCTCTGCTCGCGTTGGCTGCGGGAACGGCCGGGCCGGCGAGCGCGAGGACGGGGGCGAAGGCGAAGGCATCAAGCGCTACCGGCCCCGTGTTCCCCGGTACCCGCTGTCCGGCGTTCCCCGCCGACAACGTGTGGAACACGCCGATCGCCGGCCTTCCCGTCGATTCCCACTCGGCCGAGTGGCTCAAGAAAATGGCATCCGGTTCGACCTACCTGCACCCCGACTACGGTCCGGGCGGCGGCACAAGTCCCTACGGGATCCCGTGGCAGATCACCCCCGCCCATCCGCGGTTCGTAAATGTGCACTTCGACTACGCCGACGAGAGCGATCGGGGTCCCTACCCATTCGCCGCGAACACGCCGATCGAGGGCGGCGCAATGGCCTCCGGAGACCGCCACGCGCTGATGGTCGACCCGACCACTTGCGTGCTGTATGAGCTGTACGACGCCTACTATCGGGCGGGCAACAAGTCGACCGCAGGCTCGGGGGCGATCTGGCACCTCAAGTCCGACCACCTGCGGCCAGCCAGCTGGACCTCGGCAGATGCCGCCGGCCTACCGATCCTGCCCGGCCTGGTCAACTACAACGAGGTGATGTCGGGCCACATCGACCACGCGATCCGCTTCACCGCGGACACCACCGACACCAGCTTCATCTGGCCAGCCCGCCACGAGGCCGGATCGGTCACCAACCCCAACTACCCGCCGATGGGAGCCCGGTTCCGACTGTCCGCCAGCTTCCACCTGCCGCCGTCCGAGT
>Ga0187814_10000167_pt1 | contig 18412 bp, 16 predicted proteins | sample NC_S_4_FD_132450 | JGI IMG/M metagenome (GOLD analysis project Ga0187814, IMG submission 132450) | Wetland sediment microbial communities from Neuse River Estuary, North Carolina, USA - ASW-S_4 | ecosystem: Environmental > Aquatic > Freshwater > Wetlands > Sediment | place: USA: North Carolina... | reverse complement strand
GCGCGGCCGCCTGACGCCGACGACGCCGCAGTCGACGGTGGACATGGCGGGCGCGATCATCAGCTCCGTGCTCGCGGCCTCGCCGCCCGCCGGGATCCGCAGCCTGAGCATCCGCCTGCAGGCGCCGGACCGCGTGATCGGCGCGACCCTGCTGCTCCTGGAGGCGGAGGGGGACACCTGATGCGCTCGGTGCCCGTGGGGCTCGGCGAGCTGCGCGTGAGCCGCAGCGAGGACGAGCAGCTCTGCGTCTACGGCCTCGGCTCGTGCGTCGCCGTCTACCTCTATGCGCGCGGGCTCGTGGGCCTGGCGCACGTCGTCCTGCCGCACAAGCCCGCCTCGTCGGGCCTGGGCGGCGAGCTCGGACGCTACGCGGACGTGGCGATCCCGAATCTCGTCGCGGACATCGAGCGCCTCGGCGTGGGCCGCGGGCAGCTGCAGGCCGCGATCGCCGGCGGCGCGGCGGTGCTCGGCTTCTCAAGCTCCATCGGAGACCACAACGTCATCGCCGTGCGCGAGGAGCTCGCCCGCTTCGGCATACCTGTGACGCAGTGCGACGTCGGTGGCGAGCGGGGCCGCTCCGTGCTGTTCGACGCCCGCACCCAGCACCTCGACGTGCGGGTGCTGGCGACGCCGGTCGGGGCGCTCTGAAGCGCCTCAGGCGCGTCCGCCGTTAGGGCCGAGCTGACGCCTCGGGGGGAGGGATCGGGATGCTTGAGCGCAACGTGAGGGTGCTGATCTGCGACGACTCGGCCGTGGCGCGGCAGTTCATCGCCCGCGCGTGCGAGTCCGTGCCGGGGATCGAGGTCTGCGGCCGCGCAGGAGACGGCCAAGAGGCCGTGCGGATGGTGCACCTCCTGCACCCGGACGTCGTGACGATGGACGTCGAGATGCCCTCGGTCGATGGGATAGAGGCCGTGCGGCGCATCATGCACGAGGCGCCGACGCCGATCCTGATGGTCTCGAGCCTGACCTACGAGGGCAGCCGGGTCACCCTGGCGGCCCTGGACGCCGGCGCGCTCGACTTCGTGCAGAAGCCGCAGAGCCCGGAGGAGGCGGCCCACCTCGCCGGGCGCGTCGCGGAGAAGATCCTGCAGCTCGGCGAGCGCGGCCGCCTCGCCCTCGGCATCGCCCGCCCGGCCCCCGCCCCGGCCCGTCCGCCCGCGGCCTCCCTGTCGCAGCCGGCGCCGGTGGAGAGCGTGCGCACCCCGCGTTCCGGCGCCGTTCCGCTCGTCGTGATCGGCGCCTCCACCGGCGGCCCGCGCGCGCTCTTCGCCGTGGTGCCGCACCTGCCGAAGGCCTTCCCCTTCCCGGTCGTCATCGTGCAGCACATGCCGCCCGGCTTCACCCGCTCGCTCGCGGAGCGGCTCGACCAGCAGGGCCCCCTGCCGGCCCGCGAGGCGGAGGAGGGCGAGGAGATCTCGGGCGGTGCGGTGCGCGTCGCGCCCGCCGGCAAGCACCTCGTCGTGGCCGGCCTGCGCCTCGCGCTCTCGGACGCCCCGGCCGAGCACGGCGTGCGCCCGGCCGTGGACGTCACCCTGCGCAGCGCGGCCGAGTCCTACCCTGGCCCCGTCGTGGCCGCCATCCTGACCGGCATGGGCCGGGACGGCGCCGAGGGGGCCAGGCGCGTGCACGAGGCGGGCGGGCGCGTCATCGCGGAGTCGGAGCGGACGGCGCTCATCTACGGCATGCCGAAGTCCGTGGTGGAGATGGGCGTCGCGGACAGGATCTCAGACCTCGGCGACGTCGCGGACGAGATCGTCCGCCTGACGGGGGAGGTCGCGGGCGTTGGCGGCTGACGAGTACCTGCTGCTCGGCGACGCCGTGCGGCGCGCCTTGGGCCTCGACCTCTCCTACTACAAGCGCGAGCAGATGGAGCGGCGCCTCAAGGCGTACGCCGCGCAGCACGGCTACGGCGACCTCCGCGGCCTCGCGGCCGCCCTCGGCCAGGACAGGGCCCTCGGGGCAGACCTCCTCTCGTACCTCACGATCCACGTCTCCGAGTTCTTCCGCGACCCAGGCTTCTTCGCGAGCCTCAAGGAGCTCCTGCCCGCCGTCGGCGCCCGCCCGGGCACGTCCCTGCAGGCCTGGAGCGCGGGCTGCTCGATCGGCGCCGAGGCGTACACGCTGGCCATGCTGCTCAGGGAGGAGCACGGCCCCCTATTCAAGATCCTCGCGACCGACGTCGACGACAAGAGCCTCGGGCGGGCCGCCGAGGGCCTGTACCGCGAGGACGAGCTCAAGAAGGTGGACGGGGACCGCCTCAACCGGTACTTCACGCGCGAGGACGGGCGCTACAGGGTGAAGGACGACCTGCGCGGGCCGATCACCTTCCGCCACCACGACCTCCTGAGCGATCCGTACCCTGTGGCGCAGGACCTCATCCTCTTCCGCAACGTCGCCATCTACTTCACGGAGGAGGCCAAGGGCAAGGTCCTGGCCGGGTTCGCCCAGGCGCTCGCGCCCCGGGGACTGCTGATGGTCGGGGCGACGGAGGCCATCCTGCGCCCGCAGGAGCTCGGCCTCCGACAGGTGCGCCCCTTCTTCTTCACCCGGGCCTGAGGGCGCCGTCCGCTGGAGGAATCGGTCACGGCGTCTGTCGAATGCCCGGACAAGGTGTCGGAGGGGTCGTGAGCGGTTGCCGTACGAGTCGCTCAGCCACATGCGGGTGCGCCTGCGCATCAAGGGGCGGGCCGAGGCGTACACCGCCTGCTCCGTCTCGGCGGGCGGCGGCCGCTCGCTGCTCGTGCAGGTGCCGCGCGGCGAGGAGGGCCTCCCCTGGGTGACGCCCGGCACGCAGGTCGAGGTGCTGCGCAAGGACGGCCTGCGCACGGCGGTCGGCACGGTGCGCGCCAGGTCCCTCAGGCCGGTCCCGAGCTTCGCCGTCGAGCTCGAGGAGCCTTTGCTGCAGGACGTCCTCTACTCGCCCAAGGAGGGCCGCGCCGTGCTGGTCACGGGCGGCAAGGGCGGCAGCGGCAAGACGTTCGTCGCGCTCGGCACGTCCCTGCTCCTCGCCCAGCAGGGCTGGCGCGTCGCGCTCCTCGACGCGGACCTCGGCACGGCCGACGTGGCCGTCAACCTCGGCCTGGCGCGCGAGCCGCACCTCGGCCACGTGCTGGACCGCAAGGTGAAGCCGCAGGCGGCCGTGCAGGCCGGCGTGCGGCCGAACCTCAGCGTGCTGCCGGGGGCCATGGGCGCGAAGTGGGGCGACCCTTCGGTGTGGAAGCTCGGCCGGCTCGTGAGCATCGTCCAGGACCTCAGGCCCCACTACGACTTCGTCGTCCTGGACTCGCGGGCGGGCGTCGGCTCCGACGTCACGGCGCTCTGGCAGGGGGTCGACGCGGTGATCTTCGTGACCGTCGACGAGCCGGCCGGCATGGCCGACACCTTGAACCTGCTCGACGTCTTCGCCACGACGGGGCAGCTGCGCCGCGGAGCCCTGGTCGTCAACCGCGTGCACAGCTACCGCGACGCGTCGGAGCGGCTCGTGGCCTTCGCCCAGGAGGTGCGGGCCAAGACGGGCAAGGAGCTGCCGCTCTGGGGCGTCCTGCAGGAGGATCCCCGCGTGCACCAGCTCGCCGCCCAGGGCAAGCAGCTGATCGAGGCCTTCCCGCTCGCGCCGACGTCGGTCGCGCTGCGCCAGGTGGCCGCGCGCGTGCAGGCCTGAATCCGGCCGGGGCACGTCGCGAGAGGGACGGAGCGGGCGCCGTTGAATGTCCCCCCATGGGTTGCCGGCATACTCACGGGGGAGGCGAGCGGACGTGAGGCTCGAGGCGGGGGCGAAGTTTCCGAAGCTGCCTGGGCTCGACGCCGTGAACGCGCGGCTGGGGCGGGGACCCTTTGTGCTCTACTTCTTCCCGAAGGCCTTCACAGGCGGCTGAACGCGCGAGGCGCAGGACTTCGAGCGGTCGCTCGATGAGATTCGCCACCTCGGCGTGGACGTCTTCGGCTGCAGCGCGGACACGGCGGAGGACCTCGAGCGCTTCCGGGACGAGCTCGGCGTGCACTTCCCGATGGTCTCGGACGAGGGCGGCGCCGCCGCCCAGCAGCTCGGCATCCGGGCCGAGAGCGGGCACCCGAAGCGCACCACCTACTTCGTCGACGGCGACGGCATGCTGCGGCGGGTCTGGTACGACGTGAAGCTGGACGGCCATGTCGCGGAGGTGGCCGGGGCGGTGGGCGCTCCGGCCTGAGCGGCAGGAGAGCCAGGAGGGCCCGGCGGGTGGCGTCCCGCCGGGCCCTCCTGGCTCTCGCGCGGCAGCGCCCGCGCAGCGGTGCCCCGAGGCCTTCCGCCGTCCGCGCCAGGCGCGGCGCAGGCGTCCACGTGCCCCTCCGGCCGTCACGGCGCGGGGGGCGTCCTCCTCCTGCGCCGTCCCATGAAGCGCGCAAGCCCTGCGACGAACGCGCGCGCGCGCGAGACCGGGAGCGGTCGCTCGAAGGCGTAGCGCGCGTGCTCGTAGGTGGCGAGGAGATCCTCCGGCCACCCTTCCGCCTGTGCGAGGGCGCGCGCCGTCGTCGCGGGCGGCAGGGCCCGCCCGTGCACGTGGCGCCCCGCCGCCTGGCGCACGATGCGCCGCGCGCCGGCGCCGTAGTCCCCGTCCCCGCGGCGGGGCGCCGTGGAGGCGCGCCGCAGCTCGTCCTGGCCACCCGGCGCGTTGGCGTCCGGGGACTCCAAGAGCTCCTCCTGCCGGCGGCGGCGGTAGAGCAGGTAGAGGACCACGAGCACCAGCGCCAGGCCGATGCCGATCAGGATCCAAAGCTCGTGCTGCAGGAGGACCGCCGACGCCGCGTGCGCCTTGATGCCCCGCTTGACGGCGGGCTTGGTGGGACTCAGGACGTTCGGCTTCGGGTGGTGGCGCAGCAGCAGCCGCTGCAGGAGGCCGACGATGTAGCCGACGACGTAGGAGACGGGGGTCAGGACCCAGACGACCGCCGCCCCGAGCCCATCGAGGGCGCCGCTGTGCACGAGGAGCCGGCCGACGCCGATCAGGACCGCCAGCACCGCCGCCAGGAGCGCGACGAGACCGGAGAGCCTGAGCCCGTGGACGAGCTGTCGGCGGTAGTCGGGATCGCCGGCGGCGCGGCCCTGCGCGAGCGGCAGCCCGACGAGGGCCCCCGCGAGGAAGACGGCGCCGAAGAGCGCGAGGCCCCAGACGTCCGGCCGGCCCAGGATCGCCTGCACGAGCGCCGCGAGCAGCAGCACCGTCATGCCGCGCGAGCGCTCGAGGCGCATCGCGGACAGAGGCGCTCCCCGGCGCAGGAGGATCGGCCGCGCGCCCTGGAGGAGCACGATCAGGGCGGCTGGGGCTATGTCCCCGGCGGGCACGAGCACCGCCGCGAGGACGACGACGGCGAGGACGCCGAGCACGGGCCAGACGGCTCCGAAGCGCTTCAAGAGCGCGGGCACGGCGTAGCCGAGGAGGAGCAGCCACGGCGCGATCGGCACCCGGGCCACGCCCGCCAGGACGAAGAGCGCTCCTGCGCTCCAGCCGAAGGCCATGAGCTCGAAGCACAGCTCCGGCAGGCGCTCCAGGCGGGCCGTCACGACGTCACGACCAGCGGCCGGACGCGCGGCGGCAGCTCGGGGTCGCCGGGGGCCGAGGGGCCCGTCTGCGCGAAGAAGGTGCGGTGGTCGCGCGAGGCCCTCAGGAGAGCGAGCTGCAGTTCCTGCGTCAGGTACGGCGCGATGGCGATGATCTGCACCTGGTAGTCGAGGGTCGGCAGCTCCTCGACGAGGATGCGCGGCAGATCCCGGAAGAGGCCGGGCGGGCGCAGCTGCGCCAGGGCGGCGAGGATGCGGGCGAGCTGCTGGGGTCCGCCGCGCGGCCGCTCGCGCACCGAGAACGGCCGGCGGCCGGCCGCCTCGGAGAAGACGCCCGTGACGTAGAGCCCCACCGCCTGGCCGCGGCCGATCAGGTCGTGGGCGATCGAGCCGGTGAGCTCGACGGTCGCCTCGAGGACCTCGGTGTCGATGCCGTCCCAGGCCGTGCGCGCGGTGGTCGGGTCGAGGAAGATCGCCGTCTGGGCCGTCGCGACGGTCTCGTAGGTGCGCACGAAGAGGTCGCCCCGGCGCGCGCTCTGGCGCCAGTCGATGCGGCGCAGGGGGTCCGTGGCTTGGTAGGGGCGCGGCCCGAGGTAGCGGCTCTGCTCGTCGAGGAACGAGCGCCCGCGCCGCTCGCCGAGCGGCAGGGCCTCGCGCATCCTGAGGTGCACGTCGTGCAGGCGCGGGTAGCAGAGGAACTCCGTCCCGCCCTCAAGGTCGGTGCGGGCGTCGTCGACGCCGAGGGGGTCGGCGACGTGCGCCGCCGGCTTGCCGACGCGGTGCAACCCGCGCCCGGGCACGCTGAGGGCGATGCGCCGCTCCACCTGCTCCTTGCCCTGCAGCGAGAGCGGCAGCCAGAGGACGGCGTCGTACGGGGACATCTGCAGCTTGAGGTCCGTCTGCGCCGTGCGCGGCAGGTGCACCTCGAGCCGAACCCACGGCAGCGGCAGGCGTCCCTCGTTGCGCAGGGTGAGCCGCACCTCGAGCGGCTTGTCGGGGAAGACGCGGTGCGGCTGCACCTCCAGGCGGACCCGCAGGCTCTCAGGCACCAGGACGCGGTAGTACCAGGCCACGGCCGAGCTCGCGAAGAGCACGCCGAGGAGGCCCGCCAGGAGCCAGTCCCCCACGACGAGGCTGTAGATGAAGGCGGCGGCGCCCAGCAGGTCGAGGCCGGGGTAGACCCAGGAACGCGAGGCGCGGCCCTCGTCCGCGGCCCGCGTCCACTCCTGGCGCCTTGCGTCCCGGACGCGGGCGATCAACGCGCGCCCTGGCCCTCGAAGGGCGCCGGCAGGCCCTCGAGCGTCAGGGCGATCACCTCGCTGCGCGTGGTGCCGCCGAGTTCCGCGCTGGCGTCGAGCATCAGGCGGTGTGCGAGCACGCACTCCGCCAGCCCCTGCACGTCGTCCGGCACGACGAACTCCCGGCCCTCGAGCAGGGCCTGGGCGCGGCAGGCGGCCGTCAGGGCCAGCGTGGCGCGCGGGCTCGGGCCCAGTGCGATGCCGGGCCGCTCGCGCAGGGCGCGGCAGAGGGCCACGATGTAGGTCAGGACGGGCTGGGAGACCTCCACCCGGGCGGCCGCCGCCTGCAGGCCGGCGATGCCCTCCGCATCCGTGACGGCGGTGACCGAGGGCAGGCGGTCCTGCCCTGCGCCGCGGCGCACGAGCTCCTGCTCCGCGGCCTCGTCGGGGTAGCCGATCGTGGTGCGCAGCAGGAAGCGGTCCAACTCGGCCTCGGGCAGGGGGAAGGTGCCCTCCTGCTCGATCGGGTTCTCGGTCGCGAGGACGAAGAACGGTCGCGGCAGGGCGGTCGTCACGCCGTCGATCGTCGCCTGGCGCTCCTGCATGGCCTCGAGCAGCGCGGACTGGGTGCGCGGGGTCGCGCGGTTCAGCTCGTCAGCGAGCAGGATATTCGTGAAGACGGGGCCCGGCCGGAAGTCGAAGCGCTCGTCGCGCCGGTTGTAGACGTTGAGGCCCGTGACGTCCTGGGGCATGAGGTCCGGCGTGCACTGCAGGCGCTGGCTCCCGAGCGACAGCGCGGCGGACAGTGCGCGCACGAGCATGGTCTTGCCGACGCCCGGGACGTCCTCGAGGAGCACGTGCCCGCCTGCGACGAGCCCGGTGAGCACCCGTTCGATGACCCCGCGCTTGCCTACGATGACCTTCTCGACCTCTGCGACGATGCGCTGACCGAGTTCCTGTGCCTCGGACATGTGCCGCCTCCGATCGTGCGTCTTCCCCCGTGCAGCACCCGCCGGGCGCCGACCCGGCAGAGGCTGCGGCCCGCCGCCGGACCGCAGATGGAAACGACCCCTGGAATCCCCAGGAGTCGTCAGCGGCCTTGCGCCGCGGTTTCCAAACCTTGCGGTCGGCGGCGGATCTCCTTCGCCGCACCCATTGTACCACGCGGCGCGCCGCGTCGGACGCCGTCGCCGGACCCTGCTCCCCCCTCCCCCGCGCTCGGCGCGCGGGAGGCCCTGGGCGGTCCCGGTCGGGCCGGACAGTCTGACCTTTACACGGGCGACGGGTGTCCGAGCCACGCGAGGAGGCCCGCGCCGGACAAAGGGTGCGGCCCTTTGGCGATCGACCGTCCCAGGTCGGCGAACGGCCCAGCGCCAAGGCGTCCGCGCTTTCGGCCGGGCTACCCGGCCCAGTCCTTACGGACGTTGACCCACCACATCGGGGCCAACTAGGCTGGCGTTGTCAAGGTATGACCTTAAGCACTCTTAGGGACGTGGAACAGGGGACGGCCCATGCCGAGCGAGTCCGGCACCATCTTCGACATCCAGCGCTACGCGCTGCACGACGGGCATGGCATCCGCACGCTCGTCTTCCTCAAGGGCTGCCCCCTGCGCTGCGCCTGGTGCCACAACCCGGAGGGCCAGGAGCGCCGCCCGCAGGTGCTGCGCTACGCCGACGGCGAGGAGAAGATCGCGGGCAGGACGGCGACGGCCGACGAGGTGCTGGCGGAGGTGGAGCGCGACACGCTCTTCTTCGACGAGTCCGGCGGCGGCGTGACGTTCTCCGGCGGCGACCCCCTGATGCAGCCGGGCTTCCTCCTCGCGCTCCTGCGGGCCGCGAAGGCGCACGACCTCGGTACGGCGGTCGAGACGGCGGGCTACGCCCGCTGGCAGGACGTCGACGGGGTGCGGCCCTACGTCGACCGCTGGCTCTACGACGTCAAGGTCTTCGACGATGCCCGGCACAGGGAGTGGACCGGGGTCTCGAACCGGCGGATCCTCCAGAACCTGCGCCGCCTGGCCCTGGCCGGAGCGCGGGTGACGGTCCGCATCCCGCTGGTGCCGGGCGTGAACGACGACGAGGCGAACCTCCTCGCCACCGGCAGGTTCCTCCTCAAGCTCGGGCTCGACGAGGTGCACCTCCTGCCGTACCACCGCGCCGGCCTCGGCAAGTACGAGCGGCTCGGGCGCGCCTACGCCCTCCTGGACCTCAGGGAGCCCTCGGCGGACGAGATGGCGCGCCATGCCGAGGTGCTGGAGCGCTGCGGACTCAAGACCAGGATCGGCGGCTGAACGCAGGGGAGGCGGTTCGATGAACGAGCGGGTGCAGGAGCTGCGTCGACGCAGCCTCGACGCGAAGGTGACGGTGTCGTCCGAGCGGGCTCGCCTGATGACCGAGTTCTACCGGCAGGCGCGGGGCCTCTCGGCGCCCCTGATGCGCGCCAGTGCCTTTCGGTACGTCATGGAGCGCAAGGAGATCGTCATCGCGGACGGCGAGCTGATCGTCGGCGAGCGCGGCCCGGCGCCCAAGGCGTCACCGACCTACCCCGAGCTCTGCTGCCACAGCCTCGAGGACCTCGACGCCCTCGACGGGCGCGAGAAGATCCCCTACGCCGTCGACGCGGCGACGCGCGCCCTCTACGCGGAGGAGGTCATCCCGTTCTGGCGCGGGCGGTCGATCCGCGACCAGATCTTCGCGGCGATGTCGCCCGAGTGGCGCAGGGCGTACGACGCCGGCATCTTCACGGAGTTCATGGAGCAGCGCGCCCCGGGCCACACGGCGGGCGGCGGCGTCATCTTCCGCAAGGGCTTCCTCGACCTCCGCGCAGACGCCGAGGCGGCGCTCGGGCGGCTCGACTTCCTCGCGGACCCGGAGGCCTACCGCCGCCAGCAGGAGCTCCTTGCGATGCAGGTCGCGTGCGACGCCATCGTCCGCTTTGCCGAGCGCCACGCCGAGAAGGCGCGCGAGCTCGCCAAGGGGACGGAGGACCCCGTCCGTCGGCAGGAGCTCCTCGAGATCGCCGACGTCTGCAGCCACGTGCCGGCGCACGCGCCCCGCACGTTCCGCGAGGCCCTGCAGGCCTACTGGTTCACGCACCTCGGCGTGATCACGGAGCTCAACACCTGGGACGCCTTCAACCCGGGACGCCTCGACCAGCACCTCTACCCCTTCTACCGGCGCGACCTCGACGAGGGACGCCTGACGGAGGAGGGGGCCAAGGAGCTCCTCGAGTGCTTCTGGGTCAAGTTCAACAACCAGCCCGCCCCGCCCAAGGTGGGCGTGACGAACCAGGAGTCCGGCACGTACACGGACTTCGCCAACATCAACAGCGGCGGCCTCAAGGCGGACGGCTCGGACGGCGTCAACGACCTGAGCTACCTCGTCCTCGACGTGATCGACGAGATGCGGCTCCTCCAGCCGAGCTCGAACGTGCAGATCAGCCGCAAGACCCCGGACCGCTTCCTCAGGCGGGCCCTGCGCATCGTGCGCAAGGGCTGGGGCCAGCCCTCGATCTTCAACGCCGACGCCGTCGTCGCGGAGCTCCTGCGCCAGGGCAAGACGCCCGAGGACGCGCGGGAGGGCGGGACGAGCGGCTGCGTCGAGGCGGGGGCCTTCGGGCGCGAGGCCTACATCCTGACGGGCTACTTCAACCTCGTCAAGATCCTCGAGCTGACGCTGCACGACGGGCTCGACCCGCGCACGGGCGTCCAGCTCGGGCCGCACACGGGCGACCCGCGCGGCTTCAGGGACTTCGACGGCCTGATGGACGCCTACGCGGCGCAGGTGCGCCACTTCCTCGACGTCAAGATCCGGGGCAACAACGTGATCGAGCGCCTCTACGCGACGGAGATGCCGGCTCCGTTCCTCTCCCTCGTCACCGAGGACTGCATCGAGCGGGGCCGCGACTACAACGACGGCGGGCCGCGCTACAACACGTCCTACATCCAGGGCGTCGGCATCGGCACCGCGACGGACAGCCTCTCCGCCATCAAGGAGCACGTCTACGAGCGCCAAGACGTCGGCATGGCGGAACTGATCGGCGCGCTAGAGGCCGACTTCGCGGGCCGGGACGACCTGCGCCGGCGGCTGATGGACGCCACGCCCCGCTACGGCAACGACGACGACCGGGCGGACGACATCATGCGCCGGGTGTTCGACATCTTCCAGCGCAGCGTCGACGGCCGTCCCAACACGAAGGGCGGCACCTACCGCGTGGACATGCTGCCGACGACCTGCCACGTGTACTTCGGCGCGGTGACGGGCGCGACGCCCGAGGGCCGCCACGCGGGGCTGCCCGTCTCCGAGGGCATCTCGCCCGTCCAGGGGGCGGACCGCAGCGGCCCCACGGCCGTCGTCAAGTCCATGGGCAAGATGGACCACATCCGCACGGGCGGCACGCTCCTCAACATGAAGTTCATCCCGCAGGTGCTGGAGGGCGACGAGAACCTCGAGAAGCTCCTGCACCTCGTGCGCGGCTACTTCAAGCTCGACGGCCACCACATCCAGTTCAACGTCGTCGGCGCAGAGACGCTGCGCGAGGCGCAGCGCCATCCAGAGGAGCACCGCGACCTGATCGTGCGCGTCGCGGGCTACTCCGACTACTTCTGCGACCTCTCCCGCGCGCTGCAGGACGAGATCATCGCGCGCACGGAGCAGGCGGCCTTCTGACGACCGGCCCGCGGACCGAAGACTCCCGGGTCCAATCCGATGAGAGAGCGGTGGAGCTGCCTTGGCTGCGAGAACGCCCCTCAGGCCCCAGGACTACGCCCGGCTCGCCCTGCCCGCGTCCCCTGCGATGCACCCCGACGGCGACCGCATCGCGTACATCGTCGCCAGGTTCGCGCCGGACGGCCTCAGCCGCCACGACCTCGTGCTCTTGGACCTCTCCCTCGGGCGGAGCGCCGTCCTGGCGGAGGACGTCCTGCCTGAGCAGCCCGCCTGGTCGCCCGACGGCGACCAGCTGGCCTTCTGCCGCGCCGACGCCGGCGGCGGGGCGCTCTGCCTCTGGCGCCGGGGTGCGGGGGAGCTGCGCTTCCGCTGCGTCCCGGGCACGCCGCGCGCGCCCGCTTGGGCCCCGGGGGGCCGGCGCATCGCCTTCGAGGCGCTGGACCCCGCGCCGCCCGAGGACACCCCGCGGGTCGTAAGGCACCTGCGCTACAACGTGAACGGACTCGGCTTCATCGGCGACCGCCTCTGGCGCGTCTACACGGCCGACCTCGACGAGGAGGGCGTCCGCCCGCTGGGCGATCCGGCCTTCCACCACTTCTTCCCGGCCTTCGCGCCGGACGGTCGGCTCGCGCTCGTCACGACGCGCCGCCCGAACTGGGACGTCGAGTGGGTCTGGGACGTCTACACCGTGGACCTCGAGCGGGATGCCTGGACCCGCCTCACCGCATCCGACGGCGTGGCGATGTACCCCTGCTGGTCGCCGGACGGGAGGCGGGTCGCCTTCCTGCACAACCACTCGGCCGAGACCGGCACCACCTCCGACTACCACGTCATGGAGGCGCCCGCGGACGGCTCCGCGCCGGCCCGCTGCCTTGGCCACGCCCTGGACCGCGGCGCCGCGGAGGTCTACGAGCCCCCCCTCGTCGGCGGCGCTCCGCCCGTCTACGCGGCCGGCGGCGACGCGGTGCTCTGGCTCACCCTGGACCGCGGGCGCCGCGTGCTGCAGGAGACACCGTGCGACGGCGGCCCGTCGCGCCGCGTCGCGGCGGACGTCGGCTGGCCGAGCCCGAGCCGCGACGGCCGCTGGGCCGCCGTCCTCGCGTACGCCCCGGACCGCCCGCCCGAACTCGGGCGCTTGGACCTCGCGACGGGGCGCGCGGAGCTCCTCAGCGACCTGAACCCCTGGCTCCGGCAGCGCGTCGGCGCCATCCCCGAGCGCATCGCGCTGGGCGGGCCCTCGGCGGGTGCCGAGGCCGTCGTCTGGCGCGCTCCGGGTGCGTCCGGGCCGGCGCCGCTGGTCGTCCAGTTCCACGGGGGCCCCCACGGCGCGTTCGGCGAGTACTGGAACTTCGCGGAGCAGCTCTTGGCGGGGCGCGGCTACACCGTCGCGAGCCTCAACTACCGCGGCTCCGCGGGCTATGGGCAGGCCTTCGCCGACCTCGTGCACGCGGACTGGGGGCCGAAGGAGGGCGTGGACGGGCTCGCGCTCGTCGAGGAGCTCTCCGCGCGCGGCTGGGCGGACCCCGGGGCCGTCGGCGTCTACGGCATCAGCTACGGCGGGTTCATGACGAACTGGATGATCACGCACTACCCGGAGCGGGTGCACGCCGCGGTGACGATCTCCACCGTGGCGAGCGTCTTCACGTCCGCCTACGGCATCGACCACTGGGAGTCCATCCGGACGGACATGGGCGGGCCGCCCTGGGAGATCCCCGGCTACTACCACGACCACTCGCCCGCCTCGCACCTCGACAGGGTGACGGCGCCGCTCCTCGTGCTGCACGGCGAGCAGGACATGACCTGTCCCCTGATCGAGGCCGAGATCATGTTCTGCGGCCTCAGGTGGCAGGGGCGCGAGGTGGAGTTCGTGCGCTACCCGGGCGAGTCCCACTCCTTCCTGCGCACCGGGCGGCTCCAGACGATCATCGACGCCCACGAGCGGCTCCTCGGCTGGTTCGATCGCCACCTGCGGGGGGAGGCGGCAGCCCATGGCGAGCCCTGAACCGCTGGCGCCCTCGGGCGCCTTGGCGGTGCCCGCGACCGGGGGGCGGCGCTCCTACTGGCGCAAGCTCTCCTCGCACCCCTTCTTCTGGCCCGGCGCGAGCCTCGTGACCCTGGTGCTGCTCGTCGCGCTCCTGGCGCCCGAGATCGCGCCGCACCCCTACTGGCAGATCTACCCCAACTCCGGCCTCGGCCCCACGGGCGGCCCCCTGCCGCCGCAGTGGTCCTTGCGGGGCTTCTTCCTCGGCACGGACTGGCTCGGGCGCGACGTCCTGAGCCGCCTCGTCTGGTCCGCGCGCATCTCGCTGCAGGTCGGGATCTTCGCGAGCGCGATCTCGGGCGCCGTCGGGCTCCTGATCGGGCTCGTGTCCGGCTACTTCGGCGGCTGGGTCGACATGGTGCTGATGCGCTTCACGGACATCATGATGGGCTTCCCGTTCCTCTTCTTCCTGATCCTCGTCATCGCCCTCATCGGCCCGAGCGTCGAGGTCATCTACATGTCGATGGGCCTTCTCAGCTGGCAGTCGATCGCCCGCTTCACGCGGGGCCAGGTGCTCTCGGTGCGCAGGGAGACCTACGTCGACGCCGCGGCGGCCGTGGGCGGCAGCCGCTCGCGCATCATCCTCCGCCACATCATGCCGAACATCATCACGCCGGTCGTGGTGCTCGCCAGCCTCTCGATCTCCGGCAACATCATCTACGAGAGCACCCTGAGCTTCCTCGGCATCGGCGTCCCGGACCCCATCCCGAGCTGGGGCAAGATGGTCTCCGGCGGGCTCTCCTACCTGATGGTCGACCCGACGCTGGTGCTCTTCCCGATCCTCGCGATCTCGATCACCACGATCGGCTTCAACCTGCTCGCGGAGGCCTTCAACGCGACGGCCAACCCGCGCAGCCAGAGGCGTGGCCGGCGATGACCAACTACGTGCTGCGCCGCCTGGGCTGGGTCGTGGTGACGCTCGTCGGCATCATGCTGATCAACTTCATCGTCATGCACCTCCTGCCGATCAACTACGCCAAGGTGATCGCGGGGACCCACGCCAGCGCCGTGACGATCCACGAGATCGACGTCAACTACGCCCTCGACAAGCCGATCTGGTACCAGTTCCTCCTCTACATGCGCCAGCTCGTGACGCTCAACCTCGGCTACTCGTACCAGCTGCACCTGCCCGTGACGCAGATGCTCGCCGCGGCCATCCCCAAGACCTTCTACCTCGCCATCGTCGCCGTCATCTTCGAACTCGCGATCGGCATCCCGACGGGCATCTGGACCTCGCGGCACCCCGGGGGCGCCCTGGACTCCCTGGTGATCGCCGGATCGCTCGTGGGCGTCTCGCTCCCGACCTTCGCCGTCGGCTCCCTCCTGCTCTACATCTTCTCCTTCCGGCTCGGCTGGTTCCCCCTGGGCGGCTTCGCCCCGCTGCCGCACGTCGGCTACGTCGTGCTGCCCGCGCTCTCCTACGCCATCACCGGCGCGGCGTACTACACGCGCCTGCTGCGCTCGGCGATGCTCGACATCGGCGATGCGGACTACGTGCGCACGGCGTGGGCGAAGGGCCTCTCGACGAACCGCGTCGTGATGCGCCACGTCTTCCGCAACGCCCTCATCCCGATGGTGACGTTCTTCGGCCTGGACTTCGGGGGGCTCCTCGGGGGACTTCTCGTGACGGAGTCCATCTTCGACTGGCCGGGCATCGGCGCCATGACCTACCGCGCCATCCCCGTGATCGACGTGCCGACGCTGCTCGGCGTCGTGCTGTTCGCCTCGTTCGCCATCGTGACGATGAACCTGATCGTCGACGTCTGCTACGCGGTGCTCGACCCCCGCATCAGCTACTCGTGACCGACGGAGGAGGAAGGAGGCGGAGCCCACCGGCAGCGGCATCGTTCCACGTGCGTTCGCCCGTGCGAGGAGGGATTCCGGAGTGAAAGGGAAGGGACTCCTGATCGCAGTCGCAGGCATCGTGACCCTGGCCATGAGCTTCGCGGCCTTCGGCAGCTCGGGTGCGGCCTCGGCCGCCAGTTCGGCGTTCTCGAGCAAGGCCGTGCGCGGCGGCACCCTGACCGTCTCGTACATCAACGACTTCGCGACGCTCGACCCCGCGCAGTGGGACGACGCCCAGTCGCTCGCCGCCATGCAGCAGATCTACGACACCCTCGTGGAGTACAAGGAGAACTCGGACCAGATCGGCCCCGGCCTGGCCCAAAGCTGGACCGTCAGCGCGGACAACCTCACCTACACCTTCAAGCTGAGGAACGCCGTGTTCTCGAACGGCCATCCCGTGACGGCGCAGGACGTCGACTTCAGCCTCTCGCGCGTCTGCCAGCCGGGCGCCAACTCGCCCTACGCCGGCTTCTCCTACAGCGACATCGTCGGCTACAGCCAGCTGCAGCAGGAGCCGAAGACCTCGGCCGCCTACACCTCCTGGAACTCGAAGCCGATGCTGCTCTCGGGCATCAAGGTGCTCGGGCCGCACTCGCTCTCGATCACCCTCGTGCACCCCGAGGCCTACTTCCTCAACGACCTCGCGCTGTACGTCGGGGCCATCACGGACCCCGCCGTCGTCGCGAAGTACGGGCCGCAGGACAAGAACAACGCCTACGAGGAGCACGCCGTCGGGTCGGGCCCCTTCGAGCTCCAGTCCTGGGTGCACAACCAGAAGCTGACCCTCGTCGCGAACCCGAAGTACTGGGGCCCGAAGCCCTACCTCGCCAAGGTCGTCTTCCTCGTCGGCCTGAGCGACCAGACGCAGGAGGAGATGTTCCAGAAGGGGCAGATCCAGATCATCGAGGAGCCGGACACCGCCGTGTACCAGTACGCCATGGCGAATCCGACGCTCGCCAAGGACTACCACACCGCCCCGATGAACTGGGTGCTCTACGGCTACTTCGACTGCTCGAAGCCCCCGTTCAACAACGTCTACCTCCGCCAGGCCCTGAACTACGCCCTCGACAAGCCCGAACTGATCAAGGTGGCCGTGGGCGGCCGCGGCGTCGTGCCGTCGGACGGCGTCCTGCCGCCGGGCATGCCCGCCTACCAGAACACGACCGAGCCCTACCCCTACAACGTCGCCAAGGCGAAGCAGCTGCTCGCCAAGGCCGGCTACGCGAACGGCCTGAGCTTCAAGTTCTACATCCCGGCCGACACGCAGGACCAGTCGATGGCGGACGTCATCCAGCAGGACTGGAAGCAGATCGGCGTCAACATCCAGATCGTGCCGGTCTCCACCTCGATCTACTGGACGCAGGCCTCGCCGCCGGCCACCGGCGGTCCGCAGACCTCCTACGACGCGGGTGACGCCGGCTGGATGCAGGACTACCCCGACCCCTCGGACTTCTTCTCGAACCTCCTGACCGGCTCGCCGGCCCCGGGCAACGCCTCCCAGATCGTCTACGCGAGCTCCAACGAGGCCAACTACAACAACGCCCAGGTCGACCAGCTCGTCAACGAGGCCAACACCCTGCCGCCGAGCCAGGACCAGAAGCGCTGGCAGCTCTACGACCAGGCCCAGAAGATCGTCGAGCAGGAAGCTCCCTGGCTCTTCGAGTACTTCAGCCTGCAGGACGCCCTCGTCTACCCGACGGTGGGCCCGAGCAACCTGAACCTCTACCTGCACCCCATCAAGCAGATGCAGCTCCAGTACGTCTGGGTGGGCAAGTAGCGGACGGACGCGGCGGGTCGGCGCTCCTCGCGGGGGGCGCCGGCCCCGCTGCGCCCGGAGAAGGAGGTCTTCGTGTGACAGAGCGCCTTGAGAGGCTGCGCTCGGCCCTCGCGGGGCGGGGGCTCGACGCGCTCGTCTTGGCCGCCCCGGAGGGCATGAGCCCGACGAACGTGCGCTACCTCACCGGCTTCACGGGCAGCTCCTCCTACCTCGTCGTCTCGCAGGCGGGCGCCTTGTTCCTGACCGACTCGCGCTACAGCGAGCAGGCCGCGTCGCAGGTCGGGGGCTGCACCGTCGCGCAGCACGGCCCGCGCTACGAGGAGGACCTGGTCGCCGCGCTGCCCGAACGGGGGCGGATCGGCTTCGAGGCGCGCCGCCTGAGCGTGCACATGCTCGGCAGCTGGCGGGAGCGCCTCGGCGGCGCGGAGTTCGTGGCCGCCGACGGGCTCGTCGAGGAGCTGCGCATCCGCAAGGATGCGGGCGAGGCCGCCCAGATGCGCAAGGTGGCCGTTCTCGCGGGCGCGGCGCTCGAGGACGTCCTCGGGCGTCTTGAGCCCGGCTGGACCGAGCGGGCCCTCGCGCGCGAGCTCGCCCGCGCCATGGAGGACCGGGGCCTCGACGCTCCCGGCTTCCCGTTCATCGTCGCCTCGGGACCGCGCGGCTCCCTGCCGCACGCGGAGCCCACGGACCGCGTGCTCGCCCAGGGCGAGCTCGTCACCGTGGACTTCGGCGGGGCGCTCGGGGGCTACCTCTCGGACGAGACCGTGACCTTCGCGGTGGGGCGGGTCGACGGGCGCCTGAGGGCGATGTACGACGTGGTGCAGCGCTCGCAGGCGGCCGGCATCGCCGCCGTGCGCGCGGGCGCCCGGGCGAGCGAGGTGGACCGGGCGAGCCGCGACGTCGTGCTGGGGTCCGAGTTCCGGGAGCACTGCTTCAGCTACGGCGTCGGGCACGGCGTGGGCCTCGACATCCACGAGGAGCCGTTCGCCGCGCGACCGGGCTCGGGCCGCGAGGACCGGGTGCTCGAGAGCGGCATGACCCTGACCGTGGAGCCGGGCATCTACGTCCCCTCGGTCGGCGGGGTGCGCCTCGAGGACACGCTGCTCGTCACGGACGCGGGCCACGAGATCCTCACCCCGACGCCCAAGGACTTCCGGGCGATCTGAGCGCCCTGCGAGAGGGGGGCCATGGCCCGTGGGCGATCCCTGGGAGGCCGCGACGCCGCCGCTCGGCTTCAACACCTGGAACCGCTTCGGCATGTCGATCGACGAGGACCTCATCGAGGGGACCATCGAGGCGATGGT
>Ga0187814_10000166_pt1 | contig 18417 bp, 15 predicted proteins | sample NC_S_4_FD_132450 | JGI IMG/M metagenome (GOLD analysis project Ga0187814, IMG submission 132450) | Wetland sediment microbial communities from Neuse River Estuary, North Carolina, USA - ASW-S_4 | ecosystem: Environmental > Aquatic > Freshwater > Wetlands > Sediment | place: USA: North Carolina... | reverse complement strand
GCGAAGGGTGATTCCGGTTGGCTCGCCGAGGAAGACGACGAGGGCGAGGCCCTTGGGCCCGTCTCCTCTCGTCTCGGCGAACAAGGCGCCGCTGGCTGCCACCAGCGCCACGGCTGCGAGGGCCACTCGCGAAAGCTTCACAATCTTCTCCTCAAGCGAGAAATCTAAGCGCCGCACAGGGCGCCGAGTACAGGGCGGCTCGAATGATGCTGGGGAGCGGGAGGCCGCTTCGAGCACGAAACAGGTAGCGGCTCCCCTTTGGCCTCGGCGGCGCCGGCCCAGACCGGAGAGGAGGCCGCACATTAATACTTTACCGCACTAGTCTAGATTTGTGTGCTTGACAAGTGTATTGATTAACTGTATAAAACGATTGATTAAAACACTTGAGCTGCAAGAACTAATTGAGCACGGTGTCGGTCAAGGCGACAGAAAGGAGCGTGTGCAATGAAGCTCGGCAACAATCTTCGTAACACCACCCAGAAGAGCGTCCTAGTCACGGGGGTCTCCTCGGGGATTGGCAGGGCGACAGCCATCAGGCTGGCTGCGGCGGGGTGGCTCGTGTTCGGGACGGTGCGTAGACAGGAGGATATCGAGGCCCTGGTTTCACTTGGTCTACCGGGCTTGGTCCCCCTTCACCTTGAGCTCGACAGACGGGAAGATATTCCCGAGCTCGCGCGAACTGTCCTTGCGGAGCTCGAAAAACGCGGGTCTCCTGGGCTCTTCGCGCTGGTCAACAACGCCGGCGGCAGCATGGTCGGGCCCATCGAGCTCATGAATCTCGATAGTTTCGAGAGAGAGCTCCATGCGCGTCTCCTGGGCTCGGTCGCCCTCGTCCAGGCCTTCCTTCCCTCGATCCGGCGCGCCGGTGGCAGAATCCTATGGATCGCGACGCCCGGAACGATTCCCACTACCTATGTAACGGGTATCCATGCCTGCGATTTCGCGGTGAACTGTATCGCTCGAACCCTCGCCATTGAATTGGGTTCGGCGGGGCCGAGCGTCGTCCTGGTTCGCTGCGGCGGCATTCGCACGAGGGCCGGGCTCGACACGATGCGCGAGCTGGCTGCGGGCCTCGAGACTGTCGCGCCGGAGCGGCGGACGCCGTACGAGGAGAGACTCAAGGCTTGGGCGGCCTCCATGACCAGCTTCGACGCCAGGCGGACCGATCCCGATCGGGTCGCCGAGACAGTGGAGCGTGCTCTTCTCGCTCCCAGACCCAGGAGACGCTACCGGGTAGGGTACATGTCCGGGGCGGCGGCCTTTCTAGAAGCCCTGCCACAGACTCTCGTAGACCGCATACTCAGCGCGCGACAATAATCTTCATAACACTATGGGGGAATTGCCAGCGCAGCGCGGCTCGCCTACACTCGTGGCAGGGGGACGTCATGCTCATCCTGTCAATCGTTCTCGCTGCGGCCGCGCTCGGGCTCTTCATAGTCGGACGGGTCATGGCTTCCAAGGTGGCGCTCATGCGGGGAACCGAGACCACCAAGGCTGCGGTGATCGCGGCCGAAGTCACTGCGGTGGGCGCTGAGATCGGGGCCGGCAGCTACGCGAAGCTGGTCGAGGTGCGGGGCACGGCGCGCTGCGATGCGCCGCTCACGGCGGAGTTCTCCGGCACAGCCTGCGTTCACTATGAAACGACGGTCGTGCGCGAATACGAAGAGTCCTATGTCGAGACGGACTCGGGCGGAAACAGTCGAACGGGGACCCGTCGCGGCTCGGAGACTCTTTCGTCGAGCTCGCGGAGCTGTCCCTTCTTCGTAGACGACGGCTCCGGCAGAATCGAGGTAGATCCGACCGGGGCCGAGTTCCACCTCGAGACGACGGTCTCCCGCTTCGAGCCGGGCGAGGGCGAGCGGACGATAGGCAGTTATATCCTTCGCGCCACGCTCGCCGGCGGAGGCGGGCGCCGCACCATCGGATACCGGTTCACGGAGCGCTGCTTCCCCGTGGATCGCCCGGCCTACGTCCTCGGCGAGGCGACCGACGCCGGCGGCACTTTGCGCATCTGCAAGGGCACGGGGCGCGGCAAACGTTTCATAGTCTCGCTCAAGAGCGAAGAGGAGCTCATCCATTCGGCGAGGCTCGGCGCGCTCTGGCTGACAATCGGCGCGGCTGTCTCCCTGGCCGGCGGCCTCGCTCTGGCGGCCCTCGCCCTTTTCCGGCACTGAGCGATCGAGGCGGCGCGTTGCCCGAGGGGCCGGCTCCTTTCCGGACGGCTTCGGGCCTTGTTCCGACGCGTCGCGACGTGCTATGAAGACGTATGCTCCGCTATCTTCTCCTCGACCTCGACAACACGCTGTATTCCGGCGACCGTGGGATGGAGCGGGACATCCTCCATCGCATGAACGACTTCGTGGCGAAGTACTTGGGGATGAGCGAGCACGAGGCGCGGGAGCTCCGGCGTGAGCGCGTCAAGAGCTACGGCACGACCCTCGAGTGGCTCATGAGCGAGGAGGGCTTTAGCGATCCGGAGGTTTTCTTCGCCGCCATCCACCCCGAGGGCGAGGAGTATTGCATCAACCCCGACCCTCGGCTCGCGCTTCTCCTCGACGCCATAGATCTGCCCAAAGCGATTTTCACGAACTCGCCGAGCGAGCACGCCCAGCGCGTGCTGCGCAAGCTCGGCGTAGGCGAGTTCTTCGAAGCCATTTACGACATACGCTTCTGCTCGCTCAAGGGGAAGCCCCACGCCGAGGCCTTCCGCCGCGTCTGCGCCGCCTGCGGCGCGGAGCCGGAGGACATTCTCTTCGTCGACGATCTGCCGAAATACGTGCGCGGATTCGTCGAGCTCGGCGGCAAGGGGGTCGTGATCGACGAGCTCGGTCGGCACGAGAACTCGGGCCTGCGCCGCATACACAGCCTCGCCGAGCTCCCCGATCTTCTCGCCGAAGACGCCGCGGCTGCCGGCCAGCTCAGCCTCTTCGAGTGATGCGGCTCCGATAGTCCGTGATCGCCATCTCGAGCGAGCCGAGCTCCTTCCCGAGGTCCTCGAGGAGAGAGGCAATCCTTCCCTCGTCACCTTTGTTCCCGCCCTCCCTGGCCGCGCTCAGCGCCGCCTGCGCCGCGTTGGCCGCTCGCTCGCCCCCGATCGCGCCGCAGCTGCCCTTGAGCCGGTGCAGGAGGCCGCGAAGGCTCCCGAGATCGCCGCGCGTCGCGGCCCCGCGCGCCTCGTCGAAGAGAGGGCGCGACTGCTGCGTGAACAGGTCGAGAATCTGGAGCGCCAGCGCGTCCGCGCCCCTGTAACGTTCGGCAAACTCTCCGTCGTCGAATACGGACGGCTCCGCGCCCTCCTCTCGCGTGCCCGATTGCCCTCTCGCGGCTCTTCGCCGAACGGTCCGTTCGAAAATTTGCGCGAGGGCGTGGAGTGCGAGCGGCTTCGAGATGAAATCGTTCATCCCCGCGGCGAGGCAGCGCTTTCGGTCCTCCTCCTGGGTGCTCGCGGTCATCGCGACTATTGGAATGGCCGGTTCGAGGGCCCCGGAGGCCGCGTCGCGGATGCGACGGGCTGTCTCGAAACCGTCCATGCCCGGCATCGAGCAGTCGAGGAGGACGAGGTCGTAGGGAGTCCTGCAGAGCTGCGCGATGGCCGCGTGGCCAGACTCCGCCTCGTCCGCGCTGGCGCCAAGCTCGACCGCCAGGGCGGCGGCCACACGGCGATTCACCGGCTCGTCGTCCACCACCAGGATTCTCGCGCCGGCCGCAGAGTCCGGAATCTCTACGCCCCTCGCCCCTCCCTCGGTCGCGGCGCGCTCCTCGCCTCGTCCCTCGGCAACGCGAAGGGGAAGGAGGACGCTGAAGGTGGAGCCCTTGCCGCTCTCGCTCTCCACCGTTATGGCCCCGCCCATGAGCTCGACGAGCCGTTTGGAGATCGAGAGGCCGAGGCCCGTCCCGCCATACCTGCGCGTCGTGGTCTGATCGGCCTGTGAGAAGGGCATGAACAGGCGGGGAAGCTTCTCGCGGTCGACGCCGATTCCCGTATCGATGACACGCAGGATGAGCCGCGACCCGTCTTCGCCGGAAGGCGCGACCGGGGATTCGGCCCTCGCCTCGATGCGCACGCCTCCGCGGTCGGTGAACTTGACGGCGTTGCTTACGAGGTTGGCGAGGACCTGGCCGAGCCTGGTCGGATCGCCTCGCAGGGCGCGAGGGAGGGCCTCGTCCACCGAGGCGACCAGGTAGAGCGCCTTGGCCGAGGCCTGGTAGGCGAAGGTGGCGCGCTCGCGCTCGATGACGGCGCGAAGATCGAAGGGGATGTCCTCCAGGTCGAGACGCTGGGCATCGATCTTGGATAGATCGAGGACATCGTTGATGACCGCGAGGAGGGTTTCCCCGCACGACCGGACCGTCGAGAGGTACTGCTTCTGCCGCTCGTCGAGCTCGGTGCGCGAGAGGAGTTCGGACATGCCTATGATCCCGTTCATGGGCGTCCGTATCTCGTGGCTCACCACGGCGATGAACTGGCTCTTCGCGCGGTTGGCCCGGTCCGCCTCCTCGGCGAGGCGCTTTGCGTCTTCGCCCGCGGCCTCGAGCGCCCTGTGCGCGATGGTGAGCTCGCTCACCTTTCCGGCGAGGATGCGGTTTGAGCGGAGCGAGGCGAGGCCGTAGCCGGCCACTGCTATCGCGAGCAGATAGGCGATGATGGCGGGAACGCTGAACAGGGGTGCAATCGCGACGGTGAGGGCGACCTCCGCCCCCTTCTCGTTCCAGAGACCGTCGTTGTTCGCGGCTCGCACCCGAAAGACGTAGCGGCCGCCCGGTAGGTTCGTGTAGGTTGCGAAGCTGCGCGTGCGCGAATAGGTCCAGTCCTTGTCGAAGCCGTCGAGCTTATAGGCGAATTGATTCGCGCTCGGGTCCCGGAAATCGAGGGCCGCGAACCTGAACTCGACGGAGTTCTCGTAGGCTGCCAGGTGAATGGGCGAGGAGAGATTGTCCGACAGGGGCCCCGCCAGCTTGGAATGGTTCGCGGCCACGATATCGGTGACGAACACGGGCGGAACGTGGGTATTCCTCTCATAGCGGGCCGGATCGAATTCGGTCACGATGCCCACCGAGCCGAAGTAGAGCTCGCCTCCCGGTCCCGCGCAGGAGCCGGAATTGAAGGACGCATTCTCGATCTCTTTGTACAGGGACACGCGTTTGATGATGCCGCTCTGCCTGTCGTAGACCGCTATGCCCGTCTGCGTGATTATCCACATGTTCCCGACGCGGTCCTCGAGGACCGTGTAGACGACGTTGTTCGGAAGTCCGTCCGCCCGCGTGAAGTGATCGAAGCTATCGCTGTCGGGGTGGTAGCGCATGAAACCACCTCCGCGCGTCGCTATCCAGAGCACGCCTTTGGAGTCGAGCACGATGCGCTGGATGCAATCGTTGGAAATGCCCGTGCGTATGGCCGGGTCATAGCGGTAGTGTATGAAACTCCCGTCCTCGAAGCGGTTGAGACCGTTGTTGGTGCCAACCCAGAGCCGCCCGCCCGCGTCGTAACCGAGGGCATAGACGAGGTTGTCGCTGATGGAGGAGGGATTCGAGGCGTCGACGGCGTAGTGCGTGAATGTGCCGTCGGCGAGGTCCCAGTAGTCCAGCCCCGTCGTGTAGGTCCCGATCCAGAGATTGCCACGGGGATCTTCGACTATGGAGTAGATGATGTTCGAGGAGAGGGAGTTCGGGTCGCCCTCCCTGTGCGTATAGGTCGTAAAAGTGCCGCGGTCCCGGTCCATGAGCGAGAGCCCGTCGTTCGTCCCCACCCAGAAGCGATGACGGGAGTCCTCAAATATGTAGTTGCAGATATCGTCCGCGAGACTCTTCGGGTCTCCCGCGATGTGTTGGAAGTGCCGCCAGGTCTGGCTGCCGGGGTCGAGCTCGTGGATGCCCTCGCCGTAGATGGCCACCCAGAGTCTGCCCCTCGAGTCGACGAGGGCGGCCGTGGTCTTGCCGTTGGGCAGCGCGTTCGGGTCGCTCGGATCGGCGACCCAGGCGGTGAAGCTCGTCCGGGTCCTGTCCATGCGGGCCAGGCCGCCGCCGTTGGTGCCCACCCAAAGCTCTCCCGAGGCATCTCGCAGCATGGAATAGACGACGTCGTTGGGAAGGGAACCGAGCCGGGACGACGAGCGCCACGCGCTCAGCGCGCCAGTCGAGGAGTCCAAGGCGAAGAGGCCGCCGCCCCAGGTGCCCACGCGGATGATTCCCGCCTGCTGGGCGTTGACCACGTAGATCCTGTCGTCCGGGAGTCTGAAGACGCGGAAAGTGCCGTCCTCGGGAGAGTAGCGTATGACCCCTCTTCCCCAGGCCCCGAGCCAGAGATTGCCCTTCTCGTCCTCCGCTATGCTCTGAAGCGAGAGGGAAGAGGGCAGGCTCCCCGCCTTCCCCGTGTCGACCACGTTGTCGAAGCGGTCATTTTCGTAGTCGTAGCGGGCGAGTCCTCCCCCCGTTGTCCCAACCCAAAAGCGGCCCTTGGAGTCTTTGAAGAGGGCGCGAATGGTATTGTTCGGGACAGAGTGGGGATCCGCGGGATCGTGAAAATAGCGCACGAAGCGCCCCGTCTTCTCGTCGAGGCGGTTGAGCCCGTTGAGGGTTCCCGCCCAGAGCGACCCGCGCGCGTCGCGGCAGATCGAGATCACGAGGTCGTTGGATAGGGAATCGGAGAGGGTCCGGGAATAGTGATAGACGGTGAACCGCTGCGTGGCCATGTCGAAGCGATCGAGTCCGTTGTATGTGCCGATCCAGAGCACGTCTCCCTCGTCGAGGTAGAGCGTCTGGAGCAAGTTGCTCGAGATGCAGTTCTCCTGGAACGGCTCGTTTTCGTAGAGCACGAAACTCGATCCGTCGTAGCGGCACAGGCCTCCCTGCGTCCCCAGCCAGATGAAGCCCTTCGAATCCTGGACTATCCCCGAGACCGAATTGTTGGGCAGGCCGTCCTTCAAGGTGAGCAGCGTGAAGGCCGCGGCGTCGTTGTATCGAGTGGAAAGGCCTTGGGCCGCGAGGCCGGCGGCTGCGATGGCCGCGATGAAAAGCAGGGGGATTCTTGGACGCATGCGGGAACCTCCTTGCGCCGCCGCCGGAGAGTATATCGCCAAATGCCGTAGAGTGTATTCCGGGCCACCCTTGACCCTGAACCCTCCGTCCGTCTACTCTAAAACGACACCGCGACATGGAGGAATCAATGCCCGAGACCCGCGTTCTCGTGAATCTCTCGAACCGTCATATCCACGTCACCAAGGAGGACCTCGAAGTCCTCTTTGGCGCAGGCCACAAGCTCACCAAGACGAAGGACCTCATCCAGCCCGGACAGTTCGCCTGTGAAGAGTGCGTGACGATCAAGGGCCCGAAAGGCTCCTTCGAGAACGTCCGCATTCTCGGGCCGGAGCGCAAGGAGACGCAGTGCGAGATCCTCGCGAGCGACGTCTTCAAGCTCGGCGTTCCCGGCTGCCCCACCCGCGAGTCCGGCCAGCTCGAGGGAACATTCCCCTTCGAGATCATCGGACCGGCCGGGTCCCTCAAGAAGGCGAGGGGTCTCATCATAGCCCTGCGCCACATACACTTCGATCCAGAGGCCGCCAGGCGCTACGACGTCAAGGACAAGCAAATCGTGAGCCTCCACGTCGGGGGCGAACGCGCAGCCATCTTCGAGAACGTGGTCTGCCGCGTCGGCGAGAATTACGCCCTCGAGTGCCACCTGGACTTCGACGAAGGCAACGCCGTGGGCATCGGATCGGGCGCCTACGGCACGATCATAAAACGATGAGCAAGGTCGTCCTCAAGGCGCAGGACCTCGACGGCTACCTCACCGAGCGCGACAAGGCCTCGCTCGGGCGCATGGACGGGCTCTACCGTCAGGCCATGGTGTCCTTCAATATCCTCTCTCACCTCTCCGAAACTCCGCGGGGCAGTTCCGACACCGAGCGGCGCCGCGAGGAAAAGAATCTCATAGACCAGTACAACGCCATGGGCACGCTCATGCAGGAGATCTGCGCGAGCGAACCCGGCATCCAGGTCTACTCCTTCGTCACGCCGCCCGAGAGCCACGGCGAGGCGAGCCGCCTAATAGCCAAGTTGCGCGACATCAAGACGGGCAGGCAGGAGTTCGTCTACTACATCCAGCGCGCCTACGAGCTGCTCTTCAATCTGACCTTCGGCACCCCGGCCATCGGCGGCGGCGGGCCCAACAAGAACTACCTGATCGTCAGGACGCCCGTGACGATTCCGGCGCAGAACTTCGCCGTGCACAAGATTCCCGACGTCGACGCGGCGATCAAGGACACGGTCATGTGCGTCATGCTGCGCGGCGCCCTCCTGCCCTCGATCATCATGTCGAAGGAGATCCAGGAGTACTCGTCCACCGGGAGACTCACGCCCTTTGCCCTCTTCAAGATCAAACGGGACGAGACGAAGAGCGAAGACGACATGGAATACATCCTCGACCTCGAGCGATCCTACTTCCGGCCCGAGGACCTGCACGACAAGGACCTCGTCTTCGCGGATCCCATGAACGCGACGGGCGGCAGCCTTGTCACAGTCGTGAAGTACCTCCAGGACCAGGGCGTAAAGCCCAAGTCGGTCAAATTCCTCAACGTGATATCGGCGCTGAAAGGCGCGCTGCGCATCACCCGCGCGATAGAGAACGCGACGGTGTACACCCTGTGGATGGACCCCGCGCTCAACGACCGCGCCTACATCATGCCCGGCCTGGGCGACGCAGGCGACCGCATCAACGGGAAGGACGAAGACGATCATCCCCGCGACATCCTGAGACTCATCGCGGACTACGGCTCCAACGTCACGGGGCTCTATCGTTCGCAACTGCGCATCGTCGAGGAGACGGTGCTGAGGCGCTAGGAGCGCGCGTGGTCCGGGCAGTCCGCAGGCCCGCGAAGGGCGCTGGTCTTCTCCTCCCCGTCGCGGCGGCTGCGCTCCTCGCGGCTGCGGCCGCCGCGGGAGGAGCCGCGCTTTCCTCCTGCGCCTCGGCCCCCCAGCCCGCATTGGCCGAGCAATGGTACGAGCTCGGAAACTCCTGGCTCGACAAGGGCGACTGGAAGCGCGCGGGCGAGGCCTACTCCCACGCCCTTGAGCTCAATCCCTCCTTCGCGGCGGCCTCGTTCAACATGGCGCGGGCCCTCGCCGAGGCCGGGGATTACGACGCTGCGCTGCGGAGCCTCGACAAACTCCTCGCCGCCGATCCAAAGAACGTCAGGCTCCTCTCGGCCCGCGCCTATGTCCTTTTTAAGAAGGGCGACGCTGCGGAGGCTCTCCGCGCCTACGGCGCGGTGATCGCTCTCGATCCCTACTCGCCCGACGCGGTGTACAACTCGGCTCTCCTGCGTTTCGCTGCGGGCCAGGGCGAGCAGGCCGTCCAGGACCTGGACCGGCTTCTCGCCTACAAGCCGGACGACAGCCAGAGCCTCCTCCTCCTCGGCCGCATCGAAGAGTCGCTGGGGAAGCCGGAGGCGGCGATCGACGCCTACGAGAAGGCGCGGGTCCTCGGCAAGGCCGACGGCGCCGCGCTCGAGCGGCTCGGACTCCTCTACGAGGGGCAGCGCCGCTTCGCGGACGCGATGTCGACACTCGATGCCGCGACGAAGGCCGACGCCTCCCGCGCCGGAGCCTGGTTCGCCTTGGCCCGGCTTCGTCTTGTCGTCGCCGAGGACGGCGACGGCGGCCTGGACGCGCTCACGCACGCGCTCGGCGCGGGTTTTTCGGACAAGGACGCGGCGGCCAAGCTCATGGCCGAGCCGGTGGTGGCGGACCGGGAGAAGGTCGCGGACCTCTTGCGGAGCAAGGGGCTTTTGCCCTGAGGGCCACGGCCTGTCCCTACGTTGAGTGCTGCGATCGATCGTCCGGCGCATGGAAGAGGCGCCGCCGCTCTATCCGTCGTCGAAGAGTTGCGGCAGAAAATTATTGACTGACTATCCACTCTCTTATTATTATCGCTGTTGAGGAGTGAGAGCAGGGATATGGCCAGACCGAGAAGCGACGATAGGCGGAGCGCGATCATGTCGGCCGCGATCCGCGTCATCGCCACGCAGGGGCTGGCCGCGCCGACTGCCTTGATCGCCAAGGAGGCGGACGTCTCGAACGGGTCGCTGTTCACCTACTTCGAGACGAAGATCGATCTGTTGAACCAGCTCTACAGAGAGCTCAAGGCCGAGATGGCCGCCGTCGCGCTGGACGGAGCCCCGGCGGGCACCGATATCCGCCAGCAGATGTCCCATATGTGGTCCCAGTGGCTGCGCTGGGCGGCCTCCTGCCCCGAGAAGCGCCGGGCCTTGGCCCAGTTGGCCGTCTCGGATGACATCACGCCGGAAAGCCACGAGGTCGGTAAGAAGTCCATGGCCGGGATAGCAGGACTTCTGGATCGGAGCCGCGAAAACGGACCCCTGAGCGACGCCCCCCTCGATTTCGTGTCCGCCCTGATGAGCGCCCTCGCGGATACGACCATCGATTTTATGATCCAGGACCCTGCTGCCGCCGACAAGCGCTGCGCTGCGGCCTTCGACGCCCTGTGGCGCATGGTGGTTTGATTTTTTGTGCAGATAAATGACTGACTAGACATACAATTAAGGAGAAGGACCATGGATACTTCCAGTGCGAAGCGTCGACCTGATGGCTCGGCGTACATCATCACCGGACCGACCTCCGGCATAGGCCGCCGCACCGCCTTTGAGCTGGCCAAGCACGGTACGGTCGTTCTGGTCGGCCGCGATCGCCAAAAACTCGACGAGGTGCAGAAGCTCATCGAGCGAAAGGGGCAGCGCGCCGTTTCGGTCCAGTGCGACCTGTCGGATATCGCGAGCGTGCGGCGCGCCGCCGCCCAGATCATCGCGCTCCGCCTGCCGATAGCCGGCCTCCTCAACAACGCGGGCATCATGCAGATGCGCGCCACGAAAAACGCGCTGGGCTGGGACATGACCTTCGCGACGAACCACCTCGGCCCCTTCGCCCTCACCGAGGCGCTCGCGCCGCAGCTCCCCGACGGCGCGAACGTCGTCTTCATCGTCTCGGCCGTGGAAGACCCCGAGCGCAAAGTCGCGGTGGCCGCCGGCTTCCGCGGCGGGCGCTACATCTCCGCCCAAGCGAGCACCCGCGGCGAGTGGGAGCTCGGCGGCTCCGCGCGGCCGGGCTACGACGCCTACGCCACGTCGAAGCAGTGCGCCCTCGCCGCGGTGATGGCCTTCGCCCGCGAGACGCCGCGGCTGCGCTTCAGGGCGGTCGAGCCCGGCCTGAATCCGACCACAGGTCTCGGTGGAGCCGATCTCGGCGCCCCCCTGCGCCTTCTGCAGAGAGTCATCATTCCGCTCCTTGTGCCCCTGCTCAGGCCCTTCATAAAAATCCTGAGCACCCCGAAGCGAGCCGCGCGCATGATCAGCACCATCCTCATCGATGGATCAGGCCGTACCGGCGTCTATTACGATGAGGGCGGCCGCCCGATGCAGGGCTCCGCACTCGTGCGCGACCCGACCTTCCAAGATCGCGTCGTCGCCGAGACGCGCGCCGTGCTGTCGACGATTCCGGCATGAAGAGGGTTGCGCCGTGAATCATCCGTCCGACACGGTCCCGCCGATCGGGCTTTGAAGCGGGATCGGGTACTCGCGGCCGAGCCGCCTTTCGGGCTAAGCTTGACGCACAATGAGCGAGACTACCGGGCTGTACATCTTTTCCGGTCAGGACATACTCCTTCCCAGCCTTCCTCCGAACGACCCTCCGGCCGGGGCGAACGAAGAGCAGGCCGGACCGCTGCACTCGCCGGCCGCCCTCGCCGACCTTGAGCCCTCCCTGCGCCGCGACTTTGTCTGGGAGGGTCGGAGCTACGCTGCGGTCTCCCTCTCCGACGAGGCGGCTGCCCGGTTGGGCCTGACCCGCCTCCCCCTCCGGCAGGCGATGGGTTCCCTTCCCATCGATTCCTTGAAGCCCGCGATCAAGGCGGCCGCCCTGCTCAACTGGCTGGAGGGCGCGCTCCGCTGCGGCGCCTGCGGGACCCCCCTCGAGGACGACCGCGAGTCCTCCGGCCGGCGCTGCCCCGCCTGCGGCCGAATGCATTTCCCCCGCATATCGCCCGCCATCATCGTCCTCATCCGCAAGGACGACAGGGCCCTTCTTGCGCACAACGCGCGTTTCCCCGGCGGGCGCTTCGGTCTCATCGCGGGTTTCGTCGAGGCCGGCGAATCCCTCGAGGAGACGGTGGCCCGCGAGGTGCGCGAGGAGGCCGGCATAGAGATAGCCGAGCTCCGCTACCTCCGCTCGCAGCCCTGGCCCTTCCCGGATTCGCTCATGTTCGCCTTCACCGCCCGCTGGGCCTCGGGCGAGGCCCGCCCCGATGGCGAGGAGATCGTGGAGCTTCGCTGGTGCAGGGGGAACGAGCTGCCGTCGGTGCCGCCTTCGGGCAGCGTGGCGCGCTGGCTCATCGACGAGTTCGCGCGCGGGGCAATCTAGGCCGGCGAGGCAGCGTCGCCGATGCCCCGAAGCGATGCTCGGACAGGGCAAAATGACGCCGTCTGTGCTAAATTCTCTCTCGATGGCGAAAGCGCCGAGTTATTAGGAAATGGCGGATACCGATGACAAAAGAACGCATTTTGGTGGTTGAGGATGAGGTCCTGGTGGCGGAGGAGCTCCGGGAGGACCTCGAAGAACTCGGCTATTCGGTGGCGGGAGTAGTCGGCTCCGGAGAATCGGCAGTGAGGGCTGTGTCTGAGAACAGGCCCGACCTGGTTCTCATGGACGTCCGGCTGGAGGGCGACGTCGACGGCATCGAGGCAGCCCGGCAAATCCAGGCGAAATTCGACGTGCCGATCATTTATCTCACCGCCTATTCCGACCAGGAGACGCTCAAGCGAGCGGCGGCGACCTCCCCTGCGGCCTACCTCATCAAGCCGTTCAACGAGCGCGAACTCGAGGCGAACATCGCGCTGGCGCTCTCCGCGAACAGGCCGAAACCCTCGCCTACGGACCGGTTGCGGGGCAATGAAGCCCTGGTGGACGCGCTGGATTTCCCCGCCCTGCTGCTCGATGCCGGCGGGCTCATCGTGTACGCGAATCTCTCCGCCCTGTCCTTCCTCAAGGTCGGCGACCTTTCGTTCGTACGGAACGAGTCGATCACCCGTTTTGTGGACATCGGGACCCGCGAGAGCCCGGACAGGCCCTGCCTGATCCTTGCGACGGACGGCTCTGCCAGCAGCGCTGTGGTGAGAATCGAAGAGCTCACGCTTTCGAACGGAGACCAGATCGGCGCTCTGGTGCTGTTCCAGCGCATGAGCGGCAAGGAGCGCAACTTTCTGGAAAGCTCGGCCTGCGCCCTGAATGACGCTGTTCTGGCCAATCTCCCTGCGTCGACCTCCGCCGGCTCGGGATACGAGGTCCGCAACTTTCTCTATCCTTGTCCATCCGGTACGGGAGACTTCCACGACGTATTTCACCTCGGAAGGGACCGATTCTGTTTCTACGCCCTCGATGTCATGGGGCACGGCCCCCTGGCCGCCCTCATCGCGGGGACCCTGCGAGACATCATCCGTTCCACGGCTACCAAGGATGTCGAAAGCGGTCCCGCCGCGATCCTCACCCGCGTGAACAGGTCGTATTGGGAGCGCAGCTTCGTTCCCGAATCCTTCTTCGTCAGCCTCGTCCTTGGAGTCGTCGAGCGATCTTCGGGCCGTTTCGCGTTGGTCAGGGCCGGCCATCCGCCCTGCCTGTGCCTGCGGCCCGGCGGGCGCGCGGAGGTTCTGTGGGCGCCGGGCACGGCCATCGGCGTCTCGGCCGAGCTCGACGTCGAGGAGAGGGCCGGCGAATTGGAACCGGGGGCGAGACTCGTGCTGTTCTCCGACGGGCTTATCGAGGCCTACGCGAAGGGAGAAGGACGACTAGAGGCCGCGGTGCGCCGCATCGCCGAAATAGGGGATCATCCACTCGAGGAGTTCATCGAGGTTCTCTCGGCCGACGCCCGGGAGCATTTCTCCGGCGACGACACGAGCCTTCTCGTGATCGAGCGTTGCGCGAATCCGTAGTACGCCCGCAGGGAGGGCGTCGAGGGCCTTCGGCGTCTCGACCGCCCCCTCAGCGGGCCCGGAGCTTGGAAATGATTTCGACGGCCTCCATCCACTTGCGGGCGGAGTTGTGGCGGAAGGGGAAGCGGACCTGGTAGAGGTCCCTGCCCACGTAGTACTCGAGGAGGTTCCGCTTCAGAACGCCGATGCCCTCGACCTGGGCCAGGGGAAAGACGATGCGCTCGCCCAAGAGGGGGGCGAGCTCGATGCGATCGACGTAGAGGATGAGGGTGCCCGAGCGCACACGGCGCAACGGGTTCATTCTTCTCCCGCGCAGGAGGAGGGCGCCGGCGTCGGAGAAGAGGGGCTTGCGCGTCCCCGGGCCCTCGTCTTCTTCGAGTCTGCGCCTCACGAGGTTTTTGAGCGCGCCGAGCTGCCAGAGGTCCCAGTCGCGGAGGTTCGCGAAGGGCGCAGCCTCGCCGCGTAGTCCTTTGAAGCGGCCGTGGATGTCGACTGCGACTGCGAGCCCGCAGGAGCTGCAGTGCATGTGGCTCCGCGCGCTCCGGAGCGACCCGATGGCCTCGCAGCGCGGGCACATGAAGAGGGAGAGCTCCAGGTGCTCCGCCTTTCTCAAGGCCTGGTAGGGCACCCGCGCGTCTTCCTGCCACGCGAACTCGTCGTGGGCGAGCGCCCGCTCGAGCTCGGTCTGCAGCTCTTCGACGCTCCGGCTCTTGAGTTCTTCGGGTACGAAAAGGAGCCTGAACTCCACCTCGATCCTTCCCCTCCGCCTCGCCCAGGACCAGCGGGGCAGGGAGAGGTAGCCTCCGCGGATGACTGCGGCGAGCACGGGCACCTTGAGGAGCTTGAGGAGCTTCGCGGTCGAGGGAATGAGGGGGAGGGTGCGTCCGTCCCAGGTCTGTTGCCCTTCCGGAAAGACCCCGACCACGCCGTGCTCGCGCCTGATCACGTGAACCGTCCAGTTCACGGTCTCTATGTCCGGTATCGCCTTGGCCTTCGGAATGGAGCCCACAAGGCGCAGGAGGACGCGCATGAGGTGGGTGCGCATGTTGCCGTCGCTCGTGATCCAGTAGACCGGCTCCCTGAGGAGCGAGCTCAGGATGAAGGGGTCGAGGAGGGTGACGTGATTGGACACGAGGATGAAGGGGGGGCGGAGCGCGGCAGCCTGGGCGTTCAGGACGCGCACCCGGAAAAAGCGGCGGAGCCACACGCCGTACGTGGCCCTGAGCAGCCGGTTGAACCAGCGGACGTTGCGTGGCACATAGCGGGGTGGGTTCTTCATGACATTCCTCGGGGCTCCGTCCTCCAACACTACCCGAGCTCCGCCCCGAAGGCAACCGCCGATCGGGGCTTGCGTATTGCCTCGTCCAGCCTTCCGCCGCTAGTATGAGCGTCAGGGTCAGCGAAGGGGGAAGCGTGGAGGCAAAAACCGATTCCGGACTGGTGCGTGAGGCCTGCGCCATGGCCGGGCGCGCCCGGGCCGAGATGGCCAAGCGCATCGTCGGCAAGGAGGCCCTTGTCCGTGGCATTCTCACGGGCATCATAGGCGGCGGCCACGTCCTTCTCGAGGGTGTCCCCGGCCTGGCGAAGACACTGGCGGTGAAGACTCTGGCCGAGATCTCCGGCCTCGCCTTCAATCGCGTCCAGTTCACCCCGGACCTTCTCCCGGCCGACATCACCGGCTCCCTCGTCTACGAGCAGAGCACCGGGCGTTTTGTTCCGCGCCGAGGTCCCGTGTTCTGCAACCTCCTTCTCGCGGACGAGGTCAACCGCGCCCCCGCCAAGGTCCAATCGGCCCTTCTCGAGGCCATGGAGGAGCGGCAGGTGACGATCGGCGAGGCGAGCCTGCCCCTGCCGGAGCCCTTCTTCGTTCTCGCGACCCAAAACCCGATCGAGCACGAGGGAACCTATCCGCTGCCTGAGGCCCAGCTCGACCGCTTCTTCATTAAGGTGCTCGCGACCTATCCCTCCCTCGAGGAGGAGGGAGAGATAGTCCGGCGAGTGGCCGGCTCGCCGCCGCGGACGGTCGACAGGGTGCTCGGGCCCAAGGAGATAAGCCTCATGCGCTCGGCGGCCGAGACAGTGCGCGTGGACGAGGGCCTGGCCGACTACGCCGTGCGGCTGGTCAGGGCCACGCGGCCGGCCTCCGGCGACCACAAAGACGGCGCGGGTGCCTGGTCTCCGCCCAAGGATCTCGCGCGCGACGTGGCCCGCTGGGTCGAGTACGGAGCCTCGCCCCGGGCCTCCATCTACCTGTACCGCTGCGCGAGGATCTCCGCCCTCTTCGACGGCCGCTCCTACGTCATGCCCGATGACATAAAGGGGGCCGCCCCGGAGGTGCTCAGACACCGCCTGGTCCTCTCCTACGAGGCGGAGGCCGAGGGCCTCGGCGCGGACGAGGTGATCGGCCGGGTCCTCTCCTCCCTCGCCCTGCCCTAAAAGCCGTGGACAGAGACGCTCTCCATGACCGGATCAGGCGCCTCCTCTTTGCGTCGCCTGCGCTCGCGAGGGCCTTCTCCCGCGGGGACTTCCGCTCGGTGTTCCGCGGCCGGGGCATCGAGTTCGACTCGCTCCGCGAGTACTCGCCCGACGACGACGCCAGGCTCATGGACTTTCGCGCCACCGTCCGCCTGGGCCGCCCCTTCGTGCGCACCTTCCGCGAGGATCGGTCCCTCACCGTCTTTCTTCTCATCGACGTGTCCGCCTCTATGGACCAGGGCTCCGGCGAATTGTCCAAGTTGGACATGGCAGTCCTGGTCTCCTCCCTCGTCGCCTACGCAGCCCAATTCCGTGGGCTGCCCGTGGGCTGTCTCCTCTTCGCTCAGAAGGTGATCGGCCACCTCGCGCCGCGGAGGGGCAAGGCCCACGCGCTGGCGGTCGCGGATGCGGCGGCCGTCATGGCGGCCGGGCGCGCCGCCGAACGCCCTTCTGGTGCGGGGCGCGGGCGCCGCCGTGGCCTCGCCGGTCCCGCCGAAGCCGCGCCCGACCGCCGGGGGAGCGACCTCGCGGCCGCGCTCCGGGCCGCCTCCCTCGTGCTCAAGCGGCGGAGCCTTGTCCTGGCCATCGGCGATTTCCGCGCCACTGGATGGGAGCGGCCCCTCGGCGAACTTGCGCGGCGCCACGACCTCGTCGCTGTTCGCATCTCCGACGCCTCGGACACGAAGCTGCCCGGGAGGGGAGCCTTCCCCGTGGTGGACCCGGAGACCGGAGCGAGCGCCTGGCTGCCCCTCGGGAGCCGACGCTTCCGGGGTCTCTGGAAGGAACGGGGCGATTCGTCGAGGGCATACTGCCTTGAAGCCTGCACAGAGAGCCACGTGCCCGTCTTGGAGATCGACACCTCCGACGATCCCGCGCGCCGTCTCCTCGAGTTCTTCGAGCGAAGGAGGAAGCGGTGAGCTGCGGACGCGGCTTCCCGGCGCTCGCCATCCGCCTCCTGGTCGGCGCAGCCCTGTCGCTCTCTGTCTCCCTGCCCTCCGCCGCCGCAGGACCCGCAGCCCCGGCGACGCCGATGGCTGGGCCGGCGGCAGCACCTGATGCGGCGCCATCGGCGTCGCCATCCGCGAAGGCCAAGCCGCTCTTCGTGCCCACGCGCTTCCTGGTCGGAGACGAGGTGGAGGCGCTGGTGCCGCTGCCCGGCGTCGAGGCCAAGCTCGACTCCGGTTTCGAGCTCAAGCCGGGCTCCGGTCTCCCGCAGCAGGGAGCCTCGGCGGACCCAGTCCTCCGCTCCGTGGCCATGGAGCGGACCTCACAGGGCTGGGAAGCCAGGATACGCTTCGTGCCCTGGTCTCCCGGGCCGGGCGTCATCCCATCGATCAGCGCCCGCGGTTTCATCGTGCCGGCGATTTCGTACAACGTCTCCTCCTCGCTGGGCGCGGAGGAGCGCGACCCCGCTCCTCCGCGGCCGCAGCGCGAGCCGCCAGGCACGGCCGTCTACCTTTACGGCTTCGCCGGGCTAGTCCTCGCCCTCGTCCTCGGCGCGCTTGGCTTCGCCGCCTATGTGGTGCCGGCCGCGCGGGGCGTCCTGGCCCGCTGGAGGGCGGCCCAGGCCTTCAGGCGGCTGCGCCGCGTGACGACCTTCCTCTGCCGCGGGCTTGAATCCACGGTTCCGGAGCTCTTCTACGCCGCCCTCGCGCGCGAGCTGCGCATCTATCTTGCTCAGCGGGTCGAGCCCCTCATACCCAATCTCAGCTCCACCGAGCTCGCCTGTCTGCCCGAGTCTTCCTTCCCGGCGCCGGGCATCCGCGAAAACGCGGCCGCCCTCATCGCGGAGACGGAGCAGGGGCGCTACTCGGGCGAGCTCGAAGTCGGCGCGCTCGCGGCTCCTGTCCTGCGCGCGGCGGCCGACCGGGCCCTGGCCCTTGGCGCGGCGACAGAGGAGGCGATAGATGCTCGCCTTTGATCGGCCCTGGGCCCTCCTCCTCATCCTGCT
>Ga0187814_10000165_pt1 | contig 18429 bp, 15 predicted proteins | sample NC_S_4_FD_132450 | JGI IMG/M metagenome (GOLD analysis project Ga0187814, IMG submission 132450) | Wetland sediment microbial communities from Neuse River Estuary, North Carolina, USA - ASW-S_4 | ecosystem: Environmental > Aquatic > Freshwater > Wetlands > Sediment | place: USA: North Carolina... | reverse complement strand
ATCTTCGCGGCGCCACCCGGTAGCACGCTGATCCTGCTCGGCGGCGTTCCGCTGGGCGAGCAGCTACTGATGTGGTGGAACTTCGTGGCGCGTACGCCCGAGGAGATCGCCACGGCGACAGCCGCGTGGGGCGCGGGCGAGCTCGGGCCGGTCGGCGGCTATTGCGGCGATCCGCTGCCCGCTCCGCCGCTCGACGCCGCCAGGCTGCGCCGCCCGAGCTGATACTCCATGAGTAGCCCCGACCGGATTTGAACCGGCGCTACCGCCTTGAGAGGGCGGCGTCCTGGGCCGCTAGACGACGGGGCCAGGTGTCCTCGCACAGAAAACCCGGCATTGCGCTCCGTCCGGATCGCCTGCCGGGCCATCAGGCTAGCGCACCGTGCTTGCCTGCGCCAAACCAGCCGCGGCAGCCTGGCTGCCACCCCTGGCCGCGGAGTCATGCATAGCCAGCCTGTTTCCTGGTACTTGTTGGGCCATGGTTGCATTCATCATCGTTCTGGTCGTCATCGGGTTCATCGTCGGCATGATCGCGCGCTTGCTCGTGCCCGGCCGGGACAACATCGGCATTCTCGGAACGATCCTGCTGGGAATCGTCGGCTCGTTCGCCGGCGGCTTCCTGTGGGAACTGGTCGAATATCACACGATCGAGACGAGCCAGTTCCGCGGCGTCGGCATCATCGGCTCCATCATCGGTGCCGTCGTGGTGCTGCTGATTCTCCGGGCGACCGGGCTCGAACGGGGCAGATCGCGGCGACGGCTCTGAGCGGCACCGATGCCCAGAACAGCAATGAAGGCGCGGCTGCCGGCTGGCGGCCGCGCCTTTCCGTCGACCTTGCTGGGGTACCAGGACTCGAACCTAGACTAACGGGGCCAGAACCCGTCGGGCTGCCAATTACCCCATACCCCATCGGAGCACACCGTTTCCGGCGGAATGCCGCCCGGCGGTGCAGTCCAGCCTGTGCAGTGTAGCCGAAGCCAGACGCGCTGGGCCAACACCCCGGACCGGCCACGCGGCGGGCTCAGCTGCTGTCCACAACCCGGTTGGTGAGCGTGCCGATGCCCTCGATCGACACCGAGACACTGTCACCCGCTACGAGCGGGCCGACGCCAGCCGGGGTCCCGGTGAGCAGCACATCGCCGGGCAGGATGGTCATCACCGCGGTCACGTAGCTGACCAGCGTAGGGATGTCGTGTATCAGGAGCGATGTGCGGGAGTCCTGCTTGACCTCGTCGTTCACGGTAGTGGTGAGCTGGACGTCGGCAGCATCAAGGTCGGTTTCGATCCAGGGCCCGAGCGGACAGAACGTGTCGAAGCCCTTCGCCCGGGCCCACTGGCCGTCACTTGCTTGCAGGTCACGGGCCGTGACGTCGTTGGCGCAGGTGTAGCCGAAGATCGCCTCCGGCACCCGGGCAGCTGGCACGTCGCGGCAGAGCCGGCCGAACACGATCGCGAGCTCACCCTCGAAGTCGACCCGCTTGGACAGGGTGTCCGGGCGCACGATCGCGTCACCCGGCCCGATCACGGCGGTGGACGGCTTCAGGAAGATCAGCGGCTCGGCCGGCGGCTCGTTGCCGAGTTCCCTGGCGTGCTCCAGGTAATTCCGGCCGATGGCCACGATCTTGCTGGGCAGCACCGGGGCCAGCAGCCGCACGTCGGCAACGGGGTACCGAGCGCCGGTCAGCGTCACCTCCGCCCCCGGTCCGAAGGGGTGACCGGCGAGCTCCGCCACGGTAAGGCCGCCGCCGCCCGCGCCGTTGCCGTTCCCGTTGCCGCTGGGCGTACTGGAGCCGCCGTCGACGACGCCGTACCTAACCTCGTCGCCTACGGCGAACCTCGCGATACGCATCCCTATGCTCCCGGTGCACTGCGCCGTGGGCGCGGCCTACTGCAGGTAACCCTCGACCTCGCTCGCCGACCGAGGCCTCGTACCGCTCGGGTCCTCGCCGAACTCGCGCCGAGCGCGCCGCTGGCGCAGCAGGTCCCAGCACTGGTCGAGCTGCTCCTCGACAACCCGGAGCTGCTCGTGCTCCTGGTCGGTGGTCAGCTCGCCGGCCACGAGCCGAGCGCGCAGATCGTGTTCGGTTTTGATGAGATCGTCGATGGTGCTGAGGATTTCCTTGTCGTCCATCGAGTACCTCCCTCGGCTCGGCAGCTGCCATCCTCCCATCCCTCGCGGCCAGCGATGGCCAGCGGGGCGCGCGGTAGTCAGCGGAGGTCAGTGAGCAGGTTCTTGTTCCAAACCATGACCGTGTAGTGGCCTATCTGGTAGACGTGCGCGGGCTGGCCGAACGTCGCCAGCGCTGCCGCTTCGTCGGCAAAGCCCGAGTAGTCAGCAATGGGGGGATTGAATACGACGAAGTCTGCCGTCTGGTATTTCGGGTCATACCACGCCGCGTCCGACTCCCACTGGTACGGTGCCAGCCGCCGGCCGGCCTTGGTCAGCTGGCGGATGCGGACCTGGTTCCCGCTGGCCAGGGTGACGACGTTGGACTGCCAGAAGCCCGCGAGTCCCGAGTACAGGTGGTGCGCCTCCAGCCAGGACGCGAGCTGCTGGTTTTGCGGCGGCTCGGCTGGCTGGGCCAGGCTGTAGCCCAGCCCGGCAAGATAGCCCGCCAGGACGACGAGCAGCAAGGCTGGCGCAAGCCTGACGGCGAGCACCCGGTCGGCGAGCATCCGCCCCGCGAGCACGGCGGTGAACGGCAGCACGGCCGCGAGCTCGCGGGTTGACCAGATCGAGCCAGCCTGAGTGCTGCACACGTAGGCGACGAGGTTGATCACTACCGCCGTGATCAGGACCTGCTCGACCAGGTCCAGGCCGGGCAAGAACCGCCGAGCCGCAACCCCGAAGCCAACGACGATCAGGACAAGGCCGACCAGGTGCAGGACGGCGATCACGGCCACCGCGCTCAGGCCGAGCCCGAGAAAGCTGGCGCCTGACAGCATCAGCAGCCCCTGATCCGCGAGGTTTAGGTTGTGGAGCAGCATGCCGAAACCGTGGACGACCTGCGTGACCGGCGGATGGACGTAGAAGCCGCCCACTGCCCGGATCAGGTGGAGCGCGAGCTCGGCGGCCCCGCCCGCGAGCAGGGCACCTCCCCCGAGCGCCAGGTAGTACCACTGCGACCGCCACGGCCGGCGCTCTCGCAGCACAGACCGACCGGCCCGAAACGCGCACACGAGCGCCAGCGGCAGGACGCCGACGTAGAGCACCAGCGGGTCTGCCACCGCAGCCCAGCCGAGCAGCAGCGCGGCCGCCACCGGGATATACCAGCGCGGCCGCACCCGGTCCAGGATCAGCCAGACGACGAGCAGCGGAACCGTCGTGCCGATGTGATCCGGCGAGGAGACCAGCGTCTTCACCCCGGACGACAGCTGCGGTGCCAGCATGATCCCGGCGGTGATCAGCACGCGCGCGACCGCCGCCCGGCCACCCGCCGTCCCCTTGGCCAGCAGCGCCGCTAGCAGCAGCACGAGCGTGTAGGTCATGGCCGCAGCCACGTGCACGACGTCGGCGTTGAGCCCGCGCATCAGTTCGACGAGCATGTACTGCGGCAGCTCGGTGGTGTAGAAGGCGACGTCGGACAGCCACCAGCCGTGCAGCAGGACGTTGCCGTGCAGCATGTCCCACGCCTGCAGGGCCTGTGACGCGCCGTCCGAGTCGACGGCCCGGGTCGAGGCTAGCCGCAGGTAGCACGCGACCGCAGCGCCCGCGCCCAGCAGCCAGAACGCTCCTGCCCGCCACCGAGTCGGCCACCCGGGCGACCGCGCGGATGCCGCCTCGGCTGACACCACTGCCCGCTCCGCGCTTGCGGCCAACCGCCTCCCCACCGTCATGCGCCCCATTGCACCATGCGGTGCCGGGTGCGCGCCGAGCGTGGGCAAGCTCGCAGATGTGGTGGCGCGGGCCGGGCGCCAGGCGAGGCGCGCCGGGCCCCAGGCCAGGCGCCATCTTGCATACTTGGCTGGGAAGGCGGGTACTCCCCGCCAACATAGGTCATCAAGGCCAGCCCTGGGTTGCGGTCGCAGCCTGAATGGCGGGTACAACCAGCACAGCCGGCCCGGCGCCAGGCATGATGGTGACCGCTGACACACGAGTAGCGGTAAAGGCCAGCCCAAACCGACACCAGACCAGCCCATCGGAGTCTCCACAGTTTCGGAGAGCCCTGGTGCGCCGTGAAACATGCAGGATCGGATGTCGCAGTGACGCTTCAGGGCAGGGAGTCGTTCGAGCACGACGTTGTGATCGTCGGCGGATGCGGGCATGTCGGGCTCCCGCTGGCGATCGCCTTTGCCGACCGGGGCGCCCAGACCGCGGTGTACGACATCGACCCGGTAGCGGTGGCCCAGGTCGGCTCCGGCTCGATGCCGTTTCAGGAGCGGGGCGCCGCGCCCGCACTGCGGCGCGTGGTGGCAGCCGGCCGGCTCGCTGCGTCGACTGACCCGGCGATCGTCGGCACGGCCGCGAACGTGATCGTGGTCGTCGGTACGCCTGTCGACGAGCACCTGAATCCCGACCAGCAAGCGGTTCCCCGGGCGCTCGCCGGGTGCGCCGAGTACCTCCGCGACGGCCAGCTGCTGATCCTGCGCAGCACCGTCTACCCGGGCGTGACCGCCCTGGTGGAGAAGCTGATCGCGCGGCTCGGCCACGCGATCGACGTGGCGTTCTGCCCGGAGCGGATCGCCGAGGGCAATGCCATGACGGAGCTGTTTGACCTGCCGCAGATCATCTCGGCACGCCGGGACGAGGCGTTCGAGCGGGCGGCCGCGCTGTTCGGCCTGCTGACCCGCCGTACGGTCTGGATGTCTCCAGAAGAGGCCGAGCTAGCGAAGCTGTTCACCAACGTCTGGCGGTACATCAAATTCGCCACAGCGAACCAGCTTTACATGATCGCCAATGACCGCGGGCTGGACTTCGAGCGGATCCGGCAGAGCCTGATGCTGGACTATCCCCGGGCGGCCGACATGCCGGGCGCTGGCTTCGCCGCCGGTCCGTGCCTGCTCAAGGACACCATGCAACTCGCGGCGTTCAACAACAACAACTTCGTGCTCGGTCAGACCGCGATGGCTATCAACGAGGGCATGCCGCTCTACCTCGTCGACCGCCTTGCTCGCCGGTTCGACCTGGAGTCGATGACGGTGGGCATCCTCGGCATGGCGTTCAAGGGCGGCTCCGACGACATTCGCTCGAGCCTGGCCTACAAGCTGAAGCGGGTGCTGATGTCCGCCGCGGCCGCCGTCCGCTGCACCGACCCGCACGTCACCGTCGATGAATCCCTCGTGCCGCTGGACGTGGTAGTCGACTCCTGTGACTTGCTGATCATCGGCGCGCCGCACCCGGAGTATGCCGACCTGGTCACGACCAAACCGGTTATTGACATCTGGGGCATCAGAGGCGAAGGCGTGCAGGTCTGATGGCCAGAAGCCGTACGGCAAGCAAGGAGAGCGCTGAAGCCTACACTCCCGGCCGATCCGTAGCCGGGGCGCCCGGGACACTGCGCGTCTCGGTCGTGCTACCGGCCTACAACGAGGGCGAGGCTATCGCCGGAGTACTCGAGCGAATCTTCGAATCGGTCCTGCTACCGTGCGAGGCGCTCGTGGTCGTCGACGACGAGGCTGACACGACGCGTCCGGTGGTGCAGCGCCTCGCTGAGCACGAACCTCGGCTGCGCTGCCTGGTCAACACCTACGGGCGGGGCCCAGCGAACGCGATCAGATACGGCATCGATCACGCCAGCACCCCGGTAGTGGTGGTCACCATGGCCGACGGCTGCGACGACGCGCGCCAGATCGACGAACTCGTCCGGCTCGTCGAGCGCGGCGTGGTGGTAGCCGCGGCTTCCCGCTATATGGCGGGCGGTCAGCAGGTGGGCGGGCCGTTGCTGAAAGGCATGCTGTCCGCCCTGGCCGGACGGAGCCTGCACCTGACCGCCCGGGTTGGCACTCGAGACGCGACGAACTCCTTCAAGGCGTACTCAACTGCGTTCGTGCAGGCCGTCGGGATCGACAGCCGCCACGGCTTCGAGATCGGCATCGAGCTCACTGCCAAGGCCAGGCGACTCCGGCTTCCGACCGCGGAGATCCCGACGATCTGGCTCGACCGCCAGCAAGGCATGTCCAACTTCCAGGTCGCTTCCTGGATCCCGAAGTACTTCCGGTGGTACCTGTTCGCGTTCGGCCCGCGCCTCACACTCGACGGGCTGAAGCAGCGCACGCGGGCTTTCACTGACGCAGGCCGCGCCCAGCGCATCGGGAAAGCACGGTAGGCATGCCGCGGGTTCTGGTTACCGGCTCGGCCGGTTTCATCGGCGGTTACCTGGTGGAGGAGTTGCTGGCCCGCGGCTACAGCGTGGTCGGCGTCGACAATCTCTCCAAGTACGGCGAAGTCCGCAAGTCCTACGACAGCCACCCGCGCTACACGCTGGTGCACGGTGACGTGCGCGATACCGAACTCATGACCCGCCTGCTCGCCGACTGCGATCACTTCGTCGCGGGCGCGGCGATGATCGGCGGGATCTCCTACTTCCACACCTACGCCTACGACCTGCTCGCCACGAACGAGCGGATCATCGCGGCCTCGTGTGACGCGGCGATCACGGCGCACCGTGCCGGACGGCTGCAGAAGGTCACGTACATGTCCTCGTCGATGGTGTTCGAGTCGGCCAGCTCCTGGCCGTCGGACGAGGGCCAGGAGCGCGAGGTGCCGCCGCCAGTGTCCTCCTACGGCTTCCAGAAGCTCGCCGTCGAGTACTTCGCCCGCGCCGCGTACGACCAGTACCGCGTGCCGTACACCATCGTCCGGCCATTCAACTGCGTCGGCATCGGGGAGGGCCGCGCGCTCGGCGACCAAGAGATCATGTCCGGAAACGTCAAGCTCGCCATGAGCCACGTGGTACCTGACCTCGTGCAGAAGGTGCTCAAGGGGCAAGACCCGCTGCACATACTCGGCGAAGGCAGCCAGGTGCGGCACTACACCTACGGCGGCGACCTGGCCCGCGGCATCGCCGACGCGCTCGAGCATCCGGATGCCCTGAATGAGGACTTCAACCTCTCCACCGCCGAGTCCACGACGGTGCTCCAGCTCGCCGCCACGATCTGGGAGAAGATCAAGGGCCCGGGCGTGCCGCTGCGGGTCGTGCATGACGAGCCGTTCGCTCACGACGTGCAACGGCGCGTACCGAGCACCGAGAAGGCCAAGCACATACTCGGCTTCGAGGCCACCACCTCGCTGTCCGCCATGCTCGACGAGGTGATCCCCTGGATCCGCCGGGCCATCGCCGACGGCGTCATCTGACCGTCACAGCCGCGTCACAGGCGCTACGTACGTTCTTCGTGTGCTGAGCCGCAGGCGCGTCATCTCGGCGGCCATGGACCTCATCGAGGCCGAGGGCGTCGAGTCGGTGTCCATGGACCGCCTGGCCACCGACCTCGGCTGCGGCCTGGTCGCCCTGTACAGCCACGTCCCGTCGGCGGCGGCGCTGCTCGATTGCGTCGCCGCCACAGTCGCCGCCCGCATCGAGGTGCCGGCAGACCCCGGTGGCGACTGGACCGCCCAGCTTCGGGCGCAGGCTCGGGCTGTCCGCCAGGCTGCCCGCTCGCACCCACGGTGTGCCGCGCTGGCGGCCAGCCTGCCGCCGACCTCGGCGAGCGCGCTGCGACCGGTCGAGGCCGCGCTCGCTACGCTGCGGGACGCCGGCTTCGGCGGGCGGGACAGCGTCGCCATCATCCGCACCCTCGGCGCCCATCTGCTCGGCTCGCTGCTGCGCGAGGCGAGCCTGGCGCCCGGCCGGCCGGCGTGCGCAGAGGCGGCCCGGCCGCGGCTGCGCACAGCAGAATTCCCCGTCGTCACAGGCCTGCTGGCGGAGCTAGCTGAGGCAGATCCGGACGCGGACTTCGAGTTCGGCCTGGACCTGCTGCTGCGCGGGCTGACGGCGCTGCGGCCGGCCGGGACCGGCGGCTAGCGGTTGCCCGGTGACCTCGCGATACCCCGACCAACCACGCCGGCACCAACGGCAATGGCCAGGGCGAGCAGTACCGGCATGGTCAGCGCACGCTGCAGCCCGAGCGCGGTCGCCAGCCCGCCGATGAGCACCGGCCCGGCGAGCATGCCGCCGTAGCCGAAGCCTGCCACCCTCGCGATCCCGTGTGCGGGCCGGTCCGGCTCGGCGTGCCCGGCGGCGGACAGCAGCAGCGGGAAGGTGCAGGACAGGCCCGCCCCGAACGCCGTGAAGCCCGCTATCGCAGCGGCGGGGTCCCGGCTGAGAAGGCCGAAGGCCAACCCGGCCGCGGCGATCAGCCCGCACCAGCGCATCAGCACCGCGGCGCCGAACCGCATGCTCAGCCGGTCTCCGGACAACCGGCCGACCGCCATCGCGACGCTGAAGCCGGCGTAGGCGAGCGCAGCCAGTCCGGCCGGAGCGCCCAGGTTGTCGCGCAGGTAGACCGCGCTCCAGCCGTCGGCGGCACCCTCGCCTAGCAGCGAGCAGGCAGCGAGCAGCGCCATCACAAGCAGCGCGGGTGTCCACGACTGGAGCAGCCGGCGAGGCCGGCCCTGGGCTGCGACCGCTGGCTGTTCGGCTCCGTTGCCGCCGTCGTCCGGAACCAGCCACCGGCCAGCCGCCATCGCGGCACACGCGAGCGGGATGCACACGACCGCGAAGTTCATCGCCGGCCCGACGCGGGCCCACGCGAACAAGCCGCCGAGCAGCGCGCCGGCCAGACCGCCGAAGCTGTAGCAGGCGTGGAAGGACGTCATCAGCGGCCGGCGCATCCCCCGTTCCACGAGCACGGCCTGAGAGTTCATGGCTACATCGAGAATCCCGCCGGCCAGGCCGAACGCAAACAGCGCGGCCATCAGGGCCGGCAGGCTCGGGGCGAGGCCGAGCCCGATTGGCACCAGAGCGGCGCAGGTGCCGGCGACGATGGTGGGCCGGCGGCTGCCGACTCGATGCACGATCCGGCTGACGAAGAGCACCACGACTACCAGCCCGGCCGGCGCCGACAGCAGCGCCAGGCCAAGCACGCCGTCGGTTAGGTGCAGGTGCTGCTTGACCGCCGGGATCCGGGCCAGCCAGACGCCGTTGGCCAGGCCCAGCGCCGCGAAGTAAGCCACCACCGCGATGCGCGCACGGAGCAGCCGACCGCGGGACCGCGGGCTGGCGGAAAGCCAGGGTTCGGTGTCGGCAGCCAGGGAGTCGATCGGTCCAGGTTATCCGTGCTGCCCCAGCGGGTCTGAACCGGCGGCGGGCCGGGCCTAGCCGGCGACCCGCTCCGCGATGTCGTAGCCAATCTCGGGCGTGGACCTCGGCGACCACGCTCCCTGCCGCTCCAGCAGATCCTCCGACACCGCCTGCTCGATTCTCGCCGCCTCTGCGGCCAGGCCCAGATGCTCACACATCATGGCCGCCGACAAGATGGTCGCAGTCGGGTCCGCCTTCTGCTGGCCGGCCAGGTCCGGGGCGCTGCCATGGACCGGCTCGAACATGCTCGGCGCCGTGCGCGCGGGGTTGACGCTGGCGCTGGCCGCCAGTCCGATGCCACCGGCTACCGCCGCGCCCAGCGAGGTGAGGATGTCGCCGAACATGTTGTCGGTGAGGATAACGTCGAACCGCTCGGGCTGGGTCAGGAAGTAGACCGCGGCGGCGTCCATGTGGCAGTACTCCGCGGTCACATCCGGGTAGTCGGCTGCCACCTCAGTCACGATGCGCCGCCACAGGTCCCCGGCGTACGCGAGGACGTTGCTCTTATGCACCAGCGTCAGCTTGCGGCGCGGCCGCTCAACCGCGCGCTGCAGCGCGTACCGGGCGGCCCGGCTGACGCCGAACGCCGTATTGATGCTCTCCTGGGTGGCCACCTCGGCGGGCGTCCCCCGGCGCATGATCCCGCCAGCCTCGATGTAGGGGCCCTCGGTGCCCTCCCGGACGATCAGCATGTCGATCGACTCAGGTCGCACCTCAGCCAGCGGAGAATGGACGCCAGGATAAAGCCGGACCGGACGCAGCGTGACGTACTGGTCGAACTCGAATCGCAGCCGCAGCAGCAGACCACGCTCCAGCACGCCACTCGGCACGCTCGGGTCACCGACCGCTCCGACCAGTATGGCGTCGTGCTGCCCGATCTCGGCGAGTACCGAATCAGGCAGCACCTCGCCGGTCCGGGTCCAGCGCTCCGAGCCCAGGTCGTAGTTCGTTGGCTCGATCGCGATCGTGTCGACTGCCCGCAGGACCTTGATGGCCTCGGCCACGACCTCAGGGCCGATGCCGTCGCCGCCGATTACGGCAAGCCGGATAGTTCGTGCTGCCACGTCGCTACCTTACTGGGCTGACTCGCGGCGCGGCGACGGCAGCTTCCGGGCCGCGGCCACCGCCTCGGGGGACTCGGGGGTCGTCTCCGGGCTAGTCCTCATCCAAGTCGACGACCCGGGCAAGCCCCGCCCCGGTGGCCTCGGCGATCTCGCCGAGCAACTCGAGCGACACCCCGGAATCGGCGGACAGCACCAGCATCGCCGCACCCCCCTGGGCGCGCCGGCACACCTGCATGCCGCCGATGTTGATCTCGTGGCTGCCTAGGATCTGGCCGACTGCTCCGACGACACCCGGCCGGTCCTGGTAACCGAGGAAGATCATGTGCTCGGCCGGCGCGATCTCGGCGTCGAGACCGTTCACCTCGACCAAGCGCTCGGCGAGCCGGAGGCCGGTCAGGGTGCCGCTGACCGAGATCAGCTGCCCGTCCGGCGCCGTCCCCCGGATGGTCAGCAGGTTGCGCCAGTCCTTGGTGACCTCGTCGCCGCTGAGGCTGACCTCGACGCCGCGTTCCTTGGCGACCAGCGGCGCGTTCACGTAGGTCACCGGCTCCTCGGTCACGTCCGCGAACAGGCCCTTCATCGCGGCCAGCTCGAGCACGCTAATGTCCAGGTTGGCGAGCTCGCCCTTGGCCTCGACTGCGACCGAAGCGGTGGCACCGCCCGCCAGCGCGGCGAAGATGCGGCCGAGCTTCTCGCCGAGCGGCAGCCACGGCCGCAGATCCTCGGCCACCGCGCCGCCCTGCACGTTTACCGCGTCCGGCACGAACTCGCCGTCTAGGGCGAGCCGGACCGACCTGGCGACCTGGGTGCCCGCTTTCTCCTGCGCCTCGGCCGTGCTAGCGCCCAGGTGCGGCGTCACCACGACGTTGTCGAACGCGAACAGCGGGCTGTCGGTGCACGGCTCCTTGGCGTACACGTCGATCGCTGCGCCGGCCACCCGGCCCTCCCGCAGCGCTGCCGCCAGCGCCGCCTCGTCGACGATCCCGCCGCGGGCGGCGTTGATGATGCGCACTCCTGGCTTGACCATGCGCAGTTCGCGGTCACCGATCAGGCCGACGGTCTCGGCGTTCTTCGGCAGGTGCACGCTGAGGAAATCGGCCTCGGCCAGCAGTTCGTCCAGGCCGACCAGACGGACGCCAAGCTGGGTGGAGGTGGTGTGCGGGGCGTACGGGTCGCAGGCGATCACGGTCATCCCGAACGCCGACAGCCGCTGGGCCACCAGAGCACCGATCCGGCCGAGGCCGAGGATCCCGGCGACTTTGTCCTGCAGTTCCACGCCGGTGTACGCAGACCGCTTCCAGAGCCCGCTCTTCAGCGACGCGTTGGCCTGCGGCACGTTCCGGGCGAGCGCGAGCAGCAGCGCGACCGCGTGCTCGGCAGCGCTCACGACGTTCGAGGCAGGCGCGTTCACCACCATGACGCCGGCCTTCGTCGCGGCGTCCACGTCGACGTTGTCCAGACCCACGCCAGCCCGGGCGACCACGCGCAGCCTGGGGCCGTGAGCGATGGCCTCGGCGTCGATCTGGGTGGCACTCCGCACGATCACGGCATCGACATCGGCCAGCGCCGGAAGCAACTTGGCCCGATCCGCCCCGTCGGTATAACGAACCTCGAACGAGGACTCCAGGAGGGCTATCCCGGCCGGGGAGAGTTCCTCGGCGACCAGGACTACGGGTGCGGCCACATTATCTCCGGGTGCGCAGGGCGTCATGCTCCTCACTCTACCGAGGGCTAGTGAACCCCTTCACAAGCCCGTGGCAGGTGACGAGGCGGGCTCTCTCGACGGCGCCGGCGACGGCAGGTCAGCGCCGGGGACCGCGGGCGCCGGCGTCGGCGGATCAGTAGCTGGGACCACGGGCACCGGCGACAGGTCAGCGCCGGGCACCGCGGGCGCCGCCGAAGGTTCAGTGGCGGGGGCCGCGGGCGCCGGCGTCGGCGGGTCAGCGGCGGGGACCGCGGGCGCCGACGGGCGGATCGAGGCCGACGCCCGGCCGCCATCGATGTCCGCCAGCGACTCGATCCGCTGCGCCGTCATCGGCCGCGCCACGAGGTAGCCCTGGCCGAGGCCGCAGCCCATGGCGCGCAGCAACTCGAGCTGCTCTGGCCGCTCGATGCCCTCCGCCACAATCTCGATGCCGAGGTCATGACCAACCTGGACGATGGTGCGGGTCAGCATCGCCAGCGTCCCGTCGGTGCCGAGGCCGGCCACGAACGACGGGTCGATCTTGATGATGTCCACCGGCAGCTCACGCAGGTACGCCAGGGAAGCGTAGCCGGTGCCGAAGTCGTCGATCGCCAGCCGCACGCCGAGATGCCGCAGCCGGGCCAGCCCTGTCATCACTGGCGTGTCGACCTCGATCAGCACCCGCTCGGTCACCTCTAGCGTCAGCGCCGACCGCGGCAGGCCGCTGTCGTCGAGCGCGGTCAGCACCGTCTCGGCGAAGTCCGGGGCCGTGACCTGGCGCAGCGAGAAGTTGACCGACAGTCCCACCAGCCAGCCAGCCTTCCGCCAGCACGCCACCTGCTGGCACGCCTGGGCCAGTACCCACGCGCCGAGCGGCACGATCAGCCCGGAGTCCTCGGCGATGCTCAGGAACTCGACCGGCTCTACCCGCTCACCGCCGTACGACCAGCGAACCAGCGCCTCCACGCTGGCGACCCGGGAGGTGGACAGCTCGACCACCGGCTGGTACTCGATGCTCAGGCTGTGGTCCTCGATCGCCGCGCGCAGGCCGGAGGCCAGCTCCATCCGCCGGATGACGTCGGCGTGCATGTGCGCGGCGAAGACCTCGACCCGCCCGCCCCCGGCGTCCTTAGCCCTCGACATGGCCAGGTCAGCGTTGCGCAGCAGGTGCTCGGCGAGATCCGGATCGGCGAAGGCCACGCCCACGCTGGCGGTGATGGATATCTGCCGGCCGGCCACCTCGAACGGCTCGGCGGCGATGGCGGCGGCGAGCCGCTCGGCGACGTCGACGATCTCCTGCGGGCTGACCGGGCTCTCGATCAGCACCGCGAACTCGTCACCGCCCCAGCGGGCCACCGTGTCGTGCGCCGGGATCAGGCCGCGGATCCGACGGCCGGCCTGCGCGAGCACCAGGTCTCCGGCGCCGTGCCCGACCGAGTCATTGATCGCGGTGAAGCCATCGAGGTCCACGAAGATGGCCCCGTTACGCTCTGGCCGGCCTGCCTGCCCGCGCTGCCGCTCCAGCAGGTCCTTGGCCCGGTCCTCGAGGTAGGAGCGGTTGGGCAGGCCGGTCAGGCCGTCGTGGAAGGTCAGCTGTGTCACCTGCTGCCGCAGCGCCACCTGGTAGCTGATGTCCCTGGCGGTGACCAGCAGCAGCGCTGGGCCGCTGGACTGCGGGTAGCGCGACACCGAGCCCTGCACGTGCCGCCAGGTGCCATCGGCCGACCTGACCCGCCAGGCAAGGTGCGCGGCGGACTCGGCCGCCCCGTCCGCGCGGAAATGTCCATCGGCGGCCGCCCGCACGGCCTCCATCACCCGGCCGACGTCATCGGGATGGACGAGATCAGGCAGCGTGGTCCCGACGAGCTCTGCCGACGTGTAGCCGTGGTGCGCGACTGCCTGGCTCGCGTACCTGACCAGGCCCTGCTGGTCAACCAGCAGCACCAGGTCGCTGGTCCGGTCGGCAAGCTGATGGAACTGGCTGCCCGTCACCTCGACCAGCGCGGACAGCGCCGCATCCCGGCCCAGCAGCCCGGCGACACGGACGACCAGGGCCAGCACGAGCACGGCGCCGGCGACGAGCGGCACCGGACCGCTCCGGCCCCAGGTAACAAGCGAAAAGATGAGGGTAACGAGGCCGGCCGCGCCGGCCGCCGTGAGCGCGATCACGGTGCCCCGGGGTGGCCCGCCCGTCTCGGCCCGCTCGGTCCGGGCATGGCCCCGAGCCGGTGTCGACGGCCAGAGCAGTCCGATGCAGCCGATCAGGCAGATCGCCAGCAGCCAGGCCAGCTGCGGCCAGACGCCGGGATGCATGCCGCTCGCCCGTGCCTGCACGGCTAGGAAGTCCCCGACAGTGGTAGCGCAGAGCGCGCCGTACAGGGCGAGCCCGCGGCGGCCCGCCCGGATGGCTAGCCACAGCGTGCCGCCGAGCACGGCGAGGTCCGCCGCAGGGTGGATGAGGTCTACCGCGAAGGAGCCGGGACCGGCATCGGTGGCTGCGTATGCGGTTCGCAGCACGGCGATCCAGCCGACGGCGAACGCGGCCAGCGCAAGCAGGCAGCCGTCAGCTACCCAGCCACTCCGCTGTGCCCGGGCACCGCCGTGCTGACCGTCGTCAGCCGCGGCCCCGCCCAGCCGGATCAGCGCGAGCACGAGAAGCGGCAGGCCGAGCAGCGCCAGCAGGTCGGTGAGCGTGAGCTGGATCACAGCGGGGGTTATGTCGCCCGCGCTCGCTCCCTGAGCCGCGAACGCGGCACCGAAGACCGCGGCCGCGGCGGCGAGCCAGCGGCCGGCCGGGTCGCCGCGCCGGTACTGGCGCAGCGATACGAGCACCGACGCGGCGGCGAGTACGACCCCGACGGCGGCCCAGGCGACAGCCGAGGGGCTCATCGCAGCCAGGAAGATGCAAGCGCTTGCACCGGGCGTGCGTGCACCTAACCTCCTGTCGGCTGCGTCCCGTGCGACAATCCGAACCGTGCAGAGCGCGAGCCAGGCAGGCACCGACGACCGCGTGCTGGGCAGGGGGGCACGCCAGCCGCTCGTCATCGAGCAACGGCAGCACACGCGCAGACGGGTTGTCAGTCCGTAACAGCCGTCCTGGCGCGCCTAGCCGGTGGGCTCGCCAGCGACATCCTGTCGTCTCGCAATGTCACTCAACTGGTCCTGACTTTAGGGCGCGCAGATCACGCGTCGATTGAGGATGGGCCTACACACGGCGACAACTTCGTGGCGGGTTGCCGGTAACGTCCTGACCTGCAGGATCAGTACTCGCCCGTAATCACGTTAGCGAGCGGCTGACCGGCCAGGTAGCGCTCGGCCTGCGCTTTGACGAACTCGCTCGCCATCGCCTGCGAGTACGGCGTGGACGCCCCGACATGGGGAGTTATCAGCACATTCGGCAGCGCCCAGAGCGGATGACGAGCGGGCAGGGGCTCCGGGTCGGTTACGTCGAGCGCGGCCGCCAGCCGCCCCGAACTGACCTCTGCCACCAGGTCGTCGGTCACCACCAGCACGCCGCGGGCGGCGTTGATGAGCAGCGCCCCGTCCTTCATCCGGGCCAGGAACGCCGCGTCCACCATGCCGACTGTCTGCTTCGTCACCGGCGCCAGCAGCACGACCACGTCGGCCTCAGGCAGCATGGCGGGCAGTTCAGCGATCGCGCTGACGCCGTCCCGCGCCGACCTTGCGACCCTGCGGATCTGCACGTCGAATCCGGCCAGCCTGCACTCGACCGCCTGGCCGATCGAGCCGTAGCCCACGACGAGTACGGTCTTGCCCGCCAGGTTGTCGGTGAACCGGTAGCTCCACCGCCCCGCCGCCTGTTCGACGGCGAAGTAGCTGAACCGGCGAAGAGCGGCGATGGCCGCCCCCACGACCCACTCCGCCGTGCTGGCGTCGTGCACGCCACGCGCGTTGCACAGCACGGCGCCCGCGGGCACGTGCGGCCGCACCCGGTCGAAACCGGCCGTCAGCGTCTGCACGACCCGAAGCCGCGGCATCGAGGCCATCGCTGCGACCGCCGCCGGGGGAGGAAAGAACGGCGGCACGTAGAACTCCACCTCGGCGGCCGAGGCGGGCAAGCCAGAGCCGTCCGGCGCCACCACCGCCACCACCGCGCCGAACAGCCCGGCGAGGGCGTCCGCCAGCGGCTCGGTCGGCACCCACATCCACACTGGATCAGCCACTAGGCGACCTCGCTCACCTGCTCCGCACCCGCCGCGACGGCAGAATATCCCGGCTCGATCCTCGGGAAGACCGGCCGCGGCCTGGGCAGCGTCCCGCCGAAGTCATGGCACGCGGCAGCAATCCGGGCCGCCAGGTCCGGCAAGAACGGCCAGATCTCCGCCGCGAGCACCTGGCAGGCAGCGACAAGGGCGCCGAGCACCTGATCGAGCCGCGCGCCGGCCGCGGCGTCGCCGGCTCGCTCGGCCCGGCCTAGGTGCCAGGGCTCGGTAGCGTCCACAAAGCGGTTCGCCTCCGTCACGATCTCGAAAACCGCCGTCGAAGCGGCGCGGAAGTCGAACCGCTCCAGTGCCGACCGCACCGCCTCGGGCGTCCGCTCGATCGTGGTCCGGAGTGGGGCCGCGTCGGCCGGCCAGTCCGGCGCGAAGCCGGACTCGCGCACCGGTTCGGCGCCAGGCGCGGGGTCATCGGCGGCCGCGGCGAGCCACCGGGTAGTGCCCTGCGGCCGGCGGCAGGGCCGGACGGCTCCGTTCCGATAGGAATGGGCCAGTGACACTACTCGGCTGACCAGATTGCCGAGACCGTTGGCCAGGTCCGCGTTGGCCCGGGCGATCAGCTTGTCCGCGGTGAAGTCCGTGTCCCCGACCCGCGGCACCTCCCGCAGCAGCCACCAGCGCAGCGCATCGACGCCGTAGCTATCCGCGAGCACCACGGGGTCATTGCAACCCGGCGCCGCGCCAGCGGCCGACTTGCTGATCTTGCTGCCGTCGACCGTGAGGTAGTCGTGCACGAAGATGTCGGTCGGCAGCGGCTCCCCGGCCGACAGCAGGATGGCCGGCCAGTAGACGGCGTGGAACCGCAGCACGCCCTTGCCGACCAGGTGCACCCGGCGGTTCGCGCCGGTCCACCAGGTCCGATACTGCGTGTCGTCGCGCGCGCCATAGTCCAGAGCGGTGACGTAGTTGCCGAGAGCGTCCCACCAGACGTAGATCACCTGGCTCGGGTCACCCGGCACACCGATGCCCCAGCCTCGGGCCCGTGCCACCGACCTGGACACGCTGAAGTCCTCAAGGCCGGCGGCGACGAAGCCGAGCACCTCGTTCCGCCGCCCGGCCGGTTCGATCGCCAGCCGGCCCGAGCTGATCAGGTCGTGTAGCTGATCGGCGTAGCGCGAGAGCCGGAAGAACCAGTTCTCCTCCGACACCAGCTGCGGCGGCGTGCCGTGCTCCGGGCAGTTGCCGTGCACGAGTTCGGCTTCGGTGTAGAACTGCTCGCAGCCGACGCAATACCGCCCCTCATAGGTTCTGCGGTACAGGTCGCCGCTGGCCTGGCAGGCGCGCCAGAGCCGCTCTACCCCAGGCCGGTGGCGCGGGTCGCTGCTGGTGCGGATGAAGTCGTCGAAGCTGAGCGACAGGTGCTCGCGCAGGCCAGCGAACGCGCTCGCGTTCCGGTTCACCAGTTCCCTGGTGCTGATGCCCTCTGCCGCCGCGGCGAGCACGTTCTTGAGCGAGTTGTCGTCGGTGCCGCTCTGCAGCCGGACCTCGTCGCCGATCCGCCGGTGGTGCCGTGCGAGCACGTCGGCCTGCACGAGCTCGAGCGCGTGGCCCACGTGGGCACGCGAGTTCACGTACGGGATGGTTGTGCTGAGATAGATGCGGGTCATCGGAACCTCCTGGTTAATCCCCTGGGGCACCGACGCCGCACATGAATCGAGGCCCCTCGGGGGGCCTCGTGCGGACTGGATCCTGGCAGCGTGAGATGGCCCCGGCTAGCGGGGCATCATCTCCTGATGCGCTGCGCACTGCATGTGCCTCAGCTTACCATCCGCTAGCCCAGCCGCTCCAGGATGAGCTCATGAGCGCGGGCCGCGTCGGCGCGACCCCGGGTCGCCTTCATCACGTCGCCGACCAGCACGCCTATCGCGTTGGACTTGCCGTCGCGAATCTTGGCGGCGACGTCCGGGCGGGCGGCGATCGCGGCGTCCACCGCTGCTGCCAGCGCGCTGTCGTCACTGACCACTGCCAGCCCGCGCGCCGCCACGACGGCATCCGGCTCGCCCTAGCCAGCTAGCACGCCCTCCAGCACCTGCCGGGCCAGCTTGTCGTTGAGCGTCCCAGCCCTGACCAGGGCGCTGACGCGCGCGACCTGGGCCGGGGTGATGGCCAGCTCGGTCAGGTCGATGCCGGCCTCGTTTGCCCGCCTGGCCAGCTCGGTCAGCCACCACTTGCTCGCATCGGCGGGCAAGGCACCCGCCGCGACCGT
>Ga0187814_10000164_pt1 | contig 18438 bp, 17 predicted proteins | sample NC_S_4_FD_132450 | JGI IMG/M metagenome (GOLD analysis project Ga0187814, IMG submission 132450) | Wetland sediment microbial communities from Neuse River Estuary, North Carolina, USA - ASW-S_4 | ecosystem: Environmental > Aquatic > Freshwater > Wetlands > Sediment | place: USA: North Carolina... | reverse complement strand
CGCGGTCGCGTCTGGCGGCCGCGAGGGCAAAGACGGCATCAAGCTGACCGAAACCGGACGGAAGCTAGCCGACCTCCCGGTCGATCCTCGGCTCGGCCGGATGATCCTGCAGGCCGGGCCCAATGGCTGCGTCCGCGAGGTGCTCGTCATCGCCTCGGCGCTGTCCATACAGGATCCACGAGAACGGCCCGCCGACGCACGAGACGCCGCCGATGCCATGCACCGGCGGTTCGCAGAACCCGGCTCGGACTTCCTCGCCCTCGTGACGCTCTGGGACTACCTGCGCGATCAGCAGCGGCACCTGTCGGGCTCGGCGTTCCGCCGGATGTGCCGTCGCGAGTACCTGCACTACCTGCGGGTTCGCGAGTGGCAAGATGTGTACGGCCAACTCCAGCAGGCGGCCAGGGATCTCGGCATCATCATCGGCCGCGACCACGAACACAGCCGGCACAAGCCAGCCGCCTCCGGCAGCAACCGGCCGGGCGGCGCGCCTCCGGGCCGAAGCAACGAGCCGCGGGATGCGCGGCTGGCCGCGGAGCAGGACGGCCGGTATTCCGCCGACCTAGCCGATCGGGTGCACCAGTCGCTGCTGGCGGGCCTGCTGTCGCACATCGGCATGCAGGACAGTGACCGCAAGGCGAGCGATCGTCAGGCAGGCGACCGCAAGGCAAGCGAGCCGAACAGGCGGCGCGGCCCGGTTGAGTTCGCCGGCGCGCGCGGTGCCCGTTTCGCGATCTTCCCCGACTCCGCGCTGGCCCGGAAGCCGCCGCGGTGGGTGATGGCTGCGGAGCTAGTCGAGACGTCGCGGCTGTGGGCCCGCACGGTTGCGCGGATCGAGCCGGAATGGGCCGAGCCGCTGGCAGGCGGCCTGGTCCGGCGCTCCTACAGCGAGCCGCACTGGGACTCCAAGCGGGGTGCGGTGCTGGCAGCAGAGAAGGTGAGCCTGTACGGCCTGCCGATCGTGCCGGCGCGGCAGGTGAACTACGGCCGGATCGACCCGGTCGCTGCACGGGAACTGTTCATCCAGCACGCACTGGTTGAAGGTGACTGGCAGACCCATCATGGCTTCTTCGCCCGCAACCAGCGCGCCCGCGACGAGGCTGAGGATCTGGAGCGCAAGGCGCGCCGGCGCGGCCTGGTCGCCGATGACGCCGCCGTGTTCGACTTCTACGACAGCCGGATTCCGAAGTCAGTCACCTCGGCCAGGCACTTCGATAGCTGGTGGAAGAACGCCCGGGCCGGCAATCCCGGCCTGCTTGAGCTGAGTCCGGACGACCTCGCCGGACCCGCGGCCGGCGAGATCCGCGCCGACGACTACCCGGCGAGCTGGGGTGAGTTCCCGCTGTCGTATGAGTTCGCGCCCGGCGAGGCAGACGACGGTGTCACGGCCGACATCCCGCTGCAAGACCTGTTTGACGGGAACGAGGTAGACCTGAGCTGGCAGGTCCCCGGCATGCGGCTTGAGCTGGTGACCGAGCTGATTCGCGGGCTGCCGAAGGAGCTGCGTCGCGCGTTTGTCCCCGTTCCCGATACCGCCAAGGCAGTGCTAGCGCGGCTCGGTGCTCCGCACGGTGACCTGCTCGACGCGCTCAGCGCGGAACTCGGCCGCATCGGCGGACTGCGGATTCCGCGGTCCGCCTGGGATTTGTCCGCCCTGCCCGCGTACTTGCGGATCGGCTACCGGGTGCTGGACGGCGATGCGGTCGTGGCGACCGGGAAGGACCTTGATGAGTTGCGGGGGCAGCTGCGTTCCCGAATGAATGAAGCATTGAATGCGGCGGCCGCGAGCCTCACTCGGACCGGCCTGCGTGCCTGGGATTTCGGCACGCTGCCGCGAGTGTTCAGCAGCGGCCAAGTGCGTGGTTATCCGGCGCTGGTCGACACCGGCAACGCGGTGGATATCCGGCTGTTCGAGACCGAGGCCGAAGCTGACGAGGCCATGCTGCTCGGTACTCGCCGGATGCTGCTGACAGCGGTGCCGTCCGGGGTGAGGTCGATTGCCGGCCGGCTGCCCGTCGCCGCGAAAATGGCGATGAGCAGGCACCCGTACTCCGGTGCCGTCGCGCTGCTCGACGACTGCGCGGCCTGCGCCGCCGATCAGGTGATCGCCGATGCGGGCGGCCCGGCCTGGGACGCCGACGGGTTCGCCCGGCTGGTTGAGGCGGCCAGGTCTGCGCTCGCGCCCGGGACGGCCCGGATCCTTGACGTCGTCGCGCAGATTCTCGCCGAGGCACACGAGGTGGAGATCAGGCTGGCCAACGCTGACAACCCGGTCCCGGCTCTTGCGCCTGCGCTGGCTGACGTGCGTGTCCAGTTCGCGGCGCTGATCTATCCGGGCTTCGTCGCCCAGACGGGGGCGCGCAGGCTGCCCGATCTGCTCCGCTATCTGCGGGCGATCGTGCGCCGGCTCGACAAGCTGCCCGGTGAGCAGGGCCGCGATGCCGAGCGGATGGCAGCGGTGCAGCGGGTAGCCGCTCGCTATCAGGCGGTCCTGAGTGAGCTGCCGACGGCCGACCGACGGCGGCCGGATGTGCGTGCGGTGCGATGGCAGATCGAGGAGCTCCGGGTCAGCCTTTTCGCGCAGGTGCTCGGTACTCCGGGCCCGGTGTCAGAGAAGCGGATCATGACCGCGCTTGACGCGCTGCTGTAGGCACAGACAGGGCGCCGCGCTGCTCGAGCTACCCACCTGCTTCATGGCGGCCCGCGCGCAGTCAGCTGGCTCGCGGTGACAGAACAGTCCGCCACCGATTACCCGCCTCCGGCGGCCACGACCTCACCCGGTCGTGCCAGGTGCCGGCTTGCTTCGCATGGCCCGCCGAAACGCCTCCCTAATCAGCGCGACTACTTGTTCTGGCGTGTCGATGACGTCATGCCAGTCGAAGTGGACGACCTCAAAGCCGTCCGCGCGAAGCAACGAATCCCGCTTGAGCTGAGCCTTGGCGCGCGCGGGGTCCTGGTATTTCAGGTCGCCATCAACTTCGACGGCCGTCCGGTACTTCTTCCAGTAGAAGTCCACCCGGCCGACTGGCTCGACGTTTCCGCCGAGCCAGACCTGCAGGTCGGGAGGCGGCAATCCGGCGTCCCTGAATAACACCCGGGCGATCGACTCCAGTGGCGACTCCGCCCGGTTGTCTGCGAACTCGACGACCTCGGCCGCACGCCGGATACCCCGCCGCTGCGGAAGCGCGGCTATCACCGACTGCAGCTCCGCCTTGGTTGTCAGCTTCTGGTACAAGGCTGAATCGGCAGCGACAACGCCCGCTCGGAAGCTCAAGGTGCGAGCTAGATCGGTTACGGTGCGTGCGGGCGTCGTCATCGGCAGGCCGGCCTTGGCGGTGACATGTTCGGCGGGCAGTTCGGTGCCGTACAGGTGGATCCCGCTTCGGCCACTCCAACTGCGCTCCGGCCTGCCGGTCAGGGTCACGTCGTTGCCGGGCCGCCCCAGCAGGTTGATGCCGTAGAGCTCTGCGGCGGATTGATGGCTTACGACTGCCTCAGGACCGACAACGGCAATCGCGGCGGCTGCCTTCATCAGTTGACGGCCACCAGGCAGGTCGAGGTACTTGCGGACGAGATCTGCGCGCGCGTAGACACCGCGGGTAACCCTGATAAGTGAGCTATGACGCACGAGCGTGGCGATCTCATTTCGTGATGTACCCGAAGCCAGCAAGTCGCGCCTAGTCACAATCCCGGCTAAACGGAGAGTTCGCTCTAACTCGGCGGCTGTCATGTGTCCAGGATCCGCGTTGCCTCTGACATCCCCCCGGGTTGACTGGCCTGTGAAGGCGATTTGACGGTTTTGTGCCAGCCAAACCAGGGGGATGTCGGGTGTTCGCCGCGCGCCGCGCGCCGCGCCGTTAGCTGCTCCCGTTGCCGCCGCTCGTCCGGTGTCGGAGCCAGACAAACACGATCAGCCCGAGCACGATCCAGGTGCCGATCGAATGTGTCAGCGTGTGGGCAACCACTACGGCCGCGACCAGGAGCAGCACGAACAGCGGCAGCCAGCGAAGCGTGTACCACCGCTGCCGGCGTTCGGCATTGCGCTGCTCCCGCCGCTCGTACCGCAGCCTCACTCGCTCGCGCTCCAGCTGAATCTGCAGCATCTTCCGCTGGTGCCGACGTCCGCCGACTGGGCCAAGCACGGGCGTGTCCTCGGGCAGGTCGGCGAGCAGGCCGGTTAGGTCAGCCATGGTCTTGGCCCGCATGGCCCGGTCCAGGCGATCGCTGAACTCCGTTTCGTCGAGCCTGCCGTCGCTGAAATGCTTGGCCAGGCGGTCGGCCACTGCCGACCGCTCGGCGTCGCCGACTCGCATCTCGGAACCCGGCCAGCTGGCCCGCCGCAGTGCCGATGCGGTTGGCCGCGGCGGGCTTACCGGATTGGACATAGTGCTGGCCTCCTGGCTCAGTGCCGCCATGTCTGCATGCTGGCAATGAAGTCACCCGCGATGGAGGCAGTCGCGCCCTCCTCTGGGATCAGCAGCCAGCAGGCCGCGTAAAGCGGCAGGCCTATGCCACCGACAAAGACAAGTACTGCGAACGCGATCCTGACGAGTAGCACGTCGACACCTAGGTAGGTGGCGATGCCGGATGCTACCCCCGCGAGCATCCGGTCGTTCCTGGACCGGTTGAGCGTCCGCGACCTGGGCTGAACGTTCGGTTCGGAGTTGGCTGCCGGCTGGCTGGATCCGCCGCGCTCGGAATTCGCTGTGCTGGTGTTCATGATTCCAGCCTGCCCGGCGCCGCTCGGCCGGGCTATCGGGAACTACCCTGAGCCGACCCTGACTGGCTGCGCCCGGGACCGGGGCATGCCCGGATAGCATCTGCGGCGTCACTGGCGCGATGATGAGCACATGGGTGACCACGCTGATTCTGCTGCCTGGCGGAGCAGCCCCGCTGCTGAACAGGTGGGCGACGGCTGGGACCATACGGGCTCATGGCAGCAGCAGGACGGCTCACGGCGGCCGGACACTTCGTGGCAGAACTGGCAGGACGCTTCCGGCCCGGCCGCCGAGCAGCGGCCGGGCGGCACCGAGCACTGGCGGCCAAGGCTGGAGTCGCTCGGTCTGCGCTGGAGTCGCGGCTCCGGTGACGGCGGCCCGTTCCGGCGTGAGCGCGACGGCCGCCTGGCGGGCGGGGTGGCCGCCGGGCTAGCAAGGCGGACCGGGTTCGACGTCACCACCATCCGGGTGGTGCTCGTCGTGGCGACGGTGGTCACCTCCGGGCTCTGCGCCGCGGCGTACGTGGTCACCTGGCTCATTGTTCCGGCGGTCGGGGCTGAGTCCAGCATTGCCAGCAAGGCGTTGGCAGATCGGCGCGGTATCGGGCTAGCAGTCGGGCTGACCTCGGCGCTCGGCGTGATGCTGGCGATCGCCTCGGCGCTGAATGTCGCCTGGATCACCTCATTGGCCTTCCCGTTGATCGTGTGCGCGGCCGGCCTGGCGCTGATCTGGCGGAACGCGCCGCAGGATGAGCTTGCGTACGTGCGGCGACTGGCTGACCCGGTGGGAATGGTCGGCGGCGGACCACGGTCGCGGACTGTGGCCAGGGTGATCGTTGCCTGCCTGCTGTTGATCCTTGGCCTGGTTGCGCTGTTGTCCGGCCACGAACGATACGCACTGTTCCGTCCGCTAGCCGGCATCGTCCTGGTCATCGCCGGCATCACGATGGCGCTCGGACCGTGGTGGCTGCGCATCGCCAAGAACCTAGTCGATGAACGCCAGGCCAGGATCCGGGCCGAGGAACGGGCCGAGATGGCATCCCGGGTGCACGATTCGGTGCTGCAGACGCTTGCGTTGATACAGCGCCGCGCTGCCGACCCGCACCAGGTCACCCAGCTGGCCAGGGCGCAGGAACGAGAGCTTCGCGCCTGGCTATTCGACGCCAAGGCACCGGGATCGACGGAGGGCCAGGCCGATACCGTCGCCGACGGCGTACGGATGATTCAGCAGGAGGTCGAAGCGCAACACGGGATGTCCGTGGACGCGGTGACGGTTGGGAACTGCGAGCTAAACGATGATCTGCGGGCGTTGCTCGCGGCCGCCCGCGAGGCGACAGTCAACGCCGCGAAGTGGTCAGGCGCGCCAGTGGTGTCACTGTTCGCCGAGGTCGAACCGGACGCAGTGTCGCTGTTCGTGCGCGATCGAGGATGCGGCTTCGACCCGGCGGCGGTGCCCGGCGACAGGAAGGGACTGACCGAGTCCGTACATGCCCGGATGGCGCGCAGGGGCGGGACCACGACGGTTCGCAGCGCGCCCGGCGAGGGAACCGAAGTCTCGCTGACGATGCCCCGTTCGGTCGCAGACCGTCTGCCGAGGCGGCCATGACCTCGGGTCATCCCGCCTCAGCGGGCGGCTCGCGTGCAGCCACGACCGGCGCGCCTCGGGTCTTCCTCGTCGATGATCACGGCATGTTCCGGTCCGGAGTGCGGTCTGAGCTTTCCGGTGAGGTCGATATCGTCGGCGAGGCCGACGACGTCGGGCCGGCGATCGCCGGGATTTCCGAGTGCGAGCCTGACGTCGTGCTGCTCGACGTGCACCTCCCCGGAGGCGGAGGCCAGGATGTCGTGACCGCTGTGAAGGCCGAGCACCCGCAGGTGCGATTCCTGGCGCTATCGGCGTCTGACGCTCCCGAAGATGTGATCGCGGTGATCAGGGCTGGCGCGCGGGGCTATGTGACAAAGACGATCTCCGGCCCTGAGCTGGTAGATGCGGTGCGCCGGGTCGCAGCGGGCGACGCCGTGTTCTCTCCGCGGCTGGCCGGCTTCGTGCTCGACGCGTTCGCCGCCGCCGCGCCCGCGGGCATGGACCGCCCCACCTTTGACCCCGAGCTCGACCAGCTCACCACCAGGGAGCGGGAGGTGCTCAGGCTCATCGCCCGCGGTTACACCTACCGGGAAGTGGCCAAGGAGCTGTTCATATCGGTCAAGACCGTCGAGAGTCACGTCTCGTCGGTGTTGCGCAAGCTCCAGCTATCGACCAGGCACCAGCTGACCCGCTGGGCGGCCGAACGCCGGCTGACCTAGCCAAGCCGCGCCTCATCTCGCAGCAGGGCAGGCAGATCGCCGGGACCGACGTGCACGCCTGCCAGGCCGCGTCCGGCGAACCACCTGCCCACGTTCAGAGCATCCCGGTCCAGGAATTCCGCGCCGCGCGGATTCGCTATCACGTCGACTACCTGCGGCGTGTCGATCACGATCAGGCGCTCGCGGTGAACCAGCAGGTTGAATGCGGACATGTCGCCATGCGCCAGGCCGAGCCGCGCCAGGCCGCACATGATCTGTACCAGCTGGTTCCATAGCTCAGTTAGCGCCGCGCCGCGGAGCCTGGTCTCGGCCAGCCTGGGCGCGGCGGTGCCGTCGGCATCGCCGATGAACTCCAGCAACAGCTCGGTGCCGAGCACCTGAACCGGATAGGGCACCGGCAGGCCGGCAAGGTAGAACTGGCACAGGGCCGCGAACTCGGCATTTGCCCACTGAGTCGCGATCATCTCGCGGCCGACAGACGTCCGGTTGGCCATTGCCCGGCTGGCTCGCGACTCGCGTGCGCGCCGGCCCTCCAGGTATTCGCTATCGCGGTGGAACAACCGGTGCTCGGTGCTGCGGTAGCGCTTGGCCGCCAGCAGACACGAAGGTCCGGTCTGCGGGACCGCCCGGCGCACCAGAAAGACGTCAGCTTCCTTGCCGGTTTTCAGGATCCCCAGTTCGGTGTCGGCGGCACCCAGGTCGGTAACCAGCCAGTGCGGGTATGGTCGCGGGCCGCGCTCGCCAGCGGCTGACTGATCCCAGGTCGACCAGCGATCTGCGTCTGTTAGGCCATATGCCGGGTCGAGAGAGTCTACGGACGGCAGCGCGGGGCGGTGACGATTGCGCTTGGCAAAAACAGGCTCGTCATCATCGAAGTGGCGCTTAGCGCGACGGTATGCCGAATCGGGCAACGGTGGTGCTCCTCGAGCGAGAAGAAAGGGCGGGCAGCATGGATCGTGAGACGTTCGTCATCTGCGTGCCTCCCTTCTGCTCGGGAGCGTGGCGAGGTCAGCCAGTCCGACCCGTCAGGCTGTCACGGCAGCCAGCTCCATGCAACTGGTTTGTCGGCAACCGCCGCTGCCGCTGCCAGGTCAGGTCGCGCGGGTTCGCACCGCGCGGCGCAGGCGGACCGCGAAGAACGCCGCCGCACACAGTGCCGCGACGGCGATGCTGAGCGGCTGCCCGGCGCCCTGCCCGCGCCGGACAATCTCCATGTCCAGCCCGCTGCCGAGGCCCGCGACCATGACGAGGAGGGCCAGGATCGCGCCTGCGGCTTCGGCGCTGCCTACCGGTAGCGCGGTTAGCGTGCCGCGATCCTGCCAGCGGGCTCGCAAGGTCCAGAAGGCCAGCAGGGCCAGCAGGCCGAAAAACCCGGCTGTAAAGCCTTGCAGCACAATGTCACCGACATGGTCGGCCGTCATGGCCGCAACGCAGTTGGTCGCGGACGGATCGCCGGATAGCCAGCGTGCGCAGTCGGCCCGTGTGTAGCTGCCGGGCGGGAATGGCGCGGTCACGAAGGTTCCGCCGCGAACGACCGCCAGTACCCAGCTGATGGCCGCGGAGATTCCGTAGGCAACGAGCGCAACGCCGCCCACGAGAGAGCCGGCTAGCGCCGTGCGGCGCAGCAGAGCAGCGTTTGGCCTGGGAAACCCGGGCGAACGCCCGGTAATCGCGTAGCTGGGGCCGATGCGCCTGACGGCGGCAATCTCCGCGTCGTGTTGCGCTAGGCCGGCGGCCATACCCTCGGCTGTGGCGTCGTGCAGGTGCTCTTGCACCTCGGCGAGAGTGTGCCTGACTTGGCGCGGTGACCCCGGCAGGGTCAGCAACAGGCGGTCGAGGTAGTCCTCGATGGGCTCGCTTGCCCCGCTGGTCATCGGGCCTCCCTGAGGTCGTAACGGCTCGACCCGCTGACGAGCGAGGTGATCAGGGAACGCAGTGAAACGCGTCCGCCGATCACGTCGAGCCACCCAAGACCATGGAAACCGAGCCGCTGAAGGATCTCCACTCCCGCGCCTCCTCGGCCAGGGACCGCTCGCCTGCCAGGTTCAGCCGGTAGATCCGGCGCCTGCGGCCTGCAACCACCTCCCAGTTGCTGTCCAGCAGCCCAGCCTGCTCAAGCCGGTGCAAGGCTGGGTACACAGTCCCTTCAGGCAGATCGAAGGCGCCAGCGCTCCGGTCGCGCAGCCTGGTGATGATCGAGTAACCGTGGCCTGGGCCGGAGGCAAGCACGGAGAGGAGCAGCAGATCGAGGTTGCCCTTGAGCTTCTCGGACCTCATGCCTAGAAATACTAGGTATCGGAACGTGGCACTGTCAACGGCCCTTGCGGGGGGTGGCGGCGCGGGCCGGGCGGCAATCGCGGGGCCGGGGGTCGCGGCGCGGGCCGGGCGGCAATCGCGGGGCCAGGCGGCAATCGCGGGGCCGGGGGATGAGGGGCGGTGGCGCGGAGCCGCATTCCCGGTTGCACGGGCTCGGTGCGGTCCTGAAGTATCGACCTGGTGGACCTTGATGAGCTCAGGCGACGTGCCCAGGATCGGCTGAGACCTCCGATTGCCGAGTACTTCAATCAGGGCGCGAGGGCCGGCATCGCCACTGCTGAAGCCCCGTCCGCATGGGACAGGATCCGGCTCAGGCCGCGGATGCTGCGGGATGTGTCGCTGGTATCGACAGCAGCGTCCGTGCTCGGCAACGACCTAGCAACACCGATCCTGGTTGCGCCCACGACGATGCAGCGGGCCGCGCATCCTGATGGCGAGATCGCGACGGCACGGGCAGTGGCAGCCACCGGGTCGCTGCTCGAGGTGTCAAGCAACGCGGGCTCGACCTTCGAGGCGATCGGCGCGACCGGCGCACGCTGGTGGCTTCAGGCGTACGTGCTGCGAGACCGCGGCCTGACCAAACACATGCTGGAGCGCGGGCGCGCTGCCGGAGCATCGGCCGTAGTGCTTACGGTTGATACGCCGGTCGTCGGCCAGAAGCGCAGCGCGGGCGAGAGCATCTTCGACGTAGTGCCGGGCGACTTCCTCCTTGCGAACATCAATCAGGCCGGCCTGCCCGACAGCGCACTCGACAAGGCCGATGACCTGACTCCGGAAACGGTTGGCTGGCTTCGTGACGTGACCGGCCTGCCGGTTGTGGTGAAGGGCGTGCTGCGTGCCGACGATGCCCGCATGCTCGTCGCGGCCGGCGCGTCGGCGGTTCAGGTGTCCAATCATGGCGGGCGACAGCTCGACCTGGCTGTGCCGTCGGCCGAGGCGCTGCCCGAGGTCGTAGCCGCGGTCGACGGTACCGGCGCCGAGGTCTATGTAGACGGCGGGATCCGGCGCGCTGAGCACGTGCTCGCTGCGCTCGCCCTCGGTGCGAACGCTGTGTTTATCGGCCGTCCGGTGCTGTGGGCACTGGCAGCGGGCGGCCGGTCCGGGCACGGCGGGGATGAGGGAGTTGCCGAGCTGCTTACCGGGCTTACCGAGGATCTCCGGCATGTGATGATGCTGGCCGGTGCGCGCGCTACCAGTGAACTCACCGCTGACCTCGTCCGCGCGCAGCACGGCAACTAGCCTCAGGCTGACCGTTTCGTCCGCAGATGCGGTGACTCACCATCACGCCGCAGCGCGGCCGCCAGCCGTAGCTATAACGTGTCCGTAGCCTGCCATGATCCAGCGTCGCCTACGGTAGGAGGCATGAAAGCGCCAGGCGGCCGTCCGGTCCCCGCGGCAGACGAGGCGGGCAGCACGAGCGTGCTCGTCGTCGAGGACGACGCCAGCATCGCTGCGCAGCTCGTCCGCGGGCTGACCAGAGGCGGCTACCAGGTGGACCACGTGATGACCGGCAGCGAGGCGCTGTCCTGGGGCGAGCCCGATGTCGTGCTGCTCGATCTAGAGCTGCCCGACCTTGATGGTGTCCAGGTCTGCCGGAAGCTTCGTGAGCGCACCGGCGCGGCCATCATCGTGGTGACCGCCCACGGCGAAGAGCCAGACCGGGTGATGGCCCTCGATGCTGGCGCAGACGATTACCTGGTTAAGCCGTTCGGCCTGGCCGAGTTGCAGGCCCGTATCCGCGCCGTGCTTCGGCGCGTCAGGCCGGGCGGGGACATAGTCAGGTACGGGCCCCTGGTCGTCGACAATCGCACGCACCGGGTCACTGTGCATGGCGAGGAAGTGCTGCTGACGCCCAAGGAGTTCGACATCCTGGAATGCCTGTCAGCGGATCCCGGCCGGGTTGTCGGCCGTCAAGAGATCCTGGAAACCGCATGGGACGCCCACTGGTACGGGCCGACAAAGGTTCTTGATGTGCACGTCACGGCGCTGCGCCGAAAGCTGGGCGTGCCCGGGCTGATCGAGACTGTCTACGGCCGCGGGTTCCGGCTCGGCGAGGTCTAGGTGGCCCGCAGGATCGTCCTTGCGGTCCTGGCACTTATCGCGGCGGTGCTGGGGGTAGTCGCTGTGCCCCTGGGCCTGATCACCGCTGGCCAGGACATGCGCTACTACCGCGATGAGGCTGTCGCTTCGGCTACCACGCTGGCCAATGCCGCCGAGGAGCGGCTCGATGACGGCAAGCCCAGCACCGCACTGGATCCGACTATCGCCCAGCTTGCCATGAACGGCGATCGTGTCAGTGTGTTTGATTCCGCAGGTCGAAGGGTTGCCGGCACCACAAAGGCGCCGCCGGTGACGGCCGCGCAATTGCAGAGCCATGGCAGGACCCGGCCGCCCTGGGTGTACTCGCACGATGACTGGATCCTGGTGGTCATGCCGGTGCGCCGCGACACGCCACTCGGCCTCGCCGGAACGGTGGTCCTGGCTAGGCCAAGCAGTGCGATCGACCGGCAGGTGACGCTGCTATGGGTGCTGATTGCCGCGGTGGCCACCGCCGGGTTGCTGGCGGCGACGCTGGTCGCGATCGGCCTGGCTCGCTGGGTCTCCAAGCCGCTAAGCCAGCTTGAGCATGCGGCGCAGGACCTCGGAGATGGCGCCCTGAGCACCAGGTCTCCGGTCGGCTCGGGTCCAAGCGAGGTACGCAGGCTCGCAGCGAACTTCAATCAGATGGCCGCCCGGCTCGAGGCGCTCGTGCACGGCCACCAGGCGACGATGGCAGACGTATCACATCAGCTCAGGACGCCGCTAGCGGCGCTCAGACTGCGCCTTGACCTGATCGCGCAGGATGCTGATGAACAGATGGCGGCCGAGCTGGCCGGTGCGCAGGAGGAGATAGCCAGGTTGTCGCGGCTGGTGAACGGGCTGCTGGCAGTGGCACGAGCGGAAAACGCCACTGCCATGCCGGTGCGCATATCGCTTGCCGCCGTGATCGGGAACAGGGTGGCAGCGTGGCGCCCGGCGGCCGAGGAGCGAGGGGTGACGCTGACCACCGATATTGAGCCAGCCGACGCGCGGATGGGCGACGGCCAGCTTGAGCAGATACTCGATAACTTGATCGCGAACGCGCTTGATGCCCTTACCACCGGCGGTGCCATCAGCATCACATCTGCGCTCGAGGCTGACCGGGCCATAATCAGGGTCGCAGACAACGGGCCAGGCATGAGCCAGCAGCAGCAAAGGCTCGCTTTCCGGCGGTTCGCGACCAGCGAGTCGGGCGGGATCGGCCTCGGTCTGGCGATCGTAGACCGGCTGGTTGTCTCGAATGGAGGCGCAGCCGCACTCTCCGACACTCCTGGCGGCGGGCTGACGGTGACCATTGACTTGCCCGCCGTGCCACGCGAGCGGGCGCTTCGGCGCGGCGCTTCGATCGCGGGCGCCGCCAGCCATGCCGACCTGGCCGGCCAGCCGCGCCGGCCGAGGCGGGCTGCCCGCGCAGCGGAGAATCATCCTCCAGACTGACGATGTTTAACCGGTTCTGAACGTTTCCTGAACCGGTCTCCTGCACCGCATTGGGCAAGCTGAGGTCAGGCTCACCGGCTATGAACGGCCGGCGCGGGTGATACGCGTGCCAGGACCGACCGGCAGCCCGCCCGGAATCGCCCTGAATGACCGGGCCTAGATGCGGGCGTTCAACGACATATGCCGTCCCGAGCGCCGCCACACCAGTACAGGAGGGTTTACTGCATGCGAGAGCACCTGCACAGTGCATCACTGCGCCGCGATGAGAGGCTGGCCCGGATCCGGCGGCTGTCGCTGTGGATCACCGGGGGAGCCGCCGCCGCGTCGCTTGGCCTGGGCACGGCTTTCGCGCACGCACTGCCCGGTCATTCGGTCGCCACGGCCGCCACGGGTGCCTCCGGCACGACTAGGTCGGCATCCGGCAGCAGCGCCGGCGCGGCGCCGGGTGCCAGCGGGACCGGCCGGCTGGCGACCGGCGGCGCCAAGTCTTCCGGGCACCAGCACAAGCACGGGCTCGCGAAGCCCAAGCAGCAGCCCGTGAGCACGCCCGCGCCTCCGGTGGTCAGCTCCGGCGGGTCGTGATCGGATGCTTAGCTCGTCCCATCTCCCGCTGGCTACCGCGGGCGGGCACATGCTCGCGGCTAGCTCGGGCCCGAGCCCGCTCTGGTACGCCACCCGCGCCACCGGTGTTGTTGCGCTGGTGCTGCTGACGCTCACGGTGGCATTCGGCGTTGCCGGGACGGCCCGTTACTCGTCAGCGAGCCTGCCCAGGGTGGTCCGGTCGGGCCTGCATCGCAACATTTCGCTGCTGGCCGTGGCGTTCGTCGCCGTACACGTGGTGACGACGGTACTCGATCCTTACGCTGCGATCGGGCTGACATCGGCAGTGATTCCGTTCAGCTCGCCGTACCGGCCGTTCTGGCTGAGCCTGGGCACGATCGCATTCGACTTGCTGCTGGCAGTCGTGGTGACCAGCCTGCTGCGGTCACGATTGTCCTACCGGATATGGCACGGCGTGCACTGGCTCGGCTATGCCTGCTGGCCGGTGGCACTGTGGCACGGGCTAGGGACCGGTACCGACAGCAAGCTGTCGTGGCTGCTGCTTTTGGATGCTCTCTGCGTGCTCGTGGTCGCTGCGGCCGTTGCGGTCCGTCTGACGCTGGCGCGTCCGGGCGCTCGCGCCGTCGGCCTGGCAGCAACCGGCATGTTCATGCTCGCAACGGTGGTATTCGTGATCATCGGCCCGCTGCAACCAGGCTGGTCGCGCAGGGCCGGCACTCCGGCGGCGCCGGCCAGCGCCGCCGCGCTGCGGGCGAAACCCGACGGCTCCGCGATCGGCGTGTCGCGCGGAACCGTTCGACCACCAGTGCGCGGCCAAGAGGCGCGGCATGGGCTCAGCTAGCCAGGGAGCGAGCGGGTCGGTCCGGGCCGGCACGGCCCGGCTTACCGCAGGCTGGCATCTGGCCGGACGAGCCGCCACGTTGCGCGAGCACGTCGAGAGGTACGGCCCGCTGCCGCGCGGTATTGGCCGGGGCAGGCATGGCCTGGTTGAGCAGGTTGCCGCGGCAGGCCTGACCGGCCGTGGTGGCGCCGGATTCCCGACCGGCACCAAGATGCACGCCGTCGCGTCCCGGCGCGGGCCGACGGTCGTCGTCGCCAACGGCATGGAGAGCGAGCCGGCCAGCGAGAAGGACCAGGCGCTGCTCGCCCGAGCACCGCATCTGGTACTCGACGGGGTCGGGCTGGCGGCCGACGCCGTGGGTGCTGCAGAGGCGCATCTGTGCCTGGCCCGCACCAGGGAGTGGCTCATCGAAGGCGTGCTGGCCGCGGTGGCCGAGCGGCACCGGGCCGGCCTGGACCGGATCCAGGTCATGGTGCACGAACTGCCGCACCACTATGTCTCAAGCGAGGAAACCTCGCTCGTGCACTGGCTCAATGGCGGCGAGGCCAAGCCAACGAACGCCCCGCGGCCGTTCGAACGGGGTGTGCGCAGGCGGCCGACGCTGATTGACAATGTCGAGACACTCGCGCACGTGGCGCTGATTGCCCGGTACGGCGCATCCTGGTTCCGTCAGGCCGGACTGGCCGGAGCCAGCGGCACGATGCTGACCACGGTCAGCGGTGCCGTGGCCCAGCCAGGTGTCTATGAGATCGAGGCTGGCACCAGGGTCGGAGACGTGCTGGCGATGGCCGGCGCCAACGCCAACAGCGACGCGGTCCTGATCGGCGGCTATTTCGGCACTTGGCATGACATCTCGGCGGTGGAAGCCCTGCCGTTCGCCATCACCGGGCTGCGGCCTGCTGGTGGATCGCCGGGCGCTGGAGTGCTGTACGTGCTGCCACCCGGGGCGTGTGGCCTGGCCGAAGCGGCGCGGATCCTGCGGTACCTGGCAGGGCAGGGAGCCCAGCAATGCGGGCCGTGCATCTTCGGGTTGCCAGCAATCGCCGATGACATGGCCCAGCTCGCGGCCGGCCGGCCGGAGGGGGATCCGCTGGACCGGATGCACCGGCGGTTCGCCCAGATCTCAGGACGCGGTGCCTGCCGTCATCCCGACGGCGCCGTCCGGATGGCAAGGTCGGCAGTTGCCGCCTTCGCTGCCGATGCCCGCGCTCATGGCCGCCGCTTGCCTTGCCTTGCAGGCCATCGAGGAAACCAGCGCACCGCCGTGCTGCCGGTGCCACGGCCGTGGGCGGAGGGAGACTGGCGATGACGATGAAGCTGGAGGTCGACCCGATCGCCTGCACCGGGCACGGGCTCTGCGCCGACCTGCTGCCCGAGCTCATCCAGCTGGACGAGTGGGGCTACCCGATGCTTCCCGGCAGCGTTCCGCCGGGGCTTATGTCGCATGCGCGCCGGGCCGTCAGTGCCTGCCCGGCGCTGGCCTTGCGGCTTGCTCGCACGTCAGCAGATCATGCGCCGGCAGGACGGGGGAGAAGGTAGATGGGCCAGCCTGTGAGAGCGCGGACGGCTCCGCAGCACCGGCGGCAGGCCGGTTCTTCGGGCGCAGCCGGCCTGGCGGGCGCGGCCGGCGTAGCGGGCAACGAGAAGCTGACCGCGATGACCGGCGCAGTGCTGCTGCTCGGGTTCGCCGTGGAGGGCTGCACGATCTTGGCGATCCACCGGCTGCTGTTCCTGCACTTCGTGGTAGGCCTGCTGCTGATCGGGCCGGTCGTGCTAAAGATCGGCTCGACCATATACAGGTTCGTTGGGTATTACACGCACTCGACCCCCTACGTCCGCAAAGGGCCACCGTCGCCGGTGCTGCGCGTGCTCGGCCCGCTGGTAGTGATGACCTCGGTGGCCGTGCTCGGTACCGGCGTCATGCTGGCCGTCGCCGGCCGGGGGAACGGGCCATGGCTGTTCTTGCACAAGGCGTCGTTCGTGCTGTGGTTCGGCGTGATGACGATCCACGTGCTCAACTACGCGCCGCGCCTGCCAGGGATGCTAACGGCCGGGTACCGGCGGGAAGGCGGCACGCTTGCCGCGGTCCCCGGTAGTGCGGCTCGCTGGCTGGTGCTCATCGCGTCGCTTGCGGTTGGCGTCGCAGTCGCGGCGCTGACCATGCACCTGTCCACGAAATGGGGCTTCGGCGGCTTTTAATCACATGTCGGCAGCCCAGGTCAGCGCGCCTTTGGCCGTGTACCAGGTCATGACCCGGACCACGAAGCGGCCGGCCCGGACGGCCGGATCGTCCTCGGCCAGGCTGCGCGCCCGCTCCGGCGATCCGGCCTGGTACAGGCAGATGCCGGCGATCTCGTCGTCGCCGTCGATCGGGCCGGCGATCCGCAGGTAACCAGCAGCCCGCATCTTGGCGAAGTGGCCGAGATGCTGGCGGCCGAGTGCACTGCTTGCCTCCTCGTCCAGCACCGGAGCATCGGTTGCGCGGAGAAGAAGGACCAGTTCGTAGCTGTCGAACTCACCCGGCGGGCCGGCCTCGCGGATCGTCTCAAGCCGCTTGATCTGCTCGTGATGCAGCTTGAGGTGGAAACTGGCGTTCCCTTCGATGAAGGCCCCGATCGGGATCGGGCCGTCCTGCACCACCTCGGTGCCGTCCCTGATGACGACGTGGACGAGAGTTCCAGCCCGGTCGCCGAGCGCGCCGCTGGCGGCCTGAAGCCGGGCAGCGCTGCGCTCAATCTCTGCGGCCAGCCCGCTGAGTCCACCGCAGCTGTCGGCGTATCTGGCCAGCTCCGCCTCGTCGATCGTAGGAGCATTGTCATAGCTGACGTCGAGACCTGCGAGCACCTTCTCGGCGGTCTCCGCGATCAGGTCGTTGTTCCTGGCCATATGGGCAGCCACCAGCTCGGCGGGCCAGCCGCCGTCGGTGGGCTGGCTGAATCCGCCGGCCAGCAGCGAGGCAACGAACGGCGCGTAGGCCGCGGCCAGGGCTTCCGATGTCATCGTCTTGCCTCCAGGTCGATCGCCGCCGGATCACGAGCCTGGCTTGAGGCTGCCAACTCGGCGGCAGGCGCGTCAACATTTCGCGCCATGATGGCACCAACCAACCGGACGAACCGGACGCGTCCGGGTAGCGGGCGCCGACGACCGGCTGCTCCGGGCGCGTTGTGACCGGCCACAAGGTCCCGGCGTATGATCACAACGTCTCGGACGACAGGGGCGGAATCGACTGTGGCAACGGACAGGACACGCTCGCTACTGCCGAATCTCCGGCTTGATGAGCTGCTCGATGAACTGCAGGCCCGGCTGCAGGCCGTGCTCGACACCCGGGACCGGGTCAACGCCCTTTTCGAGGCCGTTGTGGCGGTTGGCACCAATCTGGACATCGAGGTGGTGCTCCGCGGGATCGTCGAGTCCGCTGTCACGCTGGTGGACGCGCGGTATGGCGCCATGGGCGTGATCGGGGAAGGCGGCCGGCTGGCCGAGTTCATCCCGGTCGGGCTGACCGAAGAGGAGATCGGGAAGATTCACCACTGGCCGGAAGGCCGTGGCCTGCTCGGCGCGCTGATCTCCGACCCCAGGCCGCTCCGGCTCGCCGACATCAGCAAGCACGAGCAGTCCTATGGCTTTCCGGCCGGTCATCCGCCGATGACCTCGTTCGTAGGTGTACCGATCCGGATCCGGGAGGAGGTCTACGGGAACCTCTACCTGACCGAGAAGCGGGGCGGCGGACCGTTCGACGAGGAGGATGAGGCCGTTCTGGTGGCGCTGGCCGCCGCGGCCGGCGTTGCCATCGAGAATGCCCGGCTGTACGACGAGGCGCGCAGGCAGCAGCGGTGGCTAACCGCGAGCGCGGAGGTAACCAGCAAGCTGCTGTCCGGCGCCGACGCGAGCGACGCACTCGGGCTGATCACCGCCAAGTCGCTGGAGATCTCCGGTGCGGATCTGGTTGTGCTCGCACTGCCGACGACAGACCGCAGGCAGTTGCAGGTTGAACACGCCGCCGGCGACGGTGCCGTGGAGGCACTCGGCCTGGTGCTGCCCGCCCGCGGCTCGGCCTCCGGCCAGGTGCTTGCCAGCGGCGAGCGGATGAGCGTGGACGACTTCAGTAACGACGAGCGGGTCGCGCTGTTGGCCAGGGAGCACATGAACCTAGGCCCGGCCATATTCGTGCCGCTTGGCGGGG
>Ga0187814_10000163_pt1 | contig 18474 bp, 16 predicted proteins | sample NC_S_4_FD_132450 | JGI IMG/M metagenome (GOLD analysis project Ga0187814, IMG submission 132450) | Wetland sediment microbial communities from Neuse River Estuary, North Carolina, USA - ASW-S_4 | ecosystem: Environmental > Aquatic > Freshwater > Wetlands > Sediment | place: USA: North Carolina... | reverse complement strand
GGAGGAAAAGGGGGAAGGGCATCTCGGGATCGACGCGAATCGCCCCGATGAAGGAGGAGCGCAGGTCGGATCCTTCCGCAGCGGGGTCGAAGGCGAGGGAGGAGGGAAGGGGCCGGTACGAAGGGTAATCCGCTCGCGCCTTCGCCTCGACCGCCGCGAGTACCGCGGCGAGGTCGGACTTCGTCGCCGCGAGGAAATCGTCGAGACTCTCCGCCTTGACCCCGCGCCCGGCCCAGGTCTGGGCCGACAGCGCCCGCGCGGAAAGCTGTGCGTGGTTGTCCCATGCGAAAGCGGCGCCCGGCCCCGGACCGGCCAACAGCAGAGCGGCGGCGGCGATCCGCCCCAAAGCGAATGCATGAAGTCTCATGTTCCCCCCTCAGACAGTCCGCCAAGCGATTTCCGCGCGGGCGACACATTCGTCTCCGCGCAGGGCCTCGGTCGCCAGCCTCCGGACGCCGGGGAAAAGACCTTCCTCGCCGGCTTCCTCGGGCCCGTGGACGAGATCGATGCCTTCTCCGACGAGCACTTCTTTGATGAAGTCGACGCGCACTTCCGCGAGTTCTCCGCCCCGTAGCACTTCCGGCGTCGCGTCGACGAGCCAGTCGATGATGTGCGCGTTGTTCACGTGGCCGTTGTCGTCGCGGTGGCGGGGGCAGGCCTCCTCGCGAAAGGAAGCGCTTCGTCGCACCGGAGCGAGAGGCCCCACGCCGAAACGGAAGTCGGGAACGCAATGGCCGACGTCGGCGACGTCGATTTCGGCGAGCTCGGGCAGGGCCCGCTCGGGTCGCACCGGCCTGCGCGCCTCCAGGTCCACCACGAGGTAGGCGTAGATGGCGCGCACGAGCGGCTCGCCCTCCTCGCCCTCGAGCAAAATGTCGCGCAACGCGAGCAGGCGGTCGAGGCCCGAGGGCCAGGTCCGCGCCCGGATTCTCTCGCCCCAGCGCGGAAGGCGGTCTATCCTGACGTCGGCCTTCACGAGCATCCAGGTCAAGCCCTTGGCATTGAGCTCGGGAACGCCGAACCCGAGCGCGATCGCATGCTCTCCCGCCGCCTCCTGGAGAAAATTCGTCATGGACAGCACGCGGAGCGGGCCGCCCCATCCGCAGTCGAAGCCGCGGACGAGATAGTCGATCGAGTGCGGGGCGAGCTTTTTCATGTCAGCCCGCCTCGGTCAGATAGGCGTGGGCCTCCTCGAGACGGTCCGGTATGTCGATGTGCTGGGGGCATTTGTCGAGGCACTCGCCGCACTTCGTGCACTGGTCTGCGCCCGAGCCGCCCTTCATGTACTGGACGCGGTACCAGGCGGCGGTGCCTTGACGGTCATCGAACATCTCGGCCCTGTTCCAGAGCCCGAAGACGTCGGGGATGTTCACGTCGTTCGGGCAGGGTTTGCAGTAGGCGCATGTAGTGCAGGGCACTTTTTGCCGCTCCCGGAAATAATCGCGCGCCCTGGCGATCGTTTCCCGCTCCTCGGGGAGGAGGGTTTCCGGCTCGGCGAATGCCGCCACGGCGGCGTTCTCGCGGACCTGCTCGACTCCGCCCATGCCCGACAGCACGACGACCGCTTCCTTCCGGTCGAGGACATGACGCAGAGCCCATTCGGCGGGACTCCGCCCGGGTTTGCGGGAGCCGAATATGTCGAGCACGGTTCCGGGCACGCGAGCCAGATTCCCGCCCCGGAGAGGCTCCATCACGATCACGCCTATGGAGCGGGCCGCGGCGTAGGCGATCCCCTCAACGCCGGCCTGATACGCGTCGTCCATGTAGTTGTACTGGAGCTGGCAGAACTCCCAGGCATCGTTGCCGTCCACGATCCGCTTGAAGACATCGAGGCTGTCGTGGAACGAGAAGCCGGCATGCCGTATGCGGCCGTCGCGCTTCGCGCGCTCCAGAAACTCGAGGCCGCGGAATTTCAGGATAGCGTCCCATCGGCCCGCGTCGAGCGCGTGGAGGAGGTAGAAGTCGAGGTGGTCCGTCCGCAATTTCCGAAGCTGGGAATCGAGATAGCGGTCCCAGTCGCCCTCCTCCTTCACGAGCCAGACGGGCGACTTCGTGGCGAGATTCACCTTGTCCCGCGCGCCGAGCCTCTCCAGCGTCATGCCGACCACAGGCTCGCTCCGCTCGCGATGATAGGGCCAGGCGGTGTCGACGTAATTGATGCCTTCATCGAGGGCGGCGACGAACATGTTCTCGACGGCCTCTTCGTCGATCGCCGCCGCGTCGCCATCCTTGACCGGAAGGCGCATGCAGCCGAGGCCGAGAGCCGACAGCCGGAGCCCCCGGATCTTTGGAAATTGTCTGTACAGCATTTCGAGATTGTGCGCGGCCGGAAAGGCCCCGTCAAGGAAAGAATTCGGCCCGGTCGTCCGGGGGCCCGCCGCCGAGAAAGGATAGACCTATTTCAAGCCGAGCCGCTCCCTCGCGAAACGCTCGAGCACGGCCCTCAGAGCGGGATCGGCGGCCGCGTTCCGGAGGATCGCCTCGAGGTAGCCGGTGGGCTCCCCCGTATCGAGGCGCTCGCCCTCGATGCGCCTGAAGGCGACCCGGCCCGTCGCGATGAGACGATCCAGGGCGTACGTATGGAAGTACTCGCCGCCGCCATGCGCCTTCCAGCCCTCTTCGAGAAGCTCGAAGAATTCGGGCGCGTAGAGATAGCGGCCGATGGAAACCTCGTGGGAGGGCTCGCTGCCCGGCTCGGGCTTTTCGACGAAGCCTTTCACCGTCACACCGTCGGCCGCGGGATCGACGACACCGTAGCGGGAGACGTCGCCCGGCTCGAAGATGGTGGCCAACACCGATTTGCCGGTTCTCGCATGGACCTCGATGAGTTGGGCCGTGAGCGGCGGCGATCCGACGTGGAGATCGTCGGGATAGGCGACGACGCAGGGGCCGCCGGCCGCGAAGCCCTTCACCTGGAGCAGGGCATGCCCGGTTCCCCGCATCTCGAGCTGCCGCACGAAGGTCATCCGCGCGGCCGGCGGAGCGACGAGCTCGAGCTTGTCGGCCCTGCCTTCGCGGCGGAAGATCTCCTCCAGCTCCACCTCGCGGTCGAAGTAATCGTCGAGCGCCTTTTTGCGCCTCGACGTGATCACCGCTATTTCGTCGATGCCGGAGGCGACGAATTCATCGACGATGTAGGCGATTGCCGGCTTGGTCCCGACGGGGAGAAGTTCCTTCGGCACGGTCTTGGTGACCGGGAGGAACCGAGTGCCGTAGCCGGCCGCGACGATGACGCCTTTCATGCGGCCATTCTAGCGAAAGGCCACAGGCGGGTGAAGGCCGCCCCGCGCCGGGCTGTGACGATCGCAGTCTCACCTGCTCCTGGCCTTGAAGCCGAGGCAGGTCGCAAGCACGCGTTCTATGGGGGGAAAACCCGGGGCGGGTCTGTTGACCAGACGGGGCTCCTCGCCGGCCCAGGCGATCGCCATGGAACTCGAGCCGCCCCCGTCGAAACTCATGCCGTCCTTCGCCCCGAGATCGAGGAGAAGCCTCGCCGCCTCGGCTTCGCTCACGCCGGCGCTCGCCGGCTTGCGGCCCTCGACGACCGCGACGAAAAGGACGTCTCCGCCTTCGGCGATCCCGGCCAATGTCATCGGCTCCCTCTGACTCTTACGGGCGACGATCCTGCCCCCCCGGAGAAGCTCGAAAAAACCGCCCACGGCCAGGCGCCACCGTCCTGCATCGCCCAACTCGCCCTGCGGCACGACGCTCGCCTTCCCGCCCCCGTCGAAGGCGAGGGCGACATAGCGCCGGGCCGGCGCTGCGTAGAGACGACCGTCCTCCAGGAGCACCCCGGAAAGATAGAGCGTGTCGCCGCGTCGCCAGGTTTCCGGATAAAAGGGCGTCGCGTTGACCGCGGCGTCGCATCCGCACTCGCGGGCGAAGTCGAGCAGGCTTCGGCCCTCAATCTGACCGAAGACTTTCCCCGGCGGAGTGGCCACGACATCGACCCGCGCCAAATCGATCCTGAGCGCATGGACCTCCCGGCGCGGGATGCCCCATCCGAAGGACGCGTAGTCGATCCCCGGCACCACGGCGAGCCAGGCCGATTCCCCGATCGGCGTGCCTGCCGCATGGGCCGGCGGGAGGGTCGTGCAGGAGGCGAGGACGAGGCCCGCGAGGGCGAGGAGGCGGTGCAGGACTTTCGACGCCCGATCCATGAGCCAGGATAGCCCTCCTGAGCGCCCCCGGGCAAGAAATTGAAGCCGAGGCTGGGAAGAACGTGCTGAAAGGGCGATACTGGCCGCATGACGGTCGTGATCACCGACAATCGCTTCGGCGACATCGACATCGAGCGCTCGGTGCTGGAGCCCGCGGGCATCGAAGTGTCGTCCGCCGACTGTTCGAACTCTTCGGAAGTCGTGGCGGCCTGCCGCGATGCCGACGGCATCCTCGTCAACCTGGCGCCCCTCGACGCGGCCGCCTTCGATTCCCTGCCGCGCTGCAAGGTGGTCTCGCGCTATGGCGTCGGCCTCGACAACATCGATCTCGAAGCGGCGAGACGGGCCGGCGTGACCGTCCGGAACGTGACCGGCTACTGCGACGGAGAAGTCGCCGAGCACGCCCTCGGCCTCGTACTTTCCGTCGCGCGAAAGATAGTGGCCCGCGACGCGTCCATCCGCGCGGGAGAATGGAACGCGGTCCGGCCCGGCAGGAGGGTCGCCGGGACCGTCCTGGGCATCCTCGGCTTCGGCGGCACCGCGCGGGCCCTGGCGAGGGCGGCCCTCGGCCTCGGTTTCGCGAAGATCCTCGTGTGGAGCCCCCATATCGACGCGGAACGGATCGGCGCAGCTTTGGGCCCCCTCGCCGGAGCCGCCGACATCCCGGTCCTGCCCTCGGGCCTCGAGGGGCTCCTCGCCGAGAGCGATTGGGTTTCGGTCAACCTTCCCCTCAGACCCGGGACGAGGGGCCTGATCGACGCGAAGGCCATCGCGTCCATGAAAAGGGGCGCCGCCCTGGTTAACGTGTCCCGCGGGCCCATCGTCGACGAAGACGCCTTGATCGAAGCGCTGGCGGAGGGAAGGTTGGGGGGGGCGGGACTCGATGTCTTCGCCGTCGAACCGCTTCCGCCAGGCTCGAAACTGCGTTCCGCCCCCAATCTCGTGCTTACCGACCATGCCGCCTACGCTTCAGTGGAATCGCTCCGGGATCTTCGGATCCGCTGCGCTCGGAATGCCCTCGAAGTGCTCGCCGGCGATGGGCGGAAACTTCAACCGCCCGCCGAAAGAGAATAGATGACGGGATCGCCGGGCATCGGCCTTGGCCCCACGTGGAGCACCGAAACGACCCGATCGTAGCGGTCTGAAGCCTTGTCGTCGTTGAGGGGGTCGGGTATCAGCCTTCCCCGCCAGACGAAACAATAGAGGTTGAGCCCCGGGGGAAGGGTCACGGAGAGCTGGTAGACGCCGGGTGACGTCTCCTGGAGGATATGCGTAAAGGGGTCCCAGTCATCGAAGGAGCCGGCGACCGCCACGTTTTCGCCCGGCGGTCCCTTGAACAGGAAATGGGCTGTCCGGCCGTCGGCTCCGAGCACGCGATAGACGCCCGGCACGTCGCCGGGAATCCTCGGCAGATCGACCTGCGAAACGGCGACGCCGCCGTCGTAGGAAGCGGCGTCCGGGTTGTCCGGATCGGCCATCCACGCGCCGTCGACATCGAGACGATAGGCGAAACGCGGGGAGAAGTCGATCGGGATGCGCCAGGTCAGGACGAAGATCCCGTGTTCGTTCACCGCGTAGGGATGGACGATCGCGAAGCCCTCGTGTTCGAAGGCGGCCCCGACAAAACGGTGAGCCCCCCCGAGCGAGAGGATGAGCCAGCCCTCCCTGACGAGGGGCGGGATCGGATGGTCCAGGGTTTTTACGAAGACGTGCAGTTGCAGATTCTCGATCGAGTCCGCCGCGAGATTGAAACCCGCGAGGGCGAGCGCGGCGCACAGGGCTATGACTCTCTTCATGATGTGGCACTTCTCTATCGGCGTCCGGGAGCCGGAGCTTGACCTCCATCGAGCCCCGGCCCGCGGAGTCGCGCGCCGCGGCCGCGCCCGTCTCCGCGACGCCCCCCGTCGCGGCCTCGGCGACGGGCGCATTCTTCTATACAAAATCTCGACGCTGCCGTTAATATATTCGGACCCTCTATGCCAACAGTAAAGGACCTCGAACGATTCCAGCGCGATCTCATCGCACTCGCTCGTGAAGACGAGGTTCTTGCCCGATGGGGCGAAGCCAGGGACCCCCTCCCACCCCCCGCGGGCGACGGCGCGCCCTCCCCGCCGCGGCCATCCGCGGCGAAGGTCACTCCCGGACGCGACGCCGCGATGCCACCCGATTTCGAAGCCCTTCTCGCGCAGGTCCCCGGGCCACTGGAGACCGTCGGAGCCGGAGCCGAAAGCACATCGGATGGCGCCGACGGCATCGTCGATCAAGGCGATCGGATCGCCGAAGACGCCGAACTCGAGGCGCTGCTTGCGATGCCCGCCGCGCCTGAGCCCGATACCTCCGAGATCGATGCTTTCGACCTGGCCGCCTTCGCGGGAGTGGGTGATGAAACCGGGAACCCGGCGGCCGAAGAGACTCCGGAACCGTCAGGCCCGACCGAAGAAACCGGCGGTCGGCCGATCGGCGAAGAAGATTTTTCGATGCCCGACATCGGCGATTTCGACTTCGGAGCGGAAAAGAGCCCGGTGGGAGATGCCGAGGATCTGACAGGGGCGGCTGCCGAAGGCGAAAAGACAGGCTCCTTCGAGGATTTCGAGATAGAGCCGTCGGCACCCTCCGAGGCGCCCTCGGCGCCTTCGGCGCCCTCGGCGCCTTCGGCGCCGTCTGAATCCGAGGCGATGCCGGATATCGGAGAAGAATTCGCGATACCGGATGAGTTCGGGACCGAGACTGCCGAGTCCGAGACGATGCCGGGGACGACGGCGGAAGAAGTTTCCGATTTCTCCGACGATTTCGAGCTCCCCACGATCGCCGAGGAAGCGCCCGGGACTCCCGAAGCGAGCCGAGCATCCGAAGCCGAAGCCGAGGGCGCGGCGCCGGAGATGGAAGAGCTCGAAGGCTTCGACTTTTCGGCCGCGCCCGAAGGCGGAGACGCCTTCGATGCCTTCAGCTTCGGCGAGCCCCCCACGCCGGCCCTCGCGGGAGACGCCCTCGACCGCGAGCTCGCCAGCCTCGGCGGCGAGACGGAACAGCCCGCCACCTTCAATCTCGACGGAAATTGGGGTTCACTCGGCCCCACCGAAGAGGCGGCCGGTTCCAAGGCCGGGCCGCCCCCCCGGCCGCGACAAAAAGAAGAGGCGCCCGCGAAAACCCTCGCGCTCAGCGATGCGCAAGTCGATCGACTCCAGGACACGCTTCTCGCCCTTCCGCTCAACCTTCGCATGGCGGTCGAGGACATCGTCGCCAACGAAAAGGGAAGCGAAGCCCAGCGCAGCGACCTTGTATGGATGCTCGTCGATCGGACAGGCGCGTCCGAAATCGCGGCGGCCGCGGGCAGGATTCTTCGCCGCAGGATCGCCGTTCCCGAGGACTATGTCCGACGGACCGGGGCGGCTTACCTCGCCGAGAAAGGCAGCTTCGGGTATGCCCTCACCCATACGATCCTTCCGATTCTCAGGACCGTCTTCCTCGCTCTCGCCGTCTTCGGCGCCGTGGGCTATCTTGGCTATCGCTTCATCTGGCGCCCCCTGGTCGCCACCGCGATCTATCGCGAAGGCTACCAGCGCATCCAGCAAGGCCGCTATCCGGAGGCCGAGGACGCCTTCGCGCGGGCGACCGAACTCCGAGAGTTCGTTCCCTGGTACTACCGCTACGCGAAGGCCTACGCCGACAAGCGACTGTGGATCTACGCGGAAAACAAGTACGCCGATCTCATGGCCCGTCATCCGGACGAACGGCAGGGAGCCCTGGCCTGGGCCGGCATCGAGCGCGACCAGCTCAAGTACCGCGAAGGCATAGACGTCCTGAACAAATGGATACTGGACCGCAGGGACACCGATCGCGACGCCCTGCTTCTCGAGGGAGACATCTACCTCGAATGGGCCGACGAGGATCCGACGAAATACGAGGACGCACGCAAGCGCTACGCCTCGCTGATCCAAAACTACGGCATGAAGGATCTCTACCTGGAGAGGATGCTCCTTTACTTCATGCGGACCGGGAATCTGCAGGAGGTGCTCCCCCTCAGGGATCGCTTCCTGTCGATGGCGCGGGACCCCCTTTCGGCTTCGACGCTCGCCGAGCTCGGAGGGTTCCTCCTCGACCACGGGCAGATGACCGAAGATTTCCGCGTGCTCAAGTCGGCTCTCGCCAAGGACCCGGAGCTGCCCGAAACCCATTGGCAGCTCCATCGCTATTATCGGACTTCCGGGGATCGCGGCGACGAGCTCAAATCCCTGGACAATTCGATCGCCGGTTTCGAACGCCTGCCCGCCCTCGGGAAGCGGCGGCTCTCCATGTACCTCGAGGCGCTCATACGACGGGGCGACATGGGTATCGAGGATCGCCAATATCTTCGCTCGGAAGGGGATTTCGGCAAAGCGGTCGTCGCCTACCAGAACGCCCTCGACATCGGCAGGCTCCAGCCTGACCCCGCCTTCGCGAGGGCTTGGGCCGGTCTCGGCGATGTCGCGTATCTGGCCAAGGACGATCTCGGGTCGGCCGAACAGTTTTATCGCCAGGCCGCCGACAACGGCTGGGACAATCCCGAAATCCAATATCGCCGCGGCTTCATCGCCTACCGCCAGGGTCGCTTCGACGACGCCCTCGAGCATTTCTGGGACTCCAAGCGGGGGGGCGACGACAGCCCCTTCCTCGAATGGGCCCTGGGGGCCGCCTTCGCGCAACGCGGCGACTGGAACGCGGCCGAAAGCAGCTTTCGCGGTCTCGTCGACTCCATGGGGGATCTCTTCGACGGACTCGACTATCCGGTGCCCCAGGAGAAACTCTACGATCGCAACGTAACCGAACTTCTCATGGAGTCCCAGAACGACCTCGGCGTCGCGCTCTATCGCCTCGGCGACAGGATGGGAGACCCCCGGCTCAAGGCCAAGGCCGTCGCCGCCTTCACGGAATCCGCCCGCCTCTTCGACCTGATCGTCCACGACGCGCGCAGCCTCGTCGGGGCGAACGCGGCCAATCTCGGCTATTCGAACCTTGACTACGTGCTCCATCCGCAACGGGGCGTCGACATCGCCGCCTACGAGGGCATCCAGAAAGACGACACCTGGATCGCGCAGTAAGGCCGCCTCCAAGGCGGGGAGGTCCGAGGACGATGCCCCGAGGTCGCGCGCCGGTCCCGACGCACGGCCTCGGGACGAAATCCGCTAAGGCTTCAACATGGCCCTGAAATGGACCTTGGCGCTGATCATCTTCTCGTAGGCCCGCGCCGCCTGTTCCAGCGGGAAGGCTCCGTCCTTGACAATGGCGTCGCCGCGGCAGACGCCGCAGGCTTCCACCTTGATGAGAACCTCGTTTTCGCCCCGCTCGGGTATCTCCCGCTCGACGAGCTCGAAATCGCCGCCCGGCTTGGCGACCTGAATCGCTTTCATGCGTGCCATCAAACGTCCTCCTCGGATTTCGTCCGCGTCGCGCCTTCGAAATGGCGCTTCGCGTTTTCGTAGTAGATGTCGAAAACTTTGTACAAGACACCGATCTCCTCGGCGGTCGCTCCTTCGGAAACCAGCCCGGACCATTCCATCAGCGCCTCGTGGATGGCGGAGGACGTCGCGAGCCCTTGCGAAGTCAGGGAGATGCGAAAGGATCGGGAATCCGCCGGATCGACGATCTTGCGCGCATAGCCGAGGTCGACGAGCCTTCTCACCGCCCTCGTGGTGTATCCGTTGTCGACCATCACCGCCCTGCTCAATTCTTGCATCGAAAGCCCGTCATGCTCGACGAGCTCGAGGACGAAGTAGAACAGCCCGCTGCTCAGTCCCAGAGGGGCGAGCCTTTCGTTGAGAAAGGCCTGAGCCATCCGCACCACTTTGTTGATCGTTAGATTGGGGCTGCCGGCCATCTCCGGTCCTCCGTGACTTATTTGACTAGTCAATGGTATTCTGGCATAGTAGTACGGTCAAGCAGGTTCGGAGCGCGAAACACCTCCCCGGACGGGAGAGACGCGATATCCGCTTCCAAACGCGGATCATGAGGAAGGATATGAAGCTTACAGGAAACTCCATCGTCATCACCGGAGGCACCTCCGGCATCGGTCTTGGCATGGCCGAGAGGTTCCTCGCCATGGGAAACAAAGTCATCATTTGCGGCCGGCGGTCGGACAGGCTGATAGAGCTGTCGCGCAAGCATCCCGGGCTCGTGGTCAAACAATGCGACCTCTCGGACGAGCGATATCGACTCGACTTCTTCCGATGGCTGGGCGCCAATCATCCGGATATCAACGTCCTGATCAACAACGCCGGCGTCCAGTTCGCCGGAACGGTCGGGTCCGGCATGGACTACACCCGGGTCAGGCAGGAAATCGAGATCAACGCCCTTGCCGTGCTCCATCTTTCCGACCTGCTCGCACCCCTCCTGCAGGGCAAGGTCGGAGCCGCGATCGTCAACGTATCGTCGGGGCTCGGATTCGCCCCCATAGCCTTCATGAGCGTCTATTGCGCCACCAAGGCCTTCGTCCATTCCCTCACCATGTCCATGAGGCATACCCTCAAGGCCAAGGGGATCGAGGTGATCGAGATCATCCCCCCGGGAGTCGACAGCGAACTCGGCAAGGAGCGCCGCGCCGATCCGGCCCAGACTCACGGCGGAATGCCCGTGACCGAGTTCCTCGACGGCGTCTTCGAGGGGCTCGAGCGGAAAGACGCCGAAATAGCGGTGGGAATGGCTGCGGACCTCCGCGCGAAGGGCGAGACCATGTTCGAGGCGATGAACGATCGCCAATAGGACGAGGTCGCGTCACCGCCGACTCCTCGTCTCGGCCTCGATCGTAGAGGCGAAAGCCGAGGGCTATACCCTGGACAAGCGTGAATCGCCCCGGAATCTGAGTTCGCATGTGAGCCCGTCGTGAGATTCGAATTGGACCTTTCCGTTCAACTGCTGCTCTCCGAGGCTTCGGATGGTTTGCAAACCCATTCGTCCGTCTTTTGCGGGATCGAAGCCCGGAGGCAATCCCACGCCGTTGTCGGCGACGCTCAAGAGGATCTCGCCGTCCGTCAGCTTCTGCAACCGACACGTAATCTCCCCGGACCGATCGCTGGGAAATGCGTGCTTGAAAGAGTTCATGAACAACTCGGCCAGGATCAGCCCGCAGGGAATCGCCACGTCGATCGACACTGACACATCCTCCATCTCCCTCTCCACCGACAATTTGACCGCCGAGACGCGAAAACTCGTCGAGAGCAGGCCCATGAGATCGGAGACATAGGCCTTCAGATTGATTCGCGAAAGATCGCGTGCTTCGTAAAGTTTCTGGTGCACGAGAGACATCGAATCGATGCGGGCCTGCATCTCGGCATAGGCCGCGCACAGGCGATCGTCGCGCGTCTCCTCGGCCTGCATGTTCAGCAGCGCGCTTATCACCGCCATATTGTTCTTGGTCCGATGGTGCAGTTCCCTGAGCAGTAGGATCTTTTCCTCCAGCGATTTTCGAATCTGCTCTTCGGCCAGAATGCGATCGGTGATGTCGAGGTTGACTCCGATCATGCGCAGGGCCTTGCCGGTCCTGTCCCGAATGATGTGCGAATGGGCCTTTATGGACCGGACTTCCCCGTCCGGTCGCAGTATCCGGAAGACGGGCGAAAACATTCGCTCGCCGCGGAGGGCCGTTTGCATGTCCTCGTCGAACAGCCGGATGTCATCGGGGTGTATGACCTCGCGCCAAGCCGCCACTTTGCCTCTGAAACCCGCCTTGGCGGTGCCATAGATCCTGTGCATGCCCTCGTCCCACAACAGCAGGTCCTCGGCTATGTGCCAATCCCATATTCCGATGTCCGCAGCGCTGACGGCGAGTTTCAGCCGTTCTTCGCCGATCGAAAGCGAGTCTTCGGCCTCCAAGCGCATTTCCTGGTAAGAAACCAAAGCCGAACCGATGAATAAGCCGGCGGACAAGCACGTAAGCAGCGCGATGCTTTCCAGCGAATTCCGGAATTGCGCCAGATCCGGCCCCGGGACGGGAAACAAAAGCGCCTTTTCAAGGACGAGGAACAGGTACCAAATCGCCAGGGAGCCGCCCAAGGCGACGAGAGCGACTCTGCCGTTGAGGCGCGATTCCCTCTTCGTATCGAGGCCCAACATTCTCCGGATGAGCGGAAGCTTGAGCAGAAAATCGACGAAGATCGCGCAGAGGCACAGGACGACGATTCCCTTGACGGTGATGCCATCGAGGGCGGCGGCTGGCATCGAACGCTCGGCCCCGGGATTCCAGAAAGGCGGGTTGAAACGCATCGCGACAGGGAACAGCGCGTACGTGATTCCGTTGAAGACCAGGATGGAAAGCGCATAGACCGGATAGGGGCGATTCCAAGGCGCGGGTCGTCCGCGCCTCGAAGACATGAAAAACCCGTTCAAGGTCGGCCACCAAATCAGCAACAGACTGGTGACCATGCAGGCCCATCCGTCGCTCGACCAGAGGACGAACGGGTAGAACGCACCGAAGCCCAAGGTAGCCGCGATAAAGCCGTATCTGCCTCCGAAGGCCATCCCGGCAAGGAGCGGCAGAAAATCAGACCAATTGATCGAGATCGAAAAAGGGGGAAAACTGAAGCTCAGCGTGTAGAAGGATCCGGCGAAGCCCATAGCCCCCAGCAGCATCGAAACGAGGAATTTTCGGGGTTCGAAATGGAGAAACCGGGGCCCGGCCGATTCGGTCATGGCCCTTCATCCGGCGAAGAGATCGGACCGCGCCACTCCAGGCGTGACGGAAAATGCTCTTGCCGCGATTCCCCCGCCGGGCGACCAATTTTGACCTGCGTAGGTATCTCCTTGTCTCAAATACCATTCTATTGAAGGCGCGACCCGCGTCAAGCCGATCGGCAAGCACGGAGGCGATCGCGGCGCGCCCGGCGCGTTCTTCTCGAAAAGCGTCGCGATACGGGTGATTCGCCCGCCTGAGAGATTGATATTCAAATCACCGGCACGGCCGCCTCGCCGCGATCCCGGTCGAACTTGAAGAATGACATCGCGTCCTGCACGGAGTTGGCCTGGCCCGACAATTCCTCGGACATCGAGGCGAGTTCCTCCGAAACCGACGCATTCTGCTGGATCACCTGGTCGAGCTGCGAGAGAGCCTTGTTGATCTGGTCCACGCCGCCGGTCTGTTCCCTGCTCGCCGTGGATATTTCCTGGATCAGGTCCGCGGTCTGGCGGATGTCGGGCACCATGCCCTGTATTAAACTTGCGGCATGCTCGGCTTCGCTCATGGTCGATTGTGAGAGAGCGGTTATCTCGCCGGCCGCCTTCTGGGATCGCTCGGCAAGCTTTCTGACCTCGCTTGCCACCACGGCGAAACCTTTCCCAGCCTCCCCCGCTCTCGCCGCCTCGATCGCCGCATTCAATGCGAGGAGGTTGGTCTGTCGGGCGATTTCTTCGATGATCATTATCCGTCCCGATATCTCGCGCATCGCGTCCACCGCGCCGATGACCGCCTTGCCCCCTTCCGCGGCATCGAGCGACGCCTTCTTGGCTATCCTTTCCGTGATCGAGGCGTTGTCGGCGGTCTGGCGGATGTTCGCGCTCATCTGTTCCATCGACGAAGCGATTTCCTCGCCCGCCGACGCCTGCTCCGTCGTGCCCCGCGCGAGCGCCTGCGCGGTGCTGCTCACCTGGGCCGCGCCCGACGAAACTTGCAAGCTCGCCTGCTTCATGGACATCCCCACGCGGCTGATGGACGCGCGCATATTCGCTATGGCCTTGGCGGCGGTTCCGAATTCATCCATTCGCGACGAGAGGGAGCCTGCATGGCCTCCATCGGAAACGTCATTCGTAAAATCTCCGGCGGCAAAGCGCTCGTTCGACCCGGTTATGCCGGTGATGGTCCTGGAAAGGTTGGTGGCGAAAAGAAACGCGAAAAGAGCCGAGCCGAAAGCGCCGACAAGAGCGACCACGATAATGATCAGTACGATGGATCGAATGCTTTCCGCGATGTCGGCTTCGGCGAGCAGTCCCACGGCCGTAAATCCGAGGACCTTGTACGACATGACGACCGGCTCGAAAGCCTGTCCGTCGACGACCACTTTGGTCGAATCCCTGATGTCCCCCGAGAGCGCGACGGCATAGGGCTTTCCTGGAATGTCCTCGCTTGACTTGAACACCCATTTCGGATGCTTCGGGTCGGCAAGTATGGTGCCGTCCTGCTGAAAAAGAGCGACATAGCCCCGCGTGCCGATCTTTATGCTCGAGATGATGTTGGAGAGATCACCGAGGGTGATCGAAAGCGACGCGACGCCTACGGGCTTGCCCGTCCCGTCGGCGACCCTATGGAGCAGGCTTATGACCAGATGAAGTCCGTCGGAAGTGACGCGCGCGGGGGTCTTCGCGTGGCCGCTCTCGTCCGTCATCGCCGTCTGATACCAGGGCCGTTTCCGGGGATCGTAGCCGGACTCCTTCGGCTCGTAGGGGTACATGACATAGCCGCCGTCGTCCATCCCGAGCTCGATCTGCGTGACATGGGCCACGCTGTCTTTGACGTAGCGGTATAAGTCCGCCACTTCCTTTTCGGCGGGCGAAAACTTGGCGTAGTCGGGGTTCGTGGCCGTTGTCGTCATGGCGTAGGAAGTGAGCTTGCCATGGGCGGCGAGGAGTGCGGGATTGGCGACAAGTGTGGAAAGAACCTGCCAGTTCTGCTGGAAAAAGAGGTTGAGTGCCATTTCGCCCGTCGCCATTTGGATGACAGCGCTCTCTCTGAGTTGCTTCCGCGTCGCCGCGACGAGCGATAGGCCGATGGCGAGCGCGATCAGGGCGGAGAGCACCACACCCAGCCCGGTGACGTAAATGACGAGTCTCGTTCGAATCTTCATGTCCGCCTCCCTTCGCATGCGATTGAAGACGCCATCCTTACGAGCGTCGGAGTTAAAATTACTATGGGAAAAAGCGCCTGGCACTGTGGTCGATTGTTATCCTGGAGCGCGGTACGCGAGCTTTTGGAATTGGAGCCTCTCCAATGCATCCGCGCCCCGAATCTCGCCGGATACCGCTTGTATCTCGCGAGATTCAGGCCGGATCTCGCGAGATAATTCCCGTATTCAGCGAGATACGAATCCATTTCGGCAAGCCTTGCGAGCCTGACCTTCTGGTTCGATACTTCTCTCCTGACTTCGCGTCGACGGGTCGAATGGAGTCGAGCCATGCCATTGAAAGTGAGCGCGAGGAAAAACAACCTGACGGGTCGGAAAAGCGATTTGCGCTTTCACACCTTCCATGATGGAGCCGTCGATTACGGGAAGCTCCTGGAGATCATGGCGACGGCCCGCACGACGCTGAGCAAGACGGACATCGTCGCTTGCATGACCCTTCTCGCCGAAACGGTTTCGCTCCTCGTCGCCGACGGCAAGTTCGTAAAGACACCCCGGCGCGGCTGGGGAAGGGCTGATGGGAGAGCGCGTGAAGGTGGAATCCTGACTCCGCGCGATGGCGGGACGGGGCGGGGCGGCAAGAGATATTCGCTGACTCAAGGGGGAAAAAACCGCCGTGTTCGCGAGCGGGGCCGGAAACCATTTTGCGACTGTCGGTCGTCGCCTCTCCTCGTATCGCATTCCGCGATTCGCGACGAAATCGCGCCGCGTACTTCTACATCGGTCCCTGGATCATCGAGTCCGTCATGGGCGGGCTTGCGTCGAGTCCGTTGTGGTGCATATAGGCATGGTCCGAAGCGAAACCGGCATCGGCCGTCCCGATCCAGATGGAGACGTAGATGTTTTTCTCGAGCCGCAGTTCCGGATGATCCTCCTTGGGAATCCAGATCGTCTTCTGAAACGGGAAATCCTCCTGTGTCAATTGAAGTGGCGATTGTATTCTATGGCCGCTATATTTGATTGTTACCACATAATTGCTCTTTTCCCCTATATCGAGATCCTCTCGATACATCACCGGCCTCCCGTCGATCTCTATCGACAATTGCGGATCTTTGGGCGCCATTTCATCGAGTCGTACGATCATTCGGTTTGCCTCCCGAAACATGAAGAGTGGAATACTTCCGTTCCACTGAAAGCATGACAACGACCGGGGATTAAATCAAGAATTCGAGCTAAAATTACTCAAATAATTCAGAGCGAGCTGGTTTTGGGATAATGGCCGATCTCGTCGGTGGAAAGATCGATGCGGCGGTTGATGAAGGCGATCGCGCCGAAGAGCTCGTGATTGGTAGAGGGATTCATACTGCCGAGTCCGGTAGAATGGATACACATGAACGCGGTTCGCATTGATATACCGAGGCGAAACGCGTTCATGTGTCACATATGTTGCGGACTCGGCAATAATGAAAGGCGCGCTGCCCGCCCCAATACAGGTGTCCGTTGGCTGGAGCGACATTATGGCGAACTCTTATGGAAGCGGTGGAGATGAAAGAGGCAAGACTGCCGGATTTTCACTATATTGCACGGCAATTTGTAATTTGGGCGATACTGGGATTGAACCAGTGACTTCTACCGTGTGAAGGTAGCACTCTCCCGCTGAGTTAATCGCCCGGAGATGCAGCGTGAATCTAGCACCCGGCTTTTAGCGCTGTCAAGGGCGAGAAGGGATCAAACTTTTCCTTTTCGCCGTCGAATAAAACATACAATTTTCAACTTTCGAAGTTGAGCCATTGTCATAGCTCCATGCTTGGAATAGACTTGTGGTCGTGGTCATTCTTGGCACGGGAAATGCATTAAATAGGGCAACATGAAACATCGGGAGTCCGCGAATCATGGAACGTGAACTGAGAATCGGAAGAAAAGTCGATGGCACGATCGCGTTCGGCGAGGAAATCAGGATCGAACTCGTGCGCAAAAGCATCCACCTTATGGTCGGCTTTGTTCCCACGCTAGCCGCCTTCAACTTGAACTTGACTTTGGGACTACTGGCATCGGGAACCTTGATGTACGCCTTGAGCGAAAGCTTGCGGATGAGCGGCATAGATGTGCCCGTCGTATCGCGCGTCACCGCCCTTGCGGCGCGCAGGCGCGACTCCGGCAAGTACGTCATGGGCCCGGTCACCCTCGGGCTCGGCGCCCTCCTCTCCCTGCTGTTCTACCCCAACCCCGCGGCTTCGATCGCCATTTATGCCCTGGCTTTCGGCGACGGCCTTTCCAGCCTCGTCGGCAAGCTCTTCGGAACGGTGCGTCTGCCTTTCACCGGGGGCAAATCCCTCGAGGGCAGCCTGACATGCCTCGTCGCCGTTTTCGTCGCCTCGATGGCGGTGCGCGGCGAAATCCTTCCATCGCTCGGAATCGCGGTTTTTGCGACAGCCGTCGAGGCGATGCCCCTCAAGGATCTCGACAATATCGCCCTGCCCGTGCTCACCGGGGCGCTGGCAACACTTCTGCTATAGCTTGGCGCTCACTGCCAGAGGTAGTGGGAATGGAGGCGCGACACGTAGAGTCGCGCCCCGACCACGAGAAGAGCCACCCCCGCGACGAGGATTTCCGGATGCCAGCCCGACACGAGCAGTGCCTGGCCGACGAGGAGGGCCACCGCCCCGACGGCAACGGTCCGGAATACGCGTTCGCCGGTGGTTTCGACCGCGACGAGGAGATTTGCCGCCGTGATGAGGGCGAGCGCCGCGACGAGCAACAGCCTTTCGACCGGATACGCTGAACGAATCAGGTTGGTCGGCTCGAAAGTCCCCGAATCGAGGGGGAGGGCCGAAGCCGCCGCTATGCCTACGCCGATAGCCGCCATAACGGCGCGACCCGGCCTTTCGTTCCTGAATCCTGCCGATCTGAGACCCGCGAAGAAAAAGGCACCGTAGCCACCGAACCTCGCGGCGAGCACGACGTGGGTGACGAAGCTCATCCAAGAAGGCGGCGCCCCCGCGTCGTAGAGCCGGGCCACGAGAATCCTCCCCGATTCGAAGGAACAGGAAAGCGCCCAGAAGGCGAGAAAGAAAATTTCCTCGGAGGCCGTCTTGCGGAAAGAAACGAGGATGGCGAAGAGGAGGGATGTCGAAAAGGCCGAAAGCAGGATCGCTCCCAGGGCCGCGAGCTGCCTCGATTCGAAGGAGATTCCGAATGCCGACCAGCTGAGAACGGCCGGGTCGGAATGGGCGCCCTTCGAAAGGTAAGGCAGGGACATGACCACGGCGGCGCCGAGAATCAGCACGGACAGGACGAAGAGGAACCAGTACGACCGGCGTCGCGTTGAGAGTGTCACGTGCCAAGAATACCCCTGACCCCCCGAAACTGGGAAGCGGAGCGGTCGGTTGTGGTCAAGTGACATCGCCCGCCATCCGATATGAGGAGAAGGAGTACGCCATGATCCGACGCGGTGTTGTCGCGGTGCTCGCCGTCCTCGCCCTCTTTCCTCTCGCGGCCGGGGACGTCGCCACCTT
>Ga0187814_10000162_pt1 | contig 18476 bp, 16 predicted proteins | sample NC_S_4_FD_132450 | JGI IMG/M metagenome (GOLD analysis project Ga0187814, IMG submission 132450) | Wetland sediment microbial communities from Neuse River Estuary, North Carolina, USA - ASW-S_4 | ecosystem: Environmental > Aquatic > Freshwater > Wetlands > Sediment | place: USA: North Carolina... | reverse complement strand
CAGCGCCGTCATGCCCGCGACGGGGAGCGTCGCAGCCTGCTCAAAGCTGACCCGATCCGGGATCTCGGCCAGCCGGTCGGTGCTCACCGCGGCGAGTTCCGCCCACGCCGCCTGCGCGAGCCCGACCACGCGAGCGCCCTGACGCGGGCCGGTACCGTCGCTGGCTGGCGCCTGCACGATTCCGGCCACGTCCCACCCCGTAACCGAGCCCGGCTCCATCGAGGCAAGCCGCTTCGTCTCGCCACGGTTGAGGCTGAACGCCCTCACCTCCACGAGCGCCTGATCGCGATCACGATCAGGGTCCGACACGACGGCTAACTTGGCATACGGAGGATCGGGGCGCGAGACCACTGCACGCATCCCGCCAAGCCTACCCACCAGCATCGAGCAGCCTCGGCGCGCGGGCTGCCAACAATCAACGTCACGAACGCTTCGACCCACAAGCGCGCTGAGACTCGGCAACGCACGCCGCGGAGCGCTCGGCACCCCTGCCTAAAGCCAGCTGTCGGCTCCGGCTCTCCAGATGGTCACAGCCTCTCAGCGCTCTCGCGAACTCGCCGATCGCCGCCTCGACCTCTTCGACACTCTCCTAGACGAACACGGAGGGCGAAGGCAGGTTCGCCGAGTCCTCGAGCGACTCGTCTCGCAGCCAAACGAGGTCGAGAGTCACCTCGTCGCACCGAAGTAGCTCCCCACAGGGTGAACGCTGTTGAGATCACGCGACAGCACCGACGCGGTGCATGTCCCGTTACGCCGCTCCTTTGTCGCCATTGCACTCGTTCAAACGAAAGGGACGTGATCGTGAAAGCACTCGCCGAGATGGTTGTCTTCGCGCGTGTCGGGGCTGGGCCACGCAGTTACGTCCGGGCCGCGGGGCCCCAAACCAGTGGTGTCGTCGAGCGTTCGCGTGAGGCTGACGCCGGCGGATGTCACGCCTGTCGGCGATGACGGCGCATATAGCGGACCGCTGCCGTGACGTACATCGTCACGGTGACGACGAAAACGGTGATGGCAGCGGGAACCGACCACCAGATCCTTGCCGCGATGACCGGTATCCCGACGAGCAGCCAGCCGCCGACCGCTCTGGTGAGTATTCCTCTGGCGCTCCGCTCGGCGAACCAATCGGGCACGCGGTTCACGGCCGGCATCATCCCACCCACACACGCTTCTGGCACGCGGCGGTTCTGGTCCTGCGACAGAGCAGCCACGCGACAGTGGTGTGATCGCCCGACCCCAGCTGTCTGCAAGCAGAAGCTAGCCGACGTCGCACCCGATCACTGCTCGTTCACGGACGGAGCAGTCGGGCAAGGTGGCGGCCCGGCTGCTGCTGGTCGTCCGGAGCGATATAGCTAAACGAGCGACCCGCTTTGCGCCCGCGAAGGAGAAGCCGCTCCGCGGGCTCCATCACTGCTGGTTTGCTGCACCATTGTTGCCGCGGTTGTCCGCCACGTGTCCGTGTGCACCCGTCTTCTTTAGGCGCTCTGCTCCCTCGGGATCGAGTCGCCGTGGCTCCTGCGCTTCTCTGATAAGGAAGAGGTCCCAGGTTCGAGTCCAGGATCGCCCATGGTTTTAGTCGGTTGCGATGGCGGCCAGGATGTCGAGGTTGGCCGCTCGGCGTGCCGGCCAGGTGGCCGCGGCCAGGCCGAGCAGGGCGGAGAGGATCAGGAAGGCGATCAGGCTCGAGAGGGGAACCGCGATCGTGGTGACGCCGTTGTTCCGCAGCGCATAGGCCAGGGCGATGCCCAGTGCCGTCCCCCTCAGAATGCCGACGACGCCGCCGAACAGCGCGATGATCACGGACTCCGAGCGGATCATCGCCCGGACCTGACGGCGCTTCATCCCCACCGCCCGCAGCAGGCCGATCTCGTGGGTGCGCTCGAACACCGAGAGCATCAGCGTATTGACGATGCCGATCAGCGCGATCAGGATCGCCAGTGCCAGCAGCACGTAGACCAGACCGAGCAGCTGGTTGACGCTCGCCTGCTCGGAGGCTTCGAACTGGGCCCGCGTCTTGAACCCCACGTTCGCGTATGGCTGCAGCGCGTGGTTCAGATCCCCGCCGAGACCGCGGGCGCCGGGAGTCGTGCTGAGCAGAACGGCGATCGGAAGCGGGTTGTCGAAGTGCGAGAGGAAGAACCCGTCTCCGGTGACGTAGCTCCCGAGCAACGGGTTCGATCTGAAGATCCCGCCGATCCTCATTTTGGTCGACCCGGTCTGGGCGAACTTGACCGGCACGGTCGAGCCGACACGGAGGTGGTCCGTATCGGCGGTGCTGGTGTCGACCAGCAGCTCGCCGGCGGCCATCGCGGGGGCTCCACTGCCCGCGATGATGTGGAGGGTGACCGTCCGTGAAAGGTCGGCGGGGGACGCCGCGACGAGCGTGGACAGAGAGCCTCGGAACTCGAACTGTCCTTGGTACACGGCGGTCGTCGTGGCCACGCCCGGGAGCCTTGAAACGGTGGCAACGACCGATTTGCTGAAGCCGCCCTTGCCACTGACGATGTAGTCCGCGCTGACCGCGCTGTCGACGCTGTCCTTGGCCGACGCGCTCAGCGATGCGCCCAGCACGGCGATCGTCGACACGAGCGACAGGCCGATCATGAGGGCCGCGGCGGTCTGCGCGGTCCGGCGCGGGTTGCGCGTGGAGTTCTCTTGCCCCAGCCGCCCGGGGGTGCCGAGCAAGCTGGCCAGCGGACGCCCGAGGGCGCTCGAGAGCGGACGGGCCATGAGCGGTGTGAGCATGCCGGTTGAGATGGCGACGGCCAGCGCGCCGGCACCCACCAGCAGGATGTCCGGCTTCGTCAGCCCCGCCAGCAGGGCAGCGACGCCCGCCAGGCCGATGCCGGCGCCGCGGATCACCTGCCGCCGCCGTACGGATCCCGTCTGGTCTTCGGTGTGCTCGACCAGCGCGGCCACGGGTGCGATCCGTACGGCGCGGCGCGCCGGGATGATCGCCGACAGCATGGTCACCCCGACGCCGACGCCGATCGCGACCAGCGGCGTACGCGCCTCGAACACCAGGGGCGACGACGGCAACACGATGCCGAATGCCTTGAGCAGCGCCTTGAGACCGAGCGCGGCGACGACTCCCAGCCCCAGGCCGATCAGCGAGGCCGCCAGCCCGGTCACCGCGGCCTCGCCCAACACCGATCCGAACACCTGCCGCCGGCTGGCGCCGACGACGCGCAGCAGCGCGAGCTCCCGGGTCCGCTGGCCGACGGTGATCGAGAACGTGTTGAAGATCGTGAAGCCGCCGACGAACAGCGAGATCAACGCAAAGATCAACAGGGCCGTCGAGATGAACGAGAGCTCGTTGTTCACCGCGGTCGAGAGCTCGCTGGCGACCGTCTGGCCGCTGACCACCTCGACCCCCGGTGGCAGGATCGCTTCGATCGCCCGCTGCAGCTTGACGGTGTCGGCTCCCGGCGCAGCCAGCACGCTGATCGTGTCGTAGTACCCGCGGGCATTGAACAGGGCCTGCGCCGTCGCCGGATCGAAGCCGGCCAGCGTCACCCCCGCCAGGTTGTCGTCGGCGCCGAAGGTCACGATCCCGGTGATCGTGAATGTCTGGGGCCGATTAGGCAGGTTCACGAGCACCCGGTTCCCCACCGCGAAGTGGTATTTGGTCGCTGTCGCCTTGTCCATCACCACGTCATTCGCGCTGGTGGGTGCGCTGCCGGCGACCAGCCGGTATGGAGACAGCTGTGGATTGGGGTCGAACGAGAACCCCAGCGTCGAGCCGCCGCCACCTCCGATCGCGTCTCCGTCCCGGGCCAAGAACTGTGCGTAGCCGCCCACCGACCCGAACGCGTACGAAACACCCGGCACGCGGCGCACCGCCGCGGCGATCGACTGCGGGATCGGCTTGCGGTCGGCGGTGCTGTCGACCGCAGCTGTGGCGTTGTTGTTGAAGGCAGCCTTTCCACGGATCTGGAAGCTGACGTGCTGGTAGGCGGTGCCGATCAGGCCGTCAAACGTGCGGTTGAGGGTGTCGCCCAGCACGAGCGTGCCGGTGATAAACGTCACCCCAAGCACGATTGCCAGCGCGGTCAGCGCCAGGCGCAGCTTGCGGGCCATCAGGCCCCGGACCGTGACTCTGCGCATCTCAGTCCCCCAGTCGTTTCATCTGCTCGAGCACCGCATCGGCCGTCGGCGAGTGCAGCTCCCCCATGATCTTCCCGTCGGCTAGGAACACCACGCGGTCGGCGTATGCCGCCGCCCGCGGGTCGTGGGTGACCATCACGATCGACTGCCCGTGCTCGCTGACCGCGAGCCGGAGGAACTCCAGCAGCTCGCCCGAGGCGTTCGAGTCGAGGTTGCCGGTCGGCTCATCCGCGAAGATCAGCTCTGGCCGGCCGATGAGCGACCGGGCGCACGCCACCCGCTGCTGCTGGCCACCCGACAATTCGGTCGGACGGTGCGACAGCCGGTTGGCGATCCCGAGCTGACCGACCAAAGTGTCAAACCAATCCCGGTCGACCGGTGCCCCGCCGAGGTCGGCGGCGAGCGTAATGTTCTCCGCCGCCGTCAGCGTGGGGACCAGGTTGAAGGACTGGAACACGAACCCGATTCGGTCCCGCCGCAGCTGGGTCAGGGCCGCGTCATCGAGCCGGCCGATCTCATCTTCGCCGACAAACGCGCGCCCGGAGCTCGGCACATCGAGCCCCGCCATGCAGTGCATCAGCGTCGACTTGCCCGAGCCCGATGGGCCCATCACGGCCGTGAATCGGCCGCGTTCGAACTCCACGTTGACGCCGTCCAGCGCGCGGACGGCGACCTCGCCGGTTCCGTAGGTCTTGACCAGATCGATTGCGCGAGCGGCCGGTGAGATCGGCCGGTTGGAGGTGAGGGTCATTGCCGCGTCGAGTGAGTTGGTGAGCATGGCGGCAAGCTACGCGAGGGGTGCCCTCCTGTCATCGGCGCGTGGGCCGAACCTGGGCGTCCACCCCTGGGTGGAAGCTGACCGGTCGGTGTCCACCTGGCGACCGATGACACGCGCGTTTGCGCGGCTTATCGTTTGACGCGTCGATGACGCGCGCATTCGTCAGATGGTTCCGGCACAGCTGGATCACCCGCGGGCTCGACGGCGATGGCACAGCACCGCTCGAGGCGGTGGCGTGGCGCTGCTTCGGTGTGGCTCTGTTGGCGGCGTGCATCGCGGTCACGTTCACGACCCACCCATACCCGCGGCTGCATGGCCGCGACGCCGTCGTGCTCGCCTCGTTCGTCGGCCTGGTCGTGGCCGCGATCGCAGCTCATCCGGAGCGCACCGACGTCCCGACGCGGCAAGTGGTCCTGGCGCTCCTCGGTGTGATCGTCGCGGCCGGCGTGCTGGGCTCCGCCCAGCCCCACGGCGTCTGGATCGTCGGCCCCTACTACGTCGCGATCGTTGCGGCCCTCAAGCTCGATCGCCGGACGGCATGGCTCATTTTCGCCGGCGCCGTCGTGCCGTTCGTGCTTGGCTATCTGGTCAAGGGCCAGGGCGCCGGCGCGGCGACGTTCCTGTCCGGGATCCTCCCGTGGTTCTTCGCCATGCGCCTGCTCAACTACGTCAGCGGTCAGCGCGACGCATTGCAGGCATCCCAGGCGGCAGAGGCGCGGGCGGCTGCCGCAGCCGAGCGCGGCCGGCTCGCGCGGGAGATGCACGACGTGCTCGCCCACTCGCTGTCGGCGCTGGCTCTGCAGCTGGAGACTACGCGCCTGCTCGCGCGCGATCGCGGCGTCGGCGACGAGATCACGCAGGCGATCGACAAGGCGCACCACCTCGCCGCGAGCGGGCTGGACGAAGCCCGCCGCGCGATCGCCGCCGAACGCGGGGACGAGCGTCCAGGACCGGAGCGGATCGGCGCCCTCGCCGATGCGTTCAAGGAGCAGAGCGGTCTGCCCGTCGCCGTCGAGGTCCGCGGAGAGCCGCGCGAGCTCCCGCCGGAGGCGCGACTGGCAGTGTTCCGCACCGCGCAGGAGGCGCTCACCAACGTCCGCCGCCACGCCACCGCCGAGCGCGTCGACGTCAAGCTGGACTACGGTCGGGATAGCACCGTCCTCGTGGTCGAAGACCACGCCGTGCCGGGGGCCCCTCCGCCCGCTGCAATCGGCCTTGCCGGCGGCTACGGACTGACCGGGATGCGCGAGCGGGCCGAGCTCCTCGGCGGCCAGCTCCTCGCCACGCCGACGCCGAGCGGCTTCCGTGTGGAGCTGAGGCTGCCCGCGGCCTGATGACGGACACGGCCCCGCAGCGCGACCCCGTCCGCGTGTTGCTCGCCGACGACCAGCGGCTCGTCCGGGAGAGCCTTGGCACGCTGCTCGGCCTGCTGCCGGGCATCGACCTGGTCGCCTCGGCGTCGGACGGCGAGGAGGCGCTGGCAATGGCGGACCAGCACCGTCCGGACGTCGTGTTGATGGACCTGCGGATGCCGCGTCTGGACGGGATCGAGGCGACCCGGTGCCTGCGCGCGCGCCACCCGGACGTGCGCGTCATTGCGCTGACGACGTACGCCGACGACGAGAGCGTGCTCGGCGCGCTGCGCGCCGGCGCACGCGGCTACCTGACCAAGGACGCCAGCAGCGAGGACATTCGCACCGCGATCCTCACGGTCGCGGCCGGCGAGGCCGCGCTGGATCCCTCCGTGCAGCACCACGTGGTCGCGGCTCTGACGAGCGACGGCGGACGAGCCCCCGATCCGAGACCGCTCGCCGCGCCCGAGTTCCCCGATGACCTCACGCCACGCGAAGTGGAGGTGCTGAGGCTGATCGCCGAAGGGCTGACGAACGCGGAGATCGCCGAGCGCCTGTTCGTGAGCCCGACCACGGTCAAGTCGCATATCAACCACCTGTTCGCCAAGGCTGGCCTACGCGACCGCACACAGGCGGTCAACTACGCCTACCGCACGGGGATCGCGACACCACCACAGTGAGCGCCCACCCGCGACGCAGCGCAACCGCCCAGCCGACTCGGCGGTAACTGTGACCATGCGACTTGCCTGCTCCAGGAGGGTGTGAAAAGCGCACCCAAGGGTTTCTGGCCAGATCCGACAGCAGGACGAACACTCTCGTTGCGACCAGAGGTGACGGTCGACAACAAGACGGGCGCCGTGGAGGCGCCCATCCAGAGAGGAGGTTGGTCATGTCAGTACGAAGCCCAGGTCCTCAGGAGAAACGCTTCCGACGGGCACTGCTGAGGGCCGCTGGTGCGCTGGCAATCGCTGTTCTCGGATTCTCGAGCCAGTCGGCGGAGGCATTCACGCGCTCGGCCACTATCGCCACTGCCTCCGACGCGCGAGCCGCAACGGCGTCGTCTGGGACGGTGCTTGGCGGATTCACATCACAGGGTTGGCCAGTAGTCGTCGTGTTCTCAAAGAACGAGAAGCGGATCGCCGTGGTCGAGACGGGCCTGGAAATGACCTGCACGTCCGGCGAGAGCTTTGCGCAGCTGGATGGGTGGGCGCACCTGGCGATCCGGGCCAATGGCGGAACGCACATCGCCATCGCGATTCCGCCAAAGCCGGGCACCAGCGCTTCTATCACCGGAGGCTCGGACTCGTTCACCGCGACAGTCAACCGGTCCAGGTCGAAAATCCTGGGGGAGTGGGACCTGCGGCTCGACTTCTCCCTCGCGAACGGGCAGACCGATCAGTGCGATTCCGGACCCGTCACCTTCGCGGCGAAGCTGTGACGGACACCCGTTAGACCAGATGGCCCAATCCGCGGTAGGTGACCCGGCGAGCTCCGTGCCCGCCGGGTCACTCCGCGGTATCCACTTGCACTGGCTCCACGGAGCGATAGGGTCGCGTCTGATGTCCGGCACCGGCGACACCTGGCAGCCGAGTCCGCGTGACCTCAAGGCGTTGATCGAGGCTGAGCGCACGGGGATCCCGTTCGTGTACTGGCACGATGCGGATCGCGTGCAGCACATCCTGATGCTCGGCCGTGACCGAGCGCGTGTGACGATTGGCCGGCGCGAGCAGTCGGACATTCCGCTGAGCTGGGACGATGAGGTGTCACGGGCGCATGCAATCCTCGAGCCCGTGGGCGAGTCCTGGACCGTGGTCGATGACGGCTTGTCGAGGAACGGCTCGTACGTCAATGGCGCCCGGGTCAGCGGTCGCAGGCGGCTGAACGATAAGGAGAGGATGTGCTTCGGCAAGACGTACGTCACCTACCGTGAGCCCAGCAGCGGAGGGGGAAGCGAATCGACCGCGCGCGCCCCACACTCGCCGAGTGCCGTTCCCCTGACGGAAACCCAGCGCAGGATATTGGTCGCCTTGTGCCGTCCGATCGTTGAGTCGACGTCAACGACGCCGGCAACCAACCCGCAGATCGCGGAAGAGGTTCACCTCAGCGTCGACGCGGTGAAGGCGCACCTCCGTGCGCTGTTCGATCGCTTCGGCCTCAGCGAGCTTCCCCAGAACGAAAAGCGGACGAGGCTGGAAGCGATCGCCAGGACTCTCCTCGCTCCCCACGAGTTCTGAGCACAGGCGTCCCTCCCCACGATTGGTGAGCGCGGCTCCGCTCAGCGCGTCTTCAGCGTGATGGTCGTCCAGGCGCCGATCTGGATGCGATCGCCCTCCGCGAGCGGGACCAGGGCGTCGTCCTCCACGGGACTGTCATTGACGAACGTGCCGTTGGTGGAGCGCTTGTCCTTGAGCGCATATGTGCCGTCGCCCTGGCGGAGGAGGACGGCGTGTCTGCGTGAGACGCACGGGTCCTCAGGCGGACCGGAGAGGTCGATCTCGGGCGGCGACTCCCCGGACGGACGGCCCTTGCCGATCCAGACCTCCGTCCCGGTGACCGCGAACCGGCGCTGCTCGAAATCCGACGGGAATGCCAGATCGGGGCGCGCGGTGCGGTCGAACCGCGCGCGGTCGGCGGTGACGATCGCCTCCCACGCCAGCGGCGAAGCGGTGAAATCGTGGCCACAGCGCTCGCAAAATCGATCGTCGCCGGAACGAGGCTCTCCGCACACCGGGCATGGCCGCTGGCGCGTTGCCGGCGACGTGTCATCGTCCTCTTCCCGGGCGATCATCGGGACTCCGCACTGATCGCAGTAGTCCGGTGTGGCGGACGAGTGGCCGTCGGGGCAGATGAAGCTCATGCCGGACGGCCGACTCGCACGGTCTTTGTCGAGCGGGTGTCGAGGGTCATCTCGTCCACCTCCGCCACATCCCGGCGCAGATGGACCGTCCCGGTCGACGCATCTTCGACGTCCACCACGGCGCGCAGGAGCCTCATCGTTCCCTCGTTGCCGCTCTCGCTCGCGAGCTGAACCGCGCGACCGAGCTTGAAGGTGGCGTTCGCCTCGTCTCCCGCCCGGCGTGCCTCGAGCCCCTCCTGGATGCACTCGGCGAGTTCCGCCTGCCCGGTGTAGTGCGCGACCTCACGGTTGATTCGGGTGGAGAGCTGTCGATCTTCGGTCCAGATCGCCCTGATCTTGGCGTCCTGACCAAGGACCGAGTCACCCTCGACGAGCGTGACGCGGCCGGCGAGCATCTCCTCCCCAAGTCCCCGCGGCTGCACCTTGATGCACAGGTGGTAGTCCCGTGACTCACGTCCCCAAGCCCCCGTCGGATAGTCGGAGGTGAGCGCGTTCACCTCGACGGCGCGGTCGGTGAGCTCCTCGATGGTTGGGGCAACCTGCCGAACGAACGCCACGTGAGCGCCCTGGGGCGTCCACAGCCGCAGCGAGATGCTGCCGGTCGCCTTGCTCATCGCCGACTCGATCATCAAGCGAAAGTCGTCGGCCATCTCGGCCGGGTCCGGGATGATGTTGACGGTTCCGAGCAGAACCGAGGCGATGCGGCGCAGCTCACTCACCTGCCAGTCGGTGCCGACGCCGCGGCAATCGCATTGGAAGCGGCCTTCGCACCTGGCGAGCACTGCGTCGAGCTCCTGCGGCGTCTCGTTCTGATTCTCGCCGTCGGTCAGGAGGATCGCGTGGCAGACGCGTCCGGGCACCGTCTCGAACAGGCCAAGGGCGAGCGTCAGCCACGAGCCGATTGCAGTTCCGCCGCCCGCCTTCAGCGATCTGACCCAGCGCTTGGCTTCCTCACGAGTCGCGGCCGTCGCCGTCGCCAGTTCGGGAGAGGATGGGTAAATCAGCTGTGCACGGTCTGTCCCCGCGATGACTCCAAACGCCACCCCGTCGCGGATGCAGTCGATCGCGGCGCTCGTGGCCTCCCGAGCGGCCTTGATCTTCCGGCGCGGTACGGCCATCGAGCCCGAGGTGTCAATGATCACGATCTCGGCCGTCTCCGGCGCGGAAGCGGGCGCGCCGGCGTCTCGGCCGCCCACGCCGGCGTCTGGGCCGCCCACGTCCGACGTGACGGTGACGATCGCATTGACCTCGGAGCCGTCGGGGGGGAGGTATTCGTTCTGATAGACGGCGGCAGTGAAGGTGGTCATCGTGGCCCTTTCATCACGGCTTGATCTCGACCACGGCGACGGTGATGTTGTCCCGACCGCCAAGGTCCAGTGCCACGTCGGTCAACGCGCGAGCGATCGCAGCCGGCGCCGCCTCGGCCGGGAGCCGCTCGATCAGCTCGCCGAGCTCGGCCGGAGTGGCCAGGTAGTTCCAAAGCCCGTCGGTGCAGAGCACGAGGTGGCCCGGGCGCTCTGCACGGAGCGTCGTCAGCCGCGGTGGCCGCTCGGGCGCATCAGGTCCGACCCAGTTCGTGATCGAGTGAAGGAAAGGACTGCGGGCCGCCTGCTCAGGCGTCATCAGACCCTGGGCGATGGTCTCCTGCGCCCACGAGTCATCGGCGGTGAGCTGGCACGGGCCTTCCGAGTCGACCCAGTATGCGCGGCTGTCGCCGACCCAGCCGATCACGATCTCCCCGGCTCGACACAGGGCCGAGACGAGGGTGCAGGAAGGGTCGACTCGCTGCGTGCGCGTCGTCCACTCCACCTGTTCGACGGCTCCATGCGCAGCGTCGATCGCCTCCTCTGTGGTGGCACGCGCATCCCGCGACGGATCGGCCGTCGCCAGGGACAGGATCGATGCGGCGGCTTTGGCGGCGTTTCGTGCGGCGACGTTCCCCGCGCTCGCGGAGGAGATGCCGTCGCATACCACGACAGCCAGATTCCTCTCGCTCACCACATCGAGCTGGAACGCATCCTCGTTTCGGTGGTGAACAAGGCCCCGGTCGCTGACGGCGGCGGCAACCGCGAGGTCGAGCTCGATCCGGTCGGCCGCGCCACGCTGGCGCGCCCCGCACACGGAGCAGCGGCCCTCGGCGTCCCTCGCGGACGCCTCCGCCCCGCACACACGGCAGTTTCCCGCGGTGGGCTCCTCCTCAGCCAGGCGTGCACCACATTGCTCGCAGAAGCGGTCACCCTGCGCAAGGGGGGCATCGCACGCGGGGCAACGGAGCTCGGTGACCTCGCTCATGTCCACGTCCTCGGGCGGGCGCGGTTGGCCTCGTCGACGAGGCGGATGCGCTCGGTGCGGCTTGCCGACCGGCGAGCGAGCGCCCTGTACGAACGCTCGAGACCCGCCCGAAGCTCTCGCTCGGACAGTGGGTGTCCGAGAAGGCGTGCGCCACTGTTATCGCTTACCGCGCCCTCGAGAGTCAACTGGAGCGCGGCATCGAGCAGCTCTGCGATCAGCCAATCGCGCTGCTCGCCCTCAACGGGGAGCGCCTCCAGCAACGAGCCGGCCTTGACGAGCTCGTCCAGCGTCGGCGGCCCGCTCCCGTTGCGAGCACTGAGGCACCGGATGCGGGCCGCCTGCGCGTCGAGATATCCGCTGGAGGTATCGGGCACGCGCTCGTAGGCGGCGATCGCGCCCGCGCGATCTCCCGATCCCAGGCGGCAGCGCGCCAATCCAAACGATGCGCTCGTGGTCGATGGATCGGTCGCTGCGACGATTCCGTACCACCGAGCGGCCTCAGCCTGGAGACCGCCAAGCTCGCACGCAAGCGCAAGCGCCAGCTTGGGCGCGAGCTCTCCGGGCACGGAGTGATAGACGCCGGTGAAGGCCGTTCGTGCCTGCTCCGGGCGCTGCCGTGCCAGCTCCGCGAGTCCGCGGTACCAGCTGACACGCCACTCCCACGGGTCGTCTGCCTGGACCTTGGCGAGGAGCGATTCAACGCCTGCCAGATCCCCGACCTCGATCATCGCCGCGGCGAGGCGGAGGTCGACCTCGGTGGTCCGCTCGGGTGCGGCGCGGAGCTGCGCGATCATCTGTTGGGGGTCCGTGGCGGTGACCGCCGCGAGGTATCCGGCGCTCGGGTCGTCGCTGGAGACCTGGGGTCGCGGAAGGATCTTCCAGTCGGGGCGTTCGAGACCGGCGCGAAGGGCGCCCGTGAACAGCGTACTCGGCGCTGGGACCGGCCGGCCCTCCTCGTTGGCCACGACCTCACGCAGCACGCCGTAGAGCTGGTCGGCCATCTCCTCCGCAGACTGGAAGCGATCGTCTGGATCAGGAGCCGTTGCCTTGAGCAGGAATCTGTAGAGGGAATCGTGGCGCTCGAGGACCGGTGCCGCGTCCTGCGGCGGGAGCGTGAACCGGTAGGTGCTCTGGTAGCCGCGGAAATCGATGCACAGAATGGCCAGGGTGCGGGCAACCGTGAACAGGTCCGAGGGGACCGATGGACCCGTGGCGGCGATCTCCGGGGCCTGGTAGCCAACCGTCCCGAACACGGCGCTGGTCGGGTCGTCCATCCGGTAGACGCCGCCGAGGTCGATTAGCTTCAGCGAGTGCTGGGTCTGGATCACGTTGTCCAGCTTGAAGTCGCAGAACAGCAGCCCGAGCTCGTGGAGGTAGCCGAGGGCGGGCAGGATCTCGAGCATGTACGCGATTGCTTCGGCCGGTGGGAGCGGATTCGGCTCCCCGCCGTTGTCCTCGCGCCGAGCCGTCAGGAGCTGTTTGAGGCTCCGTCCACCCACGTATTCCATGACGATGTATCCGGAGCTTTCCTGCTGCACGAAGTTGAAGATCTTGACGATGTTCGGGTGCTCGACCTCAGCCAGGAAGCGTCGCTCCGCGAGGGCCGCGGCAGTCGCGTTGCTATCCCCGACGTTCAGCAGGCCCTTGAGCACGACCCATCGATCGGAGACGTTGCGGTCGCGCGCGAGATACACCCAGCCCATGCCCCCGTGGGCGAGGCAGCCGACGACGTCATACTGGCCCGCGACGAGCTCGCCCGGCGCGAGCTTAGGCGCAAACGAGAAAGGAGCACCGCACTTGCGACAAAACCCCCCCGCGCGCCCGGGGGCTCCGTCGCGGCTGCGGCCCACGGGCTCGTCGCAGCGGGCGCAGAAGCGGCGGCTCTCCGCGACCATCGGGTCTGTCATCACCGCGTCCGCGGGGTCGCGGAACGGGACGGGAGCGATCTCCACAAGGCCGGCCCCCAGGCGGTTGCGCACACTGCTGCGGGTCCGGGCTGTGCTGGAGCGCCTGGACGAGGTGTAGGAAGCCACGGTACCTGTGCTCAGCCCTTGCGATGGTTTGGGCTCACCGCCTGGACGGGCGACTGGCGTCGCGGCACGTGACGGCGCCATCCCGCACAGGTCGCAGTAGCCGTCGACGATCTGTCCCGTGCAGCCGGGCTGTTCGCAGTTCACGGCGTGGCCTCGGCGGCGGGTCGTGTGTCCGAGAGGGCCTGCTGGTAGGCCCGCAGGAGCTCACCGGCGCGGCCCAGGTCGGTCGGCGCCGTGTACAGCGTGTCGGTGGCGCGGGCGAAGATCTCCTCCAACCGCTGATCCTCGACGAGCCCAAGCCGTGCCGCCTTCGCCTGATACGCCTCCAGCAGCGCACGGAGCTGATTGCGCGCCTCGATCGGCGCGCGGCTGGCGTCGCGTGCGCGCCGCGCCTCGTCGAGCAGCGCCTCGGTCTGTGCAGTCCACGCCTCCAGTGCGTGGCGTGCGTCGCGCCACGCTCCCCGGCGGACCAGCTCGGCGATCTCGGCCAGGTCGTCTTCGAGCCCCTCGCTCCGCTCAGGCGCCGCGGGTGCCTGGGGGACCGAGATCTTGACCAAGAGCTCCTCGCGGACTGCCCGTGCCTCGCCAACCGTCGTCTGCAGTGCTGTCAGCAGGGCACGGGCCTCCAGCATCCTCGCCTCCGCTCCGCGCCGGAGCGCGGCGCTTTCCTTCAGGTCGTCCTGGATCACGCGCAGCTCCCGCCGCAGTGCGTCCACGTCCCCCGGCAGGACCGACAGCGGATCCGTCGCGACCCCTCTCGCCAGCACTTCGAGCTTCCGGGACATTGTCTCGAGTCCGTCGCGGCCGGCCTCGCCGAGCTCCTCCGCCTCTGCCTGCAGCGACTGCAGAAGACGCCGCGCGGCGTCGACCTTGGGGACCAGTCCGTCCCACACGTCGGAGATCCGCCCGAGGACCGTCTTCACCTGATCGAAGGAGGTGGACATGGCCTGGAGCAGGGCGTCCGGCGAGCAGTGCTCCGTGTGCTCGAGGCTGCCGAGGAGCCTGCGTTCGGAGAGCCGCACATCGGATCGTGCCAGCTCGATCGAAGATCCGGTAAGCAGCGATCGAAGCTCGTCGGCGTGACGGGACCCGCGTAGCTTGTCGGCCCGATTCAGCAACTCCTCGAGCAGGCCGTGCCGGCGCCACAGCTCCGTGAGCTCGGCGCTCGCCGCCGACCAGCGCTCCGCCGACTCTCCGCGGAGCGTGCTCGACTCGAGCAGCTGCCGGCTCGAGTCGATCTCGAGCTCTACCAGGTTGGCGGAGATCCGCTCCGCCGCCTGGTGCAGCTGGCCCAGCTTCTGATCCAGTTCCGCGGATCTCATCTCAGAGGTAGTGTGCGGTTGGCGGCGCCGGTGTCCGGGAGAACTTCCCGAGCCAGTGCGAATAGATCGCGCGCCACGCCCCGTCGGTCCGCATCTGGGCGAGGACGCCGTTGACGAAGCGGACGAAGTCGGGATGCGTCTTGTCGATCGCCATGCCGTATGGCTCGTGGGCGAAGCTCGACCCGACGATTTGGGTGTAGGGATCCTGCGCCTTGAAGCCGAGCAGGATCGAGTCGTCGCTCGTGATCGCGTCGACCAATCCCTCCTGGAGAGCGACCAGGCAGTCGGTCCGCTGTCGCACCGGGTACCGGATCGCGCGCGGGGCAATCTGCGCGAGCGTCTGGATCGAGGTAGATCCGATCGTGGCGCAGACGCGCCTGCCGGCGAGGTTATCGACGGTTTGAATCGGAGAACTGGTCGGCACGAGCAGCTTCTGGCCAGCGTCGTAGTACACCGTCGAGAAGTCGACCTCCTTTCGCCGCGAGCAAGTGATCGTCACCGCATCCGCGACGATGTCCACGCTCCCATTCTCCACTGCGGGGATCCGCTCGTCGGTCGTGAGCGCCTTGAACACGATTGCGTTTGGGTTTCCGAAGATCGCTTTGGTGAGCTGGCGCAGTATGTCGATCTCGAACCCCTCGAGCTGGCCGTCGATCGGGTTGAAATACGCGAACAGAAGGGTGTTCTGATCGACGCCCGCGATTAGGTATCCGCGACGCTGGATGCGGGCCATGAAGCTCCCGGCGGGCATCGCACCGGGAGAGGGCATTGCGGCCGGGGGCGGGAGGCTGGCGGTGACATCGCCGCAGCGAGGTTCCGGCGACCCCGTCGCCGAGGTGTGCGCTTGCGGCGCCGGCGTGTTCAGTGCGGCGAGCGCAAGTCGCTGGGCTGGGTCCGAGCTCGACCCGCACCCCGCCAGCACGGCCGCTACCACTGCCATCGCGAGCACATAACCGACGATCCGTCTCACCGGTATTCCTCCAACCTCTGCCGAAGGCCGATCAGCGCAAGGCCCGCGACGAGGAGCGTGAGCAATGGGATCGCGACCGACAGACCCGACAGGGACGACGTGCCATCGGCGGCAGCGCTTTTGAATCGACCTTGAGCGGCGATGATCTGGCGCGTCAGGTCATCGCTCAGCCCGTTGGCGACGGACGGCGTGGTCGGCGAGGATCTGAACGCTGCGAACTTGGTGGCGAGGCGGTCCGCAGCGCTCGTCGTCCCCGTCCTTCGCGCGAGCACCCCGATCTCGCCGATCAAACCGGAGGGCGGTGAGAGGACGTTGATCACCCGAGCGAAGTCCACCGGGTCGGTCTCGTCGCTTCCCCGGCCGACGCGCGTGAGGCTCTCGTCGCCCTGCGCCCGCGAGAGCATGACCCTCGTAGCCGACAGCACCTCGACCGAGTCAGAGCCCTGGCTCCGGGCTCGGCTGAGCGCGCTCTGCTCGCCGAGCAGGCCGACGATCGCCCAGATCGAGACGCCGATGAGCACAACCGTTGCCAGCAACATCGGAACGTTGAGGATCCGACGGCTAACGTGGGCCACGTACAGCTGCGTCAGAGCGAGCAGCCCCAACGCGGCGGCGATGACCAGCGCCAGCACGACGAGGGCCGCGTCCCCGGTCCCCGTCGCGTAGTTGTCACTGAGGCGCTTCGCCTCGGCGCTGTAGACAAGATCAGCCTGCGGGAGAATCGTCCCGTTGAGGAGCCCCGCGGCCTGGCGAAGGTACGCCGCCCCGACGGGAAAGCCCTGCCGGTTGTTGGCTCTCGCGGTTTCGATCAGTCCGCTGTAGACAGGCAGCTGCTCGGTGATTGTCACCAGCGCTGCGTGCGCGGCGGACGAGCCACCGACCTCCCGCGTGAGCGCCGCGAGCGAGTAGCTTGCCAGCAGGAGATCCTGACGGTAACGCGTGCGAAGGGCCGGTGGCTCGAGCCCGCCCGTCAGGAAAGTCGTCGTTGCGGTCGCCTCGGCGTCGCCGAGGGCGCTGTACAGCGTGGCCGCCTGTACCAGCAATGGTTCGGTCTGCGACCGAACGGCCTGCGCGGCCTGTGACCGGGAGCGCTCGGCGGTCGTGGCGATCACTCCGAAGAGCACGGCGCCCGCCACCACCAGGACGGACACGAGTGTCAGCCTCCCCGGCGTTGTCGTGACTCGCTGGCGAAGCCAGTCGAGTGTCCAGGGGCTGCGCGTCCTCGTCCCGGCCCGCGGGAGGGTGGCTACAGACTGCTGGCTCTCCATTGCGAGCTCGGTACGACGCGACACCAACACGCCGCGATTGTCGAGCTCCTCGCGCAGGCTGTCAGGTCACCCAAGGTGTCGTTCTCGACACCTCCGTTCACATTCTCCGAAGCGAGCCACGATCGTCGTGGCACGCGCCCTACCCCCAGTCCTCGTGCGCTCACCGGCGCAATCTTATCCCCGCCACCGCGGGCAACGAATTCTGAGCGAGCAGTAGTCGCTGAGTGCGCACCGGCGTGGTGTGGCATTCGCACGCTGACGGGCGGCACCTACGACCCCGCCGCCGCGACGTTCACGACGCCGGTCGGGGAGCACAAGCACTACGTTGCGACCGATCACATGGAGTCACCCCAGCTCTGTGCACTCGGTCGCGACGGCGTGCTGCGGCTCGTGCGTCGTTCCCGCCTGTGCTTTGACCGGATGCTGCGGACCGGGACCGTCTTCCACATGCTCAGCTCGCTCGACGAGCTAGGCCGCACCGGCTTCACCGCGATCGCCAGCACCGCGGCGGAGGCCGAGGCGCTCTACGAGAACACCCGGGCGACGCTGTTGGAAGAGGCCGAGCTTGCCGCCGCGACGCGCCCAGGATCGCGGCCGTCGAGCGCGCAGATGTCGACGGGTGGCGGTAGTAGAGTGCTCGTCGCCCTTGGGGCCGGGAATGCGTAACGACGGAAGGAGAGCGTGATGGGGTTCTTGGACAAGGCCAAGGCGGCTGCCGAACAGGCGGCGGTGCGGGCAAAGGAGGGCGTCGAGGATGTCCAGACCAAGCGCAACCTCAGCCGCGCCTACGAAGACCTCGGACGGACCGCGTTCGATCTGATCGAGTCTGGTGCCATCTCCCACGAGCGCCTGACGGGGCAGGCGGACGAGGTCAGGACGCTGCAGGCTCAGGCCGCCGAGCCGGTCGGAGCCGCGACCGCCGCGCCCGGAGCCGCGAGCGCCGCGCCCGGAGCCGCGAGCACTACGCCCGGAGCCGCGACCTCCGCGCCCGAAGCCGCGAGCGCCGCGCCCGCTACGCCCGGAGCCGCGAGCGCTACGCCCGACGGCAGCCCGCCGCCCTCGTTTGACTGACCGGCGCTCTTAGGCGCGGCACCTCGCCGGCGCCACCCGATGAACCCGGCGCCGTCAAGCGCGCCGGTATCGTCGCCCACGCATGATCTACAGGGCATTGTTCGAACTCGCGCTGCGTCGGGTCGAGCCCGAGCGTGCCCACGAGATGGCCAAGCGCTCGCTCAGGGGACTGAGGTCGACGGCGGCTGGCCGAGCCCTCGTGCGCCACTCGGTCGGCTCGACCGATCCCAGCCTCGAGGTCAGCGCGCTCGGACTCACCTTCTCCAGTCCTCTGGGAGTGGCTGCGGGGGTGGACAAGGACGCGACCTGGTTCGACGATCTCGGTGCTCTCGGGTTCGGGTTCGTCGAGGTGGGAACGATCACCGCACTCGCGCAGCCGGGCAACCCGAAGCCCCGCGTCGCGCGGGTGCCAGCCAGCCATGCCCTCGT
>Ga0187814_10000161_pt1 | contig 18532 bp, 17 predicted proteins | sample NC_S_4_FD_132450 | JGI IMG/M metagenome (GOLD analysis project Ga0187814, IMG submission 132450) | Wetland sediment microbial communities from Neuse River Estuary, North Carolina, USA - ASW-S_4 | ecosystem: Environmental > Aquatic > Freshwater > Wetlands > Sediment | place: USA: North Carolina... | reverse complement strand
TTGCTAATCGGCCCTACGGTCCTCGGCCAACCCGGTCGCCTCCAGCGCTCGCCAGAGTACCCGCACGAGCTCCTCGTCCTCGACCTCGTCTGGTGGATTCAAGCCCACGTTCATCCCACCGCGATCGGCCAGTCGCTGCAGCAACTCGTCGCTGCCCGTTGACCAGAGCTGATCCCGCAACGCGTGGGCCAGCCGGCGTGCATCATTACGGTCCACGGCGGATAACACTCGCCAAGCTCAAGCGGGCAGTAGTGGCGACCTAAAACGCCGGCGCGGCTCGCGAACACACCTCGTCCGCGTCGTCTACGACCGGAGCGGTGAGCGGCGCTGTGGGCAGCATCCGATCCAGCAGTGCGAAGGCCGAGCGCTGCAGCTCCTCGAGGGTGGGGGCGAGAGCCGCCCGTGCAGCCTCGCGCGCGGCGGCTCGGCCTGCTCCCGCTCGTGCTTCTCGTGCGATCGTTGCTGCGGCGTCGCCGGCAATCTCGCGCGCGGTGGCGCGTGCGAGATCTCCGGCGATGTCGCCGACCGCGACGCGCGCGGCAGCCCACGCGGCCGCCCCGCCCGAGCCCCACGCGGCCTCGCGAGCGGCGGCTCGTCCGGCGGCCCACGGGGCCCAGGCCGCGGCTCGGGCCGCGCCGAGCGTCGCGGACCAAGCCGCGCGAGTGTCACGTCGTGCGACGCCCAGCGCGACGAGTGCCGTCTGGAGATCGGCGACGTCCACAACCGCAGGCAGCGTCGCCAACTGCCGCGCTGACCCGGTCAGACCCGCCAGGGCGAGCCATCTCGGCACGTAGGTGCGGATCAGCCAGTCCATCGCCATCCACGACCGCGCTTCGTCCAGGCCGTCGTCAGCAGTGCCGATCGTGCGCGCCAGATACGGGCGCAACCGCTGACGCGGGGCGTCCTCGAGACTGTCGTTGAGCGTCGTACAGAACGCGCGCAAGACCGGGCTAACACACGCAGGGTCATCGCTGTGCGGCTCGCCCGCCAAGTAGCTGACCCACTCCATTGCACACCGCCCTTCGTCGGGCGTGGCATGCGTCCCATACGCAAGCATGTAGTCGGGGCCCATCGTTCCTCCTGTGATCAGCTGGCGGCTGCTCGGATTGTCACGCGGCGCGTCGCGAAGTCAAGACGGAGCTTCTCTATCGGCGGCTAGTCGGTCGGCCTGGGGGGCCCTCGCGATCTGGCGCACCGGGGCGAGTAGCGCTTGCAAGAGCCCTGCGGGCGCCAGGAACCGACAACGGAGGTCCGGGACGGCGAGGTTGCGCCAGGGGGTCCCGTGAGCGTCAGGGATCGGCTCGGTCTCGCGCCGGCGCTCCCTCCGGGGAGCGGGGCCGATGAGTTCCCAGATCAGGGTGAGTTCGCCGCGTCCCCGGCGTGGCGGGCACCGACCGAAGCCCCCCAACGCGGACGACAGCCGGGTCACCCAGATCGGGTGATGATCACGTGGGTTCCATTGGGATCCTTATGCAAAAGGAAAGGAGACCACTGATGGCAGATCAACCCGACGACACGCCGGTCCTTGACTTGCTCGCAAGCATGACGGCGAGTTCTCTAGAGGCGTCGAGCCTGGACCCGGAGACGCTGATGCTCGTCCGGATCGCGGCGCTTGTCGCCGTCGACGCCCCGACGGCCTCGTACCTGATGAACCTTGGCGCGGCCAGTGAAAGCGGCGCTGATGTGGAGCAGATCCAGGGCGTCCTCGCGGCAGTTGCCCCGATCGTCGGCACCGCGCGCGTCGTTTCGGCAACCGGAAAGATGGTGGAAGCTCTCGGCGTCGCGCTTGACCTCGCCGAACCCGGGCCTGAATCAAGCTGAGCACGATGGCGGTTTCGGAGGCTTCCGCGGCAAGCGCAGTAGAGCCGATCTGTTCACTGCCGATCGTCGGTGAGACGACGGTTGAAGACGCCGTCTTCTACACCGCTGTCGGCGTGGTCACGATCGCCGGCCTGGTGGCGTGGCCAACCGCGGCGCTGATCGGGACCGGGCACGCGTTGCATCAGCGCGCTCGGAATGTCATTCGCGCGGGCGCTGTCGGCGAAGCGCGTGAGGGCGTCATCGAGGCTGTCGAAGACGTCCTGTGACGGCGCCGGGACGTCTAGAAGCCGCCGTGGTGAACCTTCGCAGCCCGCAGTGCGGACGCGGCCGCCGGGACGGTTCTCTAGGCGCGCGCTTGAACGGCACCGACCGCGACGGAGCGGTTGGCGTTCGCTGGTTGCGAGAACCAGCGCTCGGCCGGTATGGCACGGCTGAGCACCACGGCGAGTATTGACGCGCCGCCGGCGATCAGCAGACCGGGCGGCGTGACCGGCGCGAGGCCGAGGAAATTGCGCAGAGCAGGCACGGCGAGCGTCGTTCCGACCACGGCCAGGGAGCCGCCCACAGCCCCTAGCACGGGCCGGGTCAGCCGGCCCTCGGACTGGCCGAGGTCGACGGTTTGGGCGAGTTGCGTTGTGACGATGCTCAGGTATGCAATGCTGCGGCCGGTCGCGGGGCTGATGGCGCGCGAAGCGAGCAGGTACGCGCCGAAGCTCGGCGCGCCGGTCGCGATTCCGCGTCGGATGATGTCGGCCCGAAGCGGTGCGTCAAGGGCGGTGCCGCCCTCGCGCGATAGTGCGGCCAGGTTCCGGTGCTCCGGCGGCTGGACCGCGACCGACACGGCCGGCAGTACGTCTGTGACGAGGTTGACCGTCAGCACCTGACGCGTGGTCAGCGGTGAAACGCCGCCGGTGAGGGCAGTGGCGATCATCAGGACGACCTCGCCCGCATTCCCGCCCAGCAGCAGGCCGAGTGCGCCACGCATGTTGTGCCAGAACCCACGGCCCTCTACAAGCGCCTCCGCGAGCGTTGCGAATTCATCGTCGATCAGGATGAGATCGGCCGCTTGACGCGCGACCTCCGTCCCCCCGCGCCCCATCGCCACGCCAACGTCGGCAAGGCGCAGCGCCGGAGCGTCGTTCACGCCGTCGCCGGTCATCGCGACGACATGTCCTCGGCTCCGGAGGATCTCGATGATCCGAAGCTTCTGCAGGGGCATCGTGCGGGCGATGACGGTCGCATGATCGAGCCGCTCCGCCAGCTTCTCATCGTCCAGGCCCGCGATCTCGTCGCCGGTCAAGATCCGCTCGTCCTCGGCGGGCAAACCAGCGTCACGAGCGATTGCCTTCGCTGTGGAGGGGTGATCTCCCGTCAGCATCACAACGCGCACGCCGGCCTCGCGGCAGCGAGCAACGGCCGCGGCTGCCCCAGGCCGCAGCGGGTCGCTGATCCCCACGAAGCCAAGCGCCGTCAGCCCCTGGGGATCCTCCACGCTGGCGTCCTCGGGTCCCTCGGCGACGAGCAAGATACGCATCCCCTGGTCGGCCAGCGCCGCCGCCCGTTCGAGCAGTTGCGTGCGCCCCGCCCTCTGAAGCGGCACATCGCGGCCCTCGAGACGCACGTATACGCAGCGCTCAGCGAGCACTTCGACGGCTCCCTTGAGCACTAGGCGGCCGTCTGCGAGCGTGGCGTGAAACCCGCGCGTCGGGTCGAACGGCGACTCCGCCTCACGCTCGTTCAGCCCGCCGCGGAGCCCAGCCGCGCGGGCGCCCGCGAGCACCGCAATGTCGGTCGGGTGCGACTGGGCATCGAGCGCATCCGGCGAGGGACTCGCGATCGCCGCCGCACGGAGAACGTCTTGCAAAGCGGGCGTGAGCTCCGTCAGCGGGGCCTGTGCCGTACCGGCGTCGGCGACGAGTGTCAGCGCAAGCGCGCCGGTCGTGAGCGTACCGGTCTTATCGACGCAAGCTACGTCGACGCGTCCCAGCGCTTCGACCGCGGATAGGCGCGTGACCAGCGCTTGCCGCCCGGCGAGTCGCCGAGCCACCGCAGCCTCCGCCACACCCGCGATCAGCGGCAGGCCCTCGGGCACGATCGCGACCGCCACGCTCACTCCCAGCGCGAGCTGAGTGACCGGTGAACGGCCCCACAGCAGGCCGGAAGCAGTCACCATCAGCCCGCTGGCTGCGACCCAGGGAAGCACTTGCACGAGCATCTTGCCGAGTCGCCTGTCCAGCGGGCTCTGGGCATCCGGGGAGTCGGCCAATGCGGCGGCGATCGCTCCCATCCGCGTGTCCTCTCCGACCGCGACCACTACCGCACGCCCGGTTCCGGCGACGACATCGGTTCCCTCGAGCACCACCCGGCCATTTTCACTCCCGTTTTCCGCGAACTTCGCGACCGGGAACGACTCGCCCGTGAGCGCGGCCTCGTCGACCTCGAGCGCCTCGGCGGAGATCATCCGCGCGTCGGCCGGTACGCGGTCGCCCGAGGCAAGCAGCATGACATCGCCCGGCACCAGACCGGTCTGCGGGATCGTCGTCTGCTTACCGTCGCGGATCACCCGGGCGCTGCCGGCGCTTCGCTCATGGAGGGCCCTCGTCGCGGCACCGGCACGACCCTCCTGCCACGCGCCGACGGCGGCATTCGCGACAACCACCGCCGCGATCATCACAACGTCCCCCATCACTCCCATCGCCGCCGACAGCGCCGCACCGGCCCCGAGCACCGCCACCACAGGCGATTTGACCTGCTCGAGCATCAGCTCTACAAGCCCACCTTGCTCCTGAAACTCGGGCCTGGGCCGCCAGCGCTCCTGCGCCTCAGCGCTGGTCAATCCCTGGGGCGTGGTCTTCAGCTCGCGCAGCACGTCCTCGACGCTCTGGCGACCCCAGCGCTCCGGCAGCGGATCGCTGAGACGTTCGACAACCGTGCGCGCGCGCCCGCCACCCCACAGACGCGCCGTACCGTCTGCCATCGCAATCAGCGCCGCGATGTGCGCCGGACGCATGCCGAGGCGGAACGGGGGCGCCGTCAGTGCTCCCCAGGTGGCCCCTGCGGCGTTCGCGGCGGCAGATATGAGCACCGCATCGCGGACCGCAGCGTCTCGCCGGGCTCCCGCCTGCACGATCGCGGTGACCGCCTCGAGCCTCGGCGCGAGCAGGTCCGCCCGCGCCGGGAAGCTCCCGCCCTGACCGGAACTCAGACCGATCGCCAGGTCGCAGCGGTCAAACGCAGCGGCAGACGCGGCGCTGTCGCCGACGACCGCAACCACGCAGCCCTCGTCCCGCAGATGGCGTACACGGCTTTCCGCTGGGCCCTTGACCAGCGGCACACCTGCTCGCCTGGCGATGCGTCGCACGATCGGCGTCGCGGAACGCGTGGCGAGCTCTAACCGGACGCCTGCCGCCGCACACGCATCGGCCAGCCCCTCGACCCCGCTCACGAGGTGGGGACGCAGCGACAGCGTGCCCGCTATGAGACCGTCGCGCTGGCGCCGAAGGACGAGCACCTGCTCGTCCGGCCCACAGCGCTGCTTCGCCCGCTTCTCCCCAGCGGCTCCGAGCAGCCAGCGCTCGCCGCCGACCTCGGCGCTTGCCACCCAGCCATCGAACGTACCATCGGCGCTCTGAAGACTCCGGATCGGGAACGAAAGCCCCCACGGAGACCCAGCCGAGGTCGAGACAGCACCAGCGAGCGCCAGCATGTCCTGCTCGTCGAATCCCTCCGCGGCGGGCAGCACGCTGCTCAGCTCCCACCCGCGGCAGAGGGTGCGCGGCTCGTCGATGACGACGACGTCCGGCCGCGTGATCGCGCGGCCCGGCCTTGAGCCCGCGACCGTCACCCCCGCGCGGATTACGCGCGCCGAGGCGCCGCGATCGGAACTCTCGCGCCCGGCAAGCGCTGGGATCGGATTGACCAGTAACAACGCCGTCAAAATCCGCGTGGGCGAACGCGTCGCGATTCCCGTCACCGCCGCATAGAGGAGCGCCGAATAGGTGACCCGCCCCACGTAACGCTCGAACAGCGTCACGCGCGCGGCTTTCGGTGGCCGGGTCGCTTCAAATCGCTCCTCCGCCTGAAGCTCGACCGTCACGGTGCCGCCGTACACACATGCCCCGGGATCCATGGTCGCCCCGGGGAACAACGGCTGCGCGCTGCCGTCGAGCGCGGAGTCAACACCGAATCCCGCGAGTACCCTCGCCGACAGCGGAGCGCGCTCCCCGCGCGACAACGTTAGCACCGCGCCAGGGTGCACCGCGGGATGGTCGCCGAGCCTGCGCTCGTACTCTTGCCATGCACGGCGGCGGGACGCAGACTCCGTCAGCAGACGTACGCCAGCGGCTCCGGCGAAGGCCAGACCGAGCGCGTTCCCAGACGCAGCCATCCCGACAGTCGCGGTCACTGCGAACAGGAGCTCCTTGCGCTGGTGGCCGAGCGTGTCCTCCAGCCGGTGCGCGAGTGGCGGAATCCCCTCGACCAGCGAAACGGCTCCGGCCGCCTCACCGGGCCCGCTCGTAGGTACCGGCGGGCCCTCGGTCCCCGCCATCTGCCTGGCAGCGAGCAGCAGAAGGCCGAGCGCGGCGCCGATCGTCTTCGCGCCGCCTTCGATGATCGGCCCGGGATCCAGCGGATGACTCGGGATCTCCTGCTCGCCCTCGGGACTAGGCAGCTCGAGATCGGCTATCTCATCAAGGATTCCCTGAAGGGTCTCGGTGCCTTCTTCGAGCTCGATCAGAACGCGACCGGTAAGCGGACTCGGCGAGACCCGACGCACCTCCGGCAGTCGGCTAAGGCGGTCTACAAGCCGCCGGCCGAGACCAGGATCGCGGTCAAGACCACGGACCGCGACGCGCGCCCGACGCGCGCTCGAGCGGGTCTCCAGCACCGAGGGCCGACCGGACCGAGGAGCGCATCCCGGATGGCCGCCGGCTTCTGAGCTCCGAGCGATCAGCCGCGAAAGGCGCTCGACGATCGTCTGTGCATCCTGTCGGGTGACGTCGAACTCGACCAGTACGTTCTCGGTCAGGCTGCTGGCCCGAGCGCGGATGACGCCGCGCAGACGTGTCAACTGCTGCTCGATTTCGCCGACTCGCGCTGCGGTCATCCCGGGCACGTGTATGCGTGCGCGGCCGGGCAGGCTGTGAACGATCCGCGGGGCCTCCGCGACCGCCGTCACGCCCACCCGCCGGATTTCCCAGGTTCGCGCTCAGAAGCCATTTCCATCGCCGCGTACGCCGATCTCGAAGCAGTCTCGCGCCAGCCGGAAGCAGCGGCAAGCACCAACCCCCGCCAGTCGGCGGGGTCCTTCTATGCTCGAGGTCCGCCCGCTCAGGCGCCTGCCGCAGCCTTCTTGCGGGACGCCGCCGGCTTGGTTGTGCCGTTGTGACTAGCGACCTCGCGGGCCTCGTCGACGATGTCGCGGCCAGCATGCACGACAGTACCGCCTATCGTCATGGTCCCGGCAGCCACGTAGCCAATCCCTCGACCGATGCCCTTGCGGACGCGCTCAGATGCAACAGCAGCGATGCCGACGCTGAGCAATGCGAGGCGAGGATCAACAAGCTCCATCGAGCCGCTCCTTCCGTCGTAGACAACTGGATCGAGCCTACTCTGCGCAGGTCCGCGCCGTCCATCGCAGAAGACCGTGGGCTGGCTACGGCTTTCCACTGACGGGCGCGGAGCCGCATCCGCCGAATTCAACCGGGCGTTCACAACTGCCAATCCCAGCGGGCCGGGTGAACACAGCTTCTTCACAACAAAGCTCCAATTCCTTCACGAGACGGCGCACCGCCGCGTCGAAGCTAACTCCTGCGGTGTGGCATGGACCTAACGACCGAAACGGAGATTTCAATGGGGTTGGTCGAGTTCTTACTCATGCTGTTGTGGGGTCAGGCACCGGGGACGCGGCGCCCGCCCCGCGTCCTGCTCGAGCGCCAACATGGAGCTGTCCGCCGACCAGCGGTGAGGCGAACTGCCGTTCGCCGATTGCCACGTAGCTAGAATCCGGGCGCGACCGCTTGGCCGCGACCGAAGAGAAGGGGTGAGGATGGCGCTATTCGAGGACGAAGTCGTCGCAGCGGTCGCGGCGACCGCTGCGGTACTGTCGCCTCGGGTGCGCAAGGTTGCGCGGAAGGGCGTCGTGTATGGCCTCGCCGGGGCACTCAAGGCCGGCGACATTGCCGTTGCTGCGGCTCGCGGGGCTGCCCGTGCGGCACAAGCAACAGAAGCGACTGCGCCCCGAAGCGCGAAGCCCTCGCCGCCCGCGGAGCAGCCGTCGACCCGCCCCGGTCAAGAGCGCAGCACGCGACCCCGTTCACGCTCCCGTGGCACGGCGGCGGGATCGTGACCGAGCCGAGCCACAACGGCGCATCTGGCGATCGGTCCCAGACCGAAACCACCCAGCGCGTGGTCACAGACGCGGAGCGGATCGCAGAGCAATGGGCAGAGCGGATCGGGCGCTGGGTGCTTCGCACGACCGCGCGTGCGAAAGAAGAGGCCGAGGACATCTGGGCTGACGCGCAGGCCGTTCGCCGCGATCTGTAGCGGCGGCTGCTCACGCGACGACAAGCGTCAGATTGCGCGCAAGCTCTTCGGGCCAAGCACAGCGTGATCGCGGACGGGAAATGCCGAACCCGAGCGCACCCCGTCGGCCGTCTAGTACGAGTAGACCTCCACGACCACGGAACATACGCCAGGTGACCACATTACCGCTACGATGACTACATGCGCGAGATCGGAGTTCGAGACCTCAAGCGTTCGCTGAGCGAGACGCTGCGGGCTGTTGCGCACGGCGAGCAGGTGCGGGTCACGGTCCGTGGGAGGGCGGTGGCGGACCTCGTTCCCGCGGGCGCTGCCGCCGGGGACGATCAGGTCCGGGCGCTGGTCGCGGACGGTCGGCTGACGCCTCCATCGCGAGCGCGGCCCAAGCGGGCGCCGCGCCTGGTGCGGACTCGGCAGAGCGCGTCGTCGTTGATCCTCGCCGAACGGGACGTCCAGCGCTGAATCTGTATTTGGACGCGAGCGCGCTCGTCAGGCGCTACGTCGCCGAGCCGGGAAGTGATCTGGTCCGAGCGCTCATGTCTCAGGCCAACGGGTGGTTCATCTGTCGCATCGGATTTCTCGAGACGGCGCGTGCGGTGGGACTTTCTGCAAGCGCAACCGCGCTCCGGTCTGTGCGCTCCGAGTGGCCAGCGTTCGCGGTGATCGAGCTCGATCAGCAGCTTGTGGAGCAGGCACTTGAACTCGCGCTACACCACGAGCTACGCAGCCTGCACGCGCTGCACCTCGCTTCCGCGCTTGTGCTTCCTCGCGAGGACTTGACGGTCGCGGTATGGGATGGTCGGCTCCATGCGGCTGCCCGGGCAGAAGGACTCCAGGTGCTACCCGAGAGCTTGACCTAGCGCCAACAACCGCAACCCGCCGGGGCCTTCCCCTATGCGCCCGAGAGGACTCGAACCTGCACGGGAGTTGTCTCCCACAAGGCCCTCAACCTTGTATGGGGCGTGTAGATGCTTCCACGGGCGTCCAAATCGTCCACATCGTTCAGTTTGCAGGACGCATTGGACGTAATCGACGATGTGGATGTTGTCACGGGTGTTGTCACGGTGAGCCTGGTGGGGCCACCGGCGCCAGACTCATTAGCCTCGACTTGGCCGGTCAATCCGACGTTAGCGGTGGGGCATCGCTGCAACACGATTCCCGGTGTCGATCAAATGGGCTAGTGGGGTGTAGCGCTGGCGGAGCCGATCAGGGCGTTTGGCGCACCGGGCTGGCGACCGTCGCGATCTCTGCGACGATGCGGTCGATGTCGCCATCGTTGAGCTCGGGGCCGATCGGGAGACACAGCCCATGTCGGTAAAGGCGTTCGGCGACAGGGTAGCGTAGGCCCTGCAACGAACTGTCGAGGAGGTGAATCGGGGTGAACACTCGAGCGGTCTCGACGCCTTGGGCCGCAAGGGTGCTGCGCAGCTCATCGCGCGTGCAGCGAAACTCGTCTTCGACAAGGACGCCGAGCGTCGTTGACGCGGTGCGGACGTCACTGGCCTTGGATCCGAGCGTGAGGCCGGGTAGCACGGCGAGCCGTTCGCGATATCGCCTCGCGGTCGCGCGACAGCGTTCGAGTCGGTCGTCGAAACCGTCCAGTTGACCGAGTCCGACCTCAGCCTGAAGCTCGCTAATGCGGCAATCGAGCGCCATCTCGCGTGCAGGATCTCGGAGTTCACGTGCGATCGCGGCCACGACCTCGTCGCGAGTGGTCAGCATTGCGCCCGTGCCGGTGTCGAGCAGCTCGCCCATCGATAGCGAGAACACCCCGGCTGTGCCGATCGCGCCCACCCGGGTCCCGCGGTACTCGGCGCCGAGGGCCGTCGCGCAGCACTCGATCACCCGCAAGCCGTTGCGATCCGCGAAGTCGATCACCGACTCCATCGGAGCGGGGTGACCGTAGGTGTGGAAGACCACGAGCGCGCGCGTGCGGTCGCTAATCCGCGCCGCGAACGCGAGCGAATCGAGATTCCAGGTCTCGGGCTCGGCGTCCACCAGAACTGCTACGGCGCCGCGGCGCATGACGGCGTTGGCAACGGCCACGGGCGCGAACGTTGGGAGGATCACCTCGTCACCGCGCCCGATGGAGGAAGCCCCGAGCGCCAGCTCGAGCGCCGCGGTCAAGCTGGAGCACGCGACGACATGGTCGCAACCTACGGTCTCGCCGAACGCTCGCTCGAACCGCTCTACCAGCGACATCGCCCCCGCCGACCCGTGTGCGCTGCATCCCCCAGCGAGAGGGCGCGGGCGAGCGGGGACCGACCGCGCGCGCTGAGCGCCGGCATCCGGCGGGAACGCGTCACCGCGAGTGGGCGCCCGGCGTGTCAACGGGTCTGCAATCCACCGTGCCAGAGAGCGCGAGCGTCCGACCATCGGGGCGAACTCATCAGCCGGCGCCGCCGTGAAGTACTGATCCAGGATGGTTCGCAGCCCGCCGCGAAGATCGTCGTCGACGAGCTCGAGGAAGCCGGTGATATAGCCGGGCGCCGGAGGCGGGCTTAGCCGCGCCGCTCGCTCGCGCAGCCGTTGATATGCATCCAGCGCCTCCTGCAGTCGATCGTCCTTGCGAGCAACGGGATCGGCGGACAGGATCGCGGCGACGCACTCCACCGGCATCCCCTGCAGTATCCGGTAAAGCTTGTCGCGCGGTGACCGGGTGGGATGCAATCTGGGAGCGCGTTCCTGGTATTGGTTGGGCCGCGGTTCCGCCCAAGCGGCCAGCACTTGCACGGGATCGATGCCGGCCCGCCTCGGTGTGAGCCCCTGGGCGAGGATCAGCAGCGCGATCTCGATGCACTGCGCGCACGTGCTGCAAGCTTGGCCGCCGTCGGCTGCCTGCCAGCACGAGAACTGCAGGTCGGTCAGGTCGTGATAGCGACGCCACAGCAGCGCCTGCACCTGAGGCGTGTGGAGTGGATAAGTGATCGATCCAAGGCGCAAGCCGAAGGCACGCAGTAGCCGATCGAGGGCGCCGTGAGTGACGGCCGAGGAGGCAAAGTGGCCATGCTGGATGACCTCTCCGTTGCCCGAGACGTTGTACTGGAGATCGGCCTCTGAGGCCATGAACGAACGGGTGATCCCGCTGGCGGCCGCGACGGCGATCGTCGTTGCCTGATACAGCAGCACATCGGTCAACTCGTTCACCGACAGCAGGCACCCCTGTCGTGACGGGAAGGCGTTGTCCCAGCACGCCCGGAAATCCGATCGCACTTCGACTAGCTCGACCGGCAGTCGACCCGTGATCTCAGCCATCACCCGCGCACGCGCCGCACCGATGTGGTCGTTCGCCCACGGCACCGGCGAAGTTGTCGTCACGAGTAGTGGGCGATCGGTCAGCTCGGCCAGCAGGGCGCTCTGCGTCAAGCTGTCCTTGCCGCCGCTGAACGACGCCGCCACGCGCCCGCTGCGCGCCAGGATAGGGGCCGGACGCAGGGTCGGCCCCTCGTCGAGGAGATCCAGCGCTGGGCGTCGGCTCTTCGCCTCGCCGTATGCCTCGAGCTGGACAGCCACGACCTCCGTCAGCCGCAGCCAGAACTCGCGCTCGCCGTAGCCCAGGTGGAACGGCAGCTCCACCCGGCACGGCCTCAGCAGCGCCCAGTGTGGGTGCAGGCAGATCAAGGCGAGCCGCAGCCACAGCGAACGCGGCACCGAGGCCAGGTCGAGCTCCGGAGGAAACGACAACCGAAAGCCATTGGCTTGATAAAGGTCGCTGTTCGGCGTGACGTCCCACCCAAACACAACCTCGTGCTCGCCGATCAGTGGCTCGTCTAAGCGCACGCGATGCACGGCGTGCGGCGATCTCACGGCGCCCGACCGACCCCTCTTGCGCGCCGCCGGAAGATCGCTTCAGTGGCTGCCCGGCCGGCACCGCGCGCACGGTAGTAGGTGCAGGCGAGCCGCCAAACGCGCGTTGCCCGGACCTCCTCCAGGCGCCCGCTCACGCGCTCGAGCTCGGCTCGCGTATCTCCGAGTGCGGTGTCGAGCGCAGCCGTCCGGGTGCCAGCTGCGCTTAGTGCTCTTCCCGCTTCGCTTAGCTGCTCCGTGAGTTCGCGCGCGAGCGCCGACCACTCGGTTGCCAGGATCGGCTCCAGCTCGCGACCCGACCAAAGCATCAGGAAACGCTCGGGACCGAAGGCGTCGAGCAGCATCAGCAGCAGACGCGCGGCGGGGATGTCGCACGAGCCGTCGGGGCGCGTGAGGCCGGGAACGATCCGGAACAGGTCGCCTCCAATTACGCGGCCGTGGCGGCGGTGGAAGCACGCGATCGCAGCCAGCACCGGCAACGCCAGGCAGCGAGCATAGAAGTCACAGGCTTGCACCGGAACCGGGCGATAGCGCGACGGTGCCAGATGGTGCAGCACGAGCGCGCCCGGGCAGCTGCGGAAGGCGCTATCGCGTCGCTTCGCGACGCGATAGGACCACTCGTTGTCCTCGTAGTAAGCGGTCATCTCGGGGTCGATCGGAAACTCCTCGAACGCCGCCCTTCGAACCAGCACCGCCGTGTGCGGCACCCAGTCGCACCGCGACGGCCCGAGCTGATCCGCGAAGGGATCGGCGCCCGACCAACTCGGGCGGAACTCGACCAAATCGTCGCGCTCGCGCAGCTCTCCGCCGCAGTGCGCTACCCGGCCGTCCGCGAGCACCACGCACGGCGTCGCAGCGAGCGCCTCCGGATGAGCGTCGAGCTCGGCGACAAGCCGCTCGATCGCGAAAGGCATCACCTCGGCGTCGCTGTCGAGCATCATCACGAACTCGGTGTCGACGAGCTCGAGCGCGTGCAGGCGCCCACCTCCGCAGCCAAGGTTGCGGTCCATCAGCACCACGTCGACCCGCGGCTCGCCGACAAACGCAGCGGCGAGCGATTCACGGACCTCCGAGGCGGAGTTGCTGTCCAGCACAAGCGCCCTGGCCTTGGTCTCGACGAGCACCGACTCGACCGCGCGCTGCGTCGGCTCGAGGCGGTCGTGGTTCAGCACGATCGCCGTGACTCGCAGCGACGCGCTGTTGCGGGCGCGCCCCTCGTCGCAGTGTTCGCGGGCCGTGCCGGGCGCGCGGCGGGCATGATCCATTGCGCAGGCCCGTAGGCGGATCCGGAGCGTGTCTACCGCACGATCCGGAGGCGGGTGGCGTCGGTTCAGGCCGGGCGGATCACGCAGACGGCGCAATGGGAACTCATGAAGCGCGTAGTCCGCGAGCGCGTCGACCTTGAACGAATCGCACGGGCCGACTTCGACCTGCTTGCCCAGCAGTGCCGCGGCGATCATCACGTGCACACGGTTCGTCCGCACGATCGCGTGGCGCGCGATCTCATCGAGCCACGCGGTCAGCGAGCCTGCGGTCGTCGGGATGTCGATGTTGCCGGGAGGCAACGGCCAGTGTCGGGGCGCCTCGAGGTCGGTGCGAAACGCGTTGAGCACGCCAGCGCCGTCGCGCCGGTGCGGTTCGTAGTCGTAATAGAACGCACCGTCGAGCGCGAGCCGAGCATCGCACAGGCCGCGTATCGCGTCAAACGACCGTGGCTCGCGCGCAAACACCACCGCCCGTGTGCGTCGCAGCGCCGCCCGAACCTCCTCGACCATGACGTCAAAGCTGCTGGGAAGCAAGATCACCCGCTCGAAGCGCATCTCGGCGACAGCGAGCGCCAACGGCATCCATTCGTGGTACGCGCGCGAGAAGGCGCCGCTTCCCATCAGGAGCGCGGTACGCCCGCCGCTCGCGCAGAGCTCCTCCACGTCGATCTCGCGATAGCGACGGTCGCTCAGCAGCAACCGCGTGCCCGCGCACATCAGCTCGTCCGCAAGGCCTCCGGGACCGCGAACCAGCGTCACGTCCGGACAGTCCCCCAGCTCGGCAAGGATCTCCGCACGGCTTCGCTCGCGAAGATCGATGTGCTCGGCTGCCCTCATCGCTGGCGACGATCGACCTGCTGCGCCGCTCTCATCAAGGGCGGGATTTTGGCAGCTTGTTGACGGTGGCGCACACTCTGGCTAGTGTCTGGCGCCCTAGACGGCGTCGCAGGCGTGGCCGCCGGAGATCGTTGAGTCCAATCCGTAAAGGAGCTGTCATGCGTGTCGAGAACACGAACATTGCGGTACAGCCAGGTCGGAGCGAGCTGCCATTGGTGCGAGACGCATTCAACGCCGCCGTCGAGCAAGAGTTGCTGGCCGAGGGTCACTTCGCCGACTCGCGGTACAGCTTCCAAGACGGCCCTCCCGGAACCCAAAGTTTCTCCGATGGTCCGCCCTCACCCAGCGGTGCTTCCGAGGCCCAGGCTTAGATAGCTGCAAAGCCTCCGCCATCGCTCCAGCGGCCGACGGCGGGACCGGCGCGCGCCTCGGCTCGACCATGTGAGCCCAGTCGCCCCACTCACCCCGTTCGTCCTCAAGGTCGCATCTCGCTGCAATCTCAACTGCTCGTACTGCTACGTCTACAACCAGGCGGACACGACCTGGCGAGGCCGTCCGGCGCTGATGTCAGATGACACGTTCGACGCAACGATCGAGCGCATTCGCCGCCATTGTCTGCTGAGCGGTCAGGAGACTGTGACGATCCTGTTCCACGGCGGTGAGCCCACGCTGATCGGGTCGTCGAGACTCGCCAAGATGTGCACGAAGGCGCGCGAGCACCTCGCGGGTGTCGCAGCTGTTAGCTTCTCGATCCAGACCAACGGCACCCGTCTGGATGAAGACTGGTTTGCAGTCCTGCTCGAGCACGACGTTCAAATCGGCGTGAGCCTCGACGGTCCCAAGGAGATCAACGACGTCGCTCGGGTCGACCGTCGGGGCCGCGGATCGTACGACGCGGCGGCGCGCGGAGTCACCCTGCTCGCAGACGCCGGCCTCCCATTCGCGATTCTGTCGGTCGTCCAGCTCGGCGAAGATCCACTTTGCATCCATCACCACTTTCTGCAGCTGGGGTGCAGATCGATCTGCTACCTGTTGCCCTCCTACACGCATGACACGATTGGGCCGGTACGGGAGAAGTTCGGTCCGACGCCCTGTGCAGATTTCCTGATCCCGATCTTCGATCACTGGTGGTCCGAGAGCACGATCGACGTCACGATCCGCGAGTTCTGGGAGATGGGACGCATGATCATGGGCGGCGCCTCCCAGGTCGACAGCTTCGGCAATTCCCCGCTCCACTTCGCCTTCGTCGAGACCGATGGGTCGATGCACGGACTCGACAAGCTGCGCTCATGCGAGGATGGGATGACCAACACGACGCTGAGTGTTCAGGACGCTGACTTTCGAGACATCGCTACAGCGAGCAGCCTGCACGCAGCGATCATGGACGGCCTGCCGCTGCCCACCGGCTGTCGCGCTTGCCCTGAGCGCCACACCTGTGCTGGGGGCTACCTTCCCCAACGGTACTCGCAGGCGCGGGGATTCGACAACCCGAGTGTGTGGTGTGCCGACCTGCTTGCGCTGTTCGCGCACGTCCGCACGCGGATGGGTGTCTCCCCCGAGGAGACGATGGCTCGACGGGCGTCGCTCAGGTCGCGGCCGTCCAGCCTGGTCCGCTAAACGCGCGCGGGCGTGGCGTCCCCGCAAACGTGAACGCCAGCCTCGTGCCGTCATGGTCGTCAGTTGCCGGTTGAGGCCGGCACGCTCGCCACGACCCGATCCTTCCGCCACTTGACGCCGCCGACCGGCTTGCTCGCAGACCGACAGCGCGTCCACGGACCGACGCAGCGCTATTTTCACCACCCCCTCCGCGGCGAACTCTTGAGCGGCAGCGGGAACTAGGCCGAGCCGCGCACGTGGCTCTCCGGGAGCAGCCCGCGTGCGCGGTCCTCGTAATCGATCTCGCCGGCGAGCGCGCCGGGCGCGGCCGCTATCTCCTCGTAGTCGGATCCGACCCGATGGAGGTCCGTCTGGCTGGTCGCGCGGTTCAGTGCCTTGACGGCGCCGTCGAATCGCTGCCATGCAATCTCGGGCCCGGGACGACCGATCTCGCCCCAGAACACGAAAAAGCTCCGCCACACGCGGGGCTTTCTGGATTTCCCAGTGCGCCCGAGAGGACTCGAACCTCCACGGGAGTTGTCTCTCCCACAAGGCCCTCAACCTTGGACGGGCCGTGTAGATGCTTCTGCTGGGGTCCAAATCGTCCAAATTGCGAGGTTTCGTGGGCGGATTGGACGCATTGAACAGGGTGGATGTTGTCAAGGGTGTTGTCACGGATGGTGACCGACGACGTCGTAGTCTTCGCCCCGCTTGCCGCGCCCTGAGATGCCGGCTCACCAGTGGCTAGCTCCGGGGCGCCGTCGTCCGTGGAGCGAATCCACCGCAGAGGCATCACTCCGGAGAGCATGCGCGGGTGGATCTGACAACGGACCCTTCCTCCTTCGGCGGAACCGCAGCGGCGAGCCTGTTACCGCAGAAAGAGACACTGGTGCTCACGCGAACGGAGTGGCGCGGAAGGTGGTTTGCTGCACTGCTGCGATTGCACGAATGCGATCGCCAGCCGCGGCGCCGGTCCGGCCCGACTCGGGCGAGCGCTCCGTCGCCGAAGCGCTCGCGCGACTCGAGACGACCGGACGACAAAAGGGATCGTGGGGTCTCCAGCCCGACGCTCGATAGCGGGCGAACGGACGAGCGCGGAAATCAACCCCACTTGCCGTGCTCCGACAGTGTTGCGCGCGCGGATTGACCGAATGCGGGCCGGGGCGAAAGAGGAGCGTCCGATTATGTGGTCGGAGGTGCCCCGCGGCTAGCCTGACCCTCGCGAATGTCGAATCGGCGGTTAGCGAGTCGATCGCGTAGCGGGACGACTTCAGAATATGGTCTTGGACCGTGGCGCACCTCTCCATGCGGTGGCATAAGCACGCGCGGGGCATCGTCACCAGCGTAGAGCCCGGCGATCCGGTCCACGTGTGGATCGATGGCTCGGTGCCGGCGGATAGTCGGGTCGAGGTGTTTCAGGTCGCTGAAACGGCGGTCCGCCGCGCATTGCGCAAGCTCGGGCGCTCTCCGGTGTGTTGATCACGGCTCGTCCTCTCGACCCTGCAGCAAAGGTTCCGACCGGCGCGGGTGTGCTCACTGTCGATTGGCGCCCAACGCAGCGCCTTACGGGTTCGCTGCGGGTCACGCGATACGTTGCGGTGCTCGATCGTCGCGCAACCTCTGAACCGCTAGACGTCTTCAGTGAGGTGAGTATTTCAACGATTTCCACGGGGCGAGATTTTCAAGCTCGATGTAGAAGCTTCGCTACTCGGGATGCCGACCGGCCTTCCCTTACCTTCGATCTCGTTTGGTAGTGGCGCGCACGAAGTGTCGATGACTGCCGTTGTTCACGCGACTCAGGACCCAGAGATCACGGTGCGGACCATCGGCCCAAGCTCCGTTAACGCGCTGAATCTCGATGGCTACCTCGCTCTAGTCGCGGAGGCTTTCGAGGTCTCGGACGACTCCTTCAGATCCGCGTTTTACGAGGCGAACGGTGATTGGCTGTCCGATCCGATCGACATTGCGGATGGCATACGACCGGGTGAGCTTCACATCGAGCATGGCGAGACGGCAAGGATCGTGATCAGACTCGTACCAACCGGTCAGGCTGGCTTGACCATGCTGGCGCTCCCGGTCGCGCGCAGTGGATCCGACGAAATCCTGGGCATATCTGAGCTTGTCGGCCTCACGGTCACAGAAGAGGGCTTCATCTTCAGGGACTTCTGAGTGGCGGCGCCACGGAGAGCCCGCCGCACATTGACTGAGCCGTGCCCGCGAGCATCTCGGCCCGTTCTTCCGGCAACCACGCCGCTACGTACCGCGCCTTTAGGTCATGTAGGCGCATGCCACGGCGCTACATGGAGCCATGCGGGGGTGAGTCAAGTCCAGGGACGTGGTGTAAGAGCACACCACTCACGTTGTCAGCTGAGCGTTCAGGTGGTCGGTGATGGGGTTGGTGTCTCAGGCCGCGCTGAGCTCGGGGTACCTCCTCGGTAATGGGGTCGATGGAGCGGTGATTGGGAGGATCCGGACGACCGCTGAGTCGCCGAGGGGATCGCCAGGCCGCGTGGCGAGCGGGAGGAGAATGCAATCGTGAGCGGGGGTATCTTCGATCGAGCTCCGGCAGTGGAACCGTTGCTCCCGGCAACGTCGGAACGTGCCCGCCCCCCGCGTGGACACGCCTGTACCCTCGACTTGGTATTGGAGGCCCCTGAATCAGT
>Ga0187814_10000160_pt1 | contig 18543 bp, 16 predicted proteins | sample NC_S_4_FD_132450 | JGI IMG/M metagenome (GOLD analysis project Ga0187814, IMG submission 132450) | Wetland sediment microbial communities from Neuse River Estuary, North Carolina, USA - ASW-S_4 | ecosystem: Environmental > Aquatic > Freshwater > Wetlands > Sediment | place: USA: North Carolina... | reverse complement strand
AGCTGCGCGGCAAGCGGGTCGGCGACGCGGGCATCCCCTACCAGCACGCCTATCTCCAGACGATCCTTGCGCGCGCGGGCGTCCCCACGAGTTCGGTGAAGGAACTCAACGTGGGCGACAACCTGGTGCCGGCGATGCTGTCCGGCCGGGTCGACGCGACCCTGGGCGCGTACTGGAACTACGAAGCGATCCAGCTCGCCCAGATGGGCAAGCACCCCAACGTGATCCGGATGAACCAGGTAGGCGTCCCGGATTACGACGAGCTGGTCGTGGTCGTGCGTCAGAGCACGCTTGTCAACCATCCTGACGAGATCCGCCGGTTCGTGCAGGCGCTGGCGAGGGGCTACGAGTCGGTGCGCGCCGACCCCGCAGCGGCGGTCACGAATCTCGTGCGCGCGAATCCCGGCCTTGACCAGAAGTTCCAGAGCGCCGCCGTCCGCGCCACGCTCCCTGCGTTCTTCCCGAGCAACCCGAGCAACCCGTGGGGCTGGCAGGACCCGGTGCAATGGAACACCTACGGGCAGTGGATGCTGAGTAACCATCTGATCTCCAATCCGGCCGCGGTCGCCGACGCCTCGACCAACGAGGAGCTGGCGGGCCAGGGGCTCTGAGGCGAGCCGCGGGCGAGCCGTCCCTGGCTCGGAGGCAGGCAACTCGCAACCGGTCCGGGGCTTGGAGGCAAGCGACTCGCGACCGGTCGGGGCTTGGTGGCGAACTGATCGCATTTGGTTCCACCCCTCGGAACCAAATGAGGACAGTTCGCACCGACGCACGCTTGGCGCCCCCTGCGAGCGTTCCCCCGCCGACGCACGCCGCGCCCGCGCCGCTAGCGTTCCCCCTCGGTGGACCGCCGGACAACACATCATCGATGCTGATCCGCGAGGACGATCGCGGCGTGCTCGTGATCGGGCAGCCGTCGCACGCGTGGGTCTCCGGTCAGCTGGCGCGTGCGTGGGGAAATGAGCGCTTTGGGCGGGTCGAGCCGTTCGAGGAGGTCTGCCTCGCTGCCGAGCAGCACGATGTCGGATGGGCCGGGCGCGACCTCGAGCCGATCTACAACCCTGAGACGGGGCTTCCGCGGTCGTTCGTGCAGATGCCGCTCGATGTCCACCTCGAGCTTTGGAGGGAGGGCCCGCGAAGCCTGCTCTCGCAGAGCCGCTACGCGGCCCTGCTCGTCTCGCTGCACGGGTGGCGGTTGTATGAGCGCCGGGACCTCTCGAAGCTGCCGCCGGCCGAGGCTGACGCGATCCGGAGCTTCCTCGCCACACAACGCTCCTTCCAGCAGGGACTGATCGCTTCGCTGCGCGCTGATCCCACCAGCGCCGTCGGCGCCGAGGACGGGCTCGTCGAGCGCAACAGCCTGCTGATCTGGACCTGGGACTACCTGTCGCTGGCGCTCTGCCTGGACTGGCCCTCGGCCACGGCAGAGAGCGCTCCCACCGCCGAGGGCCAGGTCGACCTCAACCTCATGAGGGGTCCCGAGCCCCACACGCTGCGGGTCGAGCCCTGGCCATTCGCGACCGCGAGCGTCAGCGTCCACTGCGAGGGCCAGCGCCTGCGGGGGCGATTCGAAGGCGAGGAGCAAATGCGCCAGGGACTGGAGCGCGCGGCGTGGGAGACCCTCTCGCTGCACCTCGAGCCGCACCCGCCTGCTCCGGCGTAAGCGCGGCTGGCTCCGTGAGGACTGAGGCCTCCACGAGGCTTCCATAACTGAGCTCCAGCATGTCCGTCACTGTGCCCGTGTCGACGCCGTGCGATCACACTGGATCACGGAGGAGCAGCCGGCAGCGCCGAAGAAGCTCGGCGAGCGTTGCGGGGCGAACCTTCCCGAGCCGTTTCGATGCTCGCTCGTGCGAGAGCGCACGGAGCTGCTCAGGCATCGCGAAGCTTGTCTCACGTAAACCACCCTCTGGAGGCTTGATCTCGAGATGCAGGGCGTTCAAGAAATCGGTGCGGGTCGTCGGCGCCACCAGCGACAGCCCGAGCGGCGACTGGTTGAGCTGATCGACCGAAACGACGATCAGCGGACGCGGCTTCGCCTGCTCTGAACCTCGCGTCGGATCCGGGTCGGCCCAGATAACGTCGCCCTGATGTGGAGGCTGGCTCAATACTGGGGCAGCGGCGCGTCGAAGCCCTGGAACTCGCTCGCCTCCGCTCTGTAGGCAGCCAAAGCCTTCCGATCTGCGCCTAGCCGCCGCCAGGACTCCTCGGCGTCAGCCAGCAGAGCACGATCATCAGCTTCGCGAACCAGGTCGGCGACAACGTCGCCAGCCGATGCTCCACGCTCACGAGCAAGCGCGTTGAGCCGGTCGCGCGTCTCAGACGGAACGCGAATCGTGGTCGTGGCCTTCATGTAGACGTACAGTCTACACGATCGTGCTGGTCGCGCTCCTGCGCCTCGAGCCGCACCCCCCCGCTCCGGCGTGAGCGCCGCTGGCCTCAAGTTCCGCGGCCAGACCTGCCGGCGGAAGATGGAGCTAGCTCTGAGCTACCCGCAACTTCGAGCTAGCTCCAGTCGATCCGCGCCAGCTCCATCGGCTGCGCAAGCCCCTTGAGGGCAACCGGGCCGGCCTCCAGGATCTTGTAGTCCTCGTCAGCGGCGGCGAGCGTTTCGGCACTGGCGATGATCTCCCCGGCCCCTCCTGCTGATGCCACTCGGGCGGCGGCATGCACGCCCTGTCCGAGGTAGTCGCCGGCACGGCTGGTGGCCTCCGCGGTGTGCACGCCGATCCGAATCTGGGGAGCAAAGCCGTGCTCGCGTCGGTGCTCGCTCATGCTCCGCTGCACATCCTGGGCGCAATGCAGAGCGGCGTCGGCGCTCGCAAACGCAACGAAGAAGCCGTCGCCCTCGTGCTTGACCTCGGTGCCGCGATGGACGCCGAAGGAGCGTCGGAGGGTGCGGTCGTGCCAGGAGAGGAGCATCCCCCACGACTCGTCGCCGAGCAGCTCGACCAGCCGGCTCGAGTCCACGATGTCGGTGAACATGAACGACTTCGTCTCACGGACGTCGGCGACGCGCGGGAGGTCCGCCAGCAGCGCCGCCGCACGTCGCGCTTCGGTTTGCGCCCCGAGGCGTTCGAACACGTCTCGAGCTCCCTCCAGCTCGAGGACCGCAGCGGGTAGGTCGCCGAGCTCGCGATATGCGCGCCCCATGAGTGCGCGCACCTGAGCGGCCTCGTACGGCGCACCGGCATCGCACCACGCCCGCCACGCCGCGCGCAACTCCGATACGGCCTCGTCCGGCTCTCCTCGGGCGAGCGCGACCTCGCCGCGCGCCTGCCCGGCGCTCGTGGCCACGGCCCGGGTGGCGCACGCTTCGGCGACTTCCTCGAGCTCGGCCAGGGCCTCGGTCGCTCGCTCGTGCGCGTCCGCCGCGAGCGCGATCGTGATCTGTGCCGGGAGCAACAGCGCGCGGGCCTCGTGTGTGAACGGGTCACGATCGGAGAGCCGCCGTGAGATCGCGTTCAGAGCCCCCGCAGCGTCGCCCTCGTCGAGGCGCAGCAGGGCCAGGCCAGGCTGAGGATCAAAGCCCAGGTCCAACGCGCGGGCGAAGGCCGTCCTTGCCCCGTCCAGATCGCCGCGCCTGCGGAGCAGCTCGCCCAGTTCATGGAAGGCAAAGCCCGCCATCCGCGGCGAGGCGAGCAGCAGCTCCTCGCAAGCCGCCCGAGCGTCGCGTTCAGCCTCCTCGTACGAGCCCCTGAAGCGGATCACCTCCGCCCGGTGCAGCCGGCACAGTCCCGGAAAGCCGCTGACGGAGTTGCGTTCACACCAAACGAGCGAGCGATCGGTCCATGCCGCGGCCCGATTCCAGTCGCCGATGTTGCGGCACGCGAAGATCGTGCTGCAGTACACGGTCCCGGCCACCTCTAGGTCAACCGCATCGCTGCTGGCGATCGCGTTGGCCTCATCGAGCAGGCGGGATCCTTCCTGGACCTGGCCGGAGATGATCAGCCAGTGACCCAGCTCGAGCAGCCCAAGGGCCTCGAGGTCGGCCTCAGACAACCGGCGGCCAAGGTCGACCAGCTGCTCAGCCAGGCGGATCGATTCCTCGACATCGCCGCCCATGGTCAGCGCCGAGTGAAGTCGCATCCACAGGAGCATCCCCCCCTCGCGAGACTCCTCCTCGCCCTCCAGCAGCGTGTGGGCGCGTCCATACCAGCCGCCCATCAGCGCGTCGTTCTGGCGGTAGAAGTACTCGCGCGTCAGCTTGAGCGCGACCCTCCCGGCAGCGCGACGGTCACCAGCAGCGCGATAGCTGGCCTCGGCCCGCTCGAGCACGCGCAGCATCTCCTCGAAGCGCCGCGACCATTCAGCTGCCTCGGCCAGCCGCTCGAGGTCCCCACCGGCCAGGGCGCTCTCCGCGTCGGCGGCGGTCAGCAACTCGTAGGCCGCATCCCAATCGTGTCGCTCAAACGCCGCCCGGCCGGCATCGAGCGCTGCGCCTTCGACCGTGCTCACGATCCCAACGGCTCGAGCATCAGTACCGGAATCGTCCTCCCGCCGGTCCGGCCCTGATAGGTCTCGTAGCCGGTGTAGTTGTCGTTGACCACCCGCCAGAGCTCCTCGCGCTCAAGTCCCTGCGCCTCGTGCGGGCGAACGGGTATCCGGCGCCCCTCGATCTCCACCACGACCTCGTTGGGATGCGCGCGGATGTTGTGGTACCAGGCTGGGTTGTGCACCGCTCCGGCCTTCGAGGCCACGATCACAAATCCGCCACGGTGCGGGGTATAGAGCAGCGGGGTGATGCGGGGCTGGCCCGACCTTGCGCCCCGCGTGTGCAGCAACAGAATCGGCTGGCCAAACGCAACCCTGACGCGGCCCCGCGTGAGCGGCATCAGGCGCTTGTCGATCGCCGGAAATACCGTGATGAACAGCCAGCCGCCCAGGCGCGTCTGGGCGAAGGCCTGGGCCAACCTGTCCCACCTGGTCTTGTCCTGTTGCGGGCGGTAGCCGCCGGGCGCGGTCATGTGCGCCAGCCTATGCCGCGATCGGGACGGCGGCAACCCCTGACGAGCCCGTCGAGCCCGCTGCGACGAGGGAGCGTGAACACCCAGCGCGGGCGAACCTCGACCCTCGCTTCCACCCGGGACTCGCCGCGATCGGTCACGGACGAGATACTGTCAGCGCATGCGGACCTCAATCGACGTCTTCGCAAAGGCCCGCGAGCACGAACGGCTGGAGCAGCTGCGAGCCGCACGCGAGCTCGACCTGGTGCCCTATTTCCGGGTGCTCGAGGGCCCCACCCTGCCCGAGGTGGAGATGGAGGGCAGGCGCCGGATCATGCTGGGATCCAACAACTATCTGGGGCTGACCGGCGATCCGCGCGTCAGGCAGGGAGCGCTCGATGCGCTTAACCGCTACGGAACCGGGCTCACCGGCTCGCGCTTCCTCAACGGCACGACCGAGCTGCACCTCGAGCTCGAACACGAGCTCACCGAGTGGTTTGGGACCGAGGCGGCGCTCGTGTTCACCACCGGACACCAGGCGAACCTCGGCGCGCTCGGCACGATTCTGGGGCCCGGGGACACCGTCGTGGCCGACTCCGGCGACCATGCCTCGATCCTCGACGGCTGCATCCTCTCGCGGGCGAAGCTGCGGGCCTTCCGCCACAACCGGATCGATCGCCTCGAGCGGACGCTCGAGAAGGCGGCCGCCGACGGCGGCGGCGTCCTGGTGGTCGTCGACGGCGTCTTCTCGATGGAGGGCGATGTCGCACCGCTGCCCGAGATCGCCGAGCTCTGCGCCAGCTTTGGCGCGCGCCTGATGGTCGACGAGGCGCACGCCCTCGGCGTGCTGGGCGCCAGGGGCGCCGGCAGCTGCGAACTGCTCGGGGTGGAGGACAGAGTCGACCTCCGGATGGCGACCTTCTCCAAGTCGCTCGCCTCGTGCGGTGGCGTGATCGCGGGGCCCGCCGACGTGGTCGAGTTCCTGCGGATCCAGTCGCGGCCGTTCATGTTCACCGCCTCCTCGGTTCCGGCGGCGATCGGCGCCGCGCTGGCCGCGGTTCGGATCTGCCGCTCCGCCGAGGGTCCCCAGCTGTTCGCCCGCGTGCTCGACAACGCGCGCTACCTGCACCGCGGCCTCAGCCAGCTCGGCTTCCGGGTGGTCGCCCCGACGCGGCTCGCGGACTCCACCGAGGTCGTGACGCCGGTCGTTCCGGTGGTGGTTGGCGATGACTGGAAGGCGGCGCTGCTGTGGAAGGCGCTCTACGACGCCGGCGTGTACGTCAACGTCGCCCTGCATCCGGCGGTTCCGCCATCCGGCGCACTGCTGCGGACCAGCGTGATGGCGACCCACGACCGGAGCACCCTGGACCGGGCGATCGACACCTTCGCACGGATCAAGCAGGAGTTCGAGGCCGAGCACGGCCCCCTGCCGAGCCCGTCCTGAGGATTCGCGCAACAGGGGTTGCGTGGCGGTCCGCTTGTCCACTCCCGCACAAGCGCCGCGGCGTCGAAAAAACCCGCTCTAAGCGCATGCTCATCGAGTTGTGACGTTGCTGTTACCAGCCTGGTCCCGTACTTTCTCAGCGGTCGAACGGTGGTCGGACCAAGCGGTGGAGATGCTCGGGGTGAGGATCTCCGCGGCGGGTGACGTACATAGCCGGCCGGCTTTCAGGAGATAAGCAGGACCCAACGGGGATGTGGCCTTGGACGGCTGCGTGCCCGGAGGGCAACGGCGACAACAGCGTACGCTTCCGGAGACGGGAAGCAGGGAGTGAGAAGTACATGACGGAGACTGCCATCATGCCCCGCGAGCCGCAGAGACTGCGAGCATTGGAGCGAGCCAACGAGGTCAGGCTCGCGCGGGCGGAGTTGAAGCGACGGATTGCCGATGGTGACATGTCCGCGGCCGAGATCATTCTCACCCCGCCGTGTGAGGCAAGCAGCTGGGCGATCGGGGAGCTGCTCATGAGTCAGCGGCGCTGGGGAAGCACCAGGTGCCGCAAGTTCCTCTTGCGGAACCACATCAACGAGACCAAGCCGATCGGTGCGCTGACCGAACGTCAGCGGCGGCTGCTCGCCGATCAATTGAGCTGCCGGGAGGCGCAGGAGCAAGCATTCGAGTTGGTTGGCGTGTAGTCCTGGCTGGACCGGCCGAGGAGCGGACTGACGGTGGCGCTCCTCGGCCGGGTCTCGCCGTCCTCAAACCTTGATTCCGACCGGCAGCGGCTCGGCGCCGGCCAGGAACAGGAACCAGATCACGAACGCAAACAGCGCCAGGCCGGCGCTGATGACCAGCACCACCTCGAGCACGAAGTGGCCCGGGTCGTCAAGCCCTCGGGCCAGGCAGTTGGCGCGATACACGTTGGAGAGCTTCGCCAGCACGGCTGCAACGAGCACGATCGTCATCACGGCCCCCAGGAAGGCCGCTCCGATCGCTGCCCCCAACGACGCCGTCGCCCCTTCGATCAGCGACCCCAGCCAAAGCCACAGCAGCGGAGCACCGACCCACAGCACGAGGCTGCCGATGACCATGATCAGGACGACCAGGATCGCGCCGGCGCCCGTCCTCAGCAACTCGCGCATCCGACTTCAGAATAGCTTCGGTGAGGGGCTCATCCGGGCCGGGGAAGGAGTCCCCAGCCCCCGGCTAACGGACAGCCCGAGGAGAGCTTGACCTGCCACCAGCCCATCAGCATCCCGATCAAGCCAAGGCGAGGCCTGACCTGCCACACGCCGCACCCGGGCTCGCCCAGATCCCGGCACGAGATGCGCGCAAAGCGGTGCTTGGCCGGCTCCAGCAGCATGCGCTCGAGATGGAGGCGGTTTGCGGCCTGCAGCTCCGCCCGCCCGGAGATCGTCACCCGCGCCGCACGGAGGCGCTCGGCGAGATCGTCGCGGACGCGCTCGAGCCCGCCCAGGTCCAGCAGCCGCGGGTCGTGCCGGGGCTCGGCCGAGCGATGGTCCAGTCCCCCCATCGGGTAGGCGGTGACGAACGCGTCCGAGAGCTCGCGCTCAAGTCTCGTGATCTGCACCCTCAGCGAGCGCCGGGCGGCCAACTCGTCGCGCTCCAGGTCCGGAGCGCGAACCGGGAGCGTCACGTGCGTCGCCCTCATCTCCTGGTCTAGGAGCTCCATCACAGCCTCCTTAGGCGAAGGTGAAGCTTACCATCCGCTTTACCCCCAACCAACCCGGCGCTACACGCTGACGAGGATGTCCCCGCACGTCCACAGCGCCTCCTCGACGTGGATCGCGGGGACCCCCGCCACGCCGACCGCGAACAGAGCGATCCGCTGCGTGCGGGCCTCGACGCCGTGTCCGGGGGCAACCGCTCCGAACAGGAGCGCATGGACACGCTCCGCGTCCGCCACCACCAGCCGCTCGGCCGCCAGCGGCTGCTGCACCGAGCCGAAGCGATCACCCTCCACGGTGGTGCGAATGCCCAGCCCGCCCGGGCCGACCCGGTCCGCCTCCAGCGCCCACACGGGGACACCGGTCTCGAGCAGCGCGATCAGCAGCGCGTCGCTGAGGAGGCCACGGGACTCGAATCCACCCTGAAGCAGCCGCATCACCGCAGCCTCCTCGCTGGGGATCCGGCTCGCGTCCGGGTCGACCCCGATCTGACGATAGAAGGAGCGGTAGGCATGCGGAATCGGCTGCGTGCGCATCGTCACGACGCTCGCGCCGTGAATCCGGTTCGAGAGCGCCCGCAGCCGCTGGCGGAGCGCGCGCGGGCTGCTCCGGCGTCCTCTCTCGACCGTCATCCATGCCAGTCCGATCCCCGGAAACTCGGCCTGGAGTCGCGGCTCGACAAATCCCCGCGCGGCCGTGAGCTCGAGCCCCTCGCTCATCGCGAGGCACCGGCCAGGAGGGCCCGCACCTGCGACGCCAGCGCGGAGCTGGAGGTCCAGTGCTCGCCGATCAGCCGTCTGGCCACGACCCCACCACGATACGCCAGCTCGACGATCGGACAGACCTCGACGCCGTAGGTCGCACCCAGCCGCCCGTCGAGATCGTAGGCCACCCGAATCGTCCAGTGGTGCGCGCGCACCGCGGCGAGCGCGGCGGCGTGCGAGGCGCGAATCGCAACCGCCGCGAACTGCACCTGGTTTGGCGGGAACAGCCCGGAGACGGTCTGCATCGCATCGACCTGCCGTTCGCAGCCGCGGGAGGCGGTGACGAACAGTCCCAGCACCAGCGGCGCCCGCTTGACCAGCAGGCAGACGTTGAGCGCGCGCGGGTCGTGCTGGGCGAGCGTGCACGGCGGGTTCAGATTCACGGCGCCGTTGAGCGTCGAGGCGGCCAGCGGCGCCGCGAACAGGTGCAGCCGCTTTCCAGGCGGGATGCCGGCCGTCCCGACTCCGCGGGTCGTCAGGAAAGAGACCGAGATCACGATCACCACCAGCAGGCCGAACAGGCCGATGATCCGCTGGTAACGGCGGGTGTCGATCACCGGAGGCGGCGCCCGCGGAGGTGACCGCCGGGCGGCGGCGGCGGCGGCGCGATCGGGGTCCAGGCGGTGCCGCGGGCCCGGCGGCGGTTGCACGGGCGCGCCCTCTCCCCCGCCAGCCCCGCCGGGCTCCTCGTTCACGCGACTCGGGCGCGGCGCCGCAGCCGCGGCAGCCCGCCACCGCGCCCGCGCACCGGATGCCGGAAGCTATCCGCCAGCGCCCGGCGCTCGGACAGCGCCAGCACCGCCGGCAACATCAACAGCACCCCGCCCAGCGACACCGACAGATCCACCACGGTCACGAATCCAAAGTCGCGAAGCATCGTGATGCTCGAGAAGATCAGCACCCCGAAGCCGGCGATCGCCGTGATCCCCGAGGCCAGCACCGCCGCGCCGGTGAAGCGGTAGGTCCGCGACAGGGCCTCGGCGAGCCCGTAGCCTTCGCGGCGCTCCTGGCGGAAGCGCTCGGACAGCAGCACGCTGAACTCGGTCGAGATCGCGATCACCAGCGTCCCCATCGCGGCCGACATCGGGTTCAGTGGGATCCCGATCGCGAACAGGATCAGCGACGACCATCCGGTCGCAAACGCGATCGGGACCAGCGGCACCAGCGCCCGCTCGGCCTGGCGGAAGACGGCGAGCAGGACCAGCCCGACGGCGATCAGACCCGCCAGCAATGTCAGCAGCCGCCGGCCGGAGGCGGACAGAGCGGCGTTGGCCTGCGCGGCCAGCACCGGCAGCCCCGCGAGCTGCGCGCTGATCCCCGGCGGCGGGTGCAGCTGCGCGCGCATGTAGTCGATCACCCGTTCCTGGCGAGCCAGGGGCATCAAGCGGATCCCGAATGCGAGCGTTGCCTCACGCCTGGTCGGGGTGATCACCGCCTGCGAGAAGTACTGCGGGACGGCCGCCAGCAACCCGCTGATCTGCGAGGAGGTCAACGAGCCGCACGCGGCCGTGCTTTGTGACCCCGAGCAGAACAGGTCCGGAAGCGACAGCGCGGGGCACAGGGTCGCGTACGAGCAACCCTTGGTTTCGAGATAGCCGAAATGCGTGAGCAACGTGTCCTCGTAGCGGAGCATCCAGCCGATCGTCTTCGGCGTCGCAACGTCCCGAGCGTGGACCACGACGTCGATCTCCCCCGAGACGCCGGTGACTCGCTCGAGCGTGCGCAGGTCGCGCAGCGCCGGCATGGTCGACGGCACGAGCTTGGTCACGTCCGACTGAATCGACGTCTGGGTGTCTGCGACCCACCCGAGGACGGCCAGGACCGCACCGATCGCGAGCAGCCGTCCGGGCCTTCCGACCGCCGTGGCGAGCAGCACGCCCGCTCCGGCCCTTCCGCGGGCCCGCACGCGTTGCGCCGTCGCCGGCGGCACCCGGCGGCGGCTCAGCGCGCCACGCGCAAACCACGCCCGAAACCGGCCGCCCGCGTCGCGGACGATCTCCGCGGCGCCCCGCAGCGACGCCCCCAACACCTGGACGGCGCGCCCGTGGCGCAGGCGAGCCAGGGTCCCGGCCGCGCGGGGCGAGAGCTCGGGGCTGCCCCGGTCGGCGAGCGCGATCGCCGCTGACCCGGCGGTCACCGTGCAGGCGAGCGCGACCGCGATCCCGACGACCAGCAGAACCCCGAAGCCGCGCACCATCGGCACCGGTGAGAGCTGCAGCACGAGAAAGCCCGTGGCAGTGGCGAGTGCGGCCGTGGCGATCGTCGGGACTCCGATTCCCGCCGCCCGTGCCACCGCGGAGCCGGCCGGCAGCCCCGCGCCCGTGCCGGCATTGCGCGCCTCCTGCACGCGCGACTGAAACTGGATCGCGTAGTCGACCGCGAGCCCGATCAGGATCGGCAGGACCGCGATCGAGGCCATCGTCAGCGAGCCACCGAACAGCGAGACTGCGCCGAAGGTGATTCCGCAGGCGGCGAGCGCGATCGCCAGCGGCAGCAGCCGCAGGCGGCTGCGGAACACGATCAGGAGCGTCACGCCCATCACCGCGATGGCGGCCAGCAGCAGCGTCAGGATCGAACCGGTGATCGTCGCCGCGAGGTCGTTGATAACCACCGGGACGCCGCTGACGGTGTACGTCCCCCCGTAGGCGAGGCGGAACATCGGCATCTTCACCGCTTGGCGAATCGACGCGATCGCGCTGGCCTGCTGCGCGGAGGTGAGCGATGGCCTCAGGCGGACCTGGATCAGCGCCGAGTCGGCGGTCGGGAACAGGTAGCTGAACCGGGCCTTGGGCTGGTTCACCCCGCGCGTCGGGTCGAACACGATCTGGCGGATGAACGCGGTGTCGTCGATCTGAACGGGCCCGGTGATCCCCGACTGCAACGCCAGCTGCTCGAGCTGCTGGATCTGCTGCTGGTACGCAAGCTGTCCGGCAGCGCTGGCAGCGGCGGCGGCCTGCGTGCGGCTCAGGTGCCGGGCGAGCGCGAGCTCGTAGGCGGCCTGGGCGTAGCGGTGCACCGCCTGGTTTGCGGAGGAGATCAGCTGCTGCTCCTGCTGATTGACGGCGGTGACCGCCCGGTTGAGGAACGTTCCCGGCCCGTAGACGACCTCCGCCGCTCCGGACCTCCGCAGCTGTCCGCACGGGCTCCCCCATCCTCCGTAGGGATGCTGGCTCGCCGGCGCCGAGGTGAAGGAGCCCAGCGACTGGTTGGCCACGAGCGTTTGCCCGGCCATGCACGCCTCGAGCTGTGAGACCGTCGCGAGGTCCTTGGTCTCGACCAGGTCGGTCAGCGGCTCGCGGATCAGGATCACCACGGCGTCGCCGCCGAAGTGCTGGTGGTCATCGGCCGTCGCAAGCGCGCTCGCCGCGGAGTTGCTGACGAACGTGTCGGTGCCCGCGTCGGGCTGCAGACCGAGAGCGAGCACGGCGCCGGCCAGCGCCAGCGCAACCACGATCCCCAGCGTCAGCAGCGGCCGTCTGGCGGCAACGCTGGCAAGCCCCTCAAACCTCTCCTTCATGCGATCAGGCTAATGGTGATGGATGAGGTCCGCGCCGGTGCGACGGATCGGCGCGGCGCCTCCCTCAATCCATCGACAGTGGGCCTTTTGACTCCCCGGATAGGAACTGCCGAATGAACGGGTTCTCGGAGTTGAGCATGTCCTCCGAGGGCCCCGCCTCGACGATCCGGCCCTTCCAGAGGACGTTGATGTAGTCGGCCACCCGTCGCGCGGTGAGGATGTCGTGCGTGATCACGCAGAAGGTCGGCAGGTGCTGCTTCTGCTTTGCCTTGGCGTCCTCCATCGCATCCCGATGGATCTCGAGGATCAGCTCGCCGAGCAGCGCCGTGCGGACCGGGTCGAGACCCGAGTCGGGCTCGTCGAACAGGACGATGTCGGGCTCGAGCACGAGTGCCCGCGCGAACCCGGCACGCTTGCGCATCCCGCCCGAGAGCTCGTTTGGCATCTTGTCGCGCGCGTCGCTCAGCCCGACCTCGGTCAGGCGGTGCATCACGATCTCCTCGATCTCGTCCTCGCCCTTCTCGGTGTGCTGGCGCAGCGGGAAGGAGACGTTGTCGTAGACGTTCATCGACCCAAATAGCGCTCCATCCTGGAACAGCAGCCCGAACTTCTTGCGCATCTCGAACAGATCGTCGTCCGGCATGCTCGGAACCGACTCGCCGTGGACAAGGACGTCGCCCTGGTCGGGATACAGCAGCCCGACCATGTGCTTGATGCAGACCGACTTCCCGGTCCCGGAGGGCCCGATGATCATCGACACCATCCCCTCCGGCAGCCCCATATTCAGGCCGCCGAGGACGCGGGAGCGCCCAAACGACTTGTAGACGTCGATGAACTCCACGGCGTCCGGGTGCCCCGACGGATAGAAACGGTAGGTGTGCCATTTGTATTCGTCTTCGCTCGAGCCCGGCGGGGGGGCCGGCCGCGGCGGCTGCTCATCCACGACGGATACGCGCGAAGAGGACTCTGACCCCTGCGTGTGCGTACGCCCGCCGGTCTCCCACGGCATCCGACGCGCTCCCTGGTGCTCCGAGCCTGTCTCGCGCTCGGAGCCGTCGTGTTCTGCGGTCGGCTGTCCGGCGGTGCCCGTCGCCTCGGTCGGCTGACCAGCGCCCGTGCCAGCCCCATCCTCCGGGGCTTGATCACTGCGCGGCTCGTCTTCGTTCATCCCTCAGCCTCCGATCGGTGCTCTCGGGTTAGCGCCCCAGAACAGCTGCGTTCCGAGCATGCCAATGAGATGCACACCTACGATATTAAGCACCATCGATTTTGCCGTCGCCGTACCGACACCGACGGGGCCGCCGCCCGCGTTGTAGCCGTAGTAGCAGCCTACGAGCACGATCATCGTAGCCTCGGTCATCGCCTTGATCACGCTGAATAAGAGATCGGGCGGATTCTGGAACTGCCAGAAGATCAGGAAGAAGCCTCCTGAGGAGACGTCTCCAATCTGCTCGACCACGGCCAGCCAGCTGGCGAAGAAGCCCGCTCCGATCGCGCACAAGTACATGAACGGCAGCACCATCCAGGCGGCCAGCAGCCGGGTCGCGCACAGGAACGTCATGCCGCTGATGCCCATCACCTCGAGCGCATCGATCTCGTCGGAGATGCGCATCGAGCCGAGCTCGGCGACGATTCCGGTACCGACCTTCGCGGCCATCATGTAGCCGAATGCCAGCGGGACGATCTCGCGCAGATCACACCAGGCCGCGAACACCCCGGAGTACGCCGGCGCCCCGATCGACCGGTTGAAGTAGGCCCCCTCGATTCCGCACTCCAGCCCGCTGATGAAGACCAGGCCCCAGATCACCAGCGTCGAGCCGACGATCAGGATGCCGGCCTGCCGCAGCGCCTCCCCGAAGAACTTGAAGACGCGCAGGCCGAAGATCTCCCTGAAGACTTGCGCGATGAACTTGACGAGCTCACCGAAGGTCTCGATCCAGCCCTTGGGGGTTGCTACGAGCTCGCCCATCTACTTCGGGATCGTGGTGATCTCGGGGTGCGTCGCCAGCAGCGTCTGCGTGAAGGCGTAGTTGAACGCGAAGATCCCGTTGAAGGCGATCACGACCGCCTCGTTGACGGCCTTGCCGACGCCCTCGGCGCCACCCGACGCGGTCATCCCCTTATAGCAGCAGACGATCGCGATGATCGCGCCGAACATCGTAGTCTTCAGCACCGACCCCCACAGGTCCGTGGTCGAGGTGTTGTTGAAGAACGTCGCCCAGAAGGGACCGAGCGGCGCGTGGTTGACGATCGTCGCGAGGATCCCGCCGAAGATGCCGAACAGCAGCGCGTAGATGTCGAACAGCCCGGTGACGATCATCAGCGCGAGAAACCGCGGGACGACCAGGTTCTTGATCGGATCCACGCCGAGCACCTGCAGCGCGTCCAGCTCCTCGCGAATCTTCCGCGCTCCCAGGTCGGCCGTGATCGCGGTCCCCGCCACGCCGGCGAGCACGACCGCGGTCACGAACGGTGCGAACTCCCGGATCGACGCCAGCACGAAGAACCCGCCGAGCCGGTCGAGCGCGCCGAACAGGACGAGGAAGTCAGCGGCCTGGAGTCCGGGGGCCTCGTACCCGAACGCGACGGTCGAGATCAGCAGCGGAAACCAGCACAGCTTCAGCGCGAACATGAACTGGCCGACGAATTCCGCGCCGTACGGGTACGGAGGGCGGACCGCGGCGACGATCGTCTTGCCGGTGAGGATCACCATGTTGCCGATCTCTTCCAGCAACGACTTAGTCGGCAAGAAGGCTCGCTCGGAGACTGCGCGGATCAACTGCGTTCTTCCTCCCGTATCAGCGCCGCCCGCGCGACTTGCACTGTAAGCCTATTGGACGGGTTTGAGAAAACACAACTTTCAACCTGCGCATAACACCCGCTCAATCGGCGTCCGACAGCCGCTCAACCGGCGTCCGGCTCGAGCGCGGGTGGTATGTTGCCCACCGCGCGCCGAAACGCCATGAGAGCGAACCGACTGAAACGGCAACGCGCAAGCCCATGAGGAGAGGCGCTAGGAGGAGATCCACGATCGTGACCGGGCTCGCGGCTGCGGTGGCGCTGTCCGGTTGCGGAAGCGGCAGCCGGCAGGACGTCAACGAACCGGCCGGCAAGTTCCCCGTGCAGGTGACGACGGCGAGCTTCCCAACCTTCCAGCGGCTCGCGCAGCACACCCATCTGGTGATCTCGGTCCGCAACAGCGGGAGCAAGACGATCCCGAACCTGGCGGTGACGATCTGCAACACCACCTGCACGTATCCCGCGCCCGTGGGGCAGGGAACGAGCGTCGGCTCGTTTGACCAGTACCTCTACGGGTCGGAGCTGGCCAGCCATTCGCGACCGGTGTGGGTCGTTGACAGGCCCCCGGGCTTGTGCGGCTACAGCTGCCTCAACGGCGGACAGGGCGCCAACGTCAGTGCCGCCTCCAACACCTGGCAGGCCGGACCCGTGAAGCCGGGGGCGACAGCCACCTTCAACTGGGCCGTGACCGCGGTCGCCCCGGGCAAGCACGTGGTCGCCTGGCAGGTAGCCGCCGGCATCTACGGCAAGGCCAAGGCGGTCCTTGCCGACGGTTCTATCCCAAGCGGCACGTTCGCGGTCAGCATCTCCAGGACACCTGCCCTGACCCACGTCAACGACGCGGGTCGGGTAGTCACGGGGCCGTGACGCCGCCGGGCTGCTCGTTCGGACGCGCAAGCCCGCACGCTGCAGCGCAACTTGTAAGCGGCCGGTACGTTTCCTCTACGGTGTCGCGTGTCATGTTTCACTCGCGCGCGGGGCGGCGGCCTGTGGCCTGGGGGCGAGGCCGGCCCCGCCTTTTGCTAATCCCGCTGATGCTCGCGATCTCGGCGTCGTGTGTGAGCATCGCCAGCGGCGCCTCTGGCGGCGTACCCGGAGCACCGCCGCCAGGCAAGCCGGCCCAGCCGCGCCCGGCGCCCGCGCACAACGCCCGGGGAGGGCCCCTGAGCGGTCGCGGCATGTGGATGTGGTACGTCTCGCAATCCAACGGCGGCGACTTGACCTCGATCGTCGACACCGCGCGGACCTACGGGCTCAGCACGCTGATGATCAAGAGCGGCGATGGATCCACCATGTGGTCGCAGTTCAATCCGCAGCTGGTCGCGAGCCTGCACGCGAACGGGTTGAAGGTATGCGCGTGGCAGTACGTCTACGGAAACCAACCGATCTATGAGGCCGAGGTGGGCGCCGCTGCCGTGCGGGACGGTGCCGACTGCCTGCTGATCGACGCCGAAAGCGAGTACGAGGGCAAGTACGTCCAGGCCCAGGAGTACATGAAGAAGCTCCGTCAGCTGATCGGCCCCGGGTTTCCGGTCGGCCTTGCCGGGTTCCCATACGTCGACTACCACCCCGCCTTCCCGTATTCGGTCTTCCTCGGACCGGGCGGCGCGCAGTACAACGTCCCGCAGATGTACTGGCCCGACATCGGCACCACGGTCGACTCCGTCTACTCCCACACCTACGAGTTCAACACCCCGTACGGACGGCCGATCGAGCCGCTCGGTGAGGTGGCGGGCAATCCGCCGCCGGGCCAGGTCGTCCGCTTCCGCCAGATGTCGCGTGCCTACGGAGCGGCCGGCGTCAGCTGGTGGGATTGGCAGGAGTCATCGGCGCGGGACTGGACTGCCGTCGGACAGTCGGTGGGAAATCTTCGTGGGTTCAGCTCCGACCCGTCGATGCCGACGTTGAGCCCGCGGTCGGACGGCGACGTTTTCGCCGGAGACCTCGTCGTCTGGGCCCAGGAGCATCTTTACAAGGCGGGGGAGCACGTCGCGATCGACGGCTCCTTCGGATCCCAGACCCAGACCGCGGTAAAGAGCTTCCAGACCGCGCACGGCCTCCCGGTCACCGGGTTGGTCGACCCGACGACCTGGCAGGCGCTGCTGAGCCACCAGCCCGCGAACGTGACCTGGAGCCAGCGGCGCGGGAAGACGATCGCCACCGCCGCGCGCGACTCGCTCACGCTGCCGGTTCCCGCCTCTGCCCGGCTCCGCGCGCGCCGCTACGAGATCCCCCGCAACCTCGGCGCGGGAGGCCAGCCACCGCGGCGACCCTAGCTCTGCTTCCCTTCCGCTCTGTGGGAAGCGCGCACCCGCTCAAACGCAGGCTCGGATGGGCCGCTGCGCCGCTCTTGGTCATGCTCGCGCTCGCCGGCTGCGGCGGCTCGGGAGGATCGGGCACAACGCGGTCGCACGCGAGGACTCGCGGCGCCTCGTCGAATATCCATCGGTCCGTGCTCACGGCGGTGGGCGCCGCCTCGATTGGCTCGCTGCCCGCGGCCGTCGAGGACGCCGCGATCGCGCCGCTGGGAGACGGACGGCTCGCTTTGCTGGGAGGGATCGACTCCTCTGACAACTCGACCGATGCGATCGTGACGCTCAGCGGGGGATCGGCCACCGCGCAGCAGGGCGCGCTCCCGATCCCCCAGCACGACGCCCAGGCGGCGACGCTGGGGTCATCGGTGTACGTGTTCGGGGGAGGCGAGATCTCCAGCTACGACCACATCCTCCGCTACGACCCAGCCACCGCCGCGGTGACGCAGGCGGGAAGCCTGCCCACGCCCTCCTCTGACGTGGCGGTCGCATCGATCGGGAACACCGCGTACGTCGTCGGCGGCTTCACCGGCGCCGATCCGCTCAACACGATCGTCGCATGGACCCCCGGCGCGGCGCCCCGAGTGGTCGGCCACCTGCCGGCGGGCCTGCGCTACGCGGCGGTCGCGGTCGCGGGCAGCCGGGTCATCATCGCCGGCGGTACCGACTCGGGCGGCGTCAGCGACGCGATCCTCAGCTTCGATCCTGCCACCGGCGTGGTCACCCCGCTCGGCCACCTGCCGTTTCCGCTGACACATGCCTCGGCGGTCTTTCTCGACGGACGCGTCGTGGTCGTCGGTGGCCGCCGGGAGGTGACGGGCGCGCAGACCCCGACGATCCTCGCAATCGATCCGGCGACGGGAGCCGTGCGCACCGTCGGGCAGCTGCCCCAACCGCTCTCGGATGCGGCGGTCGCGCTCAGCGGCAACCAGATCACCGTTGCCGGCGGAGAGAGCGCGGCGGGCCCGCAGTCGTCCATTCTCGCGCTGACCGTTGCCTGAAACATCAACTTCTGTTTCACGCAGCCTCCGATTGCTCGGGGGCGGTGCCGGTCTGACGCGCCCGCGTGGGGGGCT
>Ga0187814_10000159_pt1 | contig 18584 bp, 12 predicted proteins | sample NC_S_4_FD_132450 | JGI IMG/M metagenome (GOLD analysis project Ga0187814, IMG submission 132450) | Wetland sediment microbial communities from Neuse River Estuary, North Carolina, USA - ASW-S_4 | ecosystem: Environmental > Aquatic > Freshwater > Wetlands > Sediment | place: USA: North Carolina... | reverse complement strand
TCGATTCTTTCCTCGAGTCCTTCAAGGCCTGAAGAAGAAACTCTGTCTCATGCGGAGGCGGCAATTCCGCCACGGAGGGAAGCCGTGAAAGGTCCTCTAGCCACGACCGAAGAAACAAAAAAGTTGACAAAATGGTAAACCAGGTTTATCTAAATAGGGAACCGGGTTAACTATCTCGGTGCGGATGTTCTGCGCAGAACACGCTCAACTCATTAAGGAACGGCCATTTTGCCGTGGTGGGCGAGGTGGGTCACCGCAGGTGCCGCCTTCCCGCGACAGGAGGATCCATCATGACTACGTCTGAGCCGATCGGTAACCGCATCGTTAGCAAGGTCAAATGGCGCCTTGTCCCCTTCGCGTTCATCCTCTATTTCTTTAACGGCATGGATCGCGTGAACGTGGGTTTCGCCGCGCTGACAATGAACAAGGCGTTGGAAATTTCAAGCGTCCTTTTCGGGACTATCTCATCGGCTTTTTTTATTTCTTATCTCCTTTTTCAAATACCAAGCAGTATCCTTCTGCAGCGCTTCGGAGTGAACAAACTGATCCCCACCATAACCGCCATCTGGGGGGTCATAACGTCGTTGACCTTCTTCTGCCAAAACGGCACGCAGGTGGCGATTTTCCGCTTCTTACTCGGAGTTGCAGAAGCCGGGTTTTTCCCCGGGATGATCTACTACTTTACCTTCTGGTTCCCCGCCAGAGAGCGGGCGCAGGTCACAGCGCTCTTTTTCCTCTCCGGGCCGGTGTCCGGCTTGTTCGCGTCGCCTATTTCAGGTTGGATCGTGCAAAACGCGCATTGGCTGGGCTTCGACGGATGGAGATGGCTGTTCGTCGTGGAGGGAGTACCGACGATCTTCCTGGGCCTGCTCGCCTATTTCCTTCTCAAGAATACGCCGCAGGATGCAAAGTGGCTCAGTGAAGAAGAGAAGGACTGGCTCGTCAGCGAGCTCGCCAAAGAAAGAGACAGCACGAAGAAAGTGGAAGCCCTGAGCTTCGGGAAGGTGGTCAAGAACGGGACGCTCTGGAGGCTGGCCTGCATCTACATGTTCGTGCAGGCGGCCTCGCAGGCGTCTCAGTTCTGGATGCCCGGGCTCGTCAAGGGCTTTTCCGCATCGTTCACGAGCACCAGCGTCGGGTACATCATGATGATCCCCAACCTTGTCGGCTTGATCACCATGATTTTCTGGGGAACGCACTCGGACAGAACGGGGGAGCGAAAATACCACGCCGCCCTTCCGATGCTGGTGCTGGGACTGTCGTTCTTCATGCTCATGGCCACACACAGTCTTGCGATCAAGATGGTGGCGCTCGCGTTGTACGGACTCGGGATGTGGAACTACTTCGGAACGTATTGGACCTTCCCGTCGAAGCTCCTGGCGCCCGAAGTCCTCGCCGTGGGCATCGCCCTGATCAACTCGTGCTCCAGCTTCGGCGGATTCATGGGCAATTATGTAATTGGGTTCCTCGCCAAACTGACCGGCACGACCGGCGTGTTCTTCTATATGATGGCCCTCTGCCTCGCCTCTTTGCTCCTCCTCGTCACTATGAAGATCAGCAGGGACAAGAGAATGGAAAGGGCGGCCGCATAAGTATCCCTGTTTCTTGATTGCCCGGGGTGACGGGCACTCGCTCGCATCCAGGCACTTCCCGATTCGGATGATTAAGGAGATCAACGCTATGAAAATCACGAAGGTTGAAGTTCTGCAGTTCAGCGTTCCTAGCAACAAGATATGGCGACCCATCGGCTGCCGCGTGCATACCGACGAAGGGATCTACGGCGACGGCGAGGCCGCGCTCTCTTACGGGATAGCCTCCCCGGCCGCCTTTGGCATGGTGAAGGATCTCGCCGGCCTCATAATCGGAATGGATCCGCTGGACAACGAGGTCATCTGGGACAAGCTCTACAAGGCCACTTTCTGGGGGCAGAACGGCGGCCCCGTCGTCTTCTCGGGAATATCCGCCCTGGATATCGCGCTCTGGGACATCAAGGGCAAAGCATTGAAGCAGCCGATCTACAGACTTCTTGGAGGCAAGCGACGGGACAATCTTAGGACCTACGCGAGCCAGCTCCAATTCGGCTGGGGCAACGATATCGTCCCCACGGCCAAGACTTCGGACTACGTCGCCAATTGCAAGAAGGCGGTGGCGGAAGGCTACGACGCGATAAAGATCGATTTCTTTACATACGATCGGGACGGTCGTCCCTTCACGAGCGAGGACACGACGCGGCTCCTCACGCCTTATTACGTCTCGCTCCTCGAGGAGCGTATGGCCGCCGTGCGCGAGGCGATAGGGCCAAACGTTGACATCATCATCGAGAATCACTCGATGACCGACGCCCAGAGCGCCGTGCAGATCGGCCAAATGGCGGAGAAGTACAGGATATTCTACTTCGAAGAGCCGACGACACCGAATCCCAAGATGACTGCCTACGTCGCGAAAAGGGTGAATATTCCCATCGCGAGCGGCGAACGAATCTACTCGCGCTGGCAATACGCGCCCTATTTCGAGGATTCGTCCCTCCAGGTCATCCAACCCGATCTCGGCAATTGCGGCGGAATCACTGAAGGCAAGAAGATCTGCGACATGGCCTACGTCTACGACGTGAGCGTGCAGTGCCATGTCTGCGCGAGCCCGCTCTCCACCGCGGCGGCGCTCCACCTCGAGGCTGTCATTCCGAATTTCTGCATCCACGAGCACCACATCATTGCGCGGGCTCCCTACAATATCGAGCTCTGCGTCCACGACTATCAGCCAGTCGGAGGCAAGTTCAAGGTCCCCGATCTGCCGGGGCTCGGCAACGAATACACCGCGGCCGCAGTCAAGGCGGCGGCGACGGTGGTTGTGCAGTAAGAATCGTGGGACGCGTACGATGAAACTCGCCCGCGCCCCGCTCAATCCAGGAAGAGAGGAACGATGAAAGTCACAAGCATCGACATTATGGAGCTCCATGTTAGGGATGCGATGGTCGCCAGGCCGGTCGTCTGCCGCGTGAACACCGACGAAGGCATTTTCGGCTACGGCGAGGTCGCCATCTCTTACGGCAAGGGCACGAGCGCTGCCGCAGGCATGATCAAGGATCTGGCCCCCCTCGTTATCGGTTCCGACCCCTTCGATAACGAAGTGATTTGGGACAGGATGTACAAGACGACATTCTGGGGACAGAACGGCGGCCCAATCGTATTCGCCGGAATCTCGGCGCTCGATATCGCCCTCTGGGACATCAAGGGGAAGGCGCTCGGCCTTCCTGTGCACAAGCTCCTCGGCGGCAAGAAGCGCGACAAGCTCCGAACCTACGCCAGTCAGCTCCAGTTCGGCTGGCACGACGAGATGCGGCCGGGCAGGAGTATCGAGGACTATGTGTACATCTCGAAGAAGGCCGTGGCGGAGGGATATGACGCCATAAAGATCGACTTCTTCACCTACGACGAGGACGGAAGGGCCTTCACCGACGAGGACACAACTCGACTCCAGCCGGCCGAGCGACTCCGCCTTCTCGAACGGCGCATAGCTGCAGTCAGGGAGGCGGTGGGAGCCGGAGTCGACATAATCATCGAGAATCACTCCAACACTGATGCGGATTCGGCTGTCCAGATTGGCCAGATGGCGGAGCGCTATCGGATCTTCTATTTTGAGGAGCCCAATACGCCCACGCCCAAGATGGCGAAGTACATCGCCGATAGAGTGAACATCCCCATCGCGAGCGGGGAGAGGATCTACACCCGTTGGCAGTACGCGCCCTACTTCGAAAATGGATCGCTCGCGGTCATTCAGCCCGATTTGGGAAACTGCGGCGGCATCACCGAGGGGAAAAAGATCTGCGACATGGCCTACACCTACGATGTGAGCGTCCAGATTCACGTCTGCGCGAGCCCAATCTCTGTCGCCGCGACGCTTCAGCTCGAGGCCACGATTCCCAACTTCTGCATCCACGAACACCATATGGTGAATACCACCCATGGGCAGATAGAGCTCGGCATACACGACTATCAGCCACGCAATGGTTATTTCGAAATACCCGAACTTCCCGGCATTGGGAACGAGCTATCAGAGTTGGCTATTCGGAATGCCGACGTTATCTCCGTAAAGTAACATCATTTCGCTTTAGGACTCATTTCCGGCTCTCTCAGTGTTTCGGGAGAGCCGGAGCACTATCTCCCGCTGTCTGTTGCTCGGGTCATTGACAAAGCAGAATTCTTGGCGGAAGATGGAATGAAATGGACAGGAAGAGAGTCCTCGAGCAAGCGCTTTCATTGACGCTTCTCAATTTAAATTTCATCTCGGTGAGAGATCGAGATCCACGCTATTATGGCACGGACGAGCTCTTGTATATGGCCGAAGTGGATACGCTGGCTATGATAGGAGACAGCAGGGGCTGCAGCGCGGTCGAGATCGCACAACGCTGGCGTATATCGAAGAGCGCCGTTTCCAAGACTCTGCGGAAGCTCGAAAAGCACGGTCTGATAGTCAGAAAGGAACACCCGCAGGATGGGCGTAAGGCTATCCTGTCCTTAAGCGACAAGGGAGAGATCGTTTATCGCTATCACAAGCAGCTTGATAAGACCACAAGCACATATATCATGGAATCGCTCGACGAATGCACGGCTGAGGAGCTCGCGGCCTACATCAAGGTCGTCACACTCTTCCACAAGGCCATGGTTCGAAAGCTCGGTCCGAGCCAGGGCTGGAAAAGTATATCCTCAATCTTGGCCCCGTAAGACCGGTATCGACACGATCGAACCTTCAAGGCCTGAGCTCGCGCGCGCTTCTCTCCAGCAGCGTTTTCTTGACGCGAAGAGCCGCCTCATCGCCCAGTCCCCCCGCGGCGGCGATGCGCTCCGGCGCGGCCTGGGCGATGAGCTCGATCGAGCCGAAGACGCGCATGAGGCGGCGCGCGCGGGCGGGACCGATGCCCTCGATGTCCTCCAGGACGCCGAAGCGGAGATCGGAGGCTCTGAGCTTCTGGTTCAGGCCCGTAGCGAAGCGATGCGTCTCGTCGCGTACGGCGACGAGGACGCGCAGCGCGGGTGAGTCCCTGGGCAGGACGACCGGGTCCTGCCGTTCGGGAAGCCATATCTCCTCGTTCTGCTTGGCGAGACCCGCGAGATCCGAGTCGATGCCGAGGGCGTCGAGGACCTCCTTCGCGGCCGAAACCTGGCCCACTCCGCCGTCGATGAGGATGAGATCGGGAAGCTCGGCCTCTTCGTTCACGAGGCGGGTGTAGCGCCGGGCGACAGCTTCCCGAACGGCCCCGAAGTCGTCGATCGCGCCCTCGAGGCTGCGGATCTTGAAGTATCGATAGTTCTTCTTGTCGGGGATCCCGTTCTTGAAGGAGATGAGCGAAGCGACCGTATGCTTGCCCGAAAGTTGGGCGATGTCGAAGCCTTCGATTCTTGCAGGCAAGACGGCGAGGTTCAGAGCTTTCCGCAGCTCCTCGAGCGCCGGAATGTCTCCGATCTCGCGGCGCCGCTTGGCGAGGTCTTCTGTGGCGTTTTGCGCCGCGAGGTTTATGGCCGCCTCGTGCCGCTTTTCGGCGGGGAGCTCGATCCTGGTCTCGACGCCGAGTTCCCGCGCAAAGTAACGGGTCAGGAGCTCGAAATCGGCCCCCTTCTGCACAAAGACGCGCGGCGGAGGAGTCCGATCCTTGCCGTAGTAGCTCATGAGGAAGCCGCCGAGAGCCTCTTCCTCGGGGGCGTAGAGTCGGCTGCGGAACAGGTCGCGTCCGGTGAGCTTTCCGTCGCGCATTTGGAACACCACGAAGCTGACGAGGTCGCCGTCGGCCGCCCATGCGACGTAGTCGCGCGCCTCTGGATCGAAGTCCACCGCGCTCGAGCGGCCCGCGAACTGTTCGATGGCCGTGGCGGCGTCGCGGAGCTTGGCTGCCTCTTCGAAATGGAGGGCCGCCGAGGCTGCGGCCATGCGGGAGCGCAGCTCCGCGAGGAGCTCCTCGGTTTCGCCGGAGAGAAGCTTCTTGACCTCATCGACGTACACGGCATAGTCCTCTTTGCTGATTTTGCCGGCGCAGGGCCCCGAGCAGCGGCCGATGTGGTAGTACATGCACGGGCTTTCGCGCTTTTTCATCACGGCGCGGCGACGCAGGGGGAAGAGCCGCTTTATGAGGTCGAGGTAGGTGTCGATCACCTCTGCGCTGGGGAAGGGGCCAAAGTAGAGGCTTCCGTCGTTGATGATGCGCCGCGTTCGGAAGACGCGGGGGAACTCCTCGTTCGTGAGTCGGACGCTCGGATAGGTTTTGCCGTCCTTGAGGTTGATGTTGTAGCGCGGGCTGTGTTCCTTGATGAGAGTGTTTTCGAGGAGAAGCGCCTCGTACTCGCTTCCCGCGATGATCCACTCGATCCGGTCTATGCGGGAGACGAGATGCCTCGTCTTGATCTCTTTTTTGCCCGAAAAATAGGACGAAAGCCGGTTGCGGAGCGCCTTGGCCTTGCCGACGTAGATGATCTCGCCCGTGGCGTCCCGCATGAGATAGACGCCGGGCTCCAGCGGCGCCTGCCGTACGAGGGCGCGAAATCGGCCTAGGCGCTCGTCTCGGCTTCGATGGGGCTTACCGCCGGCTTCAGTATCGTCCATATTGTACGATAATCAATGTACGGACAAATGAGTCTCAAGGGAATACAGCTCCTCGCCCTCGCCATGCTCCTCGCCGTCCCGGCGCGAGCCATTGAACAGCATATGATACTGTATGCCGGCAGCAGCGAAGGCTCGTCGGCCCAGAACTCCTCGGGAATTCCTCGTAGCATCGGCAATTGGTCCATCGACGGCGCAACGCTGCGCCCCGGTTTTCAAGGCGGGCTGGACTACGTTCTCCTCAACGCGGCCTACGGCTCCGACCCCTCTGTCGACCTTCTCCTCCACATGGATCGCCGGGTGGCGACGGACGAAACGGGAAACTGGGAAGTCGCCGAAGGGCCCGACTACGCAATCGACCGCTCCCGCGCCGTGCTGGGGGAGGGGGCCGGATCCTTCCGCGGTCCCTCGTCGACCCTGAGCCTCGGGCCTGGCCCCTCATCCCTTTTCGCGGCCAACTCCAGATTCCGCGACTTCACCCTCGAGTTCTGGCTCTACCCAGCCAACGCGGAGAATGGCGAGGTTGTCCTGCTCTGGCAGTCCGTCAGAAAGCTGCCCGGTGGGGTTTTGCCCCAGCAGATATCCTGCGTGATCGCGGGAGGGCGGCTCCTTTGGACCTTCTCCGGCTTCTTCGCCCCTCCGCAGGCGAGCCGTCCCTCGACCGCGGATAAAAGCCTCGAGCTTCGGGCGCACAGCCCGCTTGTGCCGCGCACCTGGTCCCACCATCTCATCCGATTCGACGGAGATACAGGTCTGCTCGAGTATCTCGTGGACGGCAAGCCCGAGGCCGACACCTACGCGACCGCGAGCGGGCACGAGGGTGGAACCGTCTTTGAGCCGGCGGTCGGCGCGGCGTCGCCCCTGAGGCTTTGTCCCGAGTTCGCCGGCCTGGTCGACGAGCTCAGGCTGTCGCGCGCCTTCGTCGCCAAGCCGAGCCTCAAGCCCTACGGCCGGGAGAGCGCCCTCGTACTCAGTCCGGTCGCGGACCTTGGCTTTTCTCACAGCCGCCTTATAACAGTCGATGCGCAGTACAAGTCGCCCGGAACCTCGAGCATAGAGCTCTCCTACCGCATAGCCGACGATTGGGCGCACTGGCGCCTCGATTCGCCTCCCTGGATCCCCCTCAGGCCCGGAGCCCCGCTGCCGGATTCGGCGCGGGGGCGCTACGTCCAGCTTCGGGCGGAACTGTACCCCGACGGATCGGGGAAGCTGACTCCCTCGCTCTCCTCCCTCACTCTCCGCTTCGAGCAGGACCCTCCCCCTCCTCCTCCAGCCCGCCTCATCGCCACGCCGAAGGACGGCGCGATCCAACTGCGGTGGACCCGGGTGCCGGAGGCCGACCTGGCCGGTTATCTCGTATATTATGGGGAGGAGTCCGGAAGCTATTTCGGAACGGGCGCGGACCAAGGGCCCAGCCCCATAGACGTGGGGAACACCACGACGATAACCATCACCGGCATCCCCAACGGGGAGCTGCTCTATTTCGCGGTCGCCGCATACGACGGGGCCGCGGGCTCCGCACCGGGCGGCGCCGCATCGCGTGCGGGCGAGGTATCCGAAGAGATGGCCGCCCGGCCTTCGAGGACGCCATAATGACGACAGCCAAGGCGAAGACAAAGACCCAAGCCTCAAACCTCGATCGGGCCCGATCGGCGTTCAAGATCCGCGACTTCGACACTGCGGAGAAGTACGCGCGGGCCTTTATCATGGAGCGGCCCGAGTCCGACGAGGCGCGGATCATCCTTGGCACGATCTACCTGCGTACGGATCGTGCGAAGGAGGCCCTTTCGGCCTTCACGAGCGTCCTGGCCCGACAGCCGAATCACGTGGAGGCGCTTCTCAATGCCGGGGCGACCTACCTCCGCCTCAACAAAAGCGTGGACGCCATCGCCGCCCTGGAACGGGCCCTCGTGAGCGCCCCCGACAACGCCGAGGTCCTCTTCACGCTCGGCAATGCGCACAGGCAGACGGGGAACCTGGCGATGGCGGAGATGGCCTACGCGAAGGCGATAGAGCTCGATCCGCAGCACGTCCTCGCCTACAACAATCTCGGAGCAGTCTATCGTCAGATGGGCGATGCCGAGCGGGCGGTCCGAGTTTTTTGGAAGGGCCTCCAGGTGGATCCCAACTATCCGTCCTTCCACTACAATCTCGGCTACGCCTACAGCTCCCTTGGAAAGTGCGACGAGGCGCTCAAGGAGTATGAGCAGGCGGTCAAGGCGCGGCCCGGCTGGGTCGAGGCCATGAGCAAGTACGGCCTCGCCCTCCTCCAAAGCGGAAAGCACAAGCGCTCGCTCGATATGTTCACGCAGGTTCTGGCCATCGACCCGCTCAACGCGGAGGCGCGGAACAACATAGGACTGGTCTACGCCGAAGAGGGCAAGGTCGACGACGCGCTCCGCTGGTTCCGGCAGGCGATCGAAGCCGATCCGGGCTTCATGCGGGCGGCGCTCAACATCGAGCAGCTTCTGGAGAAGTCCGGACGCTGGGACGCCGCGCTGCAGGAGATCACCAAGCTCGTGGAGATGATGCCCGACAACGACGAGCTCAGACTCCATCTCGCCGGACTGTACAGCAATCTCGGCAGGCACGGCGACGCCAAGAGCGCCCTCGAGTACATCCTTCGGCGCAGCCCGGACGACATCAAGGCGCTGAAGCCCTACGCCGCCGTTTTGGAAAAGCTCGGCGACTCGGGCACCGCGCGGAAGGTCTACGAGAAGATCCTTCGCCTGGACCCGAAGGAGGTCGGATTCCGCGTTGAGCTCGCGCGGCTCGCTGCCGAGCGCGGCGATTTCGCGCGCGCCGAATCGGAGCTTCTCGAGTACCTCCGATCCCGTCCGGACGACCCCCATGCGCGTTTGGAGCTCGCGAAGGCGCGCGCGCGAAAGGGCGACTGGGAGGGCGCGAAGGCGACCCTCGTCGAGCTCGAGCGAGACTATCCGAACGATGCCCGCGTGCAGATGGAGCTTTCGGCCGCATACAGCGCCCTCGGCGAAAAGAGCAAATCGGTGGCCGCAGCCGAGCGGCTCGTGACCTTGAGCGGAGCGGCGACCGTCGAGGACCCGGACGCGCTCCTGGCCGGTCTCGACGTTCTGGAAGGCGCAGTCAAGAATTACTCCGCGGATGTCCGCGACGCTTGGGACAAGAATCTCCGCGTGCTCCGCACGGCTCTAGGGGCCGACCACCCCCAGGCTGAGGCGAAGGAGGAGACAGGACAGCCCGCCGAGGGCCAGGACTTCGGCCTTCAACCCTTCGCCTCGGTGGCGGCCTGCGAGACAGTCCCGGTGGCGGAAGAAGAAGAGATTCTCTTTCTCGACGAACGCGACGAGGATTTTGAGGCCGAGCCCCTCGATGAAGTGGAAGAGCCTTCCTTTATACTTGAAGAAGACGAGGACATCCACAGCGGCGGGGACGCTCTCATCGACGAGTCCGATCGGCGGGACGTCGGATCGGGAGGGCGCGAAGGCGGCCTGGGCCATGCGGGCGGCTCCGGTGGCGATGAGGAGATCGGTTACGAGCCGCCGCGCCAGCAGAGTGCTGCCCCGCAGGCCCAAGCGCCGCAGCCAGTGCAGGCTCCCCCTCCCTTCGTCCAGCCGCAGTACACGATGCCTCAAGGCATGCCGCAGCCCGTCCAAATGCCGCCTATCCAGATGCCTGTGATGCAGAGCCCCGCCCCAATACAGCCGCCGCAGCTGCCCCCCATTCAGATCATGATGGCGCAACCCCAGCCGCAGCCGCGTCCGCAGAAACAGGAGCCAGCACCGGCTCCGGCTCCATCGACGCCCCTGTCGGAGCCCTTCGGTGAGGAGACCGAGGACCTGCCGGAGTACATCGAAGAACCCGGCCTCGATGAAGGCCCCGCCGAGGAGGAGCTCGAGGCGAGCCCCCCGGAGTTCGAGGAAGACCTTCCAATTACGGAAGAGGAGCCCGAGGACGTATGGCCCGAAGAGGGGGCGGAAGAGGCCGAACCGCTCGACGAAGCCGCTGCGCCGAGCGCCGACCAAGCCCAAGCGAATGACAAGGCTGCTGAGGAGCCCGGAGCCGCTGCGGAGCAGGGGGAATCCGCGGCCGCTGAGCCACCCGGGGAGACCGAGCCACTCATCGGCGAGCCGACCGCCCGGCTCCTCGAGTACCTCAAATCGCTCTCCGATCAGCTCCCCCCAGACAAACGCGAGGAGTTTCGTGCCTCCGGGCTCGAGGACAAGATAGATAGCCTGATCGAAACCCTGAAAGGGGAAGATGAGGAAGTCGAGGAGGCGGAACCTCCAAGGGAGCCCAGCCTGTTGGCTGCGGGCGAGCTTAAGAGGCAGAATGGCGAAGTCCTTCCTGGAGCACGGAAGGCCGATCCAAGACGCTCGCCGACCGGTCGCAGGGCGGGGACGGATCGGCGCGTCACGGCGGATCGGCGCCTCGGCGAAAGAAGGAAGGCAGATCGGCGAGTCTCCTCCGATCGTCGCGCCAAGGGAGATCGACGAGAGCAGGATAGACGCGAGCCGCCTCCAGTCGTCGACATCGCGGGACCGATCCCGCCCGAGACGGCTTCGGTGAAAATCGCGCCCGACGGCAGTCCCATGGAGATTGCAGGCGTACGAGTCTCGCCGCGTCTTGCCAGGCTCATAGAGATCGCGCGCCGAGAGAAGGGACAAAAGCAGTGACTGACAACCTGGGACGCGTTCGCGAATACGTGGGCGGCATGCCGAGCCTGCCGACGACAGTCGCGAAGGTCCTCGAAGTGTGCAACAACCCCAAGACCAGTCCGATCGACCTCGATCGCGTCATACAGCTCGACCCTGTGCTCATGGGGCGCGTGCTCAAGCTCATCAACTCCGCATATTATGGTCTCGGAACGCAAGTTACCAGCCTGGTCCGGGCCATCATCATGCTTGGCGTCAACACGGTAAAGAACCTCGCTCTCAGCACCGCCATCCTCGACCGCGTTTCGAGCAAGAAGGACTTTCGCGCCCTCAATATGGAGGGTTTCTGGCGGCATTCTCTCTGCGTCGGCGTCACGGCCAAGCTGCTGGCCAGGCGCAGAGGCATCGATGTCAAGTCCGTCGAGGAGTATTTCGCCGCGGGGCTCCTCCACGACATCGGGAAGATTCCGTTGAACAACGCTCTCGCGGATGATTATGTCAGAACCATGTCCCTAGCCGACCGGGAAGGGCTCTCGCTGTTCGCCGCCGAGCGCAGGATCCTGGGAGTGGATCACTGCGAGACCGGCAGGATCATCGCGGAAAGCTGGCGCCTCACCGGCGCGATAGCGGACACGATAACCTGGCACCACGACCTCGGTTCCTATTCGGGGGAAAACGGCGATATTCTCCGCACGGTCGCGGTGGCAAACTTCTTCGCCGACCGCGAGGGCATCGGCTTTTCCGGGAACCTCTACCCGGAAAGGCCGAGCCCCGACGTATACGGCCTGCTGGGTATCGAGAAATCCATCCTGGAGGAGCTTGAGGAGCCCGTCAACGCCGAGATCGAGAAGGCGAAGGTGTTCCTCAAGCTCGGCACCTGACCGTCGGAAGTGGCTTTTTCAAAGTGCGGATGCATTTTGAGATCTGCGTGGAGGTTTGCATGTTCAGCGTCAAGATTTGGGGCGACCGCGGCTCGATGCCGACGCCGGGGCCGGAAACGGTCATCTTCGGCGGCAACACCTCCTGCCTCGAAGTGCGCTGCGACGACAGGCTCATCATCATCGACGCTGGATCGGGCGTACGGCAGCTCGGCGACAAGCTCATGCGCGAGGACATTAAGAATGGCCCCATATCCGCGGACATCTTCATCACGCACACCCACTGGGACCACATCATGGGCTTTCCAATGTTCACCCCCATCTATGTCCCAGGCACGGAGCTGCGCATCCGCGGGCCCATCAGTTACGAGGACGACAGCCTCGAAAAGGTCATCGGGTCGCAACTGTCCTATCGGTACTGGCCGGTGCGTCAGGAGGAGCTTTCCGCCAAGATCGCGTACGAGCAGATCAAGGAAACGACGATGGACCTGGGCGACGGCATCTTCGTGACGACGAAGTACCTCAATCACCCCATTCTCTGCCTAGGCTACCGCATCGAATATCGCGGCGCCTCGTTGGTCACCGTCTACGACAACGAGCCTTTCAGCAACGTATTTCCAACCAATCCATCCGATCCGGACTACGACGAAGAGGCCGCCAGGGAGGGCGAGGCCGCGGCGCGCGAAGAGAATGAGAAGCTCTTGCGCTTTTGCCAGGGAGCCGACTTGCTCATCCACGATACGCAATACACGGCCAAAGAATATGTTGCGGGGAAGGTGGGCTGGGGGCATTCCTCGTATGAATACGGCATCAATGTCGCCCACAAAGCCAGGGTCAAACATCTGATCCTCTTCCACCACGATCCCAACCGCACCGACGCCGAGCTGCAGGAGCTTGAGCTCTTCTACCAGGCAAAGATCCGCGGAAAAACGCCGCTCGAAATCGAAATGGCCCGCGAGGGCAGGACCTTTACGCTCCAGACGGCCTAGCGGGGCGTCGATCGCGGTCGGCGCCGTGAGTCGGCGGCGGGACACGCGCTTGACCGCCGGCCCCCTAGGCAGGATAGTGTGCATCCATGAAGCGAAACCGGAAGCCATCCACTTCTAAGAGCAAGAATGCAGTCGCGGCCAGAAAGAACGAGGCGGGCAACGCTCGTCTTCCTGCCCTCCTCGCGCTCGCCTGGGCGGCCTGCCTCCTCCTGTCGCTCGCCCTCTCGGGCTGCCCCAGATTTACCGCCTACTATGCGGCCTACCTAGCGGCGACGATTGCGCTTGTCGCGGGAACTCTGGCCTTCCTTGCGGCCATCTATCGGCGCGGCCGCACCGATCTCTTCTTGGCCTTCAAGAAGTACATGGGCTACGGTTTGGTCGCGCACTATGTGGCCTCGGCCCTGCCGCGCGTCGACTGGTCCAATCTCGCTCTGGTCAGTAGCGGGCGCGTCGCCTTTCTCTTTGCCATGACGATCATCTGTCTTGCCGTCGGTTTGGCCTTCTTCGTCACCGCTGCTCGCTCGTCCGTGCACGCCGCTTTGGGGCTCATCACGCAGCAGGAATTGGAGGACCCGGCCCTCCGCCGCAAGCATCGAAACGAGAAAAAGAAGAGCCCGCTCGGCGTTGTTCTCGAATGGGTCGATGCTCTGGCCTTCGCCGCGATCGCGGTCATACTTGTGAACATCTTCATTTTCCAGCTCTACGTGGTGCCTTCCGAGTCCATGGTGCCCGTCTTCCTTTCGGGCGATCGGCCCTTCACCGCCAAATTCCTCGCGGGGCCGCGCATCCCGCTCACGGACTGGCGCCTGCCCTTCGCGCGCCTGCCCCGACGCGGAGATGTCGTGACCATCGCGAACCCTCGCTACCCCGAGAACCAGCACGTCGACCTGAAAAAGTACCTTTCCCAGCTCGTGGCCATGGTCAGCTTCACGGCGGTCAATATCGACAAACTACCCGACGGCACACCGAAGGCCGATCCTCTCGTGAAGCGCATAGTCGGCCTGCCCGGCGAGAAGCTCATGATGGTGGACGACGTACTGTATGTCAGGCGCTCAGGCGACGCGGCCTTCGCGCCCCTCGCCGCGGACCGGGCCTACGCGCGCATCGACCTTTGGAAGGAGCCCGACGCCGTTCGGGCGCGCATCGGTTCGATCCGGGTGGACGAAGCGACTCGATCCCTTCTGAGCACATTGGATGAGAGCAAGCGAAGCGCCGACCCGGCGGCTCTTGCCGCCGACCTTTCAAGGACTGCTGCAAGAATAGCATCCGATCTGGCCAGCGGAGGCGGTTCCACGGCGAACTTCGAGCGGAGGGAGCTGCCGCGCCTCAACCAGCTCGTCATCAGCGCCAGGGATGGCTTCGTGGATCAGGCAGCCGGCGGCGGCCCCAACGTTTTTTCCCGCGTCGGCATCGGGCAAGCGGACGAGGACCTTCCGCTCGCTCTTGCCCTGAGCCGCTCTGCCCCGCTGCGCGGCCAGCTCGCCGACTACAGCCTGCCGCCCCCTCCGCTGGCGGTCGACGCCGACGCGTACACGCGAGGGACCCGCGTCGTCGATCTGTTCATCAAGAGCAATCTCCTCGCGCGCATCGAGCGGGACCTTCAGCTCATCGCCTCCGGCGCCACGATCGAGGACTTCCTCGCAGACAAGACCAGGTCGCAGCTCACCGCGCTGGGAAGACAGCTCGCCGTCTACCTCACCTTCTACGATTTCAGAAATTTCCCGGAATTTCCATCCGGATCGGCCTTCCTCGGGCCCGCTCAATATTTCGCCATGGGAGACAACCGCTACGATTCCTTGGATTTCCGCTTCAAGGACGAGAGGCCGACCGAACGGGCGCTCGATGCGAGCGACAGAAGTTCCATAAGGTACATTTCCAACATGGAGCCCTTCGCGCTCGATCGGCGTTTCATAGAAGGATACGCGCTTTTCCGGATCTGGCCCCTCTCGCGCATCGGCGCCATTCGGTAACTCGTTACCGACCCGCGCCGGCCTTGATTATCGCGGCGATACGTCCAGACTAGTATGCATGGACAAAGACGGTAACGTGGCCGTTCTGATAGCGACGTCGGATGCGGCGGAGCGGGAGACTCTCGTCGCGGCGATCCGAAACGCCGGGCTTCGGCCGGCCATCGCTCCGGAATTCTCCAGAGCGATGGCCGGCGCTCCGGAGGGCGAGGCCCTCGACGCGGCGATCCGCGCCGAATCGGCTGATTTCCTCCTCATGGACGTGGAATTGTGGATCGCGATACGCGATCTCCTCCCGCTTCCCCCCCGCTCCTATCTCGTCGTTCTCCTCCTCTCCGCCGCAAAGGAAGGAAGCGCTCCATCGCTTCTTGAGGCGGGGGCCTTCGACTATCTGCTCCGCGGGGAGCCGCGCTGGGCCGAAAGCCTCACGAGCTACTTTCGTGCTCTGGCGGCGCTCAAGCGCAGGTTCGTGGGCGCCTTTGGGGCGCTCGAGCGCCGCTACGAAGACCTCGTGCATTCGCTGCCCGACATAGTCTATGAGCTGGACTCCGAGGGCCGCTTCACCTTTATCAACAACTCCGTGCGTCTGCTCGGATACGATCCCGCGGACCTCGTGGGCAGCCATTTTTCTGTCCTTCTGCATGAGGAAGACGCGGCCGTCGTGGACAGGGACACAGTCCTCGAAATGTTCAAGGGCGCGAGAACCGGCCCCGCTCTGAGCCCCAAGCTCTTCAACGAGCGCAGGGCGATCGACCGACGGACGGAGAATCTCGAGGTTCGTTTGCGCAAGAAACCCGGGACACGCTCGGGCGACGACGACATGATCGTCACGGTGATCTCCTATGGAGAAGTGACAGCCGCGGGCGAATACGCGCGCCGCAAGGGTAAGCCCGCATTCGTTGGCTCCGTCGGCGTGATCAGAGACATCACCCTGCGGCGCAAGTCCGAGGAGATGCTCCGCAAGCTGTATATGGCCGTCGACCAGTTGACCGCGGGCGTCCTGGTCGCCGATCGGAGCTTCCACGTGGAGTACGTCAACCCGGCCTTCTTCAGGATTTCCGGCCTTTCGCCCCAGGAGGTCATTGGCGCCGAGCTTTACTCCTTCTTCGATTTCCCCGAGCCTCGGGTGCAGGAACTGCAAACCCTCGTTCGTGACGGTTTCGACGTCCGCGACGAGGTACGCCTGCGACGAAGGGCGGAAACTGCCGAGGCCCGCAGCGGCACGGGCCGTCACGACACCTCTGGCGCAACGCCGCCCGCGAGCGGCGGCGGACGCTGGACCGCGATACACGCATCGCCTGTACGCGCACCCTCCGGCGGCGTCACCCACGCCATCTTGATCTGCGAGGACATAAGCCAGCGCAAGGCCATGGAAGAACTCGTCGGCATGGCGCGCGACGAGGCTGAGCGGGCCAACCACGCCAAGAGCGATTTCCTTGCCTCGATGAGCCACGAGCTCAAGAGCCCTATAGCGAGCGTGCTCGCCGCGGCCCGCCTCATCGAGATGGGCGGCCCAGAGCCGGAGCGTCGCGCCTCGGCCATCATAGCGAGCGCTCAGGGACTCCTCGATGTGCTCGGGGACATACTAGACTTCGTGCGCTTCGAGAGCGGCACGGGGACGGTGCGAAAGTACGCCTTCCCGCTCGCTTCGTTCGTTTCGCGGGCCTGCGAGCCGTTCCGGCCGCGGGCGGTCGAAAAGGGTCTCGAGTTCACGATAGGGCCTCTGCCCGATGAAACCATCCTTTCCGATCCCGACCGCCTCGAGCGCTCGCTCGTGGCTCTTCTGGACAACGCCCTTTCGTTCACGGAGAAAGGCTTCATACGAGTCGAGGCGGGCATCACGCGCCGCGAAGGCAATGTTCCCCACATGACGTTGACGGTGACCGACAGCGGCTCAGGCATCGCGCCCGAGGACCAGGGCAGGATATTCTCTCCTTTTGTACAGCTCGCGTCGCCCTACACCAAGCACGGCGGGGCGGGAATCGGCCTGTCTCTCGCGCGCAACATCGTGCGCGCCCTCGGCGGAGAGATCAGACTGCAGAGCGAGATCGGCCGGGGCTCGGCCTTCACGATCCTCGTGCCTGTAGGCGAGCCCGTCCGGCCCGAGTCACATATCGAGGGCTCTCGCCGCGCCTACAGACTTCTGGTCGTCGATGACAACGAAGTCAATCTCGAGTACATGGCGACGATACTCTCGAATGCCGGACATAGGGCTGATACGGCCGCCACCGGCGCGGAGGCGCTCCAAGTCCTGGAAGAGCGTCCGCCCGACGCGGCCATACTCGACATCCAGATGCCGGGCATGAGCGGGATAGAACTGGGACGCAAGATCCGCTCGTACGCGGGCAGTCGCTACGATCCCTCGCTCCCCCTGATCGCGCTGACGGCCTTCGATCCCGACGAAGTGTCGCGTTCGGGCGTCGATTTCGATGCAGCCTTCTCCAAGCCCGTGGATGTGGCCAAGCTGCTCGCTCGGATTGACGAAGCGGTCGACCGACGCGAACGCCTCGATCCGGAGCTGCACCGATCCCGGTGGGCGGGGAGCGGGAGCGCTCTCTCGACGGCAGACAGGGAAGTGCCTCGTCTCCTCGAAGAACTGAGGTCCGCGGCCGAGAGGGGAGAGATCGAGGCGTTGCGAGCAGCCGCCAGAAAGCTCGACGCGCACTTTGTGCGTCTTGGCGCCGATCGGGCGGCGCTGTCGCTGCGACGGCTCGTGCTCGCTCTGGGAGACGAGGACCGTGCGGTGGCGCTCAGCCGGGCCGCGCGCCTGGCCGCCGCGTGGAAGCGCCTCGGCGCCGAAGAAGCCTCATCCGAGTGAAGCGCAGACGGAATGCGAGTTCTGGTTGCAGAGGATGATCCCGAGAATAGGGAGATCCTGCGGCGTCTTCTGAGGAGGCTCGGAGCGGAGGTATCGACCGTGCGGGACGGCGTCGACGCGCTGGAGAGTTTTCAAGGCGGCGCCGCCTTCGACATTGTATTTCTAGACCTCGGCATGCCCGGCATGGATGGATTTGCGGCCGCGAATGGGATGCGCACGACAGAGGCGGAGCGAGGATGGCCCCATACGCCGATTGTCGCCCTATCCGGGGCCGACGACGATCCCTCCATAGCCGAGGCGGGCTTCGACGGATTCATGCAGAAGCCCATCGACTCCGCGTCCCTCAAGGCGGCCCTCGTTCGATGGACGGGGAAGGAAGGGCCCGAGTCGCTCCGATAGCGCGCAGCGAGTTCGCCACGGCAGCCAGGGCGACGCCCACGTCGCCGACCACGGCCGCCCACATGCCGGCGAGACCGAGAGCGCCAAGGCCCAGCAAGGCGACCTTGGCGGCTAGAGCGAAGACGATATCCTGAACGACGATCATTCTCGTGAACCGGGCGCGGGCGATCGCCTCCGCCACGCGGGAGGGCTCGTCGCTCATGAGGACGACGTCGGCGCTCTCTATGGCCGCATCCGAGCCGGAGCCCATCGCAAAGCCGACGTCCGCAGCGGCCAGGACCGGCGCGTCGTTTATTCCGTCGCCGACGAAG
>Ga0187814_10000158_pt1 | contig 18627 bp, 21 predicted proteins | sample NC_S_4_FD_132450 | JGI IMG/M metagenome (GOLD analysis project Ga0187814, IMG submission 132450) | Wetland sediment microbial communities from Neuse River Estuary, North Carolina, USA - ASW-S_4 | ecosystem: Environmental > Aquatic > Freshwater > Wetlands > Sediment | place: USA: North Carolina... | reverse complement strand
GCCGCCGCCTGCCGGTGCTCGCGCATCGCCGGCCGGACATCTACACGCACCAGGTCTGATGGCCGCTCCAGCCGCCACCGAGAAGCGCCGCGTGATCCTCGACGCCGCCGTTCGTGTGTTCGCCCGCCAGGGCTTTCACACCTGCCGGGTGGCCGACATCGCCGATGAGGCGGGCGTTGCCTACGGACTCGTCTATCACTACTTCTCCTCCAAAGAGGAGATCCTCGACACCCTGTTCCTGGAGCGGTGGGGACTGTTGCTCGAAGCGATCGCAGAAGCGGACGCCCAGCAGCGATCGCCGCGCGAGAAGCTACGCGCGATCGCCGGCTTCATCGTCGACTCCTACCGGTACGACCCCGAGCTGATGAAGGTGATCATCGTCGAGGTCACGCGGGCCGCGAACACGTTCGGGCGCACGCACCTGGCCGAGATCCGCGAAGCCTTTGCGCAAATTGCGTCGATCGTGGAGCGCGCTCAGGCCGATGGGCTGTTCCGGGACGAGATCGATCCTCCCTTCGCGGCGCTCGCCTTCTACGGACTGATCGAACAGGTGCTGACTGGCTGGATCTTCGAGTCAGAATTGGTCGGTGAGGAAGAACTCGAGCGAGCGAAGTTGCTGGTCGTGGACACGATCTGCCGCGGACTCGAGCGCTGACGGCGGGTTGTACGGAGCCGGGCTTGCGGTCCCGGGTTTCGGGTGCGCCCGCTTCGGGCACACGCTTCTCATCCGTAGGTCGCGATGTCTGATTGAATCCTCGGCCGATGGTTGAGAGTCCGCTGATCAAGAGGCTGCTTTGGTCCGGTCTGCTTGCGGGAACGGGGGCGCTTGCGACGCTCGCCGCATCGCGGCTGTCGGCGGTCATCTGGAAGCGCGTGTTCGACGAAGAGCCGCCCGAATGACAGAACAGCCCGAAAGCCCAGCTGCGCAAGGCAGCGTCGACGGCGACTCGCACCAGGAGCCGACGGCCGAGCAGCAGACCGCGGGCTGGGTTCCCCAGCCACCGCCACAGCAGTCGTCGGTGCAGGAATCAGTCGCTTCCGCGGTCGCCGACCGCCCCGAGCTGCTCGTTGGAGCCGCCTTTGCCGGCGGGCTGCTCCTTGCAATGATCCTCAGACGCCTTGCCCGCTGAGAACGGAAAACCCGAGAACCTCGCCTCCACCGTGACGGAGGTCTCCGACCGGATGACGCTGCTCGTCCGAGAGGAGATCGAGCTCGCTCAGGCCGAGATCACCCAAAAGGCGACCAGCATCGCCAGGGGAGCGGCGGCCGTATCCGCCGGCGCGGTGTTCGGGGTATTCGCCGTGGTGTTCCTGCTGCTGACGATCGCGTGGGCGTTGGACGCCGTGATCGTCGAGGGGACCGGCGACATCTGGATTGGCTTCGCGATCGTCTTCGGCGGACTCGCGCTGCTGGCGATCGCCGCGTTCCTGTTCGCGTGGCGCAAGCTGAGCGTCGGACCGCCCACGCCGAACATGGCGATGGACGAGGCGAGGAAGATTCGCGAGACGGTCGCCACCGGGTCAGAGGGCGGGGGCTGATGCCGACCCGCAGCCCGGACGAGATCCGGGCCTCGATCGAGCAGAACCGGGAGGAGCTCGGCGCGTCGCTCGAACGGCTGCGGGGCGAGGTCGTGCGGCTCACGGATTGGCGCTCGCAGTTGCGCCTCCACCAGCAGCAGGCGACGATCGCCGCGGGCGTGGCCGGGTTCGTGGTCGGCGGAGGGATCGCGGCGCTGGGCGCGCTCGCATTCGGACGTCGGCGCAAGCGTAAGCAGCAGCCGGAGAACTGGACACAGGTGCTGCGAGCGCAGCTCATCGGGGACCGTTAGGCCCCAATTCCCTCTCAGTGCAGGAACGAGCTCGGGATCGCTCCGACGCCGAGCAGCCCGGGTCCCACGTGCGCGCCGATCACGGGCCCGATCTCCGAGAAGGTGACAGGGTCGGTGTCGAAGATCTGGCGCCCGCGCGCGATCAGCTCCTTCGCCTCGCTGGGGGCCTGGATGTGCTGAACCATCCACGCGTCGGCGCCGTCGCGGGCACGCTCGCGCAGCAGATCGAGTAGCCGCTCGAACGCCCGGCGAGAGGTGCGCACCCGCTCGATCGGCGTGATCTGGGACTCGACCGTGAGGATCGGCTTGATCTTCAGCGTCGATCCGAGCCATGCCTGCGCGCCGCCGATCCGCCCTCCTCGCCTCAGGTAGTCGAGCGTGTCGATCGCAAACCACATCTTCAGCTCGGCTCGGGCCCGGCGCGCCCGGTCGCTCACGGCTGCTCCGTCGCCGCCGGCACGGGCCGCGGCTGCGGCCGCCAGCAGCACCAGTCCCTCGCCTCCGCACGCTGTCGCGGAGTCGACTACGTACACCCGCCGCCCGGCGTCCCGACCAAGCTGCTCCCGAGCCTGCTCGGCGGCACCTACGGTCCCCGACATGCCGCCGGCCAGGTGGATCGAGACGATTTCGTTCCCTTCGGCCAGCAGCGGCTCGTACACCGCGAGGAAGTCGCCGATCGAAGGCTGTGAGGTTGTCGGCAGATCGGTGGCCGTTCGCAGACGTTCGTAGAAGGCGCCGTAGTCGGTGATCTCGCTCTCGCGTTCCGTCCCGTCGGCCAGGTGCACGTACAGGCTGACCTCGTGGATCTCGTTGGAGGAGACGAGTTCCCGCGGGAGGTAGTGACACGTATCGGAGACGATCGCGACGGGCATGCTCGGCCCGGACCCTACAGCTTGGGCTGCGACCCGCGCGGGGTACGATCGCGTCCCAGTGCCCCGCACACTCGTCACCGGCGCGTCCGGCTTCATCGGTTCCCACGTCACGAGATTGCTGGTCGAGCGCGGGGACGAGGTCGCGGTAATGACGCGCTCCACCTCCAAGCTCGATGCTCTGGCGGGACTGCCGGTGGAGGTTCTGCGCGGCGATGTCTGCGATCGCCGCTCGATTCGCCGGGCGATGCGGCGGATTGAGCGCGTGTTCCATATCGCCGGCACGACCAGCCTTGTCCTGCCGCGAGGCAGGGTGTTCGCGATCAACCTCGAGGCGACGAGGATCGTGCTGGAGGAAGCGCTGCGCGCGGGCGTCGAGCGCGCCGTCTACACCTCCTCGGCGGCCGCGGTCGGGCCGGCCCGGCCGGGGTCGATCGCGGACGAATCGAGTGTCTGGGATGCCGGCCGCTACGCGATCTCATACGTGGACTCAAAGCACGAGGCGGAGGTGGAGGCGCTCCGGCTTGTCGCGCGCGGGCTGCCGCTGGTGATCGTCAACCCGACCTACGTGCTGGGAGCCGGCGATAGCGGCCGATCCTCGACCGTGCTGGTCCGGCGGTTCCTGCGACGGCAGATTCCGGCGTATGTCGACGGCACGCTCAACATCGTCGGCGTCGAGGACGTCGCTCGCGGGCATCTCCTCGCCGACGAGCGCGGCACCGTGGGGGAGCGCTACATCCTCGGCAATCGCAACTTCACCCTCGATCGCCTGTTCGCCGACCTCGGGCGGCTTTCGGGGGTCGAGCCGCCGGCGATCAAGTTGCCGCTGCCCGTGGCGCTGGCGCTCGCGAGGGCGGCCGAACGGTTCCCGCGGGTGGCGATGCCGACCCCGGCGGAGGTACGCGCCTCCGCGCTCAACTGGGCGTTTTCGAACGCCAAGGCCAAGCGCGAGCTGAGGTGGCGCACCTCCCCACACGAGGATTGCCTCGAGGAGACCATCGCCTGGTACCGCGAGCGAGACGGCGCGCGGCTCGCCGCCCCGGGGACCCGCCAGCCGCTGGCGCTCCGCCTGGGCGGAGACCTGCTCCGGCGTATCTTTTGAGCCGGTGCCCACCCTCTACCGCTGCTCGACGCCGACCAACTGGCTGTGCCCGTGCGGCAGGGTGGCGCGCAACCTCGGTCGCGAGGGCATCGGCCACGAAGAGGTCACCGTTCCGCAGCGCCGCTCCCGGCGGCCCGAGGTCGAGGCGCTGACCGGACAGCAGCGCGTCCCGGTGCTGGTGATCGACGGCCAGGCGATCTGCGACTCGCGCCGGATCCTCGAGTATCTGGAGTTCAGGCGGGACCACGGGACGGGCTGATCCCGCGCGGTTGCTTGCTTGCGGTGGCTACCGGCTCCGGAGCCGCGGACATCCGGGGCCGCGCACATTGCCATCCGGCAGTTCGTGGCCTAACGTTACGTAGACCATCGCTGACTCAGAGCGGTTGGGGGCATCTCGCTGCGTCTCTCAACGCTGATCATCTGCGCGCTTGCTGCACTGACGGTGCCGGCGGCTACCGCCGTGGCCGACGGCGGTCCGATCATGCCGCTCTCGGAGGTCCACGCCGGGATGGATTGCACCGGGGAGACGGTTGTCCAGGGGACCACGATCTCGTCGTTCAACGTTCACGTGATCGACGTCCTGCAGTCAGCGAGCGGGCCGCGAATCCTGGTCACCGTGTCGGGCCCGGCGGTCGACCTGACCGGAGTCGCGGCGGGCATGTCGGGCTCCCCCGTGTACTGCGAGGACTCGAGCGGCACGTTGCGAAACGCCGGGGCGATCTCGGCTGGGATCGGGGAGTACGGCAACAAGTCCGCACTCGTGACCCCGATCGAGCAGATGCTGGGCGAGCCGGTGAAGCCGCCGTCGGGCGCACCGCGGCTTACGGCGCGGACTCGGTCACTGGACGGGCCGCTAACCGTCGGGGGATTGTCGCCCGCACTGCTCGCGGTGCTCCAGCGAGCCGGTAAGCGGGCCGGCCGGACGGTTCTGGCCTCACCCCCGTCCGCGACTCCGGCCGAGTTTCCGGTCCAGGACCTCGTTCCGGGCGCCTCTGTCGGCACGGAGTACTCCATCGGCACGATTACCACAGGGGCGATCGGCACCGTCACCTATCGCGACGGGCCGGTCGTGTACGCCTTCGGCCACGAACTGGATGGGGCGGGCCGGCGCTCGCTGCTGCTCGAGGACGCCTACGTCTACTACGTCGCGAACGATCCCAACCCAGCCGACAGCCCATCGAGCTACAAGCTCGCGGCGCCCGGGCACGTGCTGGGAACGCTGACCAGCGATACGCCGAACGGCGTGATTGGCCTGGTCGGGTCGCCCCCACCGACGATCCCGGTCGAGGTCACGGCCCATGATCTCGACACCGGTCGAGTGATCAGCGAGCAGACACAGGTCGCGGATGAGACGGACGTCGGCTCGCCACTCGGGACCTCGATGCTGGACACGATCGCCCCGCTCGCCCTCGGCCAGGCCGCGATCGATATCTACGATGGACCGCCCGCCAGCGAATCGGGGCGACTGTGCTTGAGGGTGCAGCTTCGCGAGAGCTCTCAGCCGCTCGGATTCTGCAAGCGCTACGTCGGCATCGGCGCGGCGGGTGACTCCGGCGAGCAACCGCCTGAGCTCTCAAACGGCGTCGCAACCGATGTCGCAACGGCGCTCGGGGTGCTCGACCAGGTGCAGTTCGCCCAGCTGCACGTCACGAAGGTGGAAGCCACGGTCGACGCACAGCGCGGACTGCAAGAGGCTTCGATCACGGGCGCGCATGCGCCTAAGCGAGTCAGGGCGGGGACGGTGGCTCGCATCCGCCTCCGCGTTCGGATGTTCCGCGGGGGTGTGCGCACCGTCTCGCTGCGAATCCGGATACCCCAAGGCGCACACGGGCATCTGGCTGCGACGATCCACGGTCCCTCCTTCTCGCCAACCCCACCCTCGTCGAGCGGTTCGGGGCTCGCGTCGCTGATCAGCATCACCCTCACGCCGCCGACCCTGAGCGGGCCGCCGCCCCCGTCAATCGCGGCCGTGCGCAGGGCGATCAGCGCGATCGGCGGCTACGACGGCCTCAAGGTGTCCTTCAACGGCGGCGCGGCGAAGCCAACCTACACCGATCCATCGCTCCTGATCAGCGGACGAACGACGCTCGCTTTCCAGGTGAGTCGCTAGCTGGGCGGTATGCCGATCGCAGGCTACAGCCGGTTCTCGATCGAGAGCGGTGGGGCTGGGGTGGCCTCCGCCTCGGGAACCGGTTGATCCGTGGCGCCGGACTGCTCCAGTCCAAGAGCGGTCTGCAACTCGCCCGACTGGTACATCTCGGTGACGATGTCGCAGCCTCCCACGAGCTCGCCCTCGATGAACAGCTGCGGGATCGTCGGCCAGTTGGACAGCGCCGACAGTTCCTGCCGGATGCGTGGGTCGGGCAGCACGTCGACGGCCGCGAACGGCTGGCCGACCGACTGGAGGATCGCGACAGTGCGGGCCGAGAAGCCGCATGCGGGCTGCGCAGGCGTGCCCTTCATGAAGAGCAACACGGGATTTTCGGAGATCGCCTTCTGGATCTCGTCGCGCAGCGGATTGTTGGTCTCGTCGGTCATACGAACGTCACTCCGGTTTAGTTTGGATCGACAGGGCGTGGATGCGGTCGCCCACTTCGGCGCCGAACACGTCGTAGACGAGGCGGTGCTGAGCGATGCGGCTGAGGCCTGCGAACGCGGACGCGGACACGACCGCATTGAAGTGATGCCCGTCGCCCCTGACCTCGGCTCGGGCGCCTGGAATCCCGGACTCGATCCGCTGCTTCAGCTCCTCTGGCGTAGCCGACACAACCTCAAGCGTAGCGGAGGCCAACGCGGCGCTATACTTGCTGAAGCATGATCACCCTGACCGATAAGGGCGCGGAGAAGGTTCGGGAGTTCCTCGCGGCGCAGAGCGCGGTTGCGGAGACTGCGGGCCTCCGGGTTGGAGTCCGCGGCGGAGGCTGCTCCGGCTTCCAGTATGCACTTGCCTTCGATGAGCAGCGCGACGGCGATAGCGTGTTCGAGGACAAGGGCATCCGCCTGCTCGTCGATAACCAGAGCCTGCCGTACGTCCAGGGGTCGACGATCGACTTCGTGGACGGTCTCCAGGGCGCCGGATTCCAGGTTGACAACCCCAACGTGATCGCCGCCTGCGGCTGCGGATCCTCGTTCCGCGTCGCAGAGGAGGAAGAGGTCTCGGCGGTCTAGCCCCGGCGGGGGCCCGGTTGTCTTGGTGGTTAGCATCAGGCCCCGGCACGGCCCGGGTTGTCCAGGGCTATGGGCTTCGCCGCACGGTTGCGCGCGCCGGGTTGCCGATGGTCGGCCGGATTACTTCGTTAGGCAGGGTGCCACCGCGGGGAACGGGCTCGTGGGCAGTCGACGGTATTGTGATTAATAGCACTTGAGAATGGGCACGGTGCATTAGGCTAGCTTTATGGGCCGAACCGGGCGAATCGTTGGCCTTGTTGCGTTGGCATCTGGCCTGGTGACGCTGGCCGCAGTGACGCTTCCGCCGGTGCAGTTTGCGTATCGCAGCGCGGCGTCGCACGTGATCGTTTCGACGTCAGGGTGGGTGGTCGCCCTTCTCGCCGCGTTTCTCATGTTCGGGCGACTCAAGCGTTCCGCACGCCTGAACGACTTGCTGCTGACGTGTGGGCTCTGTCTGCTGGCCTTATCGAGCGCGGTCCTTGCCCTGCTGCCGGCATTCGTGAGTCGCGACTCGCGGGTATTCCTCGACTGGGACGGGCGAATCTACAGAGTGTTAGGCGCTTGTCTGCTGGCAGCGGCCGCCTTAGTACCGCGCCGGCGGCTCGAGCGTCCCCAGTTGGCGAACAAGCTCACCGTCGCCGGCGTGGTATCGCTTGCGTTGCCGACGGCGCTGATGGCCTGGCTGGTGCGTGGCCGGCTGCCCGGCATTGTCCTCGTTGCGATCGTGCATCCCAACTGGCCCGATCTGGACGCCCCCTGGCCTGTGCTTGCGATATCTGCGATCACCGCGGTCTTGTTCGCAGTGGGCTCGGTCGGGTTCGTGCGACATGCGGAGCGGCGAGCGCCCCGACGTCTGCCTGCTGGATGTGGCGATGCCGGGCGGCGGTATTGCAGCCGCCTGGGAAATCGCGGCACGACTGCCAGACACGAAAATCGTGGTGCTCACAGTCTCCGACGCAGATATCGATCTGTTCTCGGCACTGCGTGCTGGCGCGCACGGTTACCTCACCAAGACGATGGGCCTGGAACGGCTCCCCAACGCTCTGCGCGGGGTGATCAATGGCGAGCCACCGATCGAGCCGATGCTCATGAGCCGAATCCTCGAGGGCTTCCGTGGCGGCGATCCGCGCCGGCGCAAGCTGGCGGCTGGCGGTCAGCTCGCGGAGCGGCTGACCAGCCGTGAATGGGAGGTGCTCGAGCTGCTGTCGCGGAATCGTTCCACAGCAGAGATCGCCAGCGAGCTGTGCCTCTCGACCAGCGCTGTTCGCGTCCATATCGCGGCAATCGTGCGCAAGCTCGGCGTAGCGGACCGAGCCGACGCGGTCGCGGTCTTCCGCGGGCGCTCCGCACGCGACTGACGACGCAGCTTGCCCGACGCAGGGGCGTGACCGGCGGAAGCGCTCAGAGATCTGAGCACCCAGCGAAGTGACTTCGCCGACCCGGCGAGCGAGAATCGGCAGGGGAAAGCGAAAGGGAAAGGGGAAAGGCATGACTCCGTGGATCCTCGGCAACGTCATAATCTGCGCCATCGTTCTTGCCGTGATCGTCGGCAAGCTCGTATGGGCGATCGCCACTGCACACCGCGACCGGTTCGGCCTTATCCCGATCAGGTCGAGCAGCGAGGTTGCCAAAGGGCTGGACCTCGATGAGGACTCGCAGCCGGCGACCGAGGTCGCGCTCATTTGGGCCTCTCCCCGATCATCTCCTCGGGCCCGAGCCACTGCATGCTTTCCGCAGAGCGTCGAGCGCAGCGGGCGCGCGCAAGGAGGAAGGCGTCGAGACCGACGGATTCTCGGCCCGGAGACCAAGTTCACCGCAGTCAGTAGCCATTCAGGTAGCCATCCCGGTCTTCGTCACGCTGGCGTCGCGGCCAGCGAGCGCCACAAATAGAGGCACGCGAGCGTCCGATACGGGCGCCACGGTTCGGCCAGATTCTCCAGTGTTTGCGGGCTTGGGAGCTCCTCGAGCTCGTACCGAATCATCACCGCTCGGCGGATGCCGAGATCACCCACCGGGAGCACGTCCGGACGCTGCAGATGGAACATCAGGAACATGTGCGAGGTCCAGACGCCCAGGCCCTTGACCGCGACCAGCTCGGCGATCACCTGATCATCGGGCAGGTCGTCGAGGCGCTCGAGCTCCAGCGAGCCGTCGAGCACGTGCTCTGCGAGCGAGCGCAGGAACGAGACCTTCGCGCGGCTGAGGCCGGCCGCGGCGCGCAGCTCATCGGGGTCGTCCGCGACCACCTCTACGGGCGTGGGCGGACGGCCACCGAAACGGTCCGTGAGCCGGGTGTAGATCGCGCGGGCCGCTCGCGTGGAAAGCTGCTGGCCGACGATCGAGCGTACGAGCGCGCCGTAATAGTCATTGGGGCTGCCCCGTCGGGGATCGCCGAGGCCGTGGACGTCGACCTCGTCGATCAGCGCCGCCAGCACCGGATCGGCAGCTCGCAGGTGCTTGTGCGCCCGCGTCGTCGCGACGGTCCTACGGCTGGCCGGCAACGACTCCGGGGACGCCGGTGTTGGTCGAGTACTTCGGCTGGATCTTGGTCTCCGGCCGGATCTCATGTACGGCCTGGGCGACCGCGATCGCGGACTCGGCAAAGCCGGTGGCGATCAGCTTGAGCTTGCCGTCGAACGTGGTGATGTCGCCGCACGCCCAGACGCGCTCGAGCGACGTGCGCATCAGCGGGTCCACGACAATCGCGCCCTTCTCGATCTCAAAGCCCCAATCCTTGAGTGGTCCGAGCGCCGTCTTGAAGCCCAACTGGAGGAGGATCGCGTCAACCTTGACCTCGAGTTCGTGCCCCTCGTCCTCGGAGTTGAACAGGCGCACGCGCTCGACCGTGCCATCCCCGTAGACCTCCTTGATCTGGAAGGGCACGTGGACCATCACGTCGCCGCGGTCGGCTGCCTCCAGCACCTGGCCGACGGTCAGCTCGTGTGCGCGGAAGCCCTCACGGCGGTGAACCAGGCGGATCTCGCTGGCCGTATCGAGCAGGTTGATCGCCCAATCGCAGGCCGAATCGCCGCCGCCGACGATCATCACCCGCTTTCCCTCGAAGACGGACTTCTCGCCGACGATGTAGTGGGCGCCGCGCCCCTCCCATGGCCCCATGTCGTAGCCGGGAAGCTTCTTGGGCTCGAACGCCCCGTGGCCACCGGAGACGATCACGGTCCGCGAGCGAAGTTCGCCGCGGTCGGTGTGAAGCACCACTGCGCGATCCTCGCCCTCTCCCTCCCAGGAGATCGTCTCGGCCGTCGTATTCAAGTGGACGGGGACGTCGAACTGCTCGACCGCCTGCCGGCGGAGCATCACCACCAGGTCGCGGGCCAGCACCTTGGGATGGCCCGGCACGTCGAAGATCCACTTCTCCGGATACAGCGTCGTCAGCTGGCCGCCGAGCTCAGGCAGCGAGTCGATGATCCGGGAGGAGGATTCGCGCATGCCGGCCCAGAACGCGGTGCACATCCCGACCGGGCCCGCCCCGATCACGGTGACATCTCGGATCTCGTCGAAATCGTTGTTGACGGCAGCGCTCACGGGATCGCAACCGTCAGCGCCGCGCCGTCGAGCGCTCCGAGCGCGCGCTCGACCGAGCACGAGATGCAGGTGAACGTGGGGGTGTCGCGCAGCGTGTAGGAGCTCGACTCGCTGGTCCGCAGCCGTTGTACGAGATCGAGGAAGTCCGCGGGGTTGTCGGTCTCGAAGGCCACCACGAACTCCTGATCGTCGAGACCGAACGAGTAGCTGGTGTTGAGGTCGACCGACGGGTATTCGCGTCCGATCTTGATGTGCTCCTGCATGATCCGCCAGCGCTCCTCGCTTGGGAGCGCGTACCAGCCCCGAGTCTTGACGAACGGATACACGAACAGGTATTTGGCGTGGGCGGGGCGGACCTCCAGACGCGACTCCTCGGAGTACTCGGAGGGCTTCGTCATCGCCAGGAACGAGTACGGCACACTGCACCACTTCATGAGGCCGCTCTGCGCCAGGATCACGTGGAACTCGTGGATCCGCTCGAGGTTCTCCGCCTGGCTGAGGAGCATCAGGTCGGCATCGCCACGCGTGCCGACGAGCGAGAAAGATCGCAGCAGATGGCCGTCGGCGAAGTCCTCGCAGGCAGCGATGAACTCCCGTTTGTCGGTGCCCCGACGGTCCTCCTCCAGGCGCCGCCAGGCGGGGTCGACCTTCAGGAAGGTGTACTTGACGAAGCGTCTTGTCGGCATCGAAGTTGATGATACGCAGGACATCCGCACCTCCTGCGGAAGAGAAATCTCACGCCGGCGTTAGAAATCAGTGACTACCATTAGCGTTTGATGCGCATCGCGCTGCTGTCGCCCTATTCCTGGACGTACCCGGGGGGCGTGACGAGGCACATCGAGGCGCTAGCGGAGCGCTTCACCGAGGAAGGGCACCACGTCAGGGTGCTTGCCCCGTACGACCCCCCTGGCCGGTTCTCGGCGGCGCTGCACCGCGGGGCGCGTCCCCAGTCGCTGGAAGCCCCCGACTACCTGGTTCCGCTCGGGAGGACGGTCGGCTTGAAGGCCAACGGCGCGGTCTCGAACATCTCGATCACGCCATACGCGCTCGCTACCGCGCAGCATGAGCTGCGCACCGGCCGCTACGACGTCGTCCACGTCCACGAGCCGCTGGCGCCGATCGCCCCCTGGGTGATCACCGACTGGATGCGGATGCCGCTGGTCGGCACCTTTCACACGTATAACGAAAATCGCCTCTCGAACGGGATCGCGACCGCGATCGGCGCACGCCGGATGCTCAATCATCTGCACGTCCGGATCGCGGTTTCCGAGGCGGCGGCCTGGACCGCGCGGCGCTTCTTCGGCGGCCGCTACCGGATCATCCCCAACGGGGTGACCTTCGACCCCGAGCGGGCGGCGAACGCCGCAGGCCGGCTCTCCGACGAGTGCCTGCGGATCGTGTTCGTGGGGCAGGCCGTGGAACGCAAGGGCCTGCCGCTGCTGCTGCGCGCGTTCGAGGCGCTGCGTGAGCACATCCCCACCGAGCTGACCGTGATCGGGCCTTCGTCCGAGGAGCTCTCCCCGATGATGCTCGACCCGCGCCAGGTGCGCGTGCTCGGCAAGGTCGACGACGAGACCAAGCTTCGGGAGCTCGAACGAGCCGACGTGCTGTGCGCGCCGTCGCTGCGCGGAGAGAGCTTTGGGATGGTGCTCACCGAGGCGTTCGCCGCCGGCACCCCGGTCATCGCGTCGAACATCCCCGGATACCGGGACGTGGTTCGCGACGGGGTCGACGGGGTGCTCGTGCCGGTGGGCGACGCGCAGGCGCTGGCCGAGACCCTGCGGGACCTCTACGAGGAGCCGGCGCGGCTCTCGGAGATGGCTCAGGCTGCCGTTCGCGATGTCGAGCGGTTCGCGTGGCCTCGCGTCGCCGCGGAGGTACTGGATGCCTATGAGGATGCGATCGCCACGCCCGTCCCCGAGGGCGCGATCAGCCGCGCCGCGGTGCGGATCGGCGCGCGTCCGGCTGACCTGGAGCCGCGGGTCCGGGCTCGGCGCCTGGAGAGCCTCGAGCCGAAGCCCGCAGCCGTCCGACGCAGCAGGGCACTTGGCCTGGCGCGCCGCCTCGGGCTGGCGGCGGTTTCGCTGGCGGGCGTCGTACTCGCCTTCCTCGCGCTGGAGAAGATCGGGCTCAACAACATCGCTTCGGCGCTTCTTAACTCGAGCCCGACGTTCGTGCTGCTGGGGCTGGCGATCATGTGCAGCGCGATGGTCATGCGCGCGTTCTCGTGGCACGCGATCCTGAATGCGGCGCTGCCACGAGCGCGGATCCGGCTCTCGGACGCGATGCAGGGGACGTTCATCGGGGTCCTGATGTCGTCGACGCTTCCCGCTCGGCTCGGTGAGCCCTCGCGCGCGTTGGTCGTGGCCCGGCGGACAGGCCGCCCCCGCGAGCATTTCCCGGTGGTGCTCGGGACGCTCGTCTCGCAGACGCTGCTGAACCTCGTCGCGTTGGCGATCCTGGGCGCGGTCATGTTCTCCTCGGTCGACTTCTTCAGCGGCCACCAGGATGCGCTGCTTGCCGTGGCGATCGTTCCAGCGGTGCTGCTGCTGATCGTGCTCGCTGCCCCGGTGTTGCTGCGGCACGGGGCAGGACGGTTCAAGTTCGCCCGGCTCCAGGCGGTCGTGGTCCAGGTTCGCGGCGCCCTCACCCGCGTCCGTGAGGGGTTGACGGTCTTCCGCAAGCCCCGGCTGGGATCGATCGCGACGGGCGCGCAGCTGGCGGCTTGGGGTCTCCAGTCCCTCTCCTGCTACATGCTGCTCGTGGCCCTCGGGCTGAGCCATCAGACCGGCTTTGCCGCCGCCGCCGCCGTCCTGTTCGCGGTCAACATCACCGCGGTGCTTCCGGCGACCCCGGCGAACCTCGGCGTCTTCCAGGCAGCCTGTGCGGCGGTCCTGCACACCGGCTGGCACGTCGGCTTCGGCGCCGGCGTGGCCTACGGCGTGATCCTTCAGGCGGTCGAGGTGTCGACCGCCGTGCTGATGGGCATGCCGGCGCTGCTCAAGGAGGGGATGTCGTGGAAGGAAGTCAAGATGCGCGCCATGCACGCGACGCCGGTCAAGCTGGCGGCGCGGCCGTCCTCGAGGCAGTCGGCCAGCGCGGTCAGGGTTGAAAGCTAGGTCGCGTCAGGCCCGCTAGGTCGCGCCAGGCCCGCAGCCTCCGGACTCCGTAACACGACTCGAGGACTGCCACCAGGTAAACGCCGAGCGTGATCATCAAGAGGCGCCTTCGGCCGAAGATGTCGGTCAGCCGCCCGAACAGCAGTGCGCCAACGCAGGCGCCCGCCACGTGCATCACCCGGCCCGCCCGGCAATGTCGGCCGAGGAGATGTTGATCCCGCTGCCCTTGGCCGAGATCGCGCCGGCGATCGAGCCGACGATCGTGACCTCGAGCCCGTCGAGGATCCACACCGTGCCGAGCCCGATCAGGATCCTCCAGTGCCAGTGCCAGCGCGACCACGGCAGTCTGTCCAGCCGCGCCGAATGTTCGTCTCGATCGTGCCGAGCCTCTTCCCGGCGGTGAACTCCTCCCCTCAGGCAGTGACCTTGCCAGGTTTGCACCTCCCGCGGCGGGCTATTCCGCACCCACGGTCCCAGCGGGAGTCCTACCCCGTAAACGATTGGTGCAGGCGCGATGAGATTCGGAACGCCGGGCGGTCTGTAAGCCAGGTGACAAGAGCGAAGGGAGCAAGATGGGGAAGTTGGTCGTGTCCGAATTTGTGACGGTGGACGGGGTGTTCGAGGACCCGGGTGGTGCCGAGGATTTCGAGCACGGTGGTTGGTCCTTTCGGTTCAACCGCGGCCCGGAAGGCGACAAGTTCAAGCTCGACGAGCTGATGGCCGCCGGGGCGCTCCTGCTGGGACGCGTCACCTACGAGGGCTTCGCCAAGGCCTGGCCGAAGATGGAGGGCACCGGGGAGTTCGGTGCAACGATGAACTCGATTCCCAAGTACGTAGTTTCAAGCACGCTCGAGCGCGCCGACTGGAACAACTCGACCGTGCTCGCTCCCGACCGCGCGATGCAAGACGTGGCCGATCTCAAGCAGCGCGTCGAGGGGGACATCCTCGTCGCCGGCAGTGGCCAGCTGGTGCGGGCGCTGATGGCGGCGGAGCTGGTCGACGAGTATCGGCTGATGGTGTTCCCGATCGTGCTGGGCACCGGCAAGCGGCTGTTCGAGGACGCAGGCTCGTCGACTCCGCTGCGGTTGCTGAGTGCGCGGCAGGCGGGAGAGACCCTGATCGTCACCTACGTGCCGCAATGAGCAACGCGCTGCTAAGCACTCCGACCGCCTGGAGGTTAATATGAGCGTCGTGGAGCAGGCATCCGCGCTGACCACTTCGGCGGCAGTTGAGGGGGAGCTCGAGCAGCACCGCAGGGAGCTGACCGGCTATTGCTACCGGATGCTGGGGTCGCCCTTTGAGGCCGAGGACGCCGTGCAGGAGACGATGCTGCGAGCCTGGCGGGGTTTGGCCCGCTTCGAGGGCCGGGCGGCCCTGCGCTCGTGGCTGTACCGGATCGCGACCAACGTGTGCCTCGACGCGCTCAACGGGCGGGCTCGCCGGGCCACACCGATGGATCTCGGCCCGGCTCGCGAGCCGGTCGAGGCCAACCTGAACGCCCTGCCGGAGGTCACGTGGATCGAGCCGATTCCGCTCGGCCTGGTCTCACCGGAGGACCCGGCGCGTATGGCCGAGGAGCGCGAGACGCTGCGGCTCGCGTTCATCGCGGCGCTCCAGCACCTTCCGCCCCGGCAGCGCGCCGCGCTGATCCTGTGCGAGGTGCTGCGGTGGAAGGCCGGCGAGGCGGCGGAGCTGCTCGACACGAGCGTCGCCTCGATCAACAGCGCGCTGCAACGCGCTCGGGCGACCCTCGATGAGAGCGGCGCGAGCGCCAACGATCCGGTTCCAAGGATGGATGAGACGCAACGGGAGCTCCTCGCCCGCTACGTCAAGGCGTTTGAGGCTTACGACATCGATTTGCTGACCGCGGTGATCCGCGAGGACGCCACCCAGTCGATGCCGCCGTTTGACCTGTGGCTGTCGGGTCGCGAGGACATTTTCAGGTGGTTCTTCGGCCCCGGCATCGGTTGCCAGGGCTCGCGCCTGATCGCAGTGGAGTCCGCGAACGGCGCGGCCGCGTACGGCCAGTACAAGCCGAGCCCGTCGGGAAGCGGGTTCGAGCCCTGGGCCCTGAACGTGGTCGAGCTGGGCGACGGCGGAGTCAGGGAGCTCACCTTCTTCCTCGCCACCGAGCGGCTCTTCCCCTTGTTCGGACTGCCGCCCCGGCTCGACTCCTAGCGCGCCCCAGCGCCCGCCTCGAGGTGGACGATCCTGAGCCGCGCTGCGCCGATTAAGATCGTCGCGGTCGTGAACCTGATCTCCGCCTACCGTCCCGCAGAGGACCGCTACGAGCCGATGCCCTACCGCCGCTGCGCTCGCAGCGGACTGAAGTTGCCCGCGATCTCGCTCGGGCTGTGGCAGAACTTCGGCGACAACCGGCCGCTGGATGGAAGCCGGGCGATCCTCCGGCGTGCCTTTGACCTCGGGATCACGCACTTCGACCTCGCCAACAACTACGGTCCGCCCTACGGCACGGCCGAGCGGAACTTCGGGCGGCTGCTCGCAGAGGACTTCCGCCCCTACCGGGACGAGCTCGTGATCTCGACCAAGGCCGGCTACGACATGTGGCCCGGGCCCTACGGCGACTGGGGCTCGCGCAAGTATCTGCTGGCGAGCCTTGACCAGAGCCTCGAGCGGATGGGACTGGACTACGTCGACATCTTCTACTCGCACCGGGCCGATCCCGACACCCCGCTGGACGAGACGATGGGCGCGCTCGACAGCGCGGTCCGCCAGGGCAAGGCCCTGTACGCGGGAATCAGCTCCTACTCGGCCGAGCGGACCGCGGAGGCGATCGAGATCCTGCGCGCTCTGGGCACGCCGCTGTTGATCCACCAGCCCTCGTACTCGATGCTCAACCGCTGGGTCGAGCGCGGCCTGCTGGCGCTGCTGGAGGAGGAGGGCGTGGGGTGCATCGCGTTCTCGCCGCTCGCGCAGGGGCTCCTGACCGACAAGTACCTGCGCGGCATCCCGGAGTCGTCCCGCGTACGAAGCGGGGAGCACTTCTCCGAGCGGTTCCTGAGCGAGGAGAACCTCGAGCGGGTCAGGGCGTTGAACGAGATCGCGGGGCGCCGGGGCCAGACGCTGGCGCAGCTGGCGCTCGCCTGGGTGCTGCACGATCCACGGGTCACCTCCGCGTTGATCGGCGTCTCGAGCGTCCAGCAGCTCGAGAACAATGTCGCCGCACTGGCCCGGCTCGACTTCGATCCCGACGAGCTGGAGGAGATCGATCGCTACGCCCAGGAGGGCGAGATCAACATCTGGGCTCCGTCGAGCGAGGCGTGAAGCCCTTAGGCGGGGCGTGAGCACCTCGCCGGGGGTGGTCATCGGCGGGAAGCACCTCGCTCAGGCCCGCGAGCTCGATCAGCTCCCGCAGCTCCACTGAAGCTCGGCGCAGCACCAGGGCGCAGCCGTTGCGGCGCGCGACCAGCGCGAGGCGCGCGAGCAGGTCGACCGCGACGGCGTCCGGTTTGAGGTCGCGGACGTCGAGATGGAATGTGGTCGGGTCGCGTGCGCACGCTGCCATCCTGGAAAGGACGGCGATCGGCGCTGAAAATCATCGGCCGGGCTCGGCCTCGCGACCCATCAGCGAGCGTCAGCGGACGGAGCAGCAGCCGCTCGGCCTCGTTGTCAGCGACGACGCTAAGCCTCGGCCATCGCCGGCTCCTCGTCCTCGGAGCCGGGGTCATCGTCGGCCACGTTGGCCGGCCGCGTCGGGTCCTTATCGGTGCCGGCGATCAGCTCGTCGGCGGCCTGCCGGTCGTTCTTCGGTAGGAAGCCCGACTTCATTCCGAAGTACACCGCCTCGGGATGATGGGCGACGATCGCGAGAGTCGACTGCTCGGGCTCGACCGCGTATCCACCCGACAGCCGCAGCCCGGTCGACGGCGCGTCGAGCAGCCTGAACACCTTCTCGTGCTCTGACTGCTCCGGGCACGCGGGATAGCCCCACGAGTAGCGGCGGCCCTGGGCGGGGGGAATGCCGAGGTCGCTCCGCACGCGGGCGTGCAGCCATTCGGCCAGTCCCTCCGCTGTCTGCACGCCGAGGCCGTGAACGAAGAGCTGCTCGGCGAATTCGCCTTCGGCCTCCAGTCGCGCCATCAGCTCGGTCACCTCATCCCCGGCGGTGACGGCCTGTAGCGCCACCAGATCGACCTCCCCCGAGTCCAGCGGCCTGTAGAAGTCGGCCAGGCAGATGCGGTCGTGCTTCGGCTGTCGCGGAAACACAAGCCGCTCGAGCTCCCGCTCGCCGGGGGCGTCCGGGTCCCAGATGATCAGCTCGTTTCCGGCAGCGTTGCAGGGGAAATAGCCGAGCAGGACGCGCGGATGCAGATATCGTGCCTGCGCCTCGGTCCGGTCGGCGCTCTTAGGGGAATGGGTGCCCTGCGGGCCGCCGACGGCCTCGCGCCACATCCGCTCGAGTCGCGGCTGGAAGTCATCCCGCACGAGCCGCTGCCACTCCTCTCCCTTGATCCCGCGCCCGCCCCAGTGGAGCTTGAACAGGACGTGGGTATCGAGGTGCCTGTAGACCTCGTTCATAGCGACGTCGATCTCCCTCACGCCCCAGTAAGGGGGCTCGGGGATCGGGTTATCAATGCGGGCGGCGCTGCGCACCGAGGCGTCATCGGTCGGCGGCGCGTCGTCGTCGGATGTCGCGGGCCGGTCGCGCAGCTTTCTGGCGGCCTCCCTGGTGTCGGCGACGAGCACCTCACGTGCCTGGGGGTCGACCAGCTGGTCCATCTTGGCCAGGCCCTCGAAGGCGTCCTTGCAGTAGAAGACGCCCGGCTCGTAGACCTCGTCTGACTCGCTCCCGTGGGGGTAGAGGATCCGCAGGCCGAAGTTGCGGTTGATCGCGGCGCCGCCCACCAGCACCGGGAAGCTCAGCCCGCGTTCGTGGAGCTCCTGGACGCACGCGGGCATCTGCTTCGAGGTCGAGACCAGCAGCGCGCTCAGGCCGATCGCGGTCGCATCGTGCTCGACGGCCGCGTCGAGAATCG
>Ga0187814_10000157_pt1 | contig 18718 bp, 13 predicted proteins | sample NC_S_4_FD_132450 | JGI IMG/M metagenome (GOLD analysis project Ga0187814, IMG submission 132450) | Wetland sediment microbial communities from Neuse River Estuary, North Carolina, USA - ASW-S_4 | ecosystem: Environmental > Aquatic > Freshwater > Wetlands > Sediment | place: USA: North Carolina... | reverse complement strand
GTTTTTCCGATTTTCCGTCGGCGGGATGCGCGACGAGGCCGAAATCAAGGGCCATCGCCGCACCTATGTGGGAGCCCTACCGGGAAAGATCATCCAGGGACTCAAGGTGACCAAGAGTCGCGATCCCGTCTTCATGATCGACGAAGTCGACAAGATGGGGGCGAGCTATCAGGGCGACCCTTCGAGCGCCCTGCTCGAAGCCCTCGACTCCGAGCAGAATTTCTCGTTCCGCGACCACTACCTCGATCTGCCCTTCGACATTTCCAACATTTTTTTCGTGCTGACAGCCAACACGCTCGACACCATCCCCGCGCCGCTCATCGATCGCATGGAAATCATACAGCTCCCGGGTTACGTGGACGTGGAAAAGCTCGAGATAGCGAAGCATTACCTGATACCCAAGTCTCTCGAGAAGAACGGCATTCGCAAGAACAGTGTCCGCTATACAAGGGACGCCCTCATACATATAGCGGAAAGCTATGCGCGCGAGGCGGGAGTGCGCAATTTCGAAAAAGCCCTCGACAAGATCCATCGCAAACTCGCAAAAGTGATGGTTCTTGAAAGTCGTGAGGGAGAGAAATTCCTGATCGACAAACAGGCGGTCCAGAAACACCTTGGCAAGGCCATATTCCGCGACGACGACATCAAGAAAGCAACGGGTCCGGGTATGACGATCGGTCTGGCGTGGACGAGCATGGGTGGCGACACCCTCCTCATCGAGGCGGTCGCCAGCCCCGGCAAAGAGGGCTTCAAGATCACCGGCCAGATGGGTAGCGTGATGCAAGAATCGGCGGGTATCGCCTATTCCTATGTCCGCCATATCGCCGCGGAGACGTACGGCATCGGTGCCGACTGGTTCGAGGCACGGCAGATCCACCTGCACATTCCCGAGGGCGCCACGCCCAAAGACGGCCCGTCGGCGGGCATCACCATGGCCACGGCCCTCCTCAGCATGGTGTTGGGTCGAAAAATAAGGCCGTACCTGGCCATGACCGGCGAGCTCTCCCTGACCGGTCAAGTCCTGCCTATTGGCGGTCTTCGGGAGAAAACGGTGGCCGCCAAGCGCAACAAGATACGCGAAATCATCATCCCGAAGGCCAACGAAAAAGACCTCGAAGATATTCCCGAAAACGTCAGGAAGGGTATCACCTTCCACCCCGTGTCAGGCATCGAGGAAGTGATCGCCTTGGCCATTCCCGAATGAGAGGCGGACGGCCTTCAGTCCAAGGCCGTCCAACGCCCGCTGCGGAGTCGAAGGCCATACTCGCCCTCCAAGCGGGCGGTTAGACCCCGATGGAGAGTGGTGGCAGCCGAAGCGAGTTCGGGTGGGATCTTAGGATCCCCGGCTCCTACGCCGCTCGCGAGCAGGGTCTCGGCGAGCAGTTTCGCGGCAATGAAGCGATCCTCCTTTCGGACCGCGAATGCCAGGAAAGAGGGAAGAAGCGACGCTATCTCCCAGGTGACCTGCTCCGCCTGCGAATAGCGCCCGGCGTCCTTGTCCTGGTCCGTGAACCGAACCGGCAAGGCCCTTCCGATTTCGTCGAGGCGCGGAACGAGCCATTTCAGGTCAAAGAGCCCCGTCGCGCAATTGAAAAGAATCGAGGATCCCTCCGCCTCGAGTCGCGCAACCTCTTCGAACGAGATCGCCGGCCCAATGTCGGCTATCGTCCGTCCGCCATTCTCCATCTCGACGAGAATTCCACCTTTCACGTCGAGAGGAGTGCGGTAGGCGAATTCGAAAGCCGCCGGTTCCCCCGAGAGCGCGAAGACGGCGAATCGGACCGGGTCGGGGACGAAACCCATATTGTCGACGTTGCCCAGCCAGGCCCAGCGAACTCCCGACGCCTCGAGTTCGCGAAAGACTTTTGCGAGGACACGAAACGACTGGCCGTGTCCGCCGGGGAGCGCGAGCGAGGTGTCGGGTCGTCCCCATGCCCGGTCGAATATTCGCTTGGTTCTGCCCTCGGAGGAATGCGTGAAGGCGGCGATCAACGGCTGGATTCCTGTCGCCCAGCTCAACGCGCCCGATGCCTCGACGCCGCCGAGGCCTTTCGCGAGCTTTGCGAGGAGGGAATCGCCCGCCATGGAACGATAGGCCGAGGCGAGCTCCGCATCGTTGCCCGAACTCGACATCTGGAAAAGAGGCAAGAAGGCCCGCCCGGCATCGCCGAATTGGTTTCGGTAGCGGCGCGCGAGAAGAAGCCGCGCGCGCATCTTGAGGATGAGAAAAGAGGGTCCTGGACTGCCGTCCGGATTCAAGAAGGCCGGCGCGAGCCCCTTGGGCCTGTCGCGGCAAAGAGGCTCGAGTCGCTCGAAGCCTTCTTCGAGGAGCGCGAAGACTTCGTCGCCGTAGGCCCGGTTCTTCTTGCGATCGGCGTAGCTCGTGGCAGAGCCGCCGTTGAGAACGCCCCAGGCGGCGAAGGAAAGCAGGCGGAGGCCGATCTCCTCGAGCGACAACCTGTCGAAGATGATCTCCGCGCCGTTCCCGGCCTCCCGCGGTAGGGGTATTCCGAGGGGATCCAACACCGCCAGCGCTCGAGAAAGGGGCAGACGAAGTTCCGTGAGGGCATCGGTGTCTATGACGCGCCTGCCGTCGACGGAGGGCACTGTCTTGGCTTTGACGGGTCTGACCTTGTCATAGAAACCGGAATTCCAGTCGTCGAGGATGGAGAGACTGAGGTCGATATCGATACCCTTCGATCGCATGTCGGCGATGAGCGCTTTCGAAAGTCTTTCCATGTAAGGCCTCAATAGGCGAGGGCCGCGGCGTTGGCGGCGCCATAAAGAGAGATCGCGTAATCGCGCACGATCATCACCGGCGTTTCGGCGAGAATCTTCCTGACGTGGTCGCGGTAACTCCGTTCGAACATGGCCATGAACCGGTCGCCTTCGGTGAACCGGGCCTCGTTCTTCGCCGCGATTCCTCCGGCGAGAAAGACCCCGCCCCCGGGCAGAAAGGTCGTCGCGACGTCGGCGGCGACCCGGGCGTAGAGCTTGACGAAGATGTCCATCGCCTCCGCGCAGGTCGGATCGTGGCCGGCGTTCGTCGCGACGAGCACGGCACGCTCCTCGAAAGGCTGGGCCAGGATGTCGATGGGCAGGCCCGACTTTACGCCACGAAGTGCCGCCAAGAATTCCATGATGTTGGCGATGCCCATGCCCGAGACCGCTGCCTCCGCCCCGGGAACGAAGCCCGAACGCTCGGCGAGCCAGGCTTGGAGCGCCCGCGTGGTTTCGTCGTAGACGGGGAGGGTGACATGCCCGCCTTCCGATGGAAACGCCTCGACGCGGTCATGGACACGGACCACGTAGCCGACGCCAAGTCCCGTTCCCGCGCCGATCACGGCCCTTACTCCCGATCGGGGCTCGGGCAAGGAACCGTCGGTATGCGCGAGGCGCCTGAGTTGATCGGGATTGCGCGGATCGAGGAGGATGACGCCATAGGAGACTGCGGTGAAGTCGTTGATCACCCTTGTCGGAATGCCGAATTCGGCCTGCACCGCGTTGCCGTCGATGTCCCATGGCGCGTTGGTGAGGGCGATGCGGCCGCCTTCCACGGGCCCCGCGCCGGAGATGCAGCAGGCGTCGGGGTCGAAAGAGGGAAAGTCGCTCTTGGCCTCCGCGAGGAAGCGCCGAAGAGGCTCGAGAAGCGATCTCTCTTCTTTGGTCTTGTAGTGCCGATCGGCGATGAGGGTGAATGTCCCACCCTTCTTGCCGATGAGGGCCAGGTTGACGTTGGTGCCCCCGATGTCCCCGGCAAGCACGACGAGATCGTAGTTGGTACGTGTGGAAACCATGTCGAGGATTCTAGCGGCCACCATGGGGCCTGAAAAGGGGAGGGTCCGGCGCGCGTGGAAGGAAACCCGGGGACGGTGGCGGCCTGCGCCTCCCGCCCCGGGCTACGGGCACGATTCGTGCCCGCAAGAAAGCTCTATATCTGGAACCGAGCCATGAACGTGGCCCCGAGGTTCTGCGACGCGGGAACGTACATGACCTGCGCATCGAATTTCAGGACGAGAATCTCGAAGGAAAGTCCCCCGTACACGCGGAACATGGGAGTGGAAGCGGTTGTCGTGTAAATGAAGCCCGCTGTCGAGAAGGTTGGATAGGAGTTCGGGGCGTAGGCTGCTATGGCTGCAGCCAATGCATCCGCTGTTGATGGACCGCTGCCGTTGCTTACGGAGAGATTACTCGATACTCCACCTGTTACGGTCGAGCTGCCCATCGTGTAGCCAAGTCCCGCATAGGGCCGGAAGATCAGGAAGGATTTCGAAACCTGAAGGGTCGCGTCGACATTGGTCGATTTCCAACCGAGGGTCAAGTCAGGAGACGGCGCGACGACCGTCCAAGTATCGCTGCCTATCGACACGCTATTGAGAAGTGTTTGCGATGGCAGACCGAGCGAAGTCGTCACCGTCCCCTCTTGGTAGGATACGCCGACGCCGAGGCTGATGTCGGGAAGGAGAAGGTTTTCCCTGAGAAGGTCCACCCTGACCTGGGCCGCGATGTTCTTGTAGTCCACCGACACCCTGGTCATGCCCTTCAATTGATCGCCGACGGATTGGGGGATGTAGCCGCCGGAAAGGCCGACGTCGATGGGCAGGAAGGGCAGGCCGATCTTGGCGCTGAGACCGACGGCCGGGATCGGAACGCCGAACTGATCGATCGCCGCAGGCACCGCCGCGCTGAGATCGTTGAAGAGCGGGGTCACGCTGCCCTTGCCGGTAAAGGCCGCCCCGGCGACAACCCCGACGCCGAAATTGGGAAAGCCGCGATATAGGCGTCGGACCAGGTCGAGCCTACGCTGGCGTTCAGCATGAGGGCGCTCGACATGGAATTGGCGAAGCTTCCCAAGTCAGTCTGGAATTTTCCGAAATCGATCGAAGTCTGGGCAAAGGCCCCGGTCGAAACGGCCGCGGCACCGATAATCGCCGCGATGACTCTCTTCATGATTATGCCTCCTCGCAGTGCGTCACTCCCGCCAAGATAACGCGCTTCCGGCTCGAATGCCATCGCGAGCCTCCTGGGCCGATGAATTCGACACGGCCATCGAAGTCTATTCCTGCTCGTTCTCTGTGCCCGGTCCGCCCGAACGGAGACGTTTTCCGGCTTCCACGAAAATCTTCGCCGCGACGATCGCGTCGTCGAGCGCACGATGACTGCGGGCCGTTGAGATGCGAAAGGCGGCGGCGAGCCTGGGGAGGCTGTAGGATGCCCGACCGGGAAATGCCGCGCGCGCCAGCACGAGACTGTCCAGGATCGGCCCGCCGAGGCTCGGGAGTCCCGCACGGGCGAGTTCGCTCCGCACGAAGCCGATGTCGAAGGGCGCATTGTGCGCCACGATAATGGCGCCCTTGGCGAGGCTCGTCAGTTCGTGGGCGATGTCCGCGAAAGAGGGGGCGCCGCGCACGTCGGCGTCCGTGATGCCGTGGATCGCGGTCACGCGCGGGGGGATGGGCATACCCGGATCGACGAGGCGATCGAGCCTCGTGCCGTCGAAGCTCCCCTCGGCCGGGCTGAAGAGAAGTGCGCCGATTTCGACTATGCGACAGGTCCTGGCGTCGAGGCCGGTCGTCTCGACATCGAGCGCGAGATAGCGGTGATGCTCCCAGTTGTCGGGGAGGAGTCGCGCCGCCTCGGATGTCGAAGGTCCGCGTGTCGAACTCCGCGGGCGGATCGCTCCTTCTCTCCCGCGGCCGAAGTCGCGCGAATCCCCGGCTCGTCGCCGCGAGTCGAACTTCATCGAGGCCCTTTCGCCGCCTTGTCGAGCGTCGCCTTGATATCGGCGATGATCGCTTCGGTCTTGACGGCCGAAGCGCGGCGAGCGACTTCGAGTCCGTCGTGCCCCGTCTCGGTTCTGGAAAGAATATAGTATTTGATCTTCGGCTCGGTGCCGCTCGGTCTCACCGTGACCACAGTGCCGTCGGACAGCCACCACTGAAGGACGTCGCTCGGGGGAAGATCCAACTTTTTGGCCCCGCCTTCGTCGCCGACCTTCCATTCGAGCCCGGAACTCACATCTCTGACTTTAGAGACGGGATAGCCGCCGAAACTCCCCGGCTGCCGCGCGCGGTAGGCCGCCATGATGCCCGCCATTATCTCCATGCCCGAAGAGCCTTCGAAATAGCGATTGACGCCCCTTTCTTCGTGATAACCGTGTTCGGCATAAAGTTCCTCGAGCCGATCGAGGAGACTCTTGCCTTTCGAGCGCCAGTAGAGTGCCATCTCCGCCGTGAGAGCGGCCGCGGAAATGCCGTCCTTGTCGCGAACTTCAGTCTCCACGAGGTGGCCGTAGCTTTCCTCCGTGCCATACACGAAGTCGAGGCCCTCGCTCTCGAATTTTCGCATGAGATCGGCGATCCATTTGAAGCCCGTGAGGCATTCGCGGATCGTCGCGCCGTAGGCCGCGGCGATCCGGGACTGCAGATCGGTGGTCACGATGGTCTTGATGGCCGCCGGTCGCTTCGGCATCCTGCCCGATTCCTTGAGCGTCAGGAGGATGTAGTCGAGATGGAGCGACCCGAGCTGGTTGCCCGTCACGAGGGTATAGGAACCGTCCTTGGCGCGGACCGCGATGCCCAGGCGGTCGGCGTCGGGGTCGGTAGCCATGACCGCGTCGGCCTTTTCGGCGGCCGCGAGCTTGATGGCGAGCTCGAGGGCCGCGGCTTCCTCGGGGTTCGGGAAGGCCACCGTCGGGAAACGGCCGTCGGGTTCGCGCTGTTCCGGCACGGTGACGATTCGGAGGCCGAGTTCGCCCATGATTCGCTCGAAGAGCATGGCGCCGGTGCCGTGGAGCGGCGTGTAGACGAGCTTGACCTGCGAGGCCATCCGGGCGATGAGCTCGGGGCGGAGGAGATGCGATTTCACCATGGCGATGTAGCGATCGTCGATCTTCCCGTCGAGGATCTCGATGAGGCCCTTCGCGAGGCCCTCTTCCTTGGAGACGAGCCTGGCCTCGACGACTTTTCCGACGCGATCGATGATGCCGGTGTCGTGCGGAGGAGTGACCTGCGACCCGTCGTTCCAGTAGGCTTTGTAGCCGTTGTACTTGGGCGGATTGTGGCTCGCCGTCACGACGATTCCGGTGTCGGCCTTGAGCTCGCGCACCGCGAAAGAGAGCTCCGGCGTGGGCCTGAGCGAGGGGAAGAGCCATGCCTTGATGCCGTTGGCGGCGAAAACGCGCGCGGCGGCGAAGGCGAAGTCGTCGGAATGGTCGCGGGAATCGTGGGCGATCACCGCGGAAAGTTTCTTGCCGGGGAAGGTCGCCGAGAGGTAGTCGCAGAGTCCCTGGGTGGCCCGCGTCACGACCAGGAAATTCATCCGGTTGAAGCCGCCGCCGATGACCCCCCGCAGGCCACCCGTGCCGAACTCGAGGTCGCGATAAAAACGATCCTCCAGCTCCGCCCAGACCTTCGAGTCGCCTCCACCCGCCTGGGCGATGAGCTTCTCGACTTCTTTTCTAAAGGTATCGTCGGTCTCGGCCGCGATGTAGGCGGCGGCGCGCGTCCTGATCGTTTGATGGTCCATGGTGCCTCCTCGGGATGTTCCGTCAGTCGTCCGGGGAAGGAAAATCCCCGGCCCGGATGATGCCATTCAGTGTAGCTCCGGGCGAAACCCTGGGCCAGTCCACGATTTCGAGGGGAGAACCGAAGACGGCCTCCGCCCCCGCGCGTTCGAGCTCTTCCCTGCCTCGAAAGCCCCAGGCGGCCCCTAGGCCGGCCATGCCCGCATTATGAGCCGTTATTATGTCGACGGACGAATCGCCGACAAAGACAATCCGGCTCGGCGCCAAACCCCATTCCCCGGCGATGGCGAGGGCCGCGACGGGATCGGGTTTGGTGGGCACCCCCGGCCGCTGACCGCGAACGATGGAGAAGGTACCCGTGGGGAACAGCGCCGCGACCATCGAGGCGGCGAACGCATCGGGCTTGTTGGAGAGTACGGCGAGGCGCAGTCCCCGTTCGCGCAGCAGCGCCAGAAGCTCCGGCACGCCCCAGTAAGGTCGCGTCGTGAGCAGGCATCGTGAGTCGTATTCCGTTTCCACCATACCGCGGATGCGCGCGATTTCCGCGTCGTTTCCCGACGGGCGACCGAGGGCCCTGCGCACCAGTATCGACATGCCGTCGCCTATCATCGATCTGATCTCGTCCGGGCTGCGGACAGCCATACCTTCCGCCGCGAGCACCGCGTTGAGCGATGCCGCGATGTCGCCGAGGCTGTCCACCAGGGTGCCGTCGAGATCGAAAATGATGCCGCCGAACATGGATGCGTGTCAGTATCCGCGGCGAGGGTCCGGAGGTCAACGACTTCGGAGCCATTGCCACCGGCCGCGCGCGATCGGATAGTATTGCTCCATGGGTGCAAAACAGCCCGGAAGGGGGAGCGACGCCTTCGAAGCCCGCTATCGCGGAATTTTCGGCGAACGCTGGCAGGGTCTTGCGGCGGCCCTCGCGGGTCCCGCGGCGGCCCGGCCCTTCGTCGCCGCACCCGGACAGGAGCCGTATTTCCTCGATGCCGCATCCCTCGAGGTCGCCTCTCTTCTCCCCCTCGGAGAAGGGGAGATTCTCGATGCCTGCGCGGCGCCGGGCGGCAAGACCCTCGTGCTCGCTTCGCGCCTGCCACCTGCTTCGACCATCCTCGCCAACGAATTGTCCTCGGATCGAAGGAGGCGCCTTTCCCGCGTGCTGGACAGCCATCTTCCGCCATCGTTGAGGGCCCGTGTCAAAGTATCGGGAGAAGATGCCGCGGCCATGTGTCGCCGCAACGAAGAAAGATTCTCTTCGATCCTCCTCGACGCGCCCTGTTCGAGCGAGCGACATGTTCTTGGAGATCCCGCGGCGCTTTCCGGTTGGAGCCCGGCCCGGCCCGCCATGCTCGCGCGCAGACAATGGGCCCTCCTTTCGGCGGCCTTCATAATGCTGAAACCGGGCGGCTGGCTCCTCTATTCCACCTGCGCGCTTTCGCCCGAGGAAAACGAGGAAGTCGTCGGCCGCCTCGCCAGGCGCGAGGCCGAAGGGGCCCGCTTCGAAGCGCCTGCCGGTTCGGAGTGGGAACCCCGTCCCTTCGGAGCAGCCATGCTTCCCGATCGGGCCGCGGGCGCCGGGCCCATGTACGCGGCGCTCGTCCGTAAGGGCGTCGGTTGATCAGCCGGGGAATTTGGCGACGAGGAGAGGGGTGCCGAGAAATCCCAGCATGGTTCCGCAGGCCAGGCCGGCGGCCGAAAGAACGCCGAAAATGGAGACGGTAAGGGGCGCGTCGAGGGGCGACATCAACGCCATCCAGCCGACGAGGAGGGACGCGATGAAAAAGAGAGTTCCGTAGAACCTCTTCCGCTTGAGAATGGGCGTCGTCGTCTTGCGGAAGCGGAGCTTCCCGTCATAGAGGCCGGAAGCGAAGGCCGCGAAGACCACGAGCGGGAATGCGACGCCGATGAACCGCGCCGCGTCGGTGACGAGCGCCCCGAATCTGCCCGACGCGAATCCGACGAAGAACGAGAGCACGACGAGCGTGAGCGAAAAAGCCTGGGGCGCATGGACGATGACAGGGTGGATATGGAGGTCGAGCAGGCGTCGCCGCTTGTCGGAGACATGGTCGTCGAAGGGCTCGAACTGCTTGGCGGGTACGCCGCAGGCCGGGCAGACTTCTCCGAGCTTCGAAGAATCCATTATGTAGCCGCAAGCCTTGCACCTGACGAGAGCGGACATCGGGCACTCCTTTCAAACCGCATTTGAAAATGCGCCCGCGGCGAGGCGCAAGATGAAAAAAAAGCTGAGACAGCCTGAGGCGAGGATGTTCATGACCATCGCGTGCTTGAAATCCGCCGAGGCGGCGTCGCGGCGCGCGCGGAGAAACCATGTCATAAAATAGATGGCCGCGGGAAGCTGCATCGCCAGATAGACCGCTCCCCAGACCGGCCCGCCCTTCATGGCCACAAAGGCGCCGAATCCGAGGGTGCCGGCCCCCAAGAATACTCCCGACAGCGCGAACGTGCCGAGAATTCCGACCAGCCGGCTGATGGTCAGGTCCCCCCTGCGTCCGTCCTCCTCATGCTGGTACACCTGGGTGAGCGGATAGACTCCGAGAAGAAGGGCCATGGCCGACAGGGCTTCGAGCGCCGAGGAGACCCCGATACCGGCGGGGCCGGAAGTGGAGACGGACGAGAGCACGATCAAAAAAGTGATGGCGCCCTGCCCCGCGCCGATCATCAGCCAACTGACGATCGGGCGGGCCTTGAGGCGGGTCCGATCCCACGAATACAACTTCGAGGCGATTCCATAAAGCAGAATGCCGGCGACGAACAGGGGACCGAGGAGCGCCGCTCCCGCCAGCAGGGCCATGAAGTCGAGGGCGAGCGCCGCGACGAGCAGGTCCTTTCCGACGGGCGGGGGATGGGCGATGCCGCCGATCGGCCCCTCGTCCCGGTCGAAATAGGAGTTGAAGCCGTTGCTCGCCGGGTAGAGCAAGAGGTGCAGAATGACGAAGGTCGCCAGCGTTCTTCCCGGATCGGGGGCGGGCACGGCGGAAACGGCAGCCAGCCAGATCGGGAGGAGGAAAAACGAGAAGGGGAAGCGAAGGTGCAGCAGAGTCGAACGGAATCCCATGTAGCTAGCACTCTATGCTTCCGCCTCGCGCGATTGTCAAGGACGCCGCGTGGCGCTAGGCTGCGGTTCTGGAGGAATCATGCGCTGTCCCCACTGCGGTAGCGACGACGACAAGGTCGTCGATTCGCGCACCCTCGCGAACGGCGAGTCGATACGGAGGAGGCGGGAATGTCTCGCCTGCGGTTTTCGCTTCACGAGCTACGAACGCATAGAGGAAAAACCCCTGATGGTCGTCAAGCGCGACGGCAGGCGCGAGCCTTTCGAGCGCGCCAAACTCGAGCGCGGCCTCGTTCGGGCCCTCGAGAAGCGTCCCGTCTCCCAGCTTTCCAAGGAGAACCTCGTCAATGAAATCGAGGACGAGGCCGCGATGCTGGGCAAGACCGCGAACGAGATCGCGACGACGGACCTCGGCGAAATGGTTCTCTCCCGCCTTTTCGAGCTGGACAAGGTCGCCTACGTCCGCTTCGCCTCTGTCTATCGGAAATTCGAGACGCTCGAGGAATTTCTCGCCGCCATACAAGGCTTGGTCGAGGATGCAGCGGCTCCTCGTTCCGTTCCGCGGCCGGCCGAAAGTCCCGGCCTCGCGGCGGGACCGGGCAGCAGGTTGGAAGTCGGCGAGCCGAAGCCCAAAGCATCGAAAAGGGCAAGGCCCGACATCGAAGCCGGGTCGGGCGAATCCCTTTTCGAGCCGTGAGCGGGCACCCGAATCTGCCGGGAAACATAGATCCTCTCATCGGGGATTGGTTCCTCTCCCGCTTTGCCGCCCCGACGCCGGTGCAGGCGGGCGTCTGGGAAAGGCTCGCCCGGGGAGACGACGTTCTGGCCGAGGCACCGACGGGCAATGGCAAGACGCTTGCCGCTTTCCTCGTCGCTCTCTCGCGCCTGGCGAGTGGCGAATACGAACAAGGCAGGCTGTCAGTCCTCTATATCTCCCCTCTCAAGGCGCTGAACGAAGATGTCCGGCGCAACCTTCTCGACCCCATAGCGGAAATATCCGCATTCGCCGGCGAGCGGGGCGGGAGCTTCCCGCCGATAACCGTGGAAACGCGGTCAGGCGACACCCCCGAATCGGCCAGACGCCGCTTTCTCACGCGGCCCCCCTCCATCCTCTGCAGCACGCCCGAAAGTTTTGCGATCCTTCTCGATTCCCCCCGGGCGCGCGGCGTGCTTTCGTCGGTTCGCCTCGTCGTCGCCGACGAAATACACGCCTTGATCGGGAACAAGCGGGGCGCGCTCTTCGCGTCGAGCCTCGGGCGCCTCGCCTTTCTGTCAGGTGAATACCAGCGTGTCGCGCTTTCGGCCACCCTTCGTTCCGCCGGGAAGGTCGCCGCCTGGTTCGGCGGCCGGCGACTCGAAGGCGTCGCGGGTGAGAGCGCGCGGCATGTGCCGAGACCGGTGGTCTCGGTCGCTCCACGTGTCGAGAAGCAGATCGAGTTCTCCGTCTCCTGGCCGCGGTCCGAAACGGCGGCGAAGGATCGGGAAGAGGCAGCCTTCAGCCCTTCGAAGGCCGGGGGACCAAGGGCCGGTCTCCGGGGCGCCACGAACGCCTCCCGCTACGACGCCATCGTTCCGGCCATTCTCGACAGAATGGCTTCTTCGCGCACAACTATGATCTTCTGCGACTCGAGGCGGAGGGCCGAACGCCTCGCCTTCCTCCTCAACGAGGAGGCGGCCGAGCGTGGCGCGGGCGAAGCCGTCGCCTGGGCACATCATGGATCTCTGTCGCGGGAAGTGCGCGAAGCGGTGGAAGGGAGGCTCAAGGCCGGAGAGCTGTCGGCCGTGGTCGCAACGGGCTCGCTCGAACTCGGCATCGACGTGGGCGAGGTCGACCGCGTCATCCTCGCCGGCGCCCCTCCCACGATAGCCCAGGCGGTCCAGCGCGGCGGGCGATCCGGCCACGGTGTGGGCAGGATATCCGTCGTCGAAATCATGCCCTTCCACGGCCTCGAACTGCTCGTCGCCGCCGCGACCGTGCGCGAGGCGCGAAGAGGCGGGCTCGAGGAAGCGCGGCCCCCCTCCAACCCCCTCGACATTCTCGCCCAAGTCCTGCTCTCGCTCGCCGCCGAAGAGCCGAGACGGCCCGACGCGTTGTACGACATCGTCACCTGCTTTTCGCCCTTCGCCGACCTCCCCCGGCCGCTCTTCGACTCGACGCTGGAACTCCTCCGAGGACGCTGGTCACCCGCCGATGGAGGAGCGGGACCGAGGGAGCTTCGCGCGCGCGTCTTCCTCGATCCGGCGGACGGGCTCGTCCATGCGGCCGAAGGGGCGCGTGCCCTCCTCTGGACGGCCGGCGGGGCCATACCCGACCGGGGCCTTTACACGCTGAGGCTGTCGGGAGAGGGCCGGCGCATCGGCGAACTCGACGAGGAATTCGTATTCGAAAGGAAGGTCGGCGACGCCTTCACCTTCGGCAGCCAGTCCTGGCGGATCGTCGGCATAGGAGCCGAGGCCGTCGATGTCCTTCCCCTCGATCGGAAAGCCGATTTCGTGCCTTTCTGGAAAGGCGGTCCCCTTTATTGGAGCCCCGAACTCGCCGAGGGAGTCCTCGATCTCGTGGATCGGATCGGACAGTCAGGCGAAACCGACATACGATCCCTGCTCGTCGACGAATGCCGCTTCTCCTCTGAAGCATGCGACGAGCTGTGCGATTTCGTCGCTTCCCAGCGCGACGCGCAGGCGCGAATTCCCCTGCCTGGCCGAAACCGCGTGGTCGTCGAACGCATAGGCGGAGAACACAGCGAGGCGGCGACGACAGTCCTGATACACAGCTTCCGTGGCGGCAGGATCAATGAAGGGCTGGCCTTTCTCCTCGAAGCCGCTCTCTCGGAGACCGCTGAGCCTCGGGCGCAGGTCCACGCCGACAACGAAGGAGTTCTCGTCCTCGCTTCTCCGGGCTCGGGGGCGGCCGATCTCTCTGAAAGATTGGTTGCGCTTCTCGGAAGTTTCGGAGACCCCGGACGGATCGAAGCTCTGTCGCGGGCCGGGCTCGAGGGATCGGGTCTCTTCGCCTCCGCGTTCAGGGAAAACGCGGGGCGCGCTCTGCTCTTGCCCCGCGGTTTCGCCCGCCGTCGTCAACCCCTCTGGCTGTCGCGTTTGCGCGCCGCGCGCCTCTTCGACTCGGTCCGCGGCAGGGCCGACTTCCCGATCACACTGGAAACCTGGAGATCGGTTCTCGTCGATACCATCGATATGCGCGGTCTCGAGGATTTCCTCGGCGGACTCGCGACGGGCAGGATCGAGATCGCGACTTTTGACGCAAATCGACCCTCGCCTTTCGCCAGCGGAGCGGCCTGGGCGGCCGACGCCGAATTCATGTATCGCGGCGACGATATCCGCGGCGGGGCGGCCAGCGTGTCCGCCGACGCGATCGCGCTCGCGATGAAATCTCCCGACAATCGTCCCCTCATCGATCCGGCCCTCGTCGCGCAGTTCGTGCGCAAAAAAAAGCGGCTGCTCCCGGGCTGGGCGCCGGACAACGTGCCCGAGCTGGCCGCTTGGATCGACGAGAGAGTCGCCGTCACCGCCGAAGAGCTGATCGAACTCGCTGCCGCCGGCGGTCTGTCGGAGGAGATTGCGCGCGACCGGACGGCCGGTGGACGGCTGGAGACATTCAGGCTCACCGGAGCCTCCATCGAAATCGTGGCCACAGCCTCTCGGAGAGAGGAACTCTCCGAGAACCCGGGGGATTGCCTCGCCGAATGGCTCCGTTTCGAAGGCCCTGTCCGGGCGCCTGAGGTCGAGGCCTTTTTCGGAATCGCGCCCCTCGAATTCGCCGCTCTCATCGGAGCGCTCGAGGAAGAGGGCGCGATCGTCAAAGGCCTCCTCGTCCGCGACCGCGGCGAAAGCGTCGTCGATCGCGAAAACTACGAAATCCTCCTCAGGATGTCTCGAAGTGCCTCGCGCCCCGCCGTGAAGAGCCGACCCGGTTCGGATCTCTTCCGGCTCGTGGCCGCCAGGCAGGGATTCGTCGGGGGTCGGGACGATGCGGTACAGTCAACCGCATTCGCGGAAACGCTGGGACGCCTGGCCGGCTATCCGGCACCGGTCGAAATCTGGCGCGATTCCATCCTGCCATCCAGACTCGGGCCCGAATGGCTCGCCGGCGTCGACCGATGCCTCAAGGACGAGGGTTGGCTCTGGTTCGGAACGGGACGGGAGTCGATCGCCTTCGCGGATGCCTGGAATTATGAACTTTTCGCCCGGACCGGCGAAGCCTCCGCCCTCCTGTCCGCCGAGGCCGGGCCCTTGGATTTCTGGAGCATCAAGACAAAGGACGGTCGCGCGTCGAAGGAAGTCGCCCTCGCCATGTGGGCCGAGGCATGGGAGGGACGGATCGCGTCGGATAGCTTCACGTCCGTTTTGGACGGAGAAAGGAATGGATTCGGAAGAAAGCTCCCGAACGACGCGGGTCGCGACGAGCTTCTCTCCCGACGCCAACGCCATCGGGCCCTTCCGCCCTCCTTTCGCCATCGATGGAGGAATGGAGCCCCCGTGGACGGCAGGTGGAGCTCGATCGTCCTCGAAGAAGGCGGGACCGACGCCCTCGATGAAGAAGAACTCGACAGAGAACGTGTGCGAGTCCTCGCGAGGCGCTATGGCGTCCTCGTGAAGCCTCTCTTGGAAAAGGAGCTGGGTCCCCTTTCCTGGTCAAGGCTCTTCCCTTGCATGAGGAGAATGGAGCTGGCGGGCGAGCTCTTGTCGGGTCTTTTTTTCGAAGACACACCCGCTCCCCAATTCATCGGCCCGGAGGCATTCTCTGCGTTCCGGGAACTCGACGAACTCGACGACGACAGGCCGATCTGGATGTCTTCGCTCGATCCCGCGAGCCCGGCAGGAATTCCCGACGGCTCGTCGGGGCTCGCGGTGCCGCGTTCCGCCTCTGCATCCCTGTGTCTTTGGCGGGGTCGTATCGTCGCCGCGAGCCGCCGATCTGGCCGTGCCCTCGAAATCGATGCCGGGGCGGGAGCCGAACGCCTCGAACTCATCGTCGACGCCTGGTCCGACTCGGTCGGACGCGTCAGACTCGAGACCGTCGACGGAGCTCCGGCCGCCGATTCGGCCATCGCCTCGCTTCTCTCCGATCGCGGCTTCGAAGCCGACCGGGGAAGTCTCCGCCGCTGGGAATAGAGACAAGGGAATGGTTGAGCGGAACCCTCGAGGCCGCTCGATGCGGGCCCATTGTTGAAGACGCCGCAAAGGACCTACACTGTGCGCATGAGCGATACAAGCGGTTTCGAATCCTTCGGCCTCAGCCCCTCCGTTCTGGCGGCCGTCAAGAGCAAGGGATTCGAGGAGCCGACTCCGATACAGGCACTCGCGATTCCCCGGCTGCTTATCGCCGGAGGCGATCTGATCGCGAGGGCGCGGACCGGGACGGGCAAGACGGCCGCCTTCGGCATACCCCTGCTCGAAACCTTCGCGAAATCGGAAGGGAAGGGCGTTCTCGCCCTCGTGCTCGTGCCGACGAGAGAACTCGCGATCCAGGTCGCCGGGGAGATCTCCTCTCTGAGGAGCGCCGCGCGCCCGCGCGTCGCCGCCATCTACGGCGGCGCGTCGTACGGCGAACAGTTTCGCCGCTTGGCCGCGGGAGTGGAGATCGTCGTCGGCACACCGGGACGGGTGCTCGATCACATGGAGCGGGGCAGTCTCGACATCTCCGGCCTGCAGTTCCTCGTCCTCGACGAGGCCGACGAGATGCTCGACATGGGCTTCATCGAAGACATAGAGACGGTGATGTCCAAGTCCCCGCCGGAAAAGCGGACTGTCCTCTTTTCCGCGACGATGCCCGAAGGCGTCCACCGCATCGCCAAACGCCATCTCCGGAACCACGAAGTCGTCGAGGACTCGAGCGAAGTCGTCGCGACCGAGCTCGCCGAGCAGCTCTGGGTCGAAGTCAGGGAGCAGGACAGGATCGAGGCGTTGTGCCGGATCATCGACGCCGAGGAGGAATTCTTCGGCATCGTCTTCACCGCCACCAAAATCGAAGCGGACCGCGTGGCCCGGGATCTCGAAGGCCGGGGCTACGAGTCGGACGTGCTGCACGGCGACATAACCCAGGACAGGCGGGAGCGCACCCTGTCGAGGTTCCGCGACCGTCGCCTGCGCGTCCTCGTCGCGACCGACGTCGCGGCCCGCGGCATCGACATCGAGCGCCTCACCCACGTCATCAACTGGTCTTTGCCCCACGATTCCGAGTCGTACGTGCATCGCGTGGGTCGGACGGGGAGGGCGGGCAACGGCGGCACCGCCATCACCTTCGTCACCCCGGACGAGTACCGCAAGCTTTTCCGAATTCGCAAGGTCGGCGGCACCTCCCTCAAGAAGGGCAAGGTTCCTGCCGTGGCCGAGCTCATCGCGGCCCGCAGGGAGAGGCTCCGCGGTCGTCTCCTCGCGCGTGCCGAAAAGCTCGGCGAGGCAGCGACCGTCGGAGGAGCGGAGGGGTCCGCCGTCGTCGACGATCATGGGCCCTGGATGGCCTTCGCGGACGATCTCATCGCGAGACTCCCCGCCCGCGAAGCCCTGGCGGCAGCGCTTTTCGAAGCCTTCGGCTCCGAACTCGACCCCAAGCGCTATCGCGAAATCGCGGAGTCTTCCGTGGACGCCGCGGCGACCACACGCCTCTTCGTCGGGGTGGGACGGCGCGACGGAGCCACTCCGCGAAGTCTCGCCACCCTGGTCAAGCGCCTTTCCGGCCTTCCCGATCGCCTGGTCGGCGGCATAGAGGTCTACGAGAATTTTTCCTTTCTGACCGTCCCCTTCGACGCCGCGGAAAAAGTGACGCGCGCGGCACAGGCCTCCGGCGGGATGCCTCCCGTCCGGCTCGCCACGCAGAGGGGAGCCGGGCCGGCCCGGGCCGGCGCGGGGGAGCCGGGCCGCAGAGAGCGCCCCGAGTGGAAAAAGCGCCCTCACGCAAGCCCGAAGGACAAGGCCCCGCGCCCCTCCAAACCGAGGCGCCCCAAAGCCTGACCTCGCCTTCGCCTTCCTCATTTCGACCTTCTGTGCTAGGCTCGCCGCGATATTCGACAGCGACAAGGAGCCCTCATGAGCGCGAAACGGACGGTCGAGTGCGTCCCCAATTTTTCCGAAGGACGCGACAAGAACAAGATAGAAGCGATCGCGCGCGCGATTCGCTCCGTCGCGGGCGTGACCCTTCTCGATGTCGATCCGGGCGCCGATACCAATCGAACTGTCTATACCTTCGTGGGCGAGCCGGACGCGGTTCTCGACGGTGCGCTCGCCGCTTCCAGAACCGCCTGGGACGTCCTGGACATGGCCGCGCATTCCGGCGCCCATCCTCGGATGGGCGCCCTCGACGTCTGTCCCTTCGTGCCCGTGTCGGGCGTGACGATGGACGATTGCGTCGCCCTCTCCAAGCGATTCGGGGAAGGCCTCGCGAAGGATCTCGGGGTGCCGGTCTACCTCTACGAATACGCGGCCTCGCGACCCGACAGAAAAAGCCTCGCCGACATCCGTTCGGGCGAATACGAGGGTCTGGCCGAAAAACTCGCCATGCCCGAATGGAAGCCCGACTTCGGCCCCGCCTCCTTCGTCCCCCGATGGGGCGCCACCGTCACGGGAGCTCGAGAATTCCTGATCGCCTATAACGTCAACCTCAACACGAAAGACCGGAAACTCGCCAACGAGATCGCCCTCACCATTCGCGAGGGGGGGCGCGCGGCAAGGGACGCGGCGGGCGCCATCGTCAAGGATGCCGCGGGCAATACCGTGAAACTGCCCGGCCTTCTTCGGGACGTCCGGGCGATCGGCTGGTACATCGACAGCTATCGCCTCGCCCAAGTGTCCATAAACCTCCTGAATTACCGCCGCACTCCGCTCCATACCGTCTTCGAGACGGTCAAGGCGGAGGCCGAGAAGCTCGGCATGCTCGTGACCGGATCGGAAATCGTCGGCCTCGTGCCCCTCGACCCGCTTCTCGACGCGGGCAGGCACTTTCTCGAAAAGACCGGAAAGAGCGGCGGCGCGAGCCAGGCCGAACTCGTCGAAACGGCGATCCGTTCGATGGGCCTCGACAGCGTCGGCGACTTCGATCCGGCGAAAAAGATCGTGGAATGGGCCTGCCGGGAGCCTCGCCCCCTCGTCTCGATGCGGACGAG
>Ga0187814_10000156_pt1 | contig 18718 bp, 16 predicted proteins | sample NC_S_4_FD_132450 | JGI IMG/M metagenome (GOLD analysis project Ga0187814, IMG submission 132450) | Wetland sediment microbial communities from Neuse River Estuary, North Carolina, USA - ASW-S_4 | ecosystem: Environmental > Aquatic > Freshwater > Wetlands > Sediment | place: USA: North Carolina... | reverse complement strand
AGCGCCGTCGCCCCGGCCCTGAGCACTCCGAGATAGACGACGGCGAACGCCAACGAGCTGGGACTGCTGAGCAGGACGACGTCGCCCGGCTCGACGCCGTTCTCCATCAGCCAGCCGGCCATCCTGCCGGCTCGCTCGTCCAGCGCCCCGTGGGTCAGGAGCTGGCCGTCCACCTCGATCGCCGGACGGTCACCAGACGCCAGCGCGGTTTCATGGGCGGCGCCGGCCAGCGACCCGGCGGCCAACCGCTCGCGCAGGTCATCGGCCGGCGGATGCCCCAGGTGCTTGGACCAGGCGTCGCGGGAAGCCTCGCTCACCGTCCGGTCTGTCGGCAGAGCGCTCATGCCCCGGACGGACCCAACCCTTCAACCGACCCGGACCAGGAGGCATTCCCGGCCCGCTCCAGCTCGAGGGCGGCGTCCAGCCCCGACGCGCTCCGCACGATGGCCTTCGTTCTCGCCACCGCGGTCCGGTCAAGGCGCCCGAGCATCTGCGCCAGCGCGAGCGCGCTGCCGCCCACATCGTCCTCTATCCGACTCAGCAGACCGATGGCCAGGGCCTCCTCAGCCTCCACGCTGCGCATGGTCAGGCAGATCTCGAGCGCCCGGCCGCGGCCCACCACCGAGGTCAGGCCCCAGGGTCCCACGCTCAGCCCGTGGCCCGGGCCGGGAAAGCGAAACCGCGCCGACCGGCTCCCAAGGCGGATATCCCCCGCCAGTGCGAGCTGCGCTCCCCCGCCCACCGCCGGTCCCTCGATCGCGACCACGATCGGCGCCGCCGAGGCGATCATCACCCCGTAGAGGTCGTACAGACGCTCGCTCACCTCGGCCCGCTCGGCGTCCTGGAGGGTGAGGTCGGCTCCGGCGCAGAAGCAGCGGGAATCGCTGCTCCCGAGGACAAACGCGCGGGCCCCGGCGCGCCGGAACTGCGCGGCCAGCGCGGCGACGAGGCCTCGGTCCAGGGCATTGCGCGAGTCCGGTCGGTCGAGCCACAGCGCGATCACACCGGACTCGTGCTCTTCCACCACCAACCCGGCGGCGTGCCCGCTTTCCACGCGGGTATCCCCGCTCACACGGTGCTCCAGGGGCCGATCGCGGGCGATGATACGCGGCCATGACCTACGTCACCGCAGGCGACCGAACTCGGCTCTATGTGGAGGAGCAAGGGACCGGCACGCCGCTTCTCTTCATCCATGAGTTCGCGGGCGACCAGCGCAGCTGGGCACCGCAGGTGTCGCACTTCAGGTCCCGCTACCACTGCATCACGTACGCCGCGCGGGGATATCGCCCGTCGGACGTTCCGGGGGAGCTCGACGCCTACTCGCAGCAGCACGCCGTCGAGGACGCGCTCGCGGTGCTCGACGGTCTGGGCATCGACCGCGCCCACGTCGTCGGTCTCTCGATGGGCGGTTTTTGCGCGCTGCACCTGGGTCTCCAGGCACCCCGGCGGAGTCTCTCGCTGGTCGTCGCGGGCTGTGGCTACGGCGCGGCGCCGGAGGCCCAGGAGCGCTTCCGGCGCGAGTCGGCGGCGATCGCCGAGGCCTTCCGCACCGAGGGCGCGGCGAGCGTGGCTCCGCGCTACGCGGTCGGTCCCGCCCGTGTTCAGCTCCAGAACCGCAACACGGAGGCGTGGAAGACGTTCGTCGAGCAGCTCGCCGAGCACGATTCGGAGGGGGCGGCGCTGACCATGCTGGGCGTTCAGAGCCGGCGTCCATCGCTCTACGCAATGCGTGACCGGCTCGCCGCGATGCGCGTCCCGACATTGATCCTGACCGGCGATGAGGACGACGGTTGCCTCGAGGCAAGCCTGATGCTGAAGCGGACGATCCCGACCGCCGGGCTTATGGTCCTGCCCCGGACCGGTCACACGAGCAACCTCGAGGACCCGGCGGCCTTCAACCGGACGGTGGAGGAGTTCCTTGACGTTGTGGCGCAGGGCGACTGGGGCGAGCGCGACCCGCGCTCTCAGACGGGTTCGATCACGGGCATGGATGACTAGCGGCCGGGCCGTCTCGCTGGCCCAGCCCTCACTCTGGCGGCCCCTTCGCCCATCGCCAGCCTCTGGACGGCCTCGGGTCGCAGCGGGATGGAGGAGAGCGACCAGGCCGCTGGTCCGATCGCGTCGGCCACCGCGCTCGTGATCGTCGCCGCGGTGGCGATGATGCCCCCTTCCCCGGCGCCCTTGGCCCCCGCGATCGGATCCTCCTCAGACGTCTCGCCGTACTCGAGCAGGAGCACATCGATGTCGGGGACCTCGGCCGCGGTGGGAAGCATGTAATCCATGAATGTGCTGGCCAACGGCTGCCCTTCGGACGTATAGGCGAAGTCCTCCAGCAGCGCCCCGCCCATTCCCTGGACAGCCGCTCCCCTTACCTGCCCCTCCAATGTCAACGGATTGATCGCCCGCCCGACCTCGTACGCCACCGCGTAGCGCAGGAGCTCAACGGCGCCGGACACCGGGTCGACCCTGACCTGGCCGACGTTGGCCCCGCTCAGGACGTGCGATCCACCGCCAGGCTCGTAGCGAAAGCGGGCCTCGCGGACGAGCTCGCAGATGGGTATCGATTCACCTCCCCACTCGGCAGCTCCGTCTGCGAACTCGATCTCCCCGGCCTCGGCCCGGAGCCGGCGCGCCGCCCCCGCTCGGGCTTGGCTGAGCAGCTCATGCACGGCACCTGAGATGGCGTAGCCCCCCCAAACGGTGGCTCGGCTCGAGAAGGCGCCCTGCCCCTCAGGTACGACGGCGGTGTCCTGGTAGGAGACGCGTACCCGCTCGATCGCCACACCGAGCACGTCGGCGGCGATCTGTGAGAGCACCGTCTCGACCCCCTGCCCGACGGATGCGATGCCAACGTATGCCGTGAACGTCCCGTCTTCCTCGGCCACCACCCGCGCCTGTTCGAAGACGCCGGGGTTCCCCATTTCCACGAACATCGTGGCGGCCAGACCGACGTGCTCGCCGGCGGCTCGGCGTCGCTCGGTCTCGTGCCGGAGTGCGGGATAGTCGACGTGCTCGAGCAGCGAATCGAACACCCGCGGGAAATCGCCCTCGTCGTAATGCACCGGCTTGCCCGTGTCCACATCCGGCAGACCCGTGTCGTAGGGCATCTCGCGCCGAGTCACCAGGTTTCGTCGCCGCAGCTCGACGGGGTCCATCCCCAGCTCGCGTGAGACCATGTCGACCATCCGCTCGCGGACGAACGTCGGCTCGTACTGGCCGGGGCCGCGGTAGGTGCCGGCCGGGGTTTTGTTGCTGAGCACCGACAGCGCCTCGGCCTCGTAGGCTCGCCAGCGGTAGGGGCCGGGGGTGTGGTTGAGGATTAGCTTGGGCAGCAGCACGCTGCCGTGGGTGCGGGCGTAGGCGCCCTGGTTGAAGCAGGCGCGGGCGCGGAAGGCGAGCAGCGTCCCGTCCTCGGCGGCGGCGTACTCGATGTCCCACCGCTGTTCGCGAGAGTGGTTCAGCGCGATGAGGTTCTCGCGGCGGTCCTCGACCCATTTGACCGGACGGCCTAGCTTGATCGCCGCCCACGGGATCAGGTAGTCCTCGGGATAGAACTCGCCCCGCGCTCCGAACCCCCCGCCGACGTCGCCCTCGATGCAGCGGATCGACTCGGGCTCGATGCCCAGCAGAGTGGCCAGGATGCGCCGATTGAAGTGCTTTACCTTCGCCGCGCCCCAGACGGTGAGCTCGGAGCTCGAGCCGTCGTACTGCGCGAGCAGACAGCGCGGCTCGAGCGGCACGGCGCCGTGGCGCTGGACGCTGAACTGCCGACGGAGAACCACCGCGGCCTGGTCGAAGAGTTGATCGATCCCCTCGCCGTGGCTGATCGCGACCCGGTCGATCACGTTGCCGTTGATTGTCGGGTGGAGCATGACGCCGTTCCCCGAAGCTGCCTCAAACGGGTCGAGCACGACCTCGAGCGGCTCGATCTCGACGAGCACGTCCTCGGCGGCGTCCTCAGCCACGTACGGATCGGAGGCGAGCACGAGCGCGATCGGGTCGCCCACGTACCTGACCGTGCCGCGGGCCAGCGGCGGCTGGAGCACCCGGTTCGCGTTGTCGGTGGCGAACAGGCGGATCGGGATCCGCACCTCGGGGACATCCTCAGCCGTCAGGACCGCGAGCACGCCGGATCGATCGGCCGCCGCGGCCGTGTCGATGGCCCGGATCCGTCCGTGGGCGACCTGGCTGCGGACGATCCGCGCATGCAGCTGACCCGGGATGTCGAAGTCCGCTCCGTAGCGGCCTCCGCCGGTCAGCAGCCTCAGGTCCTCCACGCGAGGAATCGATCGACCTACGTAGGGGTGAGTCGTGGCTGCCATGTTCAGGCCCTCGCCGGATCGTAAGCCGGTGCGCAGGGATGCGTCATCGGGGGAATCCCTCCGCTAGGCGGGGTTTTCCTCCGTCGCCTGCAGCGCACCCGGATGCTGGGCTGCCGTACCTCAAAGCACCGTTCCGGCCACCGACAGCCCGTACACGTCGGAGCGCCGGTCCTCGAACGGATTGATCAGGGCGCCGCGGTCATGGGCCCGCGCCACCGCGTCGAGGTCGATCGGGACCACGGCGAGCTCGGATTTGTCCCTGGGCAGCGGGCCGAGGGGCACCGCTCCGTAGGGGTCGCACACGACCGAAGAGCCGAGGAAGTGCAGGCCGTCGGACGGCCCAGCCTGCGAGGCGCAGGCGATATGCACCTGATCCAGGTTGGCCTGGAGCACCGCGCCGCGGGCCTGGGGGGAGTAGCCCTCGGAATCCCACCGCTGGCGGTCGAACCCGGAAAGCCAGGCCGTGGGTACGCACACGAGCTCGGCCCCCTGGAGCGCCAGGATCCGCACCGTCTCGACAAAGCGCAGGTCGTAACAGACGCACAGGCCGATGACGCCGACCTCGGTGTGGGCGACCGGAAGACCCAGGTCGCCGGGGGCGAAGATCTCCTTCTCGGCTGCGAAGCGGTGCAGCTTGCGGTAGTGCAGCGCGATCCCCTCCGGACTGATGAGCACCGCCGTGTTGTAGAGGCGTTCGCCGTCCCGCTCGCAGAACCCGGCGGCAAGGTAGCCGTTGCAATCGACAGCGAGGTCGTACCAGGCCTGTGTCACCGGCCCATCCAGCGGCTCGGCGCCCGCCTCGAGGTATTCGCGCTCGAGCCGGTATCCGGGTACGATCAGCTCGGGGAGGACGACGAGCCGGGCGCCGCGTGAGAAGAGCTTCTGCGCCGCCTCGAGGCTCAGCTCGAGACTGGCGGCACGATCCTCGGCCGAGGTGATCTGGGCGATTCCGATCGTCAGCTCCCGGCTCACGCGTTTCCCTCCCTCGGAACTGCGTCCTCACCGAGCACGCCGGCCGCCCGCAGCCCAGCCAGGTCTGCCGGGCAGGGCCCGCCCACGCTTTCAATCGCGCTTCCACGGTTGGCTCTGACCTGGTGCTGTACCCCCATGGGCACGTGCACGACCTGACCTGCAGCGAAGGGATGCGTGGTCCCGGAGTCCAGATTGGTAATCGTCCCCTCTCCCGCGAAGATCACAATGGTGTCCTCGGAAACCTGATGCCGGTGGGGGACGTTGGCCTCCCCTGGCTGCATGAGCACGTAGTTCATGTTGGCGCTGATCGCGCCCACGCCCGGCCACACGACCAGCCGCGCGTCGCGAGCGATCATCGGCAGGCGCACCAACGCTTCATCGCGGTGATAGACCCGAATCGCCACGCTTAGCCGAGGCCCTCGTAAATCGCCGGATCCGGGGGGGACGGACCCCCAACCAGGGATAGTCCCTCTTCTCCTGCCCCAAACCGGTAGGTGGTTTCAACGTCGATATGGGCCATTGACCCGGGACGCAGCGGCTGCACCTCGCCGTCGCCCATGTCCAGCACCTCTCCACTCCCATCGATCACGTAGTAGACGGCCTCGGAGGGATGACGCATCGCGATCGTTCTGGCGCCGGCGGCCAGCTCGATCCGGTGGACCGAGCGCAGGCGCGCGCCCATGCCGGGCCAGATCACGGCGTGGGCATGACCCTCCCCCTCAACGATGTTCAGAGGTGGCCCCTGCTCGAGCGGCACGACCTGAATCTCTTCATTTGAGCCCATCAGCTGACCACCGTGTACGCGTCGGCCGACCCGCGACGGGGAACGACGATGGCCACGACCGTGGCTCCGCCGGGTCCCGCCGTGATCCCGTGCTCGACGTCCCCAGGGACGACGGACCAGTCGCCCGCCGACAGGCGCTCGACGCTGTCGCCGATCGTCATCTCGACCTGGCCGGCCTGGATCAGCGTGATCTGCTCCTGGGGATGTCGGTGCCTCGGGAACGTGGCGCCGGGGGCGAAGGTGTAGTTCGTGACGGTCGCCTGATCCGAGCTGAAGCTGCGCCGGGTCACGCCGTCGTAGACGAGGTCCGCCGGAAGCTGATCGAAGTTTCCTCGCACGGTCACTCGTCGACGAAGGCGACAACGCGACAGGGCGAAGCCTCGCCGCCCTCGATCGGGATCGGGAAGGCGCCGATCAGGCACCGGCGGCCCAGCACCTGTTCGATATCTCCGCCCATGTTCTCCACATGCAGCACTCCGGCGGGGAACGGCACCTTGTGCATCACGAAGATGTCGTCTTCCGGGAACCGCTCCTCCAGGTTGATGCCCTCCTCGCGTTCGAAGCGCCGGGCCGCGTCCGGGCGCTTGTAGCGGATCGAGGTGTTCATCGGGTGGTCGGCCGATCCGGTGTCGAATCCCGTCCAGGCGAAGTCCATTTCCACCAACCACTCGGCGAACTCCCGGTCACCGCCCGGGTGGCGCAGGAAGTAGCGTTCCTCATCCTCCTCCGGACCACCGTTGAAGTAGCGATGCCAACCAGTGTTGTAGATGAGGATGTCGCCCTTGCGCACGTCCGCCCGGTCGGTGATGTGCTTGGGCTTGATCACCGCCCAGTCCCGCATCTCATCCGAGATGTCGACGATCACTCCTTCGCGGCACAGCTTGTCGATCGGCAGCGAGGCGATGTCGGACCCGCCGGACACAATGTGCATCTGGCCGTCGAAATGGGTTCCGGAATGCAGCGGCAGCTCGAGCCATTGCGAAACGATCCCGTGCGTGGCATGTCGCTGGAAGTAGGAGAGCTTCGGAGACGGATACCCAACCCAGCCCGGGGTGTGGATCGAGAACCGGTGCGTCAGATCGACGACTTTCATGCCTTGTTTCCTCTCGACGGGTTTCTCCGCCCGGGTGCTCGGCGCCCGCGGACCAGGTTTGTGACACGGGCTGGTGACAGCGGCAGTGCCGTCACCTCGACGCCGAGCGCGTCGGACACAGCGTTGGCGATCGCAGCTCCAGCCCCAGCAGTGCCGCCCTCACCGGCTCCCTTGGCCCCCAGCGGCGTGAGCGGTGTCGGAGCGTCCTCGGTGATCAGCACCTCGACGCGTGGCACCTCACCCGCAGTCGGGAGCAGGTAATCCATGAACGAGCCGCTGACGAGCTGACCGGTCCCGTCGTAGGCGAGCTCCTCGAACAGCGCGCCGCCAACGCCCTGAGCCGCGCCACCCACGACCTGTCCCTCGACCAGCTGGGGGTTGATAGCCCGGCCCACGTCGTAGGCCACGGCATACCGCTCGAGGCCAACCCCGCCGGTCTCGAGGTCGACCTCGGCCGCGACCAGATGCAGGCCGTAGGGAAAGCTCATGTGCTCGGTTTCGAACACCGACTCCTCTTCGAGCCAGGCTCCCGGCCCCCCCACCAGCTTGTCCAGGGGCACCCGAGCCGCCGGAGATCCGGCCACCACGACGCTGTCGCCGTCGAACCGCAGGTCCTGCTCTGCCGCCTCGAGCTCCTCGGCCGCCCGCCGCATGATGCGTTCGCGCAGTGCGTGTGCGGCCTGCATGACCGCGGCGCCGCCCAGGCTGGTGGCGCGGCTCCCGAACGCCCCCATCCCGCGGGGCACGCGATCGGTATCGCCATGCAGGACCTCAACGGCGTCGAACGGGACCCTCAGCGCATCGGCACAGATCTGGGCCAGCACGGTCTCCACGCCCTGGCCGACCGAGGCCGAGCCGACGAACGCGCGAGCGCGACCCCGGCCTGAGACGCCGACCCGGGCGTACTCCCACCGCCCGATCCCGCTCTTCTCCACAAACAGGGCCGCGCCGAGCCCGCGGCGCCGGTGACCTGCGGGGCGGACCCGCCGCCAGCGCTTCATCGCCGCGTGATCGAAATGCGCGAGCGCCCTCCTTACCAGACGGTCGTAGTCGCCGCTGTCGAAGGTGAGCGGATGACCATCAGCCTCAGTCCCAGGTGCATACGGCATGGCGCCCGACGGGATCAGATTGCGCCGGCGCAGTTCAAGCGGGTCGAGGTTCAGCCGGTGCGCGGCGATATCGATGATGCGCTCCCGCACGAAGTTCGCCTCGTAGCGTCCCGGGGCGCGATACGTCCCGGCCGGGGTCTTGTTGGTCACGGCCTGACGGACGCTGAGGTGGAAGGCGCTCCAGCGGTAGGGCCCGGGCAGGAGCGCCGCAGTGAGGCTGGGAACCACGCTGCCATGGGTCCGCACGTATGCCCCGGTGTTGAGAACGAAGCTGTCGCGCAGCGCGAGAAGTCTCCCCTCCGAGCTCAGTGCCACCGCGATCTGATGCACCTGCTCGCGCGAATGGTTCAGCGCCTGGAGGTTCTCGGCGCGGTCCTCGGTCCAGGCGACCGGCCGTCCCAGGCGGATCGCGCAGAAGGGGATCAGGAAGTCCTCGGGATAGAACTCGCCCCGGCCACCGAACCCGCCCCCCACGTCCAATTCGACGAAGCGGATCCGGCCCTCGTCCCAGCCCAGCAGCGCGGCCAGGATGCGACGGTTGGAGTGGACGACCTTGGCCGCACCCCAGACGGTCAGCCGTCCGGTGCCGACGTCCACTTCGGCGCACAGCCCGCGCGGCTCGAGCGGAACGGCGCCGTGGCGCTGACACTCGAGCCGCTCCTCGACGACCAGATCCGCGGCGGCGAATGCGGCCTCCACGTCCCCCTGCTCGATCGACCACTGGGCGGCGAGGTTCGTGCCTGCGTCCGGGTGCAGTCGCGGCGCCGAGTCCTGCAGGGCCACGAGCGGATCGAGCACTGGCTCGAGCGGGTCGTAGCCCGTCTCGATCAGCTGGGCCGCATCCTCGGCGGTGTAGCTCGAGTCGGTCACCACAACCGCGACGGGCTCGCCCACGTAGCGGACGACGTCGCCCGCCAGCACCGGCTGGAGCAGGCGCTCCATCCCCGGGCGCGGGTACATCCGCATCGGAATCCGCGCCGTGTCGGGTGGCAGATCAGCCGCCGTGATCACGTCGACCACCCCCGGGTGAGCCCGGGCTCGATCCGTGTGGATCGAGGTGATGCGCGCGTGCGCGTGGGGGCTGCGCACGATGCGGGCGCGCAGGGCGCCGGGCCGCCGGAGATCATCGATGAACCGGCTCGTGCCCGTGAGCAGCCGCCGATCCTCCTTACGGGGAAGCGAGCGCCCGATGGCCGGAATGCGTTCCGGGGCCACGGCTGCCCGGGCGGCGACCGGACCGTCTGCGACCACGCTGACCAATTCCTAAAACCGGCGCCGCCGGCCGCGGCGCATGCGCCGCAGCACGACCGCCGCGATCACCAGGCCGACTGCGCCGCCGACGCGCCGTTTCTGGGCGCTCGCGCGCTCGAGCCACGAGCCCTGGGCCGCCACCGGCGCCGCGCCGGGAACGGGGGCCGGCGGCTGGCCGAGAGGCGCCGGGGCGGTCCGGGCGGCCATGGCCGGCGGCCGCTCCTTGGCTCGTCGTTCGAGCCCCTCGGCCACCGCCTCGAAGATCCTGCGCGCACCCTCCTGGAAGCCGTTGCCCGGGTCGTGGCCCGTCGTGAGAACCTCCGCCGTCAGGCTTACCTTCGTCGCTGAGTCCTGTTCGCTGAGGCGGCTGCGCAGCACCGCCGATCCGATCGCTGGCCCCTGGACCTGCCGGCCGTGCACGGTAACCGTCGCGACATGCTCGTCCTCGTCTTGGTCGACCGCGGTGATCGTCGCCTCGCAGGACAGATTGCGGCTCGCGTCGAGCTGGATCCGGCCGGTATGCACGCCGTCCACCGGCCTCAGCTGCGCGTCGGGCAGCGACGCGGCCAGGGCATCCGCGTCGGCGAGCGCTTGCCACGCCTGCTCCAGCGGCACCTCGACGGTGAACTCGTGCTCGAATCTCATCTCAGCGGCCAACTCACCCTCCTGGTTCGCCCCGCGTGCAGCCCACCGAGGCGCAGCTGATTTGTCTATCGTAATACATTCACTTGAACACGGAAAGGCGAGCGCTCGACGGCGGCTCGCACCCGTTCGGGCGTCAGGGGCAGCTCATTGAGCTCGACACCGAGGGCATTGGAGACCGCGTTGGCCAGGGCCGCGGCCGGAGCCAGCGTGCCGCCCTCGCCGACACCCTTGGCCCCATTGGGCGAACCGGGCGCGGGAATCTCCAGGTGCTCAAGCTCGAGCGGCACGAGCTCGGCGGCCGTGGGCAGTAGATAGTCCATCAGCGACGCGGTCAGCAGCTGACCCTCGCTGTCGTAGACGACCGATTCGTGGAGGGCTCCGCCGATCCCCTGGGCCACGGCACCGTGCGCCTGACCTTCCACGACGAGCGGATTGATGATTCGTCCGCAGTCCTCCGCCACCACGTAGCGGACGATGGCGATATGCCCGCTTTCGGACTCGACCTCGACGACACAGGCATGGGTGGCGTACGGGTAGGTCGTGGTGGGCGGATCGAAGACGCCCTCGACCCGGTAGCGCCGGCTGTCGGCCTGCGCCGCCGCGAGCTCGGCGAGTCCAATCTGCTGGCGCGGCGAGCCCTTCACCCCGACATGGCCGTCTCTTAGCTCCAGGTCGTCGATCGCCGCCTCGAGCCGGTCGGCAGCGTCCTCGAGCAGGCGGCGGATGAGCTCGTCAGCGCCCGCCCGGATCGCCCCGCCGCCGCTGACGGCCGTGCGGCTGGCGAAAGTCCCGGTTCCCTCCCCGGGCCCCATGGCCGTATCCGGCTGGGTCACGCGCACCGATGAGGTCGCCACTCCGAGCGCGTCCGCCGTGAGCTGCGCGAAGGTGGTGGCCAGTCCCTGACCAATCGACGGCAGCGTGGTCGTGACCGTGACCAGGCCAGCCTCATCCAGTGTGAGCCACGCTCGGTCGACGCCCGGGATGCCTACCATTCCCCGCCCGTGGAAGACGGCCGAGCCCATCGCCGAATACTCGACGTAGGAGGCGATGCCGAGCCCGATCAGGCGTCCCCGGCCACGAGCCCGTTCCTGCTCGGCAGGGAACTCCGTGTAGCCGATCGCCTGGAGTGCCCGCTCGAGTGCCCGTGCATAGTCGCCGCTGTCGTAGCGCTGGTGGGAGACCGTCGTGTAGGGCAGCTCGTCGCGTCCGATCAGGTTCCGGCGCCTGACGTCCGCCCGGTCCAGATCGAGCTCGCCGGCCAGGACATCCATTAGCCGTTCATGCACGAACGCGGACACCGGCAGGCCCACGCCGCGGTAGGCGCCCTCGGGACACTTGTTGGTGCGTACCGATCGGCTCCGTGCTCGGTAGCGCGCCAGCCGGTAGGGGCCCGGAATCATCGCCGGCGTCCCCAACGCCTCGAGGATCGTGCCGTGCGGATACATGCCGTAGGCGCCCTGGTCGCACGTGACGTCGACGTCTAGCGCCAGCAACCGCCCCTGGGCGTCCGCGGCAAGCCTCGCCGTGACGAACTGGTCGCGGGCATGACTAGCGGCCAGCAGATTCTCGTTGCGGTCCTCGACCCACTTGACCGGCGCGCCGAAGCGCAGCGCCAGCCACGCCACCAGGATCTCCTCCGGGTACACGTGTGCCTTCTGACCGAACCCACCCCCGACGTCAGGGGTGGTCACCCGTACGTGCTCGCGGCCCAGGCTCAGAAGCTCGGCCGTGATGCGCGAGAGCACATACGGGACCTGCGTCGAGCTCCAGATACGAAGCCCGTCGGCGTCGGGCGTCGCGATCGCACCCCGCGGCTCGATCGGAGTCGCGCAGTACCGCGGGTTGCGGAAGCTTCGCTCCACCACAACGGCCGCCTCCGCGAAGGCTTCGTCTACTCCACCCGTGTCATTCAGGCCCTCGAACAGCAGATTGCGCTCCCGGTCGTGGAGCAGGATGGGCGGGTCCGGGTCGCGCGGGTCGGTGATCGCCGGCAGCGGCCGGAGCTCGAGTTCGATCGCGCCCAGGGCGTCCTCGGCGCGGTACGGCGTGTTCGCAGCCACGACGGCGATCGGCTCGCCGACAAAGCGCACAACCTCGGAGGCCAGGAGCGGACGCGGCGGGCTGAAGGCGAGCGGATTCTCGACCGGGGGATGCAGCGGCCCCAGGCGCAGATCGTTGTGTGCGAACGCCCCGGCCACGCCGTCGGCGCTGCGGGCCGGCTCGAGGGCGAGCGTGGTGATCTGAGCGTGCGCCGCAGGGCTGCGCAGGAAACGCGCGTGCAAGGTCCCCTCCGGCTCGAGGTCGTCGAGGAACGTCGCGGTGCCGGTCAGCAAGGGCCGGTCCTCCACGCGGAGCATGCGTTGCCCGATCGTCATGACGACCTCGTGATGATCTTCCATCCGGAGGCGTGCGCGCGCATGGAGCCGCTCCCATGATCTCGCAAAGGTATGATGTTGGACAAAGTTCCCGCTGCGGGGAAGGGGTGCTTGAGCCTTGAAGCTGACCAATGAATTCACCGTCACCGTCCCGCTCGAGCGGGCCTGGGAGACGCTCCTGGACATCGAACGAGTGGCCGGATTCCTCCCCGGCGCGAAGATCGAGCCCTCGTCCGATGAGGGTGTCTACCGGGGCACCATGCGCGTCAAGGTGGGCCCGATGGTGGTCAACTACAAGGGCACGGCCCAGCTCGTCCACACCGACGATGCCGAGCACGTGGCCGACATCGCGGTTCAGGCCACCGACACAAAGGGACAGGGAACCGCCTCGGCCACGATCCGCAACCGGCTCGTGCCGACCGACACCGGCACGCGGGTGATCGCCGAGACCGATCTCTCGATCACCGGGCGCCAGGCCCAATTCGGCCGCGCGATCATGCAGGACGTGGCCGGGCGCATGCTCGACGACTTCGCCCGGCGATTCGAGACCTACCTGCTGACCGGTGAAACGGAGCCGCCGGCCACCGCGGCGGCCAACGGCCAGGCGGGGCAGTCCGGCGGACCGGCCGCCGCTGCGCCGCCTCCCCCCGGCGGTGGCGACGAGGAGGCGCTCGACCTGGGGTCGGTCGTGTTCAGAACCCCGGCCGTCCAGCGCGGCCTTATGGCCGTTCTCATCGCGCTGGTGGTGGTTCTTGTGAGCCGCCGCGCGCGTCGTCACTAGGTCGCTTTGGCGTGATCCCCGACCCGGAGCGGGAGAACGCGTTACTGCTCGAGCCGGGGCGCCTCGGGCCGCTCCAGACGGCCAACCGGCTGGTGCGCTCCGGCACCTCGGAGACGATGGCGAGCCCCGACGGCGCGGTCACCGACGATCTGGTGTCGCTCTATGAGCGGCTGGCCGGCGGAGGCGTGGGGACGATCTTCACGGGTCACCTTTACTCCCACCCTCGCGGGAAGTACGCGCGCCGCCAGACCGGCATCTACAGTGACACGCTGATCCCCGGCCTGCGCCGGATCGCCGACGCGGTTCACACCCGCGGCGGTCTGATCCTCGCGCAGGTCGCCCACGCCGGCAGTCAGTCCCGCGTCCCGCAGGTCGCGCCGATCGCCCCGTCGGCGGTTCCCAACGCCCTGACCGGACGCATCGTCTCGGACGCCTCCGCGGAGGAGATCGCCGAGGCGGTGGACGCTTTCGGCGCCGCCGCCGGCCGCGCCATCCAGGCCGGGTTCGACGGGGTTCACATCCACGCCGCCAACGGCTACCTGATCAGCGAGTTCCTCTCCCCGCTGACCAACCGCCGGCAGGATGAATGGGGTGGCGATCCCGAGTGCCGGGCCGCCTTCGCGCTGGCGGTGGTGCGAGCGGTCCGAGCCGCCGTGCCCGCCGACCGCGCCCTGACGATGAAGCTCGGCTTCCACGACGCGCCCCCGGGCGGCCTCTCGGTCCAGGACGTGGTGCAGGTCGCGGGACGAGTGGTGAGCGAGGGAGTGGACGCGATCGAGGTGTCGTGCGGGGTGATGCTGCGCGCGACCGACTCCTGCGCCGAGTACGTCGCCGTCGATCGCCGCCGCGCCGTGGACGACCTGCTCCCGCACCGGATCCTTTCGCTGGCCGCCGGGGAGGCGTACTTCGTACCGTACGCTCGGGCGTTGCGGGAGCAGGTCAACACGACCGTCGTCGCGGTCGGCGGCATGCGCCGTACGGGAACCATGGCCGCGGTCCTGCGCTCGGGAGACGCCGATTTCATCGCCATGGCCCGGCCCTACATCCGCGAGCCGGACCTGGCCGCGCAGATCGCCGCCGGGCGCACCGGGCTCGTCGACTGCACCTCATGCAACCTCTGCCTGCGCCACGAGGGGCACCACTCGTTGCGCTGCTGGCGCACCCCGCGCCGGCGCCTCGTCCACCACGCCGCCTACCGGGTGGCCGGAGGCTTTCGCTGGGGTCCCCGTGGTCAATGACCGTACGGTTAGCGGGCGGGGAATCCCGCGTTAGCATTCGCGGAAACCCTCTGGTCGAGCCTTGACTGCGGCGCTACTCTGCCCGACCACGAGGGAGTTTGCGTGAACGGGGCTGCCCACAAGCGAACATTTGCCGCGCTTGCCGCGATGGTCGCGGTGGGCGGTGCGGTTGCGGGTTGTGGTTCGTCGACATCCGCGTCCGGTAAGGACACCGGAACCAATCCGTTGGTCTACGCGGCCTTCAATCCGTTCAGCGGACCCGACGCATCGTTTGGTCCCGAGGAGATGGCGGGTTGCATTCCGGCTGCGGCCGCGGTCCAGGCCGCGGGCGGAATCCTCAACCACAAGCAGGTGTCGTGCAAGGCGGTCGACAGCCGGGGCGACCCGGCCGACGCCGTGCCCGCGGCCGAGAGCCTGATCGCCACGACGGGTGGCCTACAGGGCATCATCGGCCCGAGTTCAGACGAGGCGACGGCAACCGTGCCGCTGTTCAACCGGGCCCACATCCCCATGGTCGGCGACACCGGTCAGGCGGCGTTCGACCACAGCAACTTCCAGTACTTCTTCCGGATCACCGCGCCCGACGACGCCGTCGGCTACGCGATGGCGCTGTACGCGCACGACAAGGGCTACACGCGCGCCGTCGGCGTGTTCGGTGCCGACATCAGCTCACAGGGCACGGCTCCGACCGCCGCGGCCGGGTTCAGGCACCTCGGCGGCACGATCATGATGCAAAAGGTCCCACTCGATCAGGCGTCATATCGCACCGAGGTACTACAGGTGGCCGCGTACAAGCCGCAGGTCGTCTTCACCGAGGCCGATCCGCAGACGGACGGAACCTACATGGCCGAGCTGCGCCAGCTCTACCACCTGATCCCGATCATCGGCACGAACGGGACCAACCAGCCGCCGTGGTTCAAGGCGGTCGGCGGCGCGATCGGCTCCAACAACCTGTTGACGTACTACGCCGGCGCGCAGCCGTATGCGCCGCTCACAGGTGCCTCTTATCAGGAATGGCGCAAGGAGCTGGCCGCCGTCAGCACGAAGGTGCCCCAGCCGGTCGCGCAATGGGAGACCGACTCGTATTCGATGTCCTACTGGGACACGGTCAACCTGATGGCGCTGGCAGCCGAGATGGCCAAGAGCACCAACCCACAGGTGTTCACGCCGTACATCGTCAAGGTCACGACTCCGAAGCCAGGAGCGGTGATCGTTCATAACTTCGCCGAGGGCAAGCAGGCGCTGCTCGCGGGTAAGCAGATCCAGTACATCGGCGCGGTCGGGCCGATCACCTTCGATCAGTGGCGCAATTCGCCGGGCCAGTTCGAGGTCGTCAAGGCCGATACCGCGCTGACGCCGATCGTCACCTACACCGCCCAGCAGGTGCAAGCCGCGAGGTGACGGGCAGGAGAGCGCGAGACGTTGGCGCCTTGCCCTGATGCTGGTTTCGCGTCGTGACGGCCGGCTGCTGCTGATCAAGCAGAACGAGCATGGCCGCCTCTGTGGCGAGATCTGCATCAGCTGACGGCCGACGCGGACTCGGTCTGCTTCTCGCTCAGCAAAGGTCTCGGGGCGCCCGCCGATTCGTTGTTGTGCGGGAGCGTCGAGTTCATCTCCTGCGCCCGCCGCGTGCGCATGATGCTTGGCGGAGGCATGCGTCAGGCCAGTGTCCTGGCAGCGGCGGGACTGGTCGTGGTGTGCGACGGGATCGCGTGGCTGGAGAAGGACCATCGAGCTGCCCGGCGGCTCGCTCAGCGACTCGCCCGTCTCCCGGGTCTCGCCGTCGACGTCCGGGCGGTGGAGACGAACATCGTTCTGTGCCGGATTGAGGAGCCAGAGCTGAGTTCCGAGTGGCTCTGCGACTGTCTGCTCGAGCGCGGCATAGCGTGCTCGGCCCCGAATCCGGCGGTGTTGCGATTCGTCGTCCACCATCGTGTTGCGATTCGTCGTCCACCATCGTGTTGCGATTCGTCGTCCACCATCAGATCGGCGACCGCGAGGTGGACCGCCTGATCGCTTCGCTTCAAGCCGTGCTGGAGGAGGAGACAGGATGCAGCTGAGCCACACCTGCCTGACGGTCAGCGACCTGGAGCGCTCGCTCGCCTTCTATTCACTGCTTGGATTCGAGCCACGCCGCTCGATCGGGAGTGGGCCGGCGACGAGCATGTTCTCCGGCCTCTCCGAGGACACCGATCGCCTCCAGCTTCGGCTGACCGACGATTTTGAGCCTGCCATGACGCGGTTCGGCCACATCGCGGTTGACGTGGAAGACCTCGACGCCCTGCTCGGCCTGCTCGCCGAGCACGGCGTGGTTCCAGACCAGCCACCCACCCCTACCGGGAGCTTGCGCATCTGTTTTGTGCACGATCCCGATGGCTACGCAATTGAGCTCATCGAGGAGGAGGGATGAATCGGAACGTCCCAGACAAACAGGAGAAGAGTTGCCGCCTCATGGCTTACTTCGGCGGGCCCCGCGCTCCCGTCGTCGGCGGGGATTCCCGGGAAAAATCAGGGAAAACCCCGCCCGGCCCGAGAAGGGGCTGCGATAACCTTGGCCCGCTGCGGGGCACCAAGACCATGCACCGATACACCCACGCGCGTGCTCTTCTTTCCCTGGCGGCCACCTTGGGAGCCGCGTTGGTGGCTGCCGCTTGCGGAAGCGCCACGGCAGTCGTGCGATTGGGATATCCGGCGACGAGATCAGCTCGCAGGGCATGGCGCCGACGACCGCGGCCGGGTTCAGAAAGCTGGGCGGCCAGATCATGATGCAGACGAACCCGCTGGAGCAGAGCTCGAAGAACCGAGATCGAGCAGGTGATCGCGTGACAGACGCCGGTTGCCGCGTACACCGCGCAGCAGGTGGCGGCAGCGAGATCAGACCTGTGAGGCTCACGCAGCACCCAGGAGGGGCGCCGACATGGTGTTGACGGCATCGACCTTCGTCCCGTCGATCGGATTCGGCCTGGTCACGGCGTCGATCCTGGCCCTGGCCGCCGTCGGCTTCACGCTCCAGTTCGGGATCACCAACATCCTCAACCTCGCCTACGGCGACCTGATGACCGCCGCGGCGTACATCGGGTGGGTGGTCAACCAGCACGGCGGGAGCATCGCCGAGTCCCTGCTTGCTGGGGCGGCCTTTGGCGCCATCAGCTCGGTGCTCCTGAACCGGTTGGTCTTCACCCCCTTCCTACACCGCGGCACGAGCCTCTTCGGCATGGTCATCGTGACGCTTTCGGTAGGCGTCATGATTCAGAACGCGCTGCTGGCCATCGGCGGCGCGACGTTCTTCACCTACCAGTTCAACGTCGGGGCGACGGTGCATCCACTCGGTTTCGACCTGGCTACGTCGCAGCTGGTGATCATGGGAATCGCTGTGGTTGCCATGGTCGTCGTCCAGCTGCTGCTCTCGCAGACGCGGCTCGGCAAGGCGATGCGGGCCACTGCGGCCAACCGCAGCCTGGCCCAAGCCTCAGGGATCGCCACGGATAGGGTCGTCGACGCGGCGTGGCTGATCTCGGGCGTGCTGTGCGGCCTGGCCGGCGTGGTGCTCGTGCTCAACACCACGGCCTTCCAGAGTACGACGGGCAGCGAGTTCCTCGTCGTGATCATCGCCGCGGCGATGCTCGGGGGCGTCGGCCGCCCGGCCGGCGCGATGCTCGGCGCGCTCGTTCTCGGCCTGGTAACCGAGGTCTCGGCGGCGTTCGTCTCGCCCAGCTACAAGGAGCTCTTCGCCTTCGTCGTGCTCGTGATCGTGCTCCTGGTGCGCCCGACGGGCATCCTCAGCCAGTTCGCCGGCGGATCGCGCGAGGCACCGGCATGAGCGGATGGGCGTTCTACGCCACGACGCTGCTTGTCTACCTCGGCGTCGACATCATGGCCGTCTGGGGGCTGAACCTTCAGTACGGGGTGGCCGGGGTCTACAACTTCGGCTTCATCGTCTTTCAGGCGCTGGGCGCGTATGTCGCGGCCGTGCTGACTCTGGGACCGTCGTCGGGCAACGGCGGGTTTCAGTCCTACATCATCGGCACGAGCCTCCCCTTCCCCATCCCGATCCTGGCGGCGGGTCTGGTCTCGGGTCTCCTGTCGCTGCTCGTCGGCGCGATCGCGCTGCGCCGGCTCCGGACCGACTACCAGGCGATGGTGATGCT
>Ga0187814_10000154_pt1 | contig 18736 bp, 11 predicted proteins | sample NC_S_4_FD_132450 | JGI IMG/M metagenome (GOLD analysis project Ga0187814, IMG submission 132450) | Wetland sediment microbial communities from Neuse River Estuary, North Carolina, USA - ASW-S_4 | ecosystem: Environmental > Aquatic > Freshwater > Wetlands > Sediment | place: USA: North Carolina... | reverse complement strand
CGGGCACTCGGCGTCGGGGTTTGCCTTCGCGGCCTCGGTCAGCCAGGACCTGCCGGCGCTCGCGCTGCCGCTGCGGCTGCTGGCCGGGGCGGTGGCCTACTCCCGGGTGCACACCGGCGTGCATTATCCGGGTGACATCGTGGCCGGCTCCATCATCGGGGCCGGCATCGCCCAGACGGTCAGCGGCCTGACGGTCAACCGCCTGACGGGACGGGTGCTCCGCGCCGCACGCCCCGGCACGACTACTCCGTTACCAGGTGCCCGGCCGCGACAACGCCGAGGATGCCGCGGTCCAGGTGCTCGCGGGTTCCGCGGCCCGCGAGCTGATCAAGCTGGTACCTGTTGTTGGACACCAGGATCAGGTGCGCGCTGTCATACCGGGTTCCGCCGGGGCCGCTGAAGCGGAGATCGAACGGTTTCGCGTCCGGGCCGAGCAGCGCCGGGAGCAGGTCGGCCGCGGTCTTCACCTTGGCGTCCCGGTACTGCGGGGTCTGGACGATCTTGGCGTAGAGCCCGAGCGAGGCGTTGTTGACGAAAATCCGGCCGTTCACGTCGGCGAGGTCGATGCGCCGCTCGACGCCGTCGGTGAACGCGCCGAGCGCGCCGACCACGTCATCCCGGTCAAGGCCCAGGTCCAGGGCGAAATGGTTCCTGGTGCCCGCGGGCACCACGACGTGCGGGATCCGGTGCTCCGCGGCCACCGACGCGACCAGGGCCTGCGATCCGTCTCCGCCCGCCATGCCGATGACGTCCGCGCCCCGGGCGATCGCGTCCCGCGCCAGTTGGAGCAGATCGTCTCCCTGCCGCAGCAGCACGGTTTCGATCCCCCGCGCGGCGCATTCGTCCGCGAGCCGGAACCGCTCCGCCTTCCCGCCCCCCGATTTGGGGTTCATGATCAGCACCGGGTGCGCCGGGCGCGGGGCGGCAGGCAGCGCGCGCAACGCCTGCTGCCATGCCCGGCTCGTGCGATGGAGCGCCACACGGGCGCACGCCACTGACAGCACGGCGCAGACAAGGGTCGCCGCGACGCGCAGCGGTCGCAGGCCGGCGGCCACGATGCCGTACGCAAGCAGCCCCACCGCGCCCGCCATGACGGCAGCCGCGAGCCAGCGCGCCGGACCGCGCCGGCTCACGGCGTACCATCCCGCCGTCACGGCTATCAGCAGGCCCGCGAGTGCCAGCAGGGACGCCAGCAGGTTCCGTGCGACCCCGGTCGCCAGCAGCACGACGGCCGCGGCGAGCAAGGCGAGTGCCGCGCAGGCGGCGCCCTGTTCGACGAGACGCCTTTGTGTGGTCATAGCCAAACTCTGCGGTTCCGCCGCCTGGTATCCCTCACCCCTCAGGGGTGACGACCGCGCCGCCGGGCTGGCGCATGGTCAAGGCAGGGAGTTACCGCGGCAGGGGAGTTACCGCAGAGAGGCGCGGACAATGCAAGACGATGACCGTGACACCCACCAGTTCCCCGCGGCGCTGGTCGCGGCCAGCACGTGGCAGACGACGCTGTTGCTTGGCGTGGTGACCCTGGTGCTGGGCATCGTGGTCACCATCCACCCGAGCGGCTCACTCAACGTGATCGCCGTCCTTGTCGGCATTCTCGTGATCGTCTCCGGCCTGTTCCACCTGGTACGGGTATTCGACCCGGCGGAGCCGCATCGGCTGTGGCTGACCATCTCCGCCTTGTTCCTGATCGTGATCGGCGTGGTGCTGATCCGCCACCTGCACCTGACCGTGGCGCTGTTCGGCCTGCTCATCGGCATCACCTGGATCGTCCAGGGGATAGCGGCGCTGGCCGGCGCGGTCGGCGGCCCGCGCGAGGGCTCGGTCTGGTGGGGTGTGTTCGGGGCGATCAGCCTGATCGCCGGGATCGTGGTCACCGCCTCCCCGGTCACGTCGGTCACCGTGCTGGCCGTGCTGCTCGGGATATGGTTCATCATCATGGGCCTGGTCGAGGTGGTGGCCGCGTTCATCATCCGGCACGCCGTCTCGGCGGCTTCCTCGTCGCTGCGGGCGGAGCCGCGGTCTCCTGGTGCGCAGGCGGCATCGCACTGACACTGCGGACCGCCGTCCCATCGGATAGGGGCGAAGGTCCCGGGCTGGTAGGGCCAAGGGGGACATTCGGTACACGTCGGGCGGGCTGACATGGCCTGCCTGCCCGCGGACCAGGCGAATACCGTCAGAGGTGGTAGTACCCCGCTTTCCCCGTGATTCATAGCCTTCACCTGTGGTTTGTGCGCAAAAAAATCGCCAGCAATAGAAGGGGCAGCCTAAGAAGTCAGTGAGCGCCTTGCGGGGGAAATAGGAAAAAATGCTTCAGAAAAAAAATATGAGTGAGCACGGAACGTCCGCCGCCGGAATGCGGGAATCGATCCTGCCGGATATGATCTCAGCGCCGGAACTTCCCGGATGGATCGTAGCACGCCCTAGAATTGAGGGATATATCGATAAAGGGTTGCGCGCGGCCACGATTACCGTCCTTTCCGGGCCGCCGGGGGCAGGAAAGACCGTGGCGCTCACCCAGTGGGCGGCCGCCGGCCGGTGGCCGGGGCCGGTCGCCTGGCTGACCCTGGACGAGTACGACAACACGGCGGACCGCTTCTGGCGCCACCTGGCCGCGGCGCTGGCACGGGCCGGCATACCGCTCTCGGCCGCCGAGTTCGCCGGCGACCCGGACGCCCCGCTCAGGATCGCGTCCGCGCTCGCCCCACAACAGCCGCCGGCCGTCCTCGTGCTCGACAACCTGCACCTGCTGCGCGATCCCGGGGTCTGCGGCGAGCTGAGTTACCTGTTCCGCCACGTGCGGCCCGGGCTTCGCGTGCTCGCCGGTACCCGGGCCGGCCAGCGGGTCCCGCTGCACCAGTACCTGCTGGCCGGGGATCTGGCTGACATCCATGGCTGCGAGCTGGCCTTCACCGGCCCGGAGGCCCGGCTGCTGCTGCAGCGATATGACGTGGCCGCCCACCGCGGGGCGCTGCTGCCGCTGATCAGGAAGACCGAGGGCTGGGCGGCGGGGCTGCGTTTCGTGATGCTCGCGCTGGCCGGCGGTTCCGGCGCTGAGGCGGGGGACGCCGGCGGTGTCGAGCAGATGATCAACGGCTACCTGATCAGCGAGGCGTTCGACACCCAGCCGCCCGGCGTGCGGGATTTCCTGCTCCGCGCGAGCGTTCCCGAGGTGATCGGGCCGGACCTGGCACGGTCGCTGACCGATGATGCCGATAGCGGCGCCATCCTGGCGGACCTGGTCCAGGCCAACCTCTTCATCCAGCCGGCGGATGAGGGCGGCCGCTACCGCTATCATCCGCTTTTCCGTGCGGCGCTGCGGGCGAAGCTGAAGAGCGAGAACCCTCGCCTGCTCGATGATCTGCTGACGCGCACCGCGGAATGGTGCCGCGGGCACGGACAGCTTGCGGAGGCCGTGCGGTACGCCGCGAGCGTTGGCGATGGCCGGCTGGCCATGTGGATCATGGTCGACGAACTAGCTGTCAGCCGCCTGCTCGATCCGGACCGCGGCGAGGCGCTGGCCCGCGACCTGCACCGGATCCCGGCGTCCGCGACGCCGGACAGTCCGCGGGAGTACGTGACCGCCGCGGCCATCGCCGTCGCGCGCCGGGACTACGGGCCGGCCGCCCGCTGGCTGGCGTGCGCCGATGAGTCCCTGCGTCCGCTGCGCTCCGACACGCAGATCCCCGCGCGGCTCGCGGCCGCGGCCGTCAGGTTCGAGCTAGCCCGCTGCGGCGGGGATCTGGATGAACTGCGCGCGGCGGCGGCAGAGCAGGAAACGCTGCTGAGCCGCCTGCCCGCGGAGGTTCTTGATGGTCATCCGGAGCTGGCGGTGCGGGTCCTGTCCAGCCGTGGCTACGCCGAGCTGTGGCTGGGCCGCTTCGATGAGGCGGAGAAGGTTCTCGTCAGGGCCGCGGCGCTGCCCTCGCCGGATACGGCCGCTGCAGACCACGCGGACCGCCTGGGCCGCCTGGCCCTGGCCAAGGCGCTCAACGGGCATTTGGGCCGAGCCGCGGAGCTGGCCGCCAGGTGCACGCGAACGGGCCCGCGGGCCGACGGCTCCGACACCGGGCAGGAACCGCCGCCGCATGTGCCGTCGGATCTCGCGCTCGCCTGGGTGCACCTGGAGCGCGACGAGCTATCCGATGTCCGGGCCTCGCTCCGGTGCGTCGAGGCGGGCCTGCGGATGCGCCAGGATAAGGCCGCTGCCGCGGTGGCGAGCCTGGTCGCGGCGCGGCTGTTCCTTGCCGACGGTCACCACGCCGAGGCCCGCGGCGTTCTTGCCCGGGTGCGGCACGGCTGGCGGCCGCCTGCCTGGCTGGACCAGCAGCTCACGCTCGCCGAGGCCAGGGCCGAGGCGATGACGGGCAACTCGCGAGCCGCGCTCGACGCCGTGGCCAGATGCGCGGCGATGCCGCGCCTGGCCGCCGCGACCGCCAGGGCGCACGCGTGGCTGGCGGCAGGCGAGCCACGGGAGGCGCAGCGCGAGCTGCGCCACGTGTTCGAGCTGACCGCCGCCGATCCTGCCCGTGCGCTCGACCGCTCGGTGATAGACGCGCTGCTGATCGATGCCCGGATTCACTACGCCAGCGGCGAGCGAGCGGAGGGGCGCGCTTCGCTCGCCCGCGCGATGCGCATCGCCCGCGGCGAGGACATCCGGCTGCCGTTCGCGATGGAGCACTCCTGGCTGTTCCCGCTGCTGCGGGCGGACGACGAGCTCGCGCGCGGCTACCAGCTGCTGGCCCACCCGGACGGCAGCGGAAACGCCGCGCTTCGGTCGCTGACCCCCGCCCCCGCCGACCCCGACCTGGTCGAGCCGCTGACGGAGCGCGAGCGCGAGGTGCTCCAGCGCGTGGCGCAACTGCTGAGCACGGCCGAGATAGCCACCGAGCTCTACATATCCGTCAACACCGTGAAGACGCACCTGAAGAGCGTGCACCGCAAACTGGCGGTCACCCACCGCGGGGAAGCCGTGCGCCGCGCGCGGCAGCTCAAGCTCATCTGAGCGCGGCGGTTCAGCGGACCACGGTTCAGCGGACCACCCAGTACGGGTGAGGCACCGGCGGTGCCGAAACATCACCGTGGAAGGGACCACCGTGGGGGTCACCGACGCGGCAGCCAGCGTGGCGGGCAGGCGTCGAGCGACGAAGGGACCGGACATGACCCATTCAGTCAAGACCGAGGTCGATGACATGACGAAAGACGCCTTGCTGAGCCTGTCGGCGGGCGATCTGGACCTGCTGGCCGAGGGCCTGGAATACCGGGAGGAGTGGCGGGCGAAGAGCGGCCTGGACGCGCGCAGCTACGGCATGGTCAAGATCGCCGCGCTCGTGGCGATGGACGCGCCGCCCGCCTCGTACGCGTGGCAGGTGGAGACCGCCATCGCTTCCGGCGTATCGCCGAAGGACATCCTCGGCGTGCTTTTCGCGATAGCGCCGCAGGTTGGCGGCCCGCGGGTGGTAGCCGCCGCGCCCGAGATCATGCTCGCGCTCGGCCTGTCGCTGCCGCCGGACGAACCATTTGACGCATAGCTTGCGGGGCAGGGACGCCGAACTGGAGCTGATCGACGCCACGCTGCGGCACGGCGCCGGCCTCCCCGGAGAGGTGATCCTCGTCGATGGCGAACCAGGTATCGGCAAGTCCCTGCTGCTCGCCAGGGCGGCCCAGCTGGCCGTCGCCCAGGGGTATACGACGGTGACCGCGGTCGCGGACGAGTTCGCGCGGACAATCCCCCTCGGCCCGCTGCTGTTCGCCCTTGACGATGCCGCCGGGCCCATCGGCGACGACACGGGCGGACCCGCCGACCCGGACCCGCGGATGCGGGTCGTCGGGCGGGTCCGCCACCACCTGGCGGACCTGGCGGCCAAGGGACCGGTGCTGGTGACCGCGGACGACCTCCAGTACGCGGACCCCCTCACCCTGCTCGCGCTGCGCGTGCTGCCGCGGCAGCTCGCCGCGAGCCCGGTGAGCTGGGTCCTCGCCCGTTCAGCCGGGGGAGCCGGGGGACTGGCCCGCCCGGCCGACGGCGAGGCCGGGGCGGAACGGCTGTTCGACCTGTTGCACCGGGACGGCGCTCACTGGCTCCGGCTGCGCCCGCTGGCTAAGGCCGCCGTCGCGGACCTCATCACCGACCAGCTCGGCGCGCCGCCAGATGAGTCGCTGCTGGCGCTGGCCGCCAGCACCGGCGGAAATCCGCTCCTGGTTCGCGAACTGATCGACGGCCTGCGCGAGGAGGAGAGGCTGCTGACCCCGGCGGGGCGCGGCGCCGTTGCGGACGAGCGCATTCCCGAGCGGGTGCGAAGGCTCATCCAGCACCGGATAGCGCTCGCCGCGCCGCGGGCCTGGGAGCTGATCAAGGTGTCCGCCGTGCTCGGCCGGTCGTTCGCCGCCGATGACGTGGCCGAGATGCTCGGCCACCCGCCGGCCGCGGTCCTGCTGGCTATCGACGAAGCGCTCGAGGCGCGGATCCTCGTCGCGGACGGCGAGCGGCTGTCCTTCCGGGACGCGATGACCTGGCGCGCCGTCAGGGACGGGATTCCCGCCGCACTGAAGCGCGCCCTGCATCGCCAGTACGGGCAGGTCCTCCTCGACCGCGGCAACGCGCTCCAGGCGGCCGGGCACCTGGTCACGGGGGCACGGCAGGGCGACAGCAAGGTCTTGCGGGATCTGGACAGGGCGGCGCGGACGGTGCTGCCCCGCGCCCCGCAGGCGGCCGCCGATCTGACCGTGCGCGCCCTCGAGCTGACCGGCCCCGACGACCCCGCGCGCGCCGACCGGGTGGTGGGAGCGGCGCGCGCGCTGGTCGCGGCGCGGCGGCTTGGCGAGGCGACGAGGCTCATTGACACGACGCTCGCGGCTCCGCTCGCCAGGCCGGTCCAGGCCGAGCTGCGCAATGCCAGGGTGGCGATCCTTGACCTGTCGAGCCGGCCCGACCTGGTGCGGGGCGAGGCGGAGGCGCTGCTCGCCGAGCCTGGCCTGCCCCGCCAGGTTCGCGACGAGGCGCTTGCCGCGCTGCTGCGGGCGCTCGGCGACCTGCCGGACCAGGCGCTGGCCGACGAGTACGCGAGCAGCGTCATCGGCCGCGGCGGGGACGCGGGCGGCACGGTCCTCGCGGCGGCCATGGCGCTGCGCGCGGCCGTCCGGTGGAACAAGGGGCATATCACGGCGGGCTTGGAACTGTACAGGGAAGCCGCGGCCGGGCCGCCGGGGGAGACGAATACCCGGAGCGACGTGCCGCTGCGGGTGCTCCTCGACCTGGCTGGCCGGCTGGTCGACGTCCGCCTGTTCGACGAGGCGTCTACCCTGCTCGGCGCGTTCCGCCACGATGATGATCCGGCCAGCCTCGCGATAGCCCAGGCGGGTCCCGCCATGCTCCGCGCGCGGATGCACCTGGCGGCGGGACGGATGAGCTCGGCCATGACAGAAGCCGAGGCCGTCCTCGGCGCGGGCCCCGACGCCGAGGACTGCCCGTATTGCCTGCTCGCGCAGGGCATGCTGGGCACGATCGCGCTGCGCCGCGGTGACCTGAGCTCCGCCAGCCGCTGGCTGGACCGGGTCTCGGCACGGCTGCCCGAGGCGGGGACCGGGCGGGACGGCCTCATCTGCCGGCTCGTCGCGCTGCCGCTGACCGAGGCGCGGGACGGAGCCGCCGAGGCGCTGCGGATGGTCCACGACCTCTACGGCTACGTCGGTACGTTCCGCTGGCCGCTCATCTACGATCCCGCGATTCCCGCCTGGCTGGTCCGGCTCGCGCTCGCGGTGGGTGACGGCAGGCTGGCGGCCAGCGTCGGCGGGGTCATCGACGAGCTTGGCCGCGCCAACCCCGACTTCCCGGTGGTGACCGCTGCCTGCGCCCACGCCCGGGGCCTGCTCGAGAACGACCCGGGCCTGCTCCGGCTGGCCGCGGAGACCCAGCCGGACCCGTGGGAGTCCGCCAGCGCCGCGGAGGACCTGGGCGTGCTGCTGGCCCGCGCGGACGGCGCGGACGGCGCGGACCGCGTCCATGACGCCATCGGGCGGCTGGACGGCGCCCACGACGGTTTCCAGGCGGCGGGCGCGACCCGGGACGCCGCCCGGGTCCGCGGCCGGCTGCGCGAACTGGGCGTTCGGCGCAAGCACCGGCACACCGCCGACCGGCCGGCGTGTGAGGTGAGCAGCCTGACGGAAGCTGAGCGGAACATCGCCGCGCTGGTCTGCCAGGGGCTGACCAACCGGGAGATCGCCGATCAGACCTTCACCAGCGCGAACACGGTCGCGTTCCACCTGCGGAACATTTACCGGAAGCTAGGAGTCGGGTCCCGGGTCCAGCTCGCCCGGGCGCTGCCGGGGCACGGCTGAGCCGGCCCTGGCGGCCACTTCATCCGGAGCGGGTGATGCGCGCGCCGCCGGCCGCTGGAACCGTTGCAGCCGGAGCGCAGCGTGCGCGAGAGAGCCACTCGATCATGGAAAGCGAGTCGCGGGGGACCATGAGCAACGAGGAGCAGCGTCGAATTCAGGAAGCCGGTGACGGGGTTGCCTGGCGCCGGTGGGGGCCTTATCTCAGCGAGCGTCAGTGGGGGACCGTCCGGGAGGACCCCGGCCGCGGTGACAACACGTGGGACGCGTTCAGCCATGACCAGGCGCGGTACCGGGCGTACCGCTGGGGCGAGGACGGGCTGGCGGGCATCACCGACGACAAGCAGTTGCTTTGCCTGTCGGTGGCGCTGTGGAATGAGCGTGACCCGGTTCTCAAGGAGCGGCTGTTCGGCCTCACGAACAGCCAGGGCAATCACGGCGAAGACGTCAAAGAATGCTATTACTACCTCGACGCCACGCCGACTTCCTCCTACCTGAAGATGCTCTACAAGTACCCGCAGGGCGAATTCCCCTATAGCGACCTGGTCGCGACGAACGGGGCGCGCGGGAAAAAAGATCCCGAGTACGAACTCATCGACACGGGGATCTTCGCCGACAACCGGTACTTCGACGTCTTCACGGAATACGCCAAAGCCTCTCCGGAAGACATTCTCATGCGGGTGACCGTGCATAACCGGGGTCCGGAAGGGGCCCGGCTGCACGTGCTGCCCACCCTCTGGTTCCGGCACACCTGGTCTTGGGCCGGCGGCACGGAAGAGCCGATGCTGCGTGCCTACACCGGCGGCCCGGGGGGTAGCGCCATCAGCGCCGAGCGGAGCGAACTCGGTACCCGGTGGTTCTACACCGAGCAGCAGGTGCCCGTGCTGGTGACCGGGAACGAGACCAACAACGAGCTCGTGTTCGGCTCGCCGAACGACACACCCTATGTCAAGGACGGCATCGACCGGGCCGTGGTGCACGGCGACAAGGAGACTGTCAACCCGGACGGCACCGGAACCAAGGCGGCGCTGGACTTTCTGCTGGACATTCCGGCTGGCGGCAGCCAGACGATCCGCATGCGGCTGACCAATGGGCCGAACGAGCGCCCGTTCGACGACTTCGACGACGTGATGAACGCGCGGCGCGGCGAGGCGGACGAGTTCTACGCGGGTGTGCTGGCCGGCGATCTCAGCGACGACGAGCGGATGATCGGCCGCACGGCGATGGCTGGCATGCTGTGGTCGAAGCAGTACTACGGGCTCGACATGGAGCGGTATCTGGTCGAGCACGGCGCCGACCCGCTGCTGCCCGACCCGGGGCTGCGCAATCACGACTGGCAGCACCTGATCGCCGAGGACATCATCTCCATGCCGGACAAGTGGGAGTACCCGTGGTTCGCGGCGTGGGATCTCGCTTTCCACGCGGTGGCCCTCGGCGTCGTCGACATGCCCGGCGCCAAACAGCAGCTCGAACTGCTGCTCGGCGAGCGCTACCTGCACCCGAACGGAGCGCTGCCCGCGTACGAGTGGAACTTCAGCGATGTCAACCCGCCGGTGACCGCCTGGGCGACGTGGTTCGTGTACGAGATAGACAAGGCCAGGACGGGGAAGGGCGACCGCGACTTCCTCGAGAGCGCGTTCCAGAAGCTCATGCGGAACTTCAGCTGGTGGCTGAACCGCAAGGACGCGGACGACCGCAACATCTTCCAGGGCGGCTTCCTCGGCCTGGACAACATCGGCGTCTTCGACCGCAGCGCGCCGCTGCCCGGCGGCGGGCGGATCGACCAGGCGGACGGGACGGCGTGGATGGCGCTGTACAGCCAGGTCATGATGCAGATGGCAATCGAACTCGGCCGCGAGAACCCGGTGTACCTGGAGCAGGCGCTCGCGCTGCTGGAGGAATGGGCCTGGATCGCCGCCGCGACCAACCATGTCGGTCCGGACGGGGTGGGCCTGTGGGACGAGGAAGACGGCTTCTTCTACGACGTGCTGCGGCGTCCGGACGGCAGCTCCATCCCGCTCAAGGTGCGGTCGCTCGTGGGGCTGATGCCGCTCGTGGCCGCCACCGTCATCCCCGCCTCGACGCGGAACGAATTTCCTGAGTTCGTGAAGACGGTCCTCGAGTTCGCGACCCGCCATCCGGCGGTGGTCGCCGCGCTTCCCGAACAGGGGCGGCAGGCACAGCAGGAATCGGGTTCGGTGATCTTCGCCCTGTTCAACGAGGAACGGCTGCGCCGGATCCTCTCCCACATGCTCGATGAGCAGGAATTCCTCGGCCCGCACGGCATCCGTTCCATCTCCAGGTATCACGCCGAGCATCCCTACATGCTGAACATCGATGGGCAGGAATACGGCGTCGGGTACCTTCCCGCGGAGTCCGACACGGGCATGTTCGGCGGCAACTCCAACTGGCGCGGGCCGGTGTGGGTCCCGATCAACCTGATGCTCGTCCGGGGCCTGCTGAACCTCTACGTGCACTACGGTGACGGGTTCACGGTCGAATGCCCGACGGGCTCAGGCCAGCAGAAGAACCTGTACCAGGTCGCCGAGGACATCAGCGAACGGCTCATCAGCACCTTCCGCAGGGACGCCGAGGGGCACCGCCCCGTCAATGGCGGCCAGCCGGTCCTCCAGGACGACCCGAACTGGCGGGACCTGGTGCTGTTCTACGAGTACTTCCACGGCGACAACGGCGCCGGGGTCGGCGCCAGCCACCAGACCGGCTGGACGGGCACCGTCGGGGTGCTGCCACTGCTCTTCCGCGGCAGCAACATGCGCGCGATCCGCGAAGCCCGCATCCCCGCTCAGCGCGCCGGTGAGAGCATGGAAGCCCGGGAAGGGGCGGTGACGCGGTGACCGGGTGGCCGGACCGGCCCGTTATCTACGAGGTGAACACCGCCGTCTGGCTTGCCGAGCTGTCGCGGGCGGCGGGCGAACCGGTCACCCTGGGCACCGTGCCGGATCCGGCCTGGGACGCCGTCACCCCGGACGGAGCCGACGCGGTCTGGCTGATGGGCGTCTGGGAGCGCAGCCCGGCCGGACTCGAGCTGGCCATGACGAATCCGGAACTGCTCGAGTCGTTCCGCGAGGCGCTGCCTGACCTGCGAGACGAGGACGTCGTCGGCTCGCCGTACTGCGTGCGCCGCTACGTGGCCGACGAGCGGTTCGGCGGCCCGGGCGGGCTGGCCGCGGCCCGCGCGGCGCTCGCCGCCCGCGGGGTGCGGCTGATCCTCGACTACGTGCCCAACCACGTGGCGCCCGATCACCCCTGGGTGACCGAACATCCCGAGTACTTCATCCAGGGCGACGACGACGACCTGAAGGCGGATCCGGGCGGCTGGCTTCAGGCCGGCGGCCACGTGCTCGCGCACGGCCGCGATCCGTACTTCCCGCCCTGGCCGGATGTCGTGCAGCTGAACGCGTTCGCGCCGGAGGTGCGCGACGCGACCGCGCGGACGCTGTCGGACATCGCGGACCAGTGCGACGGGATCCGCTGCGACATGGCCATGCTGATGACCAACGACGTCTTCGGCAAGACCTGGAGCGGCCGTGCCGGGCAGTGGCCGGACGAGGAGTTCTGGCCTGACGTCTTCGCCCGGCTGCGGCCCGGCCATCCGGAGACCGTGCTCATCGCCGAGGCCTACTGGGACATGGAGTGGACGCTGCAGCAGCAGGGCTTCGGCTTCTGCTACGACAAGCGGCTCTACGACCGCATCCTGGCCGGGGATCCGCCCGCCGTGCGCGGGCACTTGCAAGCCGACCTCGATTACCAGTCGCGGCTGGTGCGCTTCCTGGAAAACCACGACGAGCCGCGCGTCGCCGACAAGCTGCACGCCGACCTCGAACGGGCGGCGGCGATCATGATCGCGACACTGCCGGGCGCGACCCTGTGGCACGAGGGGCAATTCGAGGGACGGCGGGTGCGGGTTCCGGTGTTCCTCGAGCGCCGTCCGGACGAGCCGCCGGACGAAGAGCTGGCCGCCTGGTACCGCGAGCTGCTGTTCACGGTGGCCGACCACCGCGTGCGGACAGGGACCTGGCAGCTGCTCGACGTCACAGGCTGGAACGACAACCAGTCCCGGGCCAACTTGATCGCCTGGTCCTGGACGCTTGGCGACGGCGATCACCGGCATCTGATCGTCGTCAACCTCTCCGAGGTTTCGTCCCAGGGCCAGATCCCGCTGCCGTGGCCGGACCTGTCCGGCCGCCGGTGGCGCTTCAGGGATCTGCTCAGCGGGGCGGACTTCACCCGGGACGGCGCTCAGCTAGCCGATCCCGGGCTGTTCGTCGACATGCGCCCGGGGCAGGGGTACCTGCTCGCCGTGCGCTGACCCCCCGAACCCCCGGCGGCCCTAGCGGGGCGCCGGCTCGCGCCACGCGTTGGTGATCGGCAGCCGGCGCCCGCGGCCGAAGTTCTTCGGGCTGATCTTCGGCCCCGGCGGGTACTGGCGGCGCTTGAACTCGGCGAGGTCGACGAGCCGGATCACCCGCTCGACCAGCGCCGGGTCGTGGCCCGCCGCGATCAGCTCGGCCGAGCCCATGTCCTTTTCCACGTAGTCGTCGAGCAGCGCGTCCAGCAGGTCGTACGACGGCAGGGAGTCGGTGTCGAGCTGTCCCGGCGCGAGCTCCGCCGAGGGTGGCTTGGTGATGGAGTTGGGCGGGATCGGGGGAGTCGCCCCCTTACGTTCGGCATCATCATTGCGCCACGCCGACAGGTCCCAGACGAGCGTCTTGAAGACGTCCTTGATCGGGCCGAAGCCGCCCGCCGAGTCACCGTACAGGGTCGAGTAGCCGGTCGCCAGCTCGCTCTTGTTGCCCGTGGTGAGCACGAGGTGGCTGCCCGCGTTGGACAGCGCCATGTTGATCACGCCGCGCACCCGGGACTGGAGGTTCTCCGCGGGCAGCCCGGCTTCGGGAAAGTCACCGAGCTCGTCGTAGAACGCGTCGACGACCGGCTGGATCTGCACCGTCCGCGCGTGCACGCCCTGTCGCCGGACCAGGTCCTCGGCGTCGGTGACCGAACCCGGCGAGGAGTACTTGCTCGGCATCAGCACCACGTGGACGTTCTCGGCGCCGATCGCGTCGGTGGCGATCGTCGCGGTCAGCGCCGAGTCGATGCCCCCGGAGAGGGCCAGTATCACCGAACGGAACCCGTTTTTCCGCACGTAGTCCCGCGTTCCGACCACGAGCGCCGCGTACACCTCGGCCGAGTCGTCGAGCCGCGGCCAGAACGGCCCGGGCCCCTCATCGGTCACCGCCGGCCGCGGGATGTCGGGCAGCGTCACCCGCTCGATCGTGATCACGGTCCCGTCCTCGGCGTCGACCGCCCCGTCCGCTCCGCTCGCGGCGGCCGCGGCGGGCAGCTCGAGGTCGGTGACGATCAGCGCCTCCTCGAACTGCGGGCCGCGCGCCAGCAGCTCGCCGGACGCGGAGACCAGGATCGAGTCCCCGTCGAAGACCAGCTCGTCCTGACCGCCCATCAGGTTGCAGTAGGCCAGCGCCGCCCCGGCCTCGCGCGCCCGCCGCTGGCAGAGCCCGAGCCGCACGTCGTCCTTGCCGCGCTCGTAGGGCGAGGCGTTCGGCACGACGAGCAGGCCCGCGCTGGCCCGCGCGCACACCGCGACCGGCCCGCCGTCCTGCCACAGGTCCTCGCAGATCGCCACGGCGACGTCGACCGCCTCGCCGTCCCCGACGGGCACCCGGAACACCGGCAGCGTGTTCCCGGGCACGAAGTACCGGTACTCGTCGAAGACGCCGTAGTTCGGCAGGTGGTGCTTGGCGCTCGTGATCACCACGCGCCCGCCGTGCAGGACCGCCGACGCGTCGAGCGGCGCGCCGGCCGGCAGCCCGGTGCGCGGCGCGAGGTCCGGCCGCCGGTCCAGGTACCCGGTGACCACCGCGACGCCGCCGAGCCCCTCGGCGTCGAGCCGCTCCGCCACCTCGCGCACGGTCGCGATCGACGCCTCCACGAACGACGCGCGCAGCGCCAGGTCCTCCACCGGGTACCCCGTGAGGAACATTTCGGGAAATAGCACGACATGCGCCCCGCGCGCCGCCGCGCGCCGCGTCCACTCCACGACCAGGTCGGCGTTCCCGGCCAGATCCCCGACGGTAGCGTTCAGTTGAGCGAGGGCGATCCGCAAGTTAGGCACGCGTCCAGCTTAGGTCTCCCGCCGCTTTCCCTCGGCTCCCACTGCTCTCCCCGGTTATCCCGAACGGGCCCGTGGCGCCTCCCGTCGCTACCGTGACTCGCGGTAGCCGTACCGGACCAGGAACTGCGCGCTCTTCGCGTACTCGGCGGGGTCCCCGGGCACGGCTGTGCCGAGCCCGTCCACGTACCGGTTGAACATGCAGAACGCGGCCGCGATCAGCACCGTGTCGTGGATCTCGACGTCGGTCGCGCCCGCCGCGCGGGCCTTGGCCACCGCGTCGGCCGTCACCATGCGCCCGCTCACCTGGACCAGGCCGGCGATGTCGAGCAGCGCCCGCAGCTTGCCGGAAATGGGGGCGGTCGCCACGTCGGCGAGCGTCAGCTCCACCTGCGACGTGCCCCCCGCCAGCTGCGCGGCGGCGGTCGCGCTGTGCGCGCTCGCGCAGTAGACACACTCGTTGAGCCGCGACACGTAGGCCGCGATCAGTTCCCGCTCGCCGCGGGACAGCGAGTTGTCGCCGCGCAAGAGTACTTCGGCGAGTTCGCCGATCGGCACCGCGGTCTCCGGGCGGTAAGCGAGCAGCCCGCGAATTCCGGGAATATCATTTCCAAGATCTATATAAGTCATGTGGTAAGCCTGTCACTCATTGCCCGGCGCGTCTAACGAGCGAGCTCAGGCCGTGCCGTCGCCAGCGAACGCGCCGTCCAGTGCGCTGAGAACCGCCCGCGCCCGTTCCGCGGCCCATCCCATGAACTGACACGCTCTCGCTACGGAAACCCTGAGCTATTGATTTCGGAATCTGTTGAACTCAATTGAAATAAGTGCAATCAGCGGTGAGTTGCGCCGCAGCTTGGGCAGGTTCATAATCTGCTCATAGGGACGGGAACCTGCGGGGGTTATACGAATCATCAACGCCACCTTGATGGCGGTCTCATAGCCAAGCTGCACCCTGGTTATAGTTCCCTGATCTCCGCCTGGGTAATCGGCCCGGGGGCGACGCGGCTTTCCCGAGGGGGAAATATGATGAGACGTGGTCCCAGGTTGACCATATGCGCCTGCTGTGCGGTGGTCGCCATGGTCGCGGGCGGGGCCGGGGTGGCTGCTGCGGCGCCGGCGGCACCTCGGACCGGCGCGGCCAGTCAAGCGGCCCCTGCCTCAACCCAGTGGAGCGTGAATGGCTCCAATAGCGTTGATGTTGGCTATGATGGCCAGGACCTGGTGTATAGCGTTTCTTTCACGCAAAGCGGAAGCAGCCTCAGCGGAACGCTTGATGATCCGTACTACCCAACGAGCGGGCCGATATCGGGATCGATCAGCGGGAACAGCATCACGTTCACCTTCAGCTATCCATCAGGCTCCATCCAGGGGACGAGAACATACACCGGCACTATCGACCCGTCGGGAGCCGTCTCCGGCACGTGGACTCAGACGGGCAGCGAGTCGCCCGACAACGGCACCTGGTCCCTGGCAAGCAATGCCGTGGCGCAGACGTCGTCCCCGCCCACCCGGGCGTGCACTACCGCGACCGCGGCCTACCGGGCTGCCCATCGCGTATACGACAACCTGCTTGACCAGCTCAGAGAAGCTCAAGACCGCCAAACGGAGGAGCAGAATCGCGTGTCCGGGCTGACTCAGGAAGTCAACGCCGATGATGCGCTGATAAAGCAGGTCCAGGCTCTCTTGTCAGAAGGCCGAGACGACAACAATGAGGTCCTCCAATACCTCGCCGGCTTGACCAGTACAATCCGGAGGGTCAGAGAGATGCCGCTCAGCGCGATTATCGAGGGCACCATCGACGACATCAGGACCACTGCCCTGGGCATGAATCTCGAGACCGGAGAAGTCAGCGAGGCGCTTGCCGCCACCTTCTTTCAGCGGGCTGCCGCGGTTGAGTCCGCGGAAGCCGCGCAGGCTGCCGCGGTCATCGACCTCATCAGCACGAATTTCCTTGGCGCGCTCGGGATTCCCGCGCTGACCGCGGTGGCGGTGGAAGCCGGCAAGATCGGTACCGCTGAGGCCGCGCTTAAGATCGTGCTCCTGCAGCTCGTCCCGCTGCAAGATCAGTACAATCAGGCGACAGCTAATATCGACAGGCTTAAAACCGCCCTCGAAGTGGCCCAGGATGTCCTGGATGCGGACAATGCGGACGTTGCCGATCTCACAAACCGGGTAAACGCCGCTCAGGCAGCCGATCAGGCAGCCCTGAACGCCATGACGAACGCCTGCCAGGCTGGTTCGGGCAACTGACGCGGGAAACGGCACTGGTACGGGAACCGCCGCGAGACCGTGACCGCCGACGTATCGTCTTTGCGACCCTTAGTGCGATATGACGGGATGCATGCGGATGCGACTCCCCGGCGGCGCGCATGCGGACGCCGTGGCGTGGAGAGCTCGGTGGCTCGAGCTGACCACGGCCGTCGTCGTGGCCGTGGTCGTCATCGTCTGCGCCGCCCAGGTCTGGACGGCCCCGCTGCTGCTCGAACTGCTGCTCGCGGTCCCCCCCGCGCTGGCGGGCATCGGCGCGGCCACGATCAGGCGGCCGCTCGGCTACGGCGCGGTGAGCCTCGTCGCGGCGGTCGTGATCGCGGTCACCGCCAGCCCCAACAACGACTGGCTGCCGGTCGCGACGATCGTGGCGGTCGCCGTCGTGACCGCGATCAGCGCCGCGGGCACGGCGATCGGCAGCCCCAAGACCCAGCAGATCGCCAACGTCATCTCGGTCGCCGAGGCCGCCCAGCGCACCGTGCTCAAGCCGCTGCCCAGCCAGCTCGGCCCGCTCGAGCTCGGCGTGATCTACCTCGCCGCGGCCGCGGACGCGAAGGTCGGCGGCGACCTGTACGACGTCACCACGACAGAACACGGCATCCGGCTCATCATCGGTGACGTCCGCGGCAAGGGGCTTGGCGCGGTCGAGGTCGCCGCCGATGTCCTCGGCATGTACCGCGAGGTGGCGCATGAGGTGCACACGCTCGGCGAGCTCGCCCGGCGGCTGGACGCGGGCCTCTCGCGGCGCTGGGGCGAGCACGAGGAGTTCGTGACCGCGCTGTTCGCCGAGATCGACCCGGTGGCCGGCCGGCTAAGCCTTTTCAACTGCGGACATCCGCCGCCCATCCTGATCTCGGATGACGGCGTCACCGTGCTCGAGGTGCCCGCTCCCGCGCCGCCGCTCGGCCTGCTCACCCTGGGCGACAGCTCCGGCGCCGCCCGCACCCTGACTCTCAAGCCGAACGATCAGCTGCTCCTCTACACCGACGGCGTCACCGAGGCGCGGGACCGCCGCCGCAGCTTCTACCCGCTCGACGAACGGCTAGTTCTCCTCCGGGCCAGGGCGCACGCCAACGGCGGGGCCGGCGCCGCCCTCCTCGAGCTGCTCCGGGACGACCTGCTGCGCCATGCGGGCGCGCCTCTCGAGGACGACGCCGCGCTGCTGATCGTCCGGGCACCGGCCGCCTGGCCGGCCGGCCGCACAGCCCCCGCTGACGCGAGCCGCTGACGCCGCCAAACGATCACCGGAACGTAACCGCGTCGAAACGCGTCGCGGGAACTTGCCCTGGTAGCGTGGCCCGACCGTCCGCCGGTGAAGTATCCGTGAGAACCGTCTAGGGTGGTACCCGTGGATAGGCAGGAAGAATTCGTGCTTCGCACGCTCGAGGAGCGGGACATCCGTTTTGTCCGGCTCTGGTTCACCGACGTGCTCGGCGCGCTCAAGTCCGTCGCCGTCGCCCCGGCCGAGCTCGAGGGCGCTTTCGCCGACGGCATCGGCTTCGACGGCTCGGCGATCGAGGGCTTCGCCCGGATCTACGAGGCGGACATGATCGCCAGGCCCGACCCGTCGACGTTCCAGCTGCTGCCGTGGCGCGGTGAGTACCCGGGCGTGGCCCGCATGTTCTGCGACATCCTCATGCCGGACGGCTCGCCGTCCTACGCCGACCCCCGCTGGGTGCTCAAGCGCAACCTCAGCAAGGCGTCGGAGATGGGCTTCACGTTCTACACCCACCCGGAGATCGAGTTCTTCCTGCTCCGCGACAAGCCCGAGGCCGGCGCGACCCCGGTGCCGATCGACTCCGGCGGCTACTACGACCACACCCCGCACAGCATCGCGCACGACTTCCGCCGCACGTCGATCACGATGCTCGAGGCGATGGGCATCTCGGTGGAGTACAGCCACCACGAGGGCGCCCCGGGCCAGCAGGAGATCGACCTGCGCTACGCCGACGCGCTGACCACGGCGGACAACATCATGAGCTTCCGCCT